>Ga0209376_1005389_pt1 | contig 10671 bp, 8 predicted proteins | sample GraSoiAngelo_134_FD_185891 | JGI IMG/M metagenome (GOLD analysis project Ga0209376, IMG submission 185891) | Grasslands soil microbial communities from the Angelo Coastal Reserve, California, USA - 14_0929_05_30cm (SPAdes) (version 2) | ecosystem: Environmental > Terrestrial > Soil > Grasslands ... | reverse complement strand
CTGGTTGCGTTTCTGCAGGCGTTCATCTTCGTGATGCTGACGATGCTCTATATCTCCGGAGCGATCGAAGAGGCCGAGCACCATTCCGAGCACCACTAGCAGATCACACGCATAGAGGAGGGAGTCGTGCGACGTTCACTGATTCTGGTTGGTGTGGCGGTTCTGGCGGTTCCGTCCGCGGCGCTGGCGGCTGACGGCGGCACGGGCGGCTGGATCGCTCCGTTCGCGGTCATCGCGGCCGGCATCGGCATGGCGATCGCGGCCGGGTTGTGCGGGCTCGGTCAGGGCAGGGCGGTCGCGTCGGCCGTCGACGCGATGGCCAGGCAACCGGGGGCCGCGGCGAGGATTCAGACCGCGATGATCATCGGTCTGGCGCTCATCGAGTCCCTCGCGATCTACACGCTCGTCATCGCGTTGATCCTCTTGTTCGTGAAGGGCATCAATTTCGCGTGACGACCAGCGCATAGTGGAGGACCGGCGCGCCGCACGCCTCGCGCGCGCGGCGCGCCGTACGATGACGCCACGTCCGAACGCCCGCCTGACGAAGATCCCCGAGATGACGATCCGTCGTCTCTCGGTCTACACCCGATGCCTGCTGCAGCTCGAGGAGGACGGCGTCAAGACCGTGTCCTCGCAGGAGCTGGCGGACCGGTTCAATCTCAACTCGGCGCAGGTCCGAAAGGACCTCGCCTACTTCGGCGAGTTCGGCGTTCGCGGCATCGGCTACTACGTCTCGGGGCTCAAGGCCGAGCTCCAGCGGATCCTCGGCCTCGATCGCGAGTGGCCGGTGGCACTCATCGGCTTCGGCAATCTCGGCTCGGCCCTGTTCCACTACCGGGGCTTCGCCCGCCAGGGGTTCCGCATCGCGGCCATCTTCGACGTGGATCCGACGAAGGTCGCGGCCGAGGTCGAGTCGACCCCGATCTTCTCGAGCCGCGATCTCGGCCGCGAGGTGAAGGCTCGGGGCATCCAGATCGCGATCGTCGCGGTGCCCATAGAGGCCGCGCAGTCGGTCGCGGATCAGCTGGTCGCGGCCGGCATCAAAGCCATCCTGAACTTCGCGCCCGCCCGCATCAAGGTTCCCCGCGACGTCCGGCTCAAGAACGTCGACCTCTCGATCGAGCTCGAAACTCTCTCGTTCTATCTCGCCAAGACTTCTCGCTAGCGGATCCCAGGGTCGCGGGCCGGCGGGTGGGGGCGGCGGGGTCGGGCAGGGTCCGCGACCACGCGGCACGCGTGCGCTGCCCCACTCGTCTGGGCTCCACCTGGGCGCGGTACGTCCGTCGCCGCTTGGAGGGAACGAGTCGCGGTGGCCCCTACCCGACCCCGCCGCCCGCACCCGCCAGCCCGCCGCAAAGGCCGTGGTAACGTATGGTGCTCGGTTCGGAATGTTGAGAGAGTGGCCGGCATTCGAAGCGCTGGCGAAGTCCTTCGCTGAGGGAGAAGTCTGCCTGCGCGTCGCCGGCCTCACCGGCTCGGCCCGCGCGCTGGCCGTCGCCGAGCTGGTCCAGGCTCATCCTCGCCCCGCGCTCGTCGTAGTCGGCGGCCTCGCCGACGCTCACCGCTGGACGCAGGACCTGAAGCTCTTCGGCGCGACCGTGCTCGAGTTCCCTCCGCCGGAGCCGCGGCTCTGGCGTGGCGGCCATCACCGCGAAGCGGACGCCGAGCGGGCGGTGATCGCGCGCCGGCTCACGGTGGGCGACCTGGTCACCGTGGTCGCGACGCCGGCCGCGCTCGGCGCGCCCCTGTGGAGTCGCGAGGAATTCGCGGCGCGCACGCTCCGGCTCGCCTCTGGCGACAGCCTGGACCGCGAGCTTCTGCTCGAAGCGCTGGAGCGATGCGGCTACGAGAAGGTCGAGACGGTCGTGGCCGTGGGGCAGTGGAGCTTGCGCGGCGGGATCGTCGACATCTTCTCGCCGAGCCAGGCCGGTCCGGCGCGGCTCGAGTTCTTCGGCGACGATATCGAGTCGATCCGCCTGTTCGATCCCACGTCCCAGCGCTCGGTCGGGAAGCTCGACGAGCTGCTCGTCCTGCCGCTGTCGCCGGAGGACGCCGCCCCGGAGCCCGCCGCGAGGCTCCTCGACTACCTTCCCGCCGCGGCGCCGGTCCTGGTCGACTTGCCGAAGCTTCTGGACGAGCCGACCGACGAAACGGTGGCCGACCCGCCGCTCCGCGAGCGCCTCGCGGGCCGCCAGATCGTCGAGCTGAGCCTGGTCGCCGGCACCTCCAGCGCCGCGGCCGGCGCCGCGGCCGGGACTGAGATCGTCCTGGAGACGCAGGAAGTCCCGCGCTTCACCGGCCGCTTCAACCAGCTCACCGCGGAGATCGCCCGCTGGCGCGCGGAAGGATTTCGCGTCCGGTTGACCGCCGCGGACGAGCGCCAGGCGGAGCACCTGCGCCAGATCCTCCGCGAGCACCAGGTCGAAGCCGAGATCGCGACGTCGCTCGAGGGATCCGAGACGCTCGCGATCGTCGTCGGCGAGTGCTCGACGGGGTTCTCGATCCCCGCCCTCGGCGTCATCGTCCTCACTGAGGGCGAGGTCTTCGGCTCGCGGCGTCGATCCCTGCGCCGGCCCAAGTACCAGCGTGGCGCCGCGCTCACGGCGTTCACCGACCTGGCGGCCGGCGACATCATCGTCCACGAGGACCACGGGCTCGGGCGCTATCTGGGGCTCTCGACGATGAAGGTCGGTGACCGCGAGAGCGACTTCCTGCTGCTCGAGTATGCCGAGGGCAACCGGCTCTATCTGCCGGTCGAGCGGCTCGAGCTCATCTCTAAATATCTGGGCGGCGACGCCGGTGCCGCCCGGCTCGACCGACTCGGCGGCGCCTCCTGGCAGCGCGTGAAGGAGTCGGTGCGCGCCGCCCTGCGCGAGATGGCCGAGGGGCTGCTCCGTCTCTACGCGCAGCGCGCCGTCACCGAGGGCCACGCGTTCGCGGCGGACACGCCGTGGCAGCGCGAGTTCGAGGCGGCGTTCCGGTTCGAGGAGACGGCGGATCAGCTCAAGGCGATCGAGGACGCCAAGCGCGACATGGAGTCCGGGCGCCCGATGGATCGTCTCGTCGCCGGCGACGTCGGCTACGGCAAGACCGAAGTCGCGCTCCGCGCCGCCTTCAAGGCGGTCGGCGACGGCTTGCAGGTCGCCGTGCTCGTGCCGACGACGGTGCTGGCCCAGCAACACTGGTCCACGTTCGCCGATCGGTTCGCGCCGTTCCCGGCCAAGGTGGAGCTCTTGTCCCGCTTCCGCTCGCCCAAGGAGCAGAAGGCGATCGTCGAGGGGCTCCGCCAGGGCACCGTCGACGTCGTGATCGGCACGCACCGGCTCCTGTCGAAGGACGTCGCGTTCAAGAATCTGGGGCTCATGGTCATCGACGAGGAGCATCGGTTCGGCGTCGCCCACAAGGAGCGCATGAAGCAGCTGCGCGCCTCCGTCGACGTGCTCGCCCTCACGGCGACCCCGATTCCGCGGACGCTCTACATGTCGCTCTCGGGCGTGCGGGACATGTCGGTGATCGAAACGGCGCCCCTCGACCGGCTGCCGGTCGAGACCGTCATCCGCCGCTTCAGCCGCGGCGTCATCAAGGAGGCTCTCGAGCGCGAGCTCGCGCGCGGCGGCCAGGTCTTCTTCGTCCACAACCGCGTCCAGTCGCTGCCGTCGATGGTGAAGCTGGTCCGGGAGCTGGTCCCGGAGGCGCGCGTCATCATGGGCCACGGGCAGATGAAGGAGCGCGAGCTCGAAGCGACCATGGTGAAGTTCGTCACGGGTCAGGCCGACATCCTCGTCTCCACCGCCATCGTCGAGTCCGGGCTGGACATCCCGGCGTCCAACACGATCATCATCAACCGCGCCGACCGCTTCGGACTCGCGCAGCTCTACCAGCTCCGGGGACGCGTCGGGCGAGAGCGGCAGCAGGCCTACGCGTATCTGCTCGTGCCGGCGGACGGTCGGGTCGACGAGCAGGCGCAGCGCCGGCTCCGCGCCCTGCAGGAATTGACCGAGCTCGGCTCGGGGTTCAAGCTCGCGATGCGGGATCTCGAGATCCGGGGCGCCGGGAACCTCCTCGGGGCCCAGCAGCACGGCCACATCGCCGCGGTCGGGTACGATCTTTATTCGAAGCTCCTGGCCGAAGCCGTGCGAGAATTGGCCGGCGGTCCGACCGCCACGACGGTCGATCCAGTCATCAGCGTGGCCGTCGAAGGGTACTTGCCCGACGAATATGTACCCGAGGTCAATCAGCGACTCGTTTTCTACAAACGCCTCGCTGGCGCGACCAGCGAGGCAGAGGTCGCCGATCTGCGCGCGGAGCTGGCCGACCGATTCGGCCCCTTGCCCGCTGCGGCCGATCAGCTCCTGGACATCGTCCGCATCCGCGTGGCTGCCCGCGCCGTGGGTATCGAGAAGATCGAGGCCGGCGACGGCAAGGCGCTGGTCACGTTCTCCCCGGTCACGACCCTGGACCCGGAGCACCTCGTCCGCGTCATCCAGCGAAGCCGGGGGCGCTTCAGGATGAAGCGCGAGTTCACGCTCGAGGCGACGATCCTCAGGGGCGACTGGCCCCGGGTTCGCGACTCGCTCCTCGGGATGCTCGCCGATCTGGGCCGTTCGTGATCCGACGGCTCCTGCGGTCGGCGCTCCTGACCCTCGCCTTCGCCGGCTGCTCGGTGCCTCAATGGATGCCGCTCATCGGCGAGAACCCCGTGACGGACGAGCCGCCCAAGGCGGCCCCGCCGACGTCGGCCGTGCCGGTGAGGCTGAGCTTCAGCGGGCCAAAGACGGCCGCGCCCGACGAGCGAGTGACGGATCGCGTGCTGGCCATCGTCAACAACGACGCGATCACGCTCTCCGAGATTCAGGAGGCGATCGCGGTCTACCGGTACGAGAACCGCGATCGAGCGACGGAGAACTCCGACCAGCTCGTGCAGCAGTTCCTCACCCGGCTGATCGACAGCCGGCTCCAGGTCCAGGAGGCCGAGCGGGAAAAGATCGTCGTCGAAGAAGCGGAGATCGACGAGGAGCTGGCCGACCGCATCAAGAAGATGAACATGCAGAACAAGGAGGAGTTCGAGGCGGCGCTGAAGGCGCAAGGTATCCCGATGGCGGCGGTCCGGAAGCGGATCGCCGACGAGCTCAGGCGTGGCCGGATCGTGAGCCGCAAGGTGCGGCTGCGCGTCTCGGTGACGGAAGAGGAAGTTTCTCAATACCTCGAGGCCAATCGACCGAAGCTCGAGACGGGTCTGGCCTACCACGCGCGGCACGTCCTGGTCCTGCCCGAGATGGGCGCGGAGGACGCGGCGTGGGAGAACGCGCGCATCCGGGCCGAGCTCCTCCGCAGCCAGCTGCTGGAGGGCGTCGACTTCGCGGAGCTGGCGAAACAGCACTCGCGGGACGCCAGCGCGCGGGACGGGGGCGATCTCGGGCCGCTCAAGCGCGGCGAGCTCGCGCAGGACATCGAGACGCAGATCCTGAGTCTCGCGCCCGGGCAGATCTCGTCGCCGTATCGCTCCGCGCTCGGCTATCATATCTTTCGGCTCGAGTCGAAGGACACCCTCGAGGGCGAAGGACTGGCCCGGGTGCGGGCTCAGATCCGAGAGATTCTCTTCCGTGAGAAGTTCGACACCCGGCTCGACGCGTGGCTCAAGGAGATCAAACAGCGCGCCGTCATCGACGTGCGTCTGGACGGACAGCTCTGAAAAGTATTGACAATCTCGCTGCAAGATGGCAGGATGTTTTTTGGCGTTAGCTTTCCAACCCCGCAGAAAACCTAGGGAAACAGGCTAACCTACTCACTTGCTTGCGGCGCCAAGTCGCCGCGCCCGGAGCCCTTTGATGAGCGCCCGCCGAGAAAGAAGTCAAGGCCAAGGAACCCCGACGCAGAACTCCGAAGTGAACGGGATGAATCTTTCCGAGCTGAAGGAAAAGAGCATCTCGGACCTCAACGTCATCGCGCGCGACCTGAACGTCCAGAACATGGGCGGCCTGCGCAAGCAGGAGCTGATCTTCAAGATCTTGCAGTCGCAGGCGGAGAAGGACGGTCTGATCTTCGCCGCAGGCGTCCTCGAGGTCCTGCCGGACGGATTCGGCTTCCTCAGGGCTCCGGACTACAACTACCTCCCTGGGCCGGACGACATCTACGTGTCGCCGTCTCAGATCAGACGGTTCGACCTCCGCACGGGCGATACCATTTCCGGCCAGGTGCGGCCGCCCAAGGATACGGAGCGGTACTTCGCGCTCTTGAAGGTCGAGGCGATCAACTTCGAGACGCCGGAGCAGGCGCGCGAGAAGATCTTCTTCGACAATCTCACACCGCTCTATCCGATGGAGCGGCTGCGCCTCGAGCACGACTCCGAGAACCTGACGACGCGGGTCATGGATCTGCTCTGCCCGATCGGCAAGGGCCAGCGCGGCATGATCGTGGCCGCCCCTCGCACCGGTAAGACGATGATGCTCCAGTCGATCGCCCACGCGATCGCCACCAATCACCCCGAGGTCTACCTCATCGTGCTCCTGATCGATGAGCGTCCCGAGGAAGTCACCGACATGCAGCGGTCGGTCAAGGGTGAGGTGATCTCGTCGACGTTCGACGAGCCGCCGCAGCGCCACATCCAGGTCGCCGACATGGTGATCGAGAAGGCCAAGCGGCTGGTCGAGCACAAGCGGGACGTCGTGATCCTGCTCGACTCGCTCACGCGCTTCGCGCGCGCCCACAACGCCGTCATCCCGTCGTCGGGCAAGGTCCTCTCGGGCGGTCTCGACGCCAACGCCCTGCAGCGCCCGCGGCGCTTCTTCGCGACGGCGCGGAACATCGAAGAGGGCGGCTCGCTCACGATCATGGCGACCGCCATCGTCGATACGGGCAGCCGGATGGACGATGTGATCTTCGAAGAATTCAAGGGGACCGGCAACATGGAGGTCCATCTCGACCGCCGGCTGATGGACAAGCGGATCTTTCCGACCATCAACATCGAGCAGTCGGGCACACGGAAGGAAGAGCTGCTCCTCGAGAAGGACGAGCTCCAGAAGGTCTGGCTCCTTCGCAAGGCGCTCTCCCAGCTCAACCCCGTCGAGGGGATGGAGCTGCTGCTGGACAAGCTCAAGCTCACCAAGACCAACAAGGAGTTCCTGGCCTCGATGCATTCGATGGGCTAGGCGAGGGGCAACGCCTCGGTTTTGCGTGTTTCGGCCGGGGCTGGTATCCTGGGTGACCTTGAGGGGGTGGCGACAGTGAAGGTGGGCATTCATCCGGACTATGTGGATACGACCATCACGTGTGCGTGCGGAGAGGTGGTTCGGACCCGCTCCACTCGACCCGACATCCGCGTCGAAGTATGCTCGAAGTGCCATCCGTTCTATACCGGCAAGCACAAGCTCATGGACACCGCGGGTCGCGTCGAGCGGTTCCAGAAGAAGTACCGGCGCCAGCCGGCGGCTTCGGCTTCCTAGCCTCGCGCTCTGGGGCCGGCGGGACCGAGCTCCCGCCGGCTTTCCTTTGATCGATAGGCGCGCCTCGGCCGAGCGGGGCCGCCGTCCCGCGACGGCCTGCAGCGCATACCACCACGCCCATCGACCGGCGTCCGCGAAGGGACGCGCATTGAGTCGCGATGCTGTTTGACAAGCTCCGCCACATCGAAGAGCGGTCCAACGAGATCGCGCGGGCGCTGTCCGATCCCGCCATTTTCAGTCAGCCGAACGAGTACGCCCGGCTCCGGAAGGAGCACGCCGAGACCGTCGAGATCGTCGAGCGCTTCACCGCCTATCGCGGCGTCCTGCGGCGCATCGGGGAAGCGCGCCACATCCCGCCGAGGACGGCGACCGCGAGCTCGCCGAGCTCGCCCAGGCGGAGATCGACGAGCTCACTGCCAAGCAGACGGCGCTCGAGGAGGAGCTGAAGAGGCTCCTGCTGCCGCGCGATCCCAACGACGACAAGAACGTCTTCGTCGAGATCCGCGCCGGCGCCGGAGGCGACGAGGCGGCGCTCTTCGCCGCCGACCTCACCCGGATGTACACGAGGTACGCCGAGCGCCAGCGCTGGCGAGTCGAGATCATGGACGCCAGCCCCACGGGGGTCGGCGGGTTCAAGGACGTGATCCTGTTCGTCCACGGGCGCGGCGCCTGGAGCCGGCTGAAGTTCGAGCGCGGCGTGCATCGGGTGCAGCGCGTGCCCGTCACCGAGTCGAGCGGCCGGATCCACACCTCGACGGTGACCGTCGCGGTCCTGCCGGAGGCCGAGGACGTCGACGTCAGAGTCGAGGAAAAAGATCTCAGAGTCGACGTGTACCGCTCGTCCGGACCGGGCGGCCAGGGCGTCAACACGACCGACTCGGCGGTGCGGATCACGCACCTGCCGACCGGCCTGGTCGTGACGTGCCAGGACGAGCGGTCGCAGATCAAGAACCGGGCGAAGGCGATGCGCGTGCTCAAGGCGCGGCTGCTCGAGCGGGCGCAGGAAGAGCAGCAGGCGGCGATCGCGGCGGACCGCAAGAGCCAGGTCGGCACCGGCGAGCGGAGCGAGCGGATCCGCACCTACAACTTCCCGCAAGCCCGGGTCACCGATCACCGAATCGGGCTCACGCTCCACCGGCTGCCGACCGTGCTGGAAGGCGATCTCGACGAGCTGATCGAGGCTCTCATCGCGGCTGAAGAGGCCGAGCGTCTCCAGCGGGTGGAGAACTGATGGCCGCCGCGACGCTCGCCGACCAGCTCGACGCCGGGACGACGGCGCTGGAGGCCGCCGGCCTCCCGTCCGCGCGTGTGGACGCCGAGTGGCTGCTCGCCGGCCTGCTCGGGGTCGGCCGGGTCGCGGTCCGGCTGGGTCTCGGGCACGCGGCCCCCGCGCCGCTCGCCGAGCGCTACGCCGACGCCGTGAGCCGAAGGGCGCGGCGCGAGCCGCTCCAGCGAATCCTCGGCTGGGAGGAGTTTCGCGGCGTGCGCGTCCGCCTCACCGATGCGGTGCTCGTTCCCCGCCCCGAGACCGAGACGCTCGTGGAGTGGGCGCTGTCTCTCCTGCCCCCGCCAGGCGACCGACGACTCGTGGCGCTCGACGTCGGCACCGGATCCGGATGCATCGCATGCGCGCTGGCCGCCGAGAGACCCGATCTCGACGTGGTCGCCGTCGACGTATCGCCCGCCGCGGTGGCGGTCGCGCGAGAGAATGCGCGAGCGCTCGACCTCGCCCCGCGAGTCAGGGTGATCGCGGCGGATCTGTTCGACGGGATCCGCGATCTCCGCGCAGATCTCATCGTCAGCAATCCTCCGTATCTGCCGAGTGGGCTCGTGCCGGAGCTTCCGCCGGAGGTTCGCATCCACGAGCCGAGGCTCGCCCTCGACGGGGGAGTCGACGGGCTCTCGGTCATCCGGAGAATCGCGATTGCCGCGCGGCGCTTCATGCGTCCGTTAGCCGCGCTCGTCGTCGAGACCGCCGGCGGCGCGCAGGCATCGGCCACCGCGACGCTGCTGCGCGAGGCGGGCTGGGACCAGGTGGCCGTGCGCGCCGACCTGGTCGGCATCGACCGGTTCGTCGCCGGGAGAGCCTGATGCCCGCCCGTCTCGAAATTGAGGGCGGGGTGTCGCTCCGGGGCTCGGTGCGCGCGAGCGCCGCGAAGAACGCGGCGCTGCCCGCCCTGGCGGCGGCGCTCCTGTCGGCGAAGCCGGTGCGCCTGACCAACGTCCCCGACCTCGTCGATGTGCGCACGATGATCCGGCTGGTGGAGACCCTCGGCGCGGCGGTCCGGCGCGAGGGCGAAGAGGTCGTGACGCGGGTCGAGCGCGTCGCCAGCGACGTCGCCCCGTACGAGCTGGTCTCGACCATGCGAGCCTCGGTGCTGGTCCTCGGCCCCCTCGTCGCCCGCCACGGCTCGGCGCGCGTCGCCTTGCCCGGCGGCTGCGCCATCGGCGTTCGGCCCATCGACCAGCACTTGAAGGGCCTCGCCCGTCTCGGCGCCGAGATCGCGATCGAGAGCGGGTACGTGGTCGCGCGGGCCAGCCGGTTGAAGGGCGCGCGGATCGCCACCGATCTCGTCACCGTCACGGGGACCGAGAACCTCATGATGGCGGCCGCCCTCGCCGAGGGAACGACCGTGATCGAGAACGCGGCGCGTGAGCCCGAGGTCGTCGACGTGGCGAACCTGCTCGTCGAGATGGGCGCTCGCATCGACGGCGCCGGCACGGCGCGGATCACGATCGAGGGCGTTCCGGAGCTTGACGGCGCCACGCACCGGATCATCCCGGACCGCATCGAGGCGGGGACCTTGATCGTGGCGGGCGCGATCACGCGGGGCGAGGTGACCGTCACGGACCTCGTGCCCGACCACCTCACAGCACTCCTGGCCAAGCTCGACGAGTGCGGCGTGCTGCTCGAGGTCGGTCACGATTCGGTCCGCGTGAGGGGTCCCGAGCGGCCCCGTTCCGCCGACGTCACCACGAGCCCGTTTCCCGGGTTCCCGACGGACATGCAGGCGCAGGTGATGACCCTGCTCGGGCTCGCCGACGGTCAAGCGCGGGTGACCGAGACGATCTTCGAGAACCGGTTCATGCACGTCGCCGAGCTCGCCCGCATGGGCGCGCGCATCGACACCGACGGCGCGATCGCGATCATTCGCGGCGTCCCGCGCTATCAGGGCGCGCCGGTGATGGCCTCCGATCTCCGCGCCTCGGCCGCGCTGGTGCTGGCGGG
>Ga0209376_1005379_pt1 | contig 10686 bp, 13 predicted proteins | sample GraSoiAngelo_134_FD_185891 | JGI IMG/M metagenome (GOLD analysis project Ga0209376, IMG submission 185891) | Grasslands soil microbial communities from the Angelo Coastal Reserve, California, USA - 14_0929_05_30cm (SPAdes) (version 2) | ecosystem: Environmental > Terrestrial > Soil > Grasslands ... | reverse complement strand
GGATGGTCTTGGACAAGATCGTCGTCAACGACTGGAAGGTAGACGTGCATTACAACATCCCCCTGCCGAAGCCCACTCCACCACCAGAACGAAAAGTGTCAACCAAATTCGATTTGCGTTCCACATGTCGAAAAATGTGGAGCTCCACATTTTTCGACGAAATGCGGCACAGGACGATCCCGTTGTTCCTGCCTGCAAAGAAACGTCTCGAGTTCTTGAGCGACCACCTGATACAGCACCGTCGCTTCGGGATTTCGTGGCGCATAGTCCGATGCAGCGTCCCGCATGCTGCGGCGGGAATGCACCCCCTGCGCCGCAGCGAGAGCGAGCGGTTGTAACGGGTTACGGATTGGCGTTGCAAGAAAGTCGCGGATTTCCGCGACAATTCACGTCGTGTTTTACGAGCTTTTGCCGATTTCCACAAACGCTGGGGAATGATCGCGCGATGTGGCGGCGGCTCAAATCGGCAGTTCTTTCTCAAGAAATCCCTCTCGCTCAAGGTGGCATTGTCGGCCAAGCCTGGCGAGCGCCGCGGCTTCCCGTCTGCCATGCTTGGGCTGGCCCTGGCCACCCTCGACGTCCGCGCGCTCGATGTGAAGAACTGTATGACGCTCTGATCGAGGCGGGAGCTAGCGAGGAAAAGCGAGGGTCGCCTCCCGTGCTATAGCAGACATGGAAGGACATTTCGCGAAGATTGAGAGCGATATCTCACGACTCGACCAAAAGATCGAGACGGACATCTCACGCCTTGATCAAAAGATTGAGAGAGAGATCTCACGCCTCGATCAAAAGATTGAGATGCAGGTCTCGGAACTCCGATCTCATGTCGATCAGCGATTTACTAACGTTGAAGGAACTTTGCGCCTCCACAATTGGATGCTCGGGACCATCCTCGGCTTTATCGTCGCCGTCTTTTTTAAAGTCTTCAGCCATTGACACTACCTTCCCCTTTAAAGTCTTCAGCCATTGACACTACCTTCCGCGCAAAGCGAGGCAGCCGCGCCGGAACTCCCTTATACTCGGCACATGGTGCCGTCGCGCGCGCGGTTTACGTTATTGCGTTTTGGCTTTGCTCTTTCGGCCGTGACTTACCTCGATCGGGTCTGCATTGCGACGGCAGCGACATCCATTCGGGAGGAACTTCATCTGAATGCGGTGCAGATGGGGTGGATATTCAGTGCTTTCACCCTGGCGTACGCGATCTTTGAAATCCCCAGTGGATGGCTGGGCGACAGGATCGGGCCGAGAAAGGTTTTGACCCGAATTGTCTTGTGGTGGTCGGTATTCACGATGGCGACGGGGGCCGCGTGGAACTACATCTCGCTGCTCGCCTTCCGGTTTTTGTTCGGAGCCGGTGAAGCCGGAGCCTTCCCCAATGCGTCGCGAAGCTTCTCGCAATGGTTTCCTACCGCCGAACGCGGGCGGGCGCACGGCATCATCTTTATGGGAACGCGCCTTGGCGGCGCGCTGGCGCCGCCGCTGGCTATAGCGTTGATTGCCACCGCCGGATGGCGTGCGAGCTTTTGGATTTTCGGCAGTCTTGGGGTCTTCTGGGCAGTCGTCTGGTGGCGATGGTTTCGAGACGATCCCTCAAAGCATCCGTCAGTGAATGCCGATGAACTTAAGATCATTCGGGAAGGACGGAGCGCCGGAACTATCCATCACGAAATTCGTTGGCGGCTTTTCCTCAGCCCGAATCTCCTGTTCATTTGCCTGACATATTTTGCGTTCGGTTACGGTTTGTACTTTTACCTGACGTGGCTTCAGACCTATCTCCGGGAAGCCCGTGGTTTCTCCGGTGCCCAGGCCAGCCTGCTTGCCTCAATCGTGCTGTTGAGCGGCGCCGGCGCGTGCATCACCGGAGGTTTCTGGACGGATCGGTGGGCTCGCCAGTATGGATTGAGAGTGGGACGTTGCGGCGTTGTGTCAACGGCCCTTGTTGCAAGCGGGTTGTTACTCGCGATTGCCGCCCTCACAACCAATTCACTGGCGGCGGCATTGCTGATCGCGCTCTCGGCGGGTATTGCGGATTTGTGCATGAGTCCGGTTTGGGCCATTTGCCTGGACATTGCCCGCGACTCCGCGGGTACAGTCACCGGGTGCATGAATACGTTCGCGAATATTGCCGGAGCCATCGCCCCGGTCGCGATGGGCTATGCGGTGCAATGGTGGGGCTCCTGGAGCACACCGCTCCTTATTACCGCAGTGATCTACGTCCTTGGCGGATTAATCGCGCTCTTGATCGATCCAACGGTTCCTCTGCTGGCGGAACCAGGAAGACTCCAAATGAGAATTGAAAATCGATTGATGAATAATGAGTAATGACTCATGGGTGCTTGCTGTAGCGGCGCTCCGCGGACCGCCGCTACAGTGGATCTAGTAAAATCATCTTGTGGAATATTTGCACAGGCTGGTGGAAGAGCGGATACAGAAAGCACAGGAAGATGGCGTATTCGACAACCTTCCTGGAAAAGGAAAACCGCTGAACCTGGACGATGACAGTTCGATTCCCGAAGACCTTCGTCTCACGTTCAAAATATTGAAAAACGCCCACTGCCTGCCCATCGAGATGGAGCTGCGGAAGGAGATCTTTAATCTCCAGCAGTTACTGACTGCCGCTATCGACCCGGAAAGCCGCCGCGAGCTTCGGCGCGAACTAAATCTCTTGATCCTCGACCTCAATTCGAGGGGAAGCCGCCGGGTCCCGCTCGATCTGCCTCAGCTATAAGACCGTATTCAAGGTTGGAAGTCCGACTGCACATCAAAATAAACATTGCAATGGCAGGAAGGCGCATGAATGACGGAACAAGCAGTCGTGCAGTGGGTCACGGATTACGGTTATTTCGGAATTTTCTTTCTTCTCATCTTTGGAATCATCGGGCTGCCGGTTCCCGACGAATGGCTCCTGGTGATATCGGGTTATCTAGCGTTTAAGAACGTTCTCGGCTTTGTTCCGACGGTGGCCGTAGCTGTCCTGGGAAGCGCGGGAGGGCTGACGATGAGCTATGTCCTGGGCCGGACCTCCAGCGGATATATGATCCGGCGATACGGCCATTGGCTGTCGATTGACGATGAAAAGATCCGCCGCACCGAACATTGGTTTCAGAACCTGGGACGCTGGGTGCTCGTTGTTGGTCCGTTCGTTCCTGGTGTGAGGAATCTGATGGGCTATATTGCCGGTGCATCCAGATTGCGGATCCACATCTTTATGCGCTTCGCTTATCTGGGGGCGGTTATTTCCTCACTCACATTCGTGACGTTCGGATACTTCGTTGGCCAGCACGTTCCGTGGGGTTATTCCAGAATCGCGCTGGTTGCCGTGGCCGTCGCGGTCGTATTCACGGCTTCCGGATTGCCTTTCCGGATTGTTCTCCGAATGAAGAAAATTACAGCGACGATGACCGAGAACAAGCCGAGTCGTTCTATTGAACCTGAGACCCAACTGGCTTGTGAACCCAAGAAAAAGCCTATGCCGACGCAGGTTAGAGATGAAATGATCGCTCCCGAATAGGCGTAAGGCGCGAAAAATCGGACCCTTAGCCGCATCATTCCCGATGCGAATCCCATCAAGTTGCGAATTCCGGGAACGAAATATCCGAAGACCAATGTCCATCCGCCAAACCGCTCGAAACAATTGCGGGCATTCTGCAAGCGATGTGCTGCAAAGCGCTTTTTCGCCAGGTATGAGCCGGAGCCGCGGCCGAGCAGATAACTCAAGGTGATGCCGCAGATGCTGCCAAGGACTGCCACCAGCAGAGTGGGAGTCAAGCTAAGCGAATTTGTGTGAACCAGATAGCCCGATATGATGAGTAAAAGCTGGTCCGGAATCGGGAAACCCACAATTCCTGCAATCAGAAGAAAAAAAATCGCGGGATAGCCGTATTGCGCGATCCATAGGGCCATAGATTGCTGAATCATTTAAGGTGAATGAATTCCTTTACTTATTCTAAGCGAAGGATACTTTTCCATTGTAGTCCGAGATGCGGTCGTTTTTGATTGGGATTTTCAGCAGCTTAATGTCCTGGTGGGGACTCGGGCTTATCGCCGCGATGGACTCACTCATTATCGTGACTCTTCCGCTTGCTGTTGATGTTGCCGTCATCGTCCTCTCCTCGCGAGCGCATGAAACGGTCTGGATTTATCCCATCATCGCTTCTATTGGGTCCCTTTGCGGTGCAGCCGTCACTTACTATTTGGGATACGGGGCCGGCGATGCTGGACTGGAACGGTTCGTTTCCGCCGGCCGTTTGAAACAAGTCCGGCAGAAAATTCAAGCCAAGGGTGCCGTGGCAATCGCTTTTCTCGACGTCGTCCCCCCACCGTTTCCGTTCACAGCTTTCATCCTGGCGGCAGGGGCGTTGAAGCTGAGCCCATACAGGTTCTTCTTGTGGCTGGCGCTTACACGCCTTCTCCGCTTCGGCGCGGAAGCCCTTTTGGCCTTTCATTACGGCCGCCACATCGTCAACTGGTTCAAATCCCAAGCGTTTCAATACATCGCGGTTTCCCTGTTCGGGCTTGCTGTGCTTGGAACTGCGCTGGCCGTCTTTCAACTGATCCGCACTACCCGGATGCGACGTGCCCCACGTGCCCCACATGCCCCACGTGCCCCACGCCGGGGGCGTGCGGCCTGATATAATTCGTCGGTATGTCTTTGTTGAAATCGAAGGGTCCGGCTGTGGGTGTCGCAGCCGCATTTATCTTGACGGCGGCCGGTGCTCGCCTCTTTAGCCTGGTCTTGCCGTGGGTGCACTGGGAACCAGTACCCGGGCTGCACATCCATCACTACGTCTACGGCATCTTCATTCTTACCGCTGCCGGCTACCTGGCATTGGTCTTCAAGGGCGATCGAGCCACATTGTGGATTGCACTGCTTTACGGTCTTGGCGTCGGTCTCACGTTTGATGAATTCGGAATGTGGTTGAATCCGCCGTTTCAACGCGGCGTTCGCTGGAGCACGAATGGCCTAACCATCGTGATTGTCGCGTTGGTTATGGCCGCGCTGGCGCCGGTGATTGGGCGGTCACGGCAATCCACTTCCGAAAGCCACCCTCTCCCTGTGGGAGAGGGCGCGGAGCGCGAGCCCGTCAGGGCGAAGCCTCAAGAAATGGTGAGGGCCGCAAGTTTCGACGAGTCCTGAATCCGTCACCCGGCGCGTCAGACTTCGATTCAGCAACGGGGAAAGACATTTTGAAATTGGACGAAGCCTAATCTCAAATCCGAAATCCGAAATCGCAAAAATTGAACTGTCCGGGAGTCCACGTTTGATCGTCCAATTTAAGATCTCGGATTTCGGATTTCAATGAGATCGAAGTGTTGCCCCTTTCGCCCATGGATGACCAGCTGCGGATTGCTGTCACTTTGAAAGGCATCGTTGCCAATCAGGGCGACAGCGACCTCGCGTACATGGCGGCGCGGCAGGTCCCGAATGTCTTTGACGTGAAAAACGAACTGCAAATTGAACAAGGCGTCGAGGAAAAGGTTTCGCGGAAGTAAGAGGGGAAATTCGGGGACAGACACAAATTCTGCAGTTCAAGAATTCGGTGTCTGTCCCCGAATTTCCCCGGGTTGTATGATAGCCAAAGGATGTTTGGGGACAACTATCGGCTTCGGCTCATCAGCGAAATTCGCAATCTCTTTCCGCTTTTCCGGTACCTCGTTCTTCAGACCGAGACTCATGCGTTCTGCCTGGCTCTGGCTTCGGCAGCGTTATTGGGCTTTTTCCCGGCTTCGGTGGCGTTGCTCACGCTCCTGAAGCATGTGCTTCGCTGGGATGCAGCCTACAACGTCCTGCTCGACACACTCCGGATTTACTTTCCGACAAACCAGGCGTTTATCATTCGTAATATCGAGGTTTTTGTGTCGACGTTTGGCCGGACGCGGATGCAACTGGTCTCTCTGGTATGGGTTCTCATGGGTTCGGCAGGGGTTTTCATTCCCCTCGAGACGGGATTCAATCGGTTGTGGCGCGTCCGGGAGGATCGTCCTTACTGGCTGAACCAGATTGTGGGATTCACACTAACGCTGGCGTGTTCTGCCATCGCCCTCCTGTTTGTCGCCATCAGCACTGGGCTGCACGCGATGATAGTGTACCTGCCCGTGGAATTTGTACAGACCGTGGCAAGGTTTGCGGTTATTCGAACGACGATTACATGCTTGTTTGTCGTGACTATTTTCGCGTTTTACAAATTTCTCCCCAATAAAAAAATCCAAACTGTGCAGGTGCTGCCGGCAGCGATTATTGCGGGCGTGATGGCGGAGGTCGTAAGAACGCTGTTCAGCCGTGTTCTTCCACTTCTCAGATTGTCAACCACTCAAGGACCTTTTTCCATCACCGTCAGTTTTCTGCTCCTCGTTTACTTCGAAACGTTTGTCGTTTTGGGAGGGGCCTTTCTTGCAAGCCAGGCGGAACGGTATCCTTGGATGGGATTTTTAAAATCACGTACTGGGGTGAAGGTGACTCCACGGGATGGCCTCGTGGACGCAACCGTATCCGTATCCGCATCGGGACTTATTAAAGACAAAGAAGAGTGATTTGACTCCTTCATGAAAAAATCGCCGCTGTTTTCGATATTTCTGATTGTTCTTGTCGATGTGCTTGGGCTGACGATCATCCTGCCTCTGCTTCCGTTTTATGCAGAGTCGTTGGGTGCGACGCCTGCTGTCGTCGGCATGCTGGTCTCGGCATATGCCGCCTGTCAGCTTATTGCCGGACCACCGCTCGGGCATCTGTCAGACCGTGTGGGACGCAGACCCGTTCTGCTCGTGAGTCAAATGGGAACCTTTGCAGGCTTCCTGATTCTCGCTTCCGCGCGCGTCTTATGGATGGTATTTCTTGCGCGGATCATCGATGGATTGACCGCAGGCAATCTCACCGTCGCGCAGGCCTATATTTCCGACGTGACGACACAAGAAAACCGCGCGAAATCATTTGGTATGATCGGTATCGCTTTTGGTTTGGGTTTCCTGATCGGTCCTGCCGCTTCAGGCTACCTTGCGCAGTTCAGCCACACGTATCCGATCCTTGCGGCAGCGGCTCTCTCCCTTACCAGCGTTCTCTGCACGTATTTTTTGCTGCCTGCGGTTGCGCCGCATCCGACTCCAGAAACCGAGCAAGGGCGGCCTTCGAGATGGAGTGCATACATCGAATCATTTAAGGATGGGAAGTTGGGGCCGATGTTGTGGCAGTTCTTTGCGTTCACATTCGCATTCAGTACCCTCTTCTCAGGATTTGCTCTTTTTGCCGAAAGGCGGTTCACTCATAACGGCGCCCCTTTTGGGCCCAAAGAAGTTGGCTACGTCTTCGCATTCTCAGGCCTGATTGGAGCCATGATCCAGGGCGGTGGAATCGGTTCGTTGGTGAAAACTTTCGGCGAAGGGAAACTGGTACAGGTGGGATTCGGATCGATGGCCGTCGGATTTGCGCTGCTTTCGGGCTCCCATCAAATCACGTTTCTGCTCGTCGCGATTATCTTCCTCACATTCGGCAGCGCCGTACTTCGTCCCAGCCTTACCAGCCTGATCACAAGCCGGGCCGCCCGCCATCACCAGGGCATGGTCATTGGTTTGATGCAATCGCTGATGTCGGTTGCGCAGATTATTGCTCCGCTCATTGCCGGCCTTCTCATCCAAAAGCAGTACCTCAGCATGTGGGCATTGGCGGGCAGCCTGTTCTGTGCCATCGGCTGGTCCTTGATAACGGCAACGCGATAAGCCATGACTCGAGGAAAACAGAATGGAACGTGCGAAACTGTAGGGGCGGTCTATGAAGACGTGAACGAATTGGAAGCGAGCGTATTCCCCTCCTTGCATCACCGCAAGGAGGGGTGGGCGAGCGATTAAGAAAATGCTGCGAAGCCTCCGCTAATCGCGAGGCCGGGGTGGTTTTCCGATTGAAAAGCAGAAGGAAAACCACCCCGGCTGCGTCAGCTTTGGTAGCTTCGCAGCATCTAATTGATGACGCAGCCTCCCCTCCTTGCGGTGATGCAAGGAGGGGAATAATGCTCCACTGTAATTCATTCACACCTCTAACGAAAATGCGACTCAGGAAGCAAACGGGGTGTAGCATGTATGTTGTCTTCTACGGGTTATAACCCACCGGGCTGTCGATCCCGTCAAAACCGGCAGGAGAACAAATGCTACAAGTGTGCCTCCGACATTTTCATCCTTCACTTTGAGCCGCGAGGCTCATAGACGTCTTCCATGACCGCCCGCGATGTCTCCGTTTCGGCATTGTGGGCGGTCATAGACCGCCCCTACAGGTGGATCATGAGGCGATATGAGCAAAACCACGAAAGCATTCATCGTCGCGATTGCCGTCATGGGCGTTATTCGCTTCATTCTTGATGCGGACGGCGTCCCGAAAGACGTTGTGAAGTACTTCAGCATGTCGGCGATCATGATGATCGGATCGGTATACTTTGCGATTGCTACCGCAACACATAAAGAGCGGCTGAAAGCGTCCTACCTGCTCGTCATGCCGTATATGACCGTCGAAGTCCTCGCGTTGAGTTATACGTGGGCCACAGGGCGCCAGACAATTTTCCACACCGCCGAATATTCCATGGGTACGTCGATCGCGGTTCACACGCTTGGCCACCTGATCGGGGGCTTCACCTGGGAACCGCTTCTTATATTTGTAATGATTGAAGTGGTCTGGGGCATTTACACCGGCGGCAGATCGCTTTTGAAGCCGAAAACCACCGCCGCATGACGCCTGAAGAAATTGTTGCTGTGGCTGTCGCAAAGCTTGGAGTGCCTTACGAGCTGATCCCGATCGATCCGGCATTTGCGGATACGGCTGCGTTTTGCGAAAAATACGGCTATCCCGTCGAACGCTCGTGTAACACGATCATTGTTGCTTCGAAGAAAGAGCCCAAGAAGTTCGTTGCGTGCGTGGTGCTCGCTCACACGCGGCTCGATGTGAACAAGCGCGTGACGAAATTGATGGGCGTCTCGAAAGCGTCATTCGCGTCGGCGGAAGAGATGGCGGCGCTCACCGGAATGCAGGTCGGCGGTGTGACGCCGTTCTCGCTTCCTCACGGAATGCCGCTGTATGTCGATGACCGGATGATCGGACTCGATTGGATCATCCTCGGCGGCGGAGGCCGCAGTTTGAAAATTAAAACGTCTCCCGAAGCGCTGATCAAGCTTGGCGCGGAGGTTGTGCCAGGGCTTGCCGGTTGATCTCGATCGGATCCGCATTTTATTTGAAGACGAGACTATCCTCGTCGTCGACAAGCCTGCGGGTCTGCTCACGATAGCCACGGAAACCGAAAAAGAAAATACGCTCTACGCTGCACTACGCGCCCGCGCGAGCAGGAAACACCCCGCTGGAAAAAATATTCATTGTGCATCGGCTCGACCGCGAAGCATCGGGACTCCTGGTCTTTGCGAAGACCGTCGAGGCGAAGGAAAACCTCCAGAATCAATTCGAGGATCACACTGCCGGACGCCGTTACCTGGCCGTAGTCGAGGGACGAATCGCCAAGGATGCTTTTTCCGTCCGATCCTACCTGGCGGAGAACGCCGCTTATCGCGTCTATTCAACCCGGAAGAAAGAAGCGGGTAAGTTTGCCATCACTCATGTGCACGTTGTGAAATGCGCAAGCATAGGAAAAATGAACGCGGTTTTCCCTCCCTGGCCGATCCGGGAATTTCGTGACCGGAGTGATGAATACCCGAATCCGGCGTGAGGATAGTATCTTTCGGGGTGCAGGGGCGTTTTTCGGGTGCACAGATTCAGGCTCCATTGAAGCAACTCCATTACGCGGACCTGCTTACACCACGAGTAGGCGGCCCAACATATTCCGACATTGCTGCGGACGCGATGTGCTTGAGGCGTCCGGGAGTCCCACCTATGACTCCTTAGCCTGATAAACAGCGACGCGGTCGCGACCGGCCGTCTTGGCGGCATATAAGGCGTTGTCCGCAGCGCGTAGCAATTCGGCCGGGTTGGAGGCGTCTACGCCTGCTTGAGCAATGCCAGCCGATATGGTCATCGCGTCTGGTCTTGGTTCCGCCTGGTCACTTTGCATTTCCTTGACCATCGCGCAGATTTGCTCCACCCGTTTCTTTGCGTCGGGCAACGGTGAATCGGACAAAACGAGCACAAACTCATCGCCACCATAGCGGCACAAGATATCGCTCTTGCGCAGTTTTTCGCGGATCACCCGTCCCAACTCGCGCAAAAGCGAGTCGCCGGCATCGTGCCCAAACGTGTCGTTGAATTGCTTGAAATCATCGAGATCGAGCATGGCGACGCACAGCGGGGAATTGCGACGCTGTGCGCGATACACGTCCCGCGCCAGTGTCTCTTCCAAAAAACGCCGGTTAAGCAACCCCGTCAGCGGATCGCGGATCGCCTGTTCGCGTAGTTTGTTCTGTAGGTTCAAGTTGGATAAAGCCAGTTTGATTGCTTCGCCCACCGCTACGGCCAGTCGTTGCTGCCCGACCTGATGCTCACCGCTCCTGGCGTCAGTACCAAGGACACACAGAATACCGGGCGTTCCGCCTCGTACAGTCAGGGGCATACACAAGTAACCAGTCTCGGGCTGACGGACAAAATGACGACACAGCAAACCAACCTGCGGATCCGTGACCTCATGAAGTTGATCACGCCTCAGCGCCCAACAATCCTCCGGTGAAAAGACGGGCTCCACTGACGCCTCATTGCCCCAAACCGCAACT
>Ga0209376_1005378_pt1 | contig 10688 bp, 5 predicted proteins | sample GraSoiAngelo_134_FD_185891 | JGI IMG/M metagenome (GOLD analysis project Ga0209376, IMG submission 185891) | Grasslands soil microbial communities from the Angelo Coastal Reserve, California, USA - 14_0929_05_30cm (SPAdes) (version 2) | ecosystem: Environmental > Terrestrial > Soil > Grasslands ... | reverse complement strand
GGGCCTCCAAGTCAGAGAGGCAAACCCGGTGATCGTCAAGGATCTTGAAGCCAAGAGACTACTCTTCAGGGAGGAGACGATCGAACACTCGTATCCGCATTGCTGGCGCTGCAAGACCCCCCTCATACTCCGAGCCACAGATCAGTGGTTCATCAAAGTCACCAAATTCAAGCAGAAAATGGTCCAGGAGAACAAACGAGTCCGATGGACCCCAGAATGGGGAGGATCCAAACGATTCCACACATGGCTAGTTGGTGCCAGAGACTGGGTCATCAGCCGCCAACGTTACTGGGGAACCCCACTCCCCGTTTGGACATGCCGAGATTGCGGAGAACATACTGTCGTTGGCTCCAGAGCCGAGCTAGAGAAGATGGCCGTTGGACATCCACGAAAGTTTGAGCTCCACAGAAACGGCGTCGACCAGATAGAAACAAGATGCAAATGCGGCGGCAAAGCGAGAAGAGAGCCAGATGTCCTCGACGGATGGCTCGACTCAGGTGTAGCCTCATGGGCAGGTCTCGACTATCCACCTAACCTGAAGGACCTGAGGGCATGGTGGCCCGCTGACGCGATCGTCGAGGCCCACGACCAGACCCGAGGCTGGTTCTACAATCAGTTAGTCTCCAGCATTCTAGTCTTCAACAAAACACCGTACAACGCAGTGCTGATGCATGGACACACCTTGGACCAAGACGGGGAGAAGATGAGCAAGTCCAAAGGCAATTTCGTCAGTCCAGAGGATGTCATTGGAAAACATGGCAGAGACGCTCTTCGGTTCTACACTCTCCAAACGACGGTCTGGGACGACTTTCGATTCTCCTGGAATACCGTAGAAACCGCTGCCCGAGACTTGCAGATCGTCTGGAACGTCTTCGCCTTTGCGACTCTCTACATGAATCTCGACAAGTTCAACCCTAACAATTGGACGATGCGAAAACTAGCGAAATCGTTTCACCCCGAAGACAAGTGGCTACTCTCAAGGACTGAAACGATGGCGGGAGACGTTACAGAATACTTCGAACGGTTAGAAATTCACTCAGCAGTTAGAGCGCTCAGAGAGTTCGTTATTGAAGATCTCAGCCACTGGTACATTCGGCTCGTCCGTCGAAGATTCTGGCTAGAAAAGACAAGCAGAGACAAACTCGCAGCCTACACGGTTCTCCATCACGCCCTCAGGAGTTGGCTGGGACTTGCAGCACCTGCAATGCCATTTGTCACTGAGACAATCTACCGAGAAGCTTTCCGAACTGCTGAACGATTGAATCCCGAAAGTATCCACATGACCAAATGGCGCAATGTAGACGAGAAATGGATCAACACGACTCTAGAGGAGGAAATGCGGGTCGTCCAACACATTTCTGACGCCGCAGCCTCAGCACGCCAATCGAAGAAGATCAAGCTTAGGCAACCCGTCTCCACAATTCTTGTCGTCGCAGACAAGCCCATAGTGAAACGCGCACTTAAGACACTACGCGAGCTTCTTCTTCAACAGACCAACGCGAAAGAAGTAAGACTAGTAAGTTTGACTCAAGAAGAACGATTGAAGAAACTGATTGTTGAACCGAACTTCAAGGCCCTCGGCCCAGCATTTCGAGGAGAAGCGAACCGAATTGCCGAGAAAGTCCGCTCATTAGACGGTCGCGAACTAATGCGAGCCTTCAAGGAAGAAGGGCATTATCCCGTTATGCTGGACGAGAAGAAACATAAGATTACGAGTGAAATGGTTTCTTTGAAAGAGGAGATACCCGAGAACCACGCCGCCGGAAGATTCGCCGAAGGACGCGTCTACATCGACCTGACCATTCCAGGCGAACTCGTGAGAGAAGGCTTTGTGCGAGAGATAATACGACGGATACAAGAAATGAGAAAGCGGCTGGAACTACCAGTTGACGCGTTTGTGGATGCATTCATCTCGGTCGCCGACCCAGAACGCCTCGAATGGCTTGAAGAAGAGAAAGACTTCTTGATGGAAGAACTTCGGGCCAGGACGCTTCTCCTCCTTAGGCCAGATCAGGCCAAACCGCAGGCAAAACTAGAAGATGATTGGCAGATAGAAGGACGTGCTTTTCATATGGGGATATCTCTACAGCCGTGAGAATACTAGCCCCGTTACGCCTTCAGACTCCGTAATTGATCAGTAGGCCTCTTGACCAGCGTGACTTTGAAAATATGGCCTTTACGCACTACAGCGATAGGTTCTTAACGGCAATTTGCCGCGATAAAAAAGATGAATTCTGATCGCCATCGTTCCGACACTTGCCTCCTAGCCATACTTCTAGTATTCGCCATTCTAGCTTCTACAGTGACGACGGCCAGCCTTGCTCTCGACTTCAAAACAAGACCCTCCTCACCTCTTCCTGCTTCCAGTAGTGACGTGAAAATCTGGCTAAATGGCGATGCTGTCGGCGCACACCCTGGCTGGAACGACACAAGCCCTGGACCCACGATAAGTGTGTTCAGCGGGGAGACCGTCAATATGTCACTCAACGCCACCGACACTCTACTTCACAACTGGTTCATCGACACTAACAACAACGGGGTGCCGGAGCCAAACGAAATAAGCTCCCCAGATTTTTCGGTAAGCACCACCAAAGTCCTTTCTTTCAGCTTCACACCAGTCATTGGGCAGAATATTCCGTCGGCAGGCAACTGGACTTACAGATGTCGCTATCATCCAGTCCCGTACATGTATGGAACAATCCGTGTGGTTCAGCCCGATTTCTCCCTGTCTGCCTCTCCCTCTTTGATTAAAGTCGGTGTAGGATCAGTCGGAGCCTCAACCATGACAATTAATCCAGTGTCCCACTTCAATGAAACAGTCAACCTGATTGTTACAAGCACCAACGGTCTAACTGCACAAATTAGTCCAGGAAGCATATCGAGCATTTCGGGAACTGCTACGTTAACTGCGATTGCGTCTAGTGCAGGAAACTATACCGCCACTGTCACCGGCAAAAGTGGATCTTTGACCCATTCTCTAACCGTAATGGTTGAAGCTGGAGACTTTTCGATCATCGCGGACTCGGCGGTATCTTCCACCGAAGTTAATGCCCTTGCGAACTCAGCGATAACTGTGACAGCGGCGAACCATTTTGCCGGAGTTGTCGACTTAACGAGCAACAGCACATTATGCTCGCTCAATCCAACCAGCCTAACAGGCGCGGGAGAGTCCACTTTGTCATGCATTTTCACATCCCCCAGGCTGAACCATGTACAGGTTACAGGAGTGAATGACTCCTTGTCCCATTCGGTCATGATAATCTTCAATGTGACTGCACCGAAGCTTGCCGACTTCATCATCTCAACGGCTAGCAGCACCGCGTCCTTGAAACAAGGCTCTCACAGTGATGATGCGATCTTGCTCAACAGCATCGAATTCTCTGGGACAATATCCCTGAGCGTGACGATAGGTCGAACTAGCCTGCATCACGGGCCCCGGGCCAGGCTCGGGAACTCTAGTGTCGCTCTCTCAGCAAACAATGCCAGTTCTACTGTTCTCCGGTTGTCGGCGCACGGCTCTACAACTCCAGGCAACTATGTTGTAACCGTGACAGCTACAAGCGGGTCACTAATCCGCTCAGTGACGATCATAATGATAGTGACCTCCCGGCACTAGGAGAATAGTTGAGAGCGGATGCTAGGAGCATCTAGGTTATTCTAGCCAGAACATGTGAAGAGTTCATCCCCAAGACTAATACGTTCATCAAGGCTTCGGCTGGACATAGACGATGACACCCAGTCCCCATTGGTCCAGTCAGTATTGGCTCCAGTGGATCTTCGAGCGGCTCGCCTGAGGAACATGACGAACAGGGGCCGCGGATAGAGCACCCTATTGGACGATGCAAACGGCGCGGAAAAGAGACCGAACTAGTAGATGGATTGTGTACCGACTGCAAGTGGGAGGTAGAAGTAGGACTGCAACACCCGCTCCAGCAGAAGAAGAAACACCACTTATGGACTTACAACAAACCGTGAGCGCCAGCGAGTACTCCATTTCCTTCGCCTCCCTTGAGAAAAAGCAAGAGGCCCAAAGCCTGCGTGTGTATGCCCTCAGATTATTAAACCACATTCTTGAATAATGTTATATAGTCTACGCTCGGCCGTTGTCTCTGGTAGATCGGTGGATGTTCCAAACCCCAAACGATGCTTGTTGCAATAGTTGCTATTGCCCTTGCATGAACACCTGCCCAGGACCCATACAACAGTGCGTCGCTTACTGCCAGGGTCAATGTGGCTGCCGCTGTGCATGCCCTATTTGACCCTCCCCCTTTTCTCAGCTAGCTTACCGTCGGACCGCTCACAAAGAACAATGACGCAATAGCTAAACGAGCGAAAAACGCTCGGCCAAATCCTTCAGACAAAGCTCCTCTGAGCATAAGGCAACGGAAAACCGGGTCCCCTAGACGACAGGAAAGAAAAATGGTTTAGAGGTTCGAGGGGCGCTATTGAACTGGGACTTCTAGCATTGATTCGCGTTGTTGCTTCGGTGTTTCTCGGCGGATTGAGAATGGAGAGTACATCACCTGGGCTAACGCTTGAAGGATTGTGGAGCTGATTGTCCGCTCTACGGGGAGACTTTGGCCCTCGTCGTCGAGAACGGTGATGTTGAATGGAGGTTCGGTGGCGGATGAGTCAGAGAGAAGCAGCAACCTCGTCTTCACGAGATCCTGTTGACATTTGAGAGATGTCATTCCCGTCAAGTCTGCATTTATCTTGGTCTTCACCTGATACTCACGTGTGTCTCCACGCCTGAGGCTCAGTCTAGGGAATGGGAATTTCCTCGTGGGTGATGTCACGAACTGTCTTGGGTCTGTTATCGAGTCCTCGGAATAACCAGTTATGGCCATCGAGACTCCCGGACTAAAGAAGGGTGGAATGCCCATGGTCAGGAACATGTTGTCGATGTTCTGCTCAGCTTTTATCCGGATGGTTGTGTTCACTTCTGCTTCAACTCCTACCGCTATGTCCGGCCTACAGGAAATCGCTAGGTCAACTGGGTTCAGCTGCGGAAAAGGGGGGAGAAGATTTAGAGGAAGGGAAAACTCGGTGTCTGCTTCAGTAGGCAGCCACCAATAGTCGTCATAGTTGATCAAGTCCTCCAAGTCATAGGTGAGTATTCGCCTCTTTCCTTCAACTGTGTTTGAGAGGGGCTGCTTCAAGTATGCGATCACTGTTTCATCTGGGAATTCCAGCCTTAGCTTGTAGCCCTTGAGACTGGTAGCCCGCTTCAGCCTGCCGTAGATGTTGAGATTGTTCGGAATCAGCATCTCCTTTTCGAGTTCACCGAAAAACTTGTTGTCGCAAGTACTGAATGAGACTTCTTTCAGTAGATAGTCCACAACCGGGCCGGCATCAAGCGAATCCGGCGTCGCGATTCACCCTAGCAGGGGCACGTGCCACCGCACTGAGAGGCGCAGTAGGAACAGCTGCCTCCATGTTTCTCACAGAAGAAGCAGCACCCAAAGCCTTGGTCTGGAGTTGGTAGGTTCGGGAAAAACAACAATGGCATTTCCTCAAGCCCAGCTTCCCATGCTAATATTTAAGCCTGCAACGTATAACTTCAACTAACTGACCGGTTTTCTAATCGGCCACTAAACTTTCTAACAGTCATCAAGTCGTACGCTGAGTGGGCATTAGCTATCTCAATGAGAATCAAGATTCGACTATCGAGCCCGATTGAACAACTGTTCCCTAAAAAAAGAGAGGGGGAAGTTTTGGGGATGGTTCGGCTTGAACACATTCCGCTCTATGTTTTGCATTCCTGATCGAGCCTCCCATCGCCTGAATCATCGCCGTTGGGTTCGCTGGTCACGCGGTTTGCTCAGTCTAGCAGTAACAGCAGCATAGACAGCACCAGCAGCCATTCGGGTTATGGAACGGGCAGCAACTAGTGTTGCAGTCTGGTTGGACCTTCTGGTCGGGGAAGAACACCTGCACTTCCACCCGAGAGGCATATCAATCCCTGAAACTTATTTAAGCTTACGGGTGTCTGACTTAAGATGGAAGATTCTAACACATATGACGGCAATAGTGCTCAAGAATGTTCGCAAGACATTCCGTCGCAGGGCCGAAGTTGGCTTCTCAAGGAAACGAGGCGAACGGAGAGAGGTACTAAGAGACATTACGCTAGAAGTTGGAGACGGAAAGACGTTCTGCGTTCTTGGGAGAAACGGTTCAGGCAAGACGACTCTGGTCAGAGTTCTATCAACGCTTATCGAACCTGACGGTGGAGAAGGGCTTGTTTTCGGATTCAACCTAGTCAAAGAACCGGAGAAGGTAAGGAAGCACATCGGTGTAATGCTGAACTCAGGTGAAGGCGGGTTCCACTGGCGTCTCTCCGCTCTTGCCAACCTTGAGTATTACGCGGCTCTGTACAGAATCTCTGCATCAACTGCGCGAATCCGGATAGCTAATTTGTTGAGAGAACTTGGGCTAGAAGATAGAGGCGTTGATCAATTCCAAAGCTACTCCACCGGTATGAGAAGACGTGTCGCTTTGGTTAGGGCGTTACTCTCTGATGCGCCGGTGTTGCTGCTAGATGAGCCGACACTGGGCGTCGACCCATGGTCCACTGAGAATATTCACAATTACCTCCTCGAATTGGCGAAACAGGGAAAGACGATCCTCTGTGCCACCAACAACCCCGCGGAGGCGCGAGCGCTAGGGGGACGATCTTGCATGCTCGAAGAGGGAGTCATAGTTGCTTCGACGACAGAGGAGATCATCGCATCTTGACCGGAGAATCGGTTACAGGCCAATTATTCGCTTTTGCGAAGCGTGAGGTCAAAGCAAGGATCGCATACCGAATGACCATAGTTACCAGCACAGTGAGCGTTTTGACGGGGCTACTCGCCTACGGACTGCTCGGAAGAACTTCGATCGTCTCCGTCACCACATCAACCTATGGCATGACGCTCGCGTCTTTCCTTGTCTCCGGAGTTGCCTTCGCACCCTTGATAACCAACGGACTCGGAATGTTTGGCAACTACATCTATCCTGGACAAATCGAGGAAATCATGACGATGCCGACAAGCTTTCGACGGTACCTGCTACTTTCGTCCGCGCTACCGATCTCGATCAGCGTCGGCAGCGCCGCTCTATCTTTCACCGTGGGCGTTTTTCTCTTCGGATTAGCTTTCTCCTATAACTTTCCAGCTCTGATAGCAGTCGTGGTGCTGGGAGTTGTCACTTCAATTGCGTTGGGATTTCTGGGTGTGGCTTTCCAGCTTGTCTACAAGCAAACCTCAGTGCTCTCCTGGCTACTTTACGCCTTCACGGGCGTTGCGGGGAACATGCTTGTTCCCACACAAGTCCTTCCCCAGGTAGTTCAAGACATTTCATTCCTAACGCCACAATACTATTTCTTCACGGGAATCAGGATCGCTCTGGGGAGCGAACTTGCTCCCTTGCTGTTGATGCTGGGAATATTCGCAGCATACGCCGGAATCTTGATCGCTCTCGCCCTCTTCTCATTAGAGCGAGCTCTTAGATTTCTAAGACGGAACGGGACACACGGTTGGGCATAGCTTAGTTCTGCCATTGCCTCCGGTCGAAGATCTCGCTGTAGCGCACACGTTTATTCACTCGTCAGGATTGATGAAAGTCGTCCTTGGGTGGGCCGAAATCGGACTGTTGGATCTGCAAGACCCTGAGGGAACCGTCGCATTTAGTCTTCTTTGAATCCCGCACCTCTGTTGGAAAGCTGAATCCGGACCAGTTCTTCAGAGGTTATTCTTTCGTCACATTGAAGTACCATGAAGAAGAGCTCTACCATCTAACAGACAAGAATAGGAAATCCTTCCTCGAAGACATGTCCCGAGTGGCCACAGCTCTTGCCAAGACTTTCAATCCTGACAAGATGAACTACGAATTGCTTGGTAATGGAATGCCTCATCTTCACTGGCACCTAGTTCCACGCTACAAGACTGACCCCATGTGGGGACGACCGATATGGACAGGGTCCATACGAAGGAAAAGGCTGGTGAGAGAGGAGTACGAGAGCCTTGTGAAACAAGTTCAATCTCAGCTCAAAGATAGCAAGTAGATCGTCTTCTTCGTCGAACAGTACCGTTCAACAAGTGCTGACAGTTACGCCAGATTGAAACCGCCAGCAGGAGCCCTGACATCACAATCTCGCTAATTGGAGCGTAGTGCCCGACGTACATCGAAGTCTACCTTGACGTTGCGGCGCTAATTCTTCCTTCTATCGGACTCTGGCGCCTTCTCCATCACAAAGCATCCATAACTGGAGTTAGAGCGGGAAACCTTGTTCGGCTCAACATTTACTTTCTATTTTCTGTCGTCTTCGACATATTTCGCATCTTAGGTTACGCGTGGGCAAACTACGGCAGCCAAGTCAGTTCCGGCTTGGTTTTCGCAGTAATCGGGCTAACCGCTGCAAGCCTCTACTTCTGCCCGGAGTGCAATACCCTTCGAGAAGCTTGGTCAAAGCTGAAATCGCGCAGATCCATTCTCGTCTATGAAGGAGTAGTTTTCACCTGGGTAGGGCTAAACCTATCTTTTCCCGTCTTGTTCCTCCCTTTCACCATAGTCTTGCTCTCAGCCGCAATGGTCTACCCAACAAGCCTATTCCTATCTGCTCGTAGACGAGCGAAACCGTCTCATGTCAAGAATTCCCTGGCCATGCTCTCGGTAACATGGGCCCTCTTTGTAACAGTAGGCACAGTCTTGTTCACACTCGGCGCACAGCCTCCAGTCCTCCCGATATCTCTGCCGTACGGATGGGAGATAGCGTTCATCACCGGTTCAGTACTATTCTTCCTGATGTCGACGACCGACGCGTTCACTCTAAGCACCGTAAGATTCTCATCAGGACAGCTTCTTCCTGAGAGCATCGTCAAGCCCGGGCATCGATACCTGATACTTCACGACTCAGGAAAGAGAGCAATCTCGTTTCTCTCGTCAACGCTCAAGGGACTAATTGACTCCGGCGCAAGAGTCGTAATCAGCGCATCCAGTAGTGGATGGCTCGTGGGAAACCTGTCACAGCACGAATCTCACTTTAGCGAGTGGAAGGAGAACGGAAGACTCGTCGTCTCGGAGAACTGGGTCGGACACAGTTTCCCCCGTGAAGGGTTATCGGACAGGCTGAGCTACGGCCCCACATCAACCGTCTTCGTCAACGAGCTGAGCCAAGACAATCTGGAAGGCACAGTCTCACGTCTAGACAGTGGAACAGGCGAAAAACATCAGGACCCGGCCGAGCTCTTTCTACTAGAAAGCAGTAAGGCCCCTAGACCGCAACTCACAGAATTCCTGCGCCGCAACACGGGCATTGAGCTTCTGAATCTTTCTGAATCTACAGATCCGTTCTCGTCAATGGTCGAGCTCGATCATCAGAAAATACGGGGATCAATCGTCCTGCTAGAATACGACACGAACTCCGATTATGAGGGAGTAGTTGACAAATTCCTCGCCGAGGGAATAAGCAACGCCGAACTCTGCGTACTCTTCACAACCAAGTCCAGCAAACTCTACAGAGCGATCAAAGGAAAAAGAATGATCAAGATCATCGCCGCGTCCTCATTGATCTCTGTCCCCGACGAGCTACCTGATGGTGAAATGCAAATTCCAGACAAAGAGCTTGGACTCGTTGCAGCAGTATTATCTGACTTCTTAGACAACAGCAAGAACTCTGGAGCTAGCTTCGTCTTTGACAGCACCACCGAACTGATCAGGGGCGAGCGTTGGGAACAAGTCTATTCTGGAATCAAACAGTTAATTGATCTGCTCAGCGTCCCGAATGCCACAGCACTGTTCTTGGCTAACGTCAACACTATGGAGCCTAGATTCCTGGGGGCGCTCCACGGAGCGTTCGCGCTTCAGTTGAGATTAGATAATCAGGGCCTTATGGCCGTCAAAGTCCCTGCCAATCAGCTGCCCAAATAGCCCTCGTCTTAGCTGACTGAAACAGTCGAACAATCGTGCATCTAATTAGATCCTTTAAAGTACGGTCCAACTGGTTAACCCCAGAAGATCCAGCAGGGACGTACGGGTTTGGAGCATCACAATCATGATATTGTCATTGTGGGCGGCGGAGCCGCGGGCCTACGCGCGGCCATAGCCGCTGTCGAGCTTGAGCCCAAGCTGGATGTTGCGGTCGTCTCGAAAGTCTACCCGATGCGCAGCCACACCGTCTCCGCAGAGGGGGGAATGGCCGCCGTCACGCGTGAATACGACAGTTTTGACTCGCACGCTTATGACACGATAAAGGGGAGCGATTTTCTCGCCGACCAAGACTCAGTCGAGTTATTCGTAAAAGAAGCCCCCCGCGAGTCTTACCAGCTTGAACACTGGGGATGCCCATTCAGCCGAGACCCCGACGGACGAATCAGCACACGAGCCTTCGGTGGAATGAGCGTCAAGAGAACGCTCTTCGCAACAGACAAGATCGGCTTCCACCTCCTCCACACACTATTCCAGACATCTTTGAAGTATGAGAATATCCGCCGCTACGATGAATGGTTCGTAACATCTCTACTGGTCGACCAAGGCAGAGTCGAGGGAGTAACCGCCATAGAAATACGGACGGGAGAACTAGTAACAATCCTCGGCAAAGCCGTAATCATCGCGACGGGAGGTTGCGGGCGTATCTTCCAGTTCACGACCAACGGATGGATAAAGACCGGTGACGGCATGGCACTAAGCTACCGAGCCGGAGTCCCACT
>Ga0209376_1005377_pt1 | contig 10688 bp, 10 predicted proteins | sample GraSoiAngelo_134_FD_185891 | JGI IMG/M metagenome (GOLD analysis project Ga0209376, IMG submission 185891) | Grasslands soil microbial communities from the Angelo Coastal Reserve, California, USA - 14_0929_05_30cm (SPAdes) (version 2) | ecosystem: Environmental > Terrestrial > Soil > Grasslands ... | reverse complement strand
TCTTCGAGCGGAAAGCGCAGACAGACTCCTAGCTGACGGTCTCGTCCCAGACGCTCGCGTCCGCTCCGTCGGAGTGGTTGTTGACGTATCCGAACGGATGGACGAGCGCACGCAGGGCAAGCTCGAAGTGGAATGTCCCGGCGGTGCTCGCGATGCCGCGGAAGGAATACGTCTTCGACTCGTTCGCAGGCAGATCGCCGCAATCGAATCCGGACGCGTCTTCGGCGATGGTGCATCCGCCGAGGTCGGTCATCTCGTGGCGCTCGTACCAGCGGTCCGGCGTCCGGAACACAAGGGCGAGGTGGGGGATGGCAGGCCCCGTGTTCTTCACCGCGACCACCAGCTCAACAGTGCCGCCGACTTTCGCGGATTGGGTCGCCACGGCATCGACGATCGCGGTAAGGGGCTCGGGCGTCGAGCACAAACCGGTGGCCAGGAACACAAACATAACAATCGAGCGGGTCATCGTCGTCGATCCTTAACCCACTACTAAACGAGCACCCGGTATTGTGTGCGACTTGCGCCAGGAGCGGAAGCGCGTAACCGGGCCGTACGTCTTTTCGTTGCAATCTACCGTGAGGAAAGGGGTAGTTCTCCTCGTCGCCCTGGCGGCGGTCGCGTCCTGCACGGCCAACGGCCCGCTGGCGCCCCAGGCGAGGCACTCGCCGGCCTCGCCCACGGCGTCCTCGAGCCCGACGCCGACCCCCCTCGACAGCCCGACTCCCAGCCCGTCACCCTCTCCGATCACACCGCCCAGCCCGGTCGCGGTGCCGGCGTGGGCGGCGCTGCACGCCAGCTGCGCGGGTTCACCCGCGGCGCAGGAGGCGGTGCTCAAGCTTCAGGGCGCGGCGAACCCCGTGCTGGCGGACGTTTCCAACGCGAAGAGCCCACGCACCGTCTGCGGGATCAGCGGTGGCTCGTTCCAGCCGCAGCTCGTGACCCAGACGATGATCTCCTGGTACGCGACGCAGGGCAACCCGACCACCGCGGCGACCAGCGTCATCGCGGCGCTCGATCTCTTCACCGGCGGGTCGACAGTCGTGGCCACGTGGTCGGGTGGCAGCATCATGGACGGACTTCACGCGTGGAGCCCAGACCGCGGATTCCTCGCGTACATGGCCTCCAACGCCAGCTCGGTCGAGCTTCACCTGCTCAGCGGCGGCGGCGATCGCGTCGTGGCCTCCCTCGGCCCTGTCCCGGGCCGCGGCCCCGATCCCAACCAGGACGATGCATACCTCGCCTTCTCACCGGACGGTGCTTACTTCGCGCTCGTCCAGACGTTCACGAGCTCCGGCGACCAGCTCCAGGTTCGGAGAACGATCGACGGCAGCCTTGCGTTCAGCCTCTCCAAGGGAACCATGGCGACCTGGGGAAGCACAGGCAGCCGGCTCTACTACCGCATGCCCAACTCGAGCCTCGTCCAGGTCTGGGACTCCAAGGCCGGTGTTTCTCAGGCTCTGGCCAAGCAGCTGTCGTGGATCCGGCCGCGCGCCGACGCAGGCGACGACAACATCGCCTTCACCGTTCGCGACACCGCCGGGACGCCACACGTCTGGCTGTACGGGCACGGCGGACGCTCAGGCGGCCAGCTTCCAAACGTGCGGTCGTCCCCGATCTGGCTCAATTCGACGGAGCTCTTCTACGCCGAGGAGGCGGTGTGCTCGACCAATTGCGGCATCGGGCCGGCCTGGCAGCCCGACGGAAAGACCTTCACCTTTGACGTCGCCGCGCAGGCGGAAACCGCCTCCAAGATCAGCCAGGTCTACAGCGCGTGGCCAAGACCTGGCCAGGTATGACAACCGAGGCTCGGGGTGGTGCCATCATGGCGGCGACCGAGATGGACCACATCACGTCCGAACCGGCATCGCATCAACCGGTTGAGCCCTACGAGGCGCCAGCGGTTCACACCGCGGCGCCGCCGGAGCGGGTGCCGCTATTCCAAACTCGGGAACGGCGCTGGTGGGCCACGGCGCTGACGTCCACCGTCTTGATCTCGGCGCTTGGCGTCGGCTTCTTGTACATCGACGACTCGAGCAACCAGGCGTCGATCCGATCGCTCACGACGCAGAACGAGTCCCTCACCGGCCGCAACCTCATCCTCCAGAACCAGCTGGACAAGACCCAGGCGAACCTGACGGCCACCCTCGGCGAGCTGGCCCAGACGAAGGCGGACCTCGAGCACCCGCACGTTGTGATCTCCAACGCACCCATCAAGATCAAAGACCGAACCTGGTATCTCGCCGGCAGCGTGCCTGACACCTTCACGCTTCATCTCCAGGCGACATCGACGGGACCGATGTCGGTCAGCATCCTGACTCTCGAACAGTGGGCAAAGGCGGTCCAGTGCATCACTTCGGGTGCAGGTTCCGCCAACTACTGCATGCATTACTCGGGCGCCGTCATGAGCTGGTTGAGCGTCACCAGCGTGAAGTACGACTTCCATCTCGCCGAGGGCTGCGCCGATTACGTGACGGTGTTCACTGCGGCCTCGGCCGTCACCGTGACCCCGAACATAAGCGTCACGTACAACCCGGCATCGAAAGCAACAGGCGTCTGCGCCTAGAACACCTCTCCCTGCAAGCCAGAGGGATGGGGCGAGGGGCTTGGAGCCACACTTTCGCTAAGGTTCGCTGCCCAACCTAGAGTTAGGCTATCCTATCTTTCGTGATAGGCAACCCCGCAATTCGAATTAGGAAGCCCTAGGGCACGATGGTCGAGCAACTCGAGCATCGCGGTACATTCACCCGGTCGCAGGAGGACTACCTCAAAGCCCTCTACCTGCTCGGCGGCGACCAGCGTCCCGTCCCGACTCGCGAGCTCGCCCAAAGGCTTGGGATCTCGTCCCCCAGCGTCAGCGAGATGGTCACCCGACTCTCCGCGCAGGGCCTCGTCGAGCATGACCGATACCGCGGCCAGCAGCTGACCCGCGAAGGCCGCAAGGCCGCCCTGGAGCTCGTCCGCCACCACCGGCTGCTCGAGATGTTCCTGGTCCGGGTGCTTGGGTACCGCTGGGATGAGGTCCACGACGAGGCGGAGAGACTGGAGCACGTGATCTCCGAGCGCATGGAGCAGCGCATCTTCGAGCTGCTCGGCAGACCCGAGCTCGATCCCCACGGCCATGTCATTCCGACCCTTGGCGGCAAGGTCCGCTCCGTGAGCCACCGCGCCCTCAGCGACTGCCATCCCGGCGAGAAGCTCGTCGTCGCGGGGGTTTCGGACGACGACGCCGGCAAGCTGCGCGAGCTCGAGCGTCGCGGCCTGCTGCCGGGCACCCGCATCGCGGTCACCGCTGGCAGCGAGTTCGAAGGGCCGATCGAGGTCAGGATCAAGGGCCGGCGCGAGAGCGTGCCTCTCGGCCTTGCTAGGGCCATCTTCGTCACCGAGGCGCGTTAGTGGCCGAGCTGGTGAGGGCCGTCGTCGCCAAGCCCATGGTCATTGGCGCCGAGAACGCCCTCCCCGGCGAGCTCCGGGTGCTGCGCGCCGCGGAGCGATCGCTGAACGGCCAGCGCCGCGGCCTGCGAGCGGTAGCTCCCTTCCTTGGGCCCGCCTTCATCGCCGCCGTCGCCTATGTCGACCCCGGCAACTTCGCGACCAACATGGCGGGCGGCTCGCAGTACGGCTACATGCTGCTGTGGGTCGTGCTGTCCGCGAACCTGATGGCGATGCTCATCCAGTCGATGAGCGCCAAGCTCGGCATCGCGACCGGGCGCAACCTGCCGGAGGTCTGCCGGGATCGTTTTCCGCGTCCGGTCGTCTGGTTCCTGTGGGTCCAGGCAGAGCTCATCGCCATGGCGACCGACCTCGCCGAGTTCGTCGGCGCGGCGCTTGGCCTGAACCTCATATTCGGGATCCCGCTCTTCAGCGCGGCCCTGCTGACCGGCGTCGCAGCCTTCGGCATTCTCGGTCTGCAGGCCTGGGGCTTTCGCCGCCTTGAAGCGACGATCACCGCGCTGGTCGGCCTGATCGTGATCGCGTTCGGACTTGAAGTCTTCCGGGCTGATCCATCGTGGGGCTCAGTCGCCGGCAGTGCGCTCATTCCACACCTCGACGGGCGTGACTCCGTGCTGCTCGCAGCCGGCATCCTCGGCGCGACCGTCATGCCCCATGTCATCTACCTGCACTCCGCGCTGACGCAAAAGCGGATCGTCGGCGCCAACCCGGAGGCCAGGCGAAAGATCTTCCACTTCGAGATGGTCGACGTGGTGATCGCGATGGGCATCGCCGGCGTGATCAACATGGCGATGCTCACGACCGCGGCGGCCGTTTTCAACTCCCGAGGCCTGGGCGGCGTAGGCAGTGACCTGACCCAGGTCTTCGACGGCCTCGAGCACTACCTCGGGTCGAACAGCGGCCTCATCTTCGGCATCGCGCTGCTCGCCTCGGGCATCTCGTCTTCGTCGGTCGGCACGCTGGCGGGCCAGGTCGTCATGCAAGGCTTCATCCACCGCAGGATCTCGGTTTTCCTGCGCCGCGCCATCACTATGGTGCCGGCGCTGATCGTGATCGGGATCAACTTCGACCCTTCGCGCGCGCTGGTGCTGAGCCAGGTTTTCCTTTCGTTCGGGATTCCGTTCGCCATGATCCCGCTGGTGCTGTTCACCCGCAATAGAAAGCTGATGGGCAATCTCACGAACAGCCGGTTCACCAACTACGCGTCTTACGGAGTTGCGGCACTGATCATCAGCCTGAACGTGTTCCTGCTCTACCAGACGCTGTTCGGGGGATCGTGACCGCCTAAGCTCGTCTCGTGAAGCTCGGCGTGAGCGTCGGCTACTGGGGCCTCGGGCTCACCGCCGCCGACCAGCTCGACATCGCGCAGACCGCCGAATCGCTCGGCTACGACTCCGTCTGGACTGCGGAGGCCTACGGGTCCGACGCCGCCACGGTGCTGGCCTGGCTGGCCGCGGGGACAACGAAGATCAAGCTCGGTGCGGGCATCTTCCAGATCCCTGCGCGCAGCCCCGCCATGACCGCGATGACCGCGGCGACGATCGACAACCTGTCGGGCGGCCGCATGTTGCTCGGGCTCGGCACTTCCGGGCCGCAGGTCTCGGAGGGGTTTCACGGCGTTCGGTTTGCCAAGCAGCTGCAACGAACGCGTGAGTACGTGGCGGTTCTGCGCAAGGCGCTCAACCGCGAGAAGATCGAGTTCCACGGCGAGACGATCGACCTGCCGCTGCCGGATGGTCCGGGCAAGGCGCTCAAGCTGACAATCAGGCCCGTTCAGGACCGGATCCCGATCCTCCTGGCGGTGCTGGGCCCGAAGAACGTGGCGCTGGCGGGCGAGATCGCCGACGGCTGGCTGCCTGTCTTCTTCTCGCCCGAGCACACGACATCCCTTCGCGGACCGCTCGAGGAAGGCGCCGCGCGAGCCGGCCGCTCGCTCGACGATTTCCGGATCTGCCCGTCGGTCAACGTGATGATCAGCGAAGATATTGAAAACGCGCGCAACATGATGCGGCCGATCCTTGCGCTGTACATCGGTGGCATGGGCTCGCGGGAGCAAAACTTCTACAACCGCCTGGTTTCGAGCTACGGATTCGAGCGTGAGGCCGAAAAGGTGCAGGACCTGTATCTCGCCGGCCAGAAGACCGAGGCAATGTTCGCGCTCCCCGACCAGCTCATCGATCTCGTCTCGATCGTCGGACCTCGCGACCGCGCGAAGGCCAAGATCCGCGCCTTTCGCGACGCGGGCGTCGACACGCTGATCGTCTGGCCCGTATTGCCGGACAAAGACGAGAGGAAGGAGCAACTGCGTCTCGTCGCAGAGCTGGCAAGTGAGTAGCAATCAGCCGCCGCCGCTCGTCGACTACAACCTGTTCACATCCGACGCGCCGCTGCGTGAGTCGCTCGAGCGCGAGGGCGCCTCCTGGGCGCATGACCTCGTCCACGAGCTGGGGGCCCTGGCCGGCACTGAGGAAGCGATCAACTGGGGCTTTCAGGCCAACGACAATCCGCCGCGCCTGCGCACGCACGACAGGTTTGGCAACCGGATCGACGAGGTCGAGTTTCACCCGGCCTGGCATGAGCTGATGAAGGTCGCGATCGGCCACGGCCTGCACGCGCTGCCGTGGCGAGATCCCCGGCCCGGCGCGCATGCCGCTCGCGCCGCCGCCTTCTACGTGTGGTCGCAGGTCGAGGGGGGCCACGGATGCCCGGTCTCGATGACCTACGCCGCGGTGCCCGCGTTGCGCAGAGAGCCGCAGCTCGCCGCGCACTGGGAGCCTTTGATGACGACACTCGACTACGACCCCGGGCTCCGCCCAGCCGCCGCCAAGAAGGGTGTGCTCTTCGGCATGGCGATGACGGAGCGCCAGGGCGGGTCGGACGTGCGCGCTAACACCACGACCGCCGTGCCCACTGGAGCCGACGGCGAGCACCTGCTCACCGGCCACAAATGGTTCTGCTCCGCACCCATGTGCGACGCGTTTCTCGTCCTTGCGCAGGCGCCTGGCGGCGTGTCGTGCTTCGTGCTTCCGCGTGTGCTGCCGGACGGAACCCGCAACAACTTCCACATCGAGCGGCTCAAGGACAAGCTGGGCAACAGGTCCAACGCCTCATCGGAGGTCGCGCTCGACGAGGCCTGGGCGGTGCTGGTCGGCGAAGAGGGGAGAGGGGTGCGGACGATCATCGAGATGGTCAACCACACGCGACTCGACTGCGTCATCGGCTCGGCGTCGCTGATGCGGCAGGCCGTCGCGCAGGCGACCCATCACGCCGCGCACCGCAGTGCGTTCGGCAAGCTCCTCAGCGAACAACCTTTGATGGTGAGCGTGCTTGCGGACCTTGCGGTCGAGTCGGAGGCGACGACGATCCTGATGATGAGGCTCGCCGGTGCGTTCGACCGCGCAGACCAACCCGGCGAGGCGCACTTCAAACGGATCGGCGTCGCAATCGCCAAGTTCTGGACCTGCAAACGCGCGATCTCCGTCGTGGCCGAGGCCCTCGAATGTCACGGTGGAAACGGCTACGTCGAGGAGTCGATCCTGCCTCGCCTGTACCGGGAAGCCCCGCTCAACTCGATCTGGGAAGGTTCGGGCCAACGTCAATGCGCTCGATGTGTTGCGCGCCATGCAGCGCGAGCCGGATTCGCTTTCGGCGTACTTTGGAGAGGTGACCTCCGCGCCGAACGACGCGCGCCTACGTCGTGCAGTCGAGGAATTGAAGAGGGAAATCGCCGATCCCGATGGCGAGTCCCGAGCTCGGGGACTGGTCGAACGAATGGCCGTCGCGCTTGAGGCCTCGCTGATGCTGCGCTTCGGCGATCCGGCGGCGGCCGAGCTCTTTTGCGCCTCGCGCCTGGGCGGCGAATGGGGACATACGTTTGGTGTGTTGCCAAAGGGACAAAGGCTGCAATCGGTGATCGAGCGCCACCGTCCGCATTTTCATGGAGAGGGATGATTCAAGAAGCCGAACAGATTACGCACGCCTGGAAAGAGTCGCCTGTCGCCCGAATACAGCCGGCCGAGGTTTTGCTGGTTACCGACTTCGACGGAACCCTCGCCGAGATCGTTCAAGATCCTGCCGGCGCGCGGGCCACGCCCGAAGCGCTCGCCGCCATCCATGAGCTTGTCCCGCTCCTCGCCGACGTGGTCGTGCTCAGCAGCCGTCCGCCCGCCCAGCTGGAGTCGCTCATCCCGCTATCCGGGGTGAGGCTGATCGGCGACAGCGGGCTCGCCCCGCCGCGTCATGCGTTGAAGGAGGCGCTCGATCGTTTCAACGCCGACGCGAGCAAGATGCTCGAACGCATACCGGGCGCATGGCTCGAGGTCAAACCGGCCAGCACCGCGATCCATTTCCGCAATACCGACATGACCGGCGACCAGATGCTTGCGCTGCTTCAGCCGTTGCTCGACGGTGCGCGCCTGGCCGGCGCCCTGGGCCGCAAGGTCATCGAGGTGCATGCGCCAAAGGCTGGAAAGGGCACCGCCCTGGCCGCGCTCATCCCGAGCGAAGACCCCGGCGCCGTGATCTGCTTCGGTGACGACGAGAACGATCGCTCGATGTTCGAGTACATATGCAGTCTCGACATCCCGCACACATGCGTCGGAGTTTGGTCGCCCGAAAGCTCCGCCGGGCCTGTTCGACAAGTGCGACATGGTCGTGCCGGGCCCCTCCGGTGCGGCGGCGGTGCTCGAAGAGATCGTGGAGTGGGCTAGAGAGTCGAGCTAGGGCCCTCCCCTGCCCCTCCGGCCCTTGGGGCCACCTCCCAATGAATGGGGAGGAGTTACGACCTGACGAGTAGCGAGCGGTCGATCGGCGCGTTTCTAACGCGCACGCCCGCCGCACGCGAGACTGCATTCGCAAGGGCGGCGGTGCCTGGAATCGCCGGCGGCTCACCGACCCCTTTGGCGCCCAGCGGACCGACTGGCGAGGGGACCTCGATCAGGCGCACATCGATGTTGGGGATCTGATCCGCGGCCGGCAGCTCGTAGTCGAGAAACGATCCGCTGCGAAGCTGACCGTCACCGTCGTACACGAGCTCTTCGCCGAGCGCGCGACCCAGCGCTTGCACCGCGCCGCCGTGGATCTGTCCCTCGACCTCGGGCGGATTGATCGCGTGACCCACGTCCTGGATCGCCGCGTAGCCCGTGAGCTGGTACGCGCCCGTGTCCGGGTCCACTTTCACCCGCGCGATCTGCACCGTGAACATGGGTGATGCGACCTGGACAGCGGACCGCCCGACAGCCTCGATCGGTTTGTGCCGGCCCATGAACTCGCGGCTCACCTGGACGAGCCTGGTGATCTCGACCGAGCGATTCGGCGCGCCCTTCACAGCGACGCGGCCGTCGACGATGTCGAGGTCCTCGGGCGCCGCCTCGAGCTCTTCGGTCGCGATCTCGAGCAGCTGGCGGCGTGCTTCCTGGGCGGCTTCGTAGACCGCGCCGCCGACGCTGTATGTCACCTGGCTGCCGCTCGACGTCGCGCTGAAGGGGGCACTCGCCGTGTCGGCCACCTCGACGCGCACCTTGTCCGGCGCGATACCGAATGCCTCGGCCGCGATCAGCGCTAGGCCGGTTGCGGTGCCGCTGATGTCGGGCGAACCTACCGTGATCGCGACGGTTCCGTCGGGCTCGACCCGACAACCCGCGGCCGAAGGGGTGCGCGCGCCGCCCCACGAACCAAGCGCCACGCCGACTGCCTCGTGGTCGCCAATTGGAGGTGCGTAAAGGGGATGCGTCTTCGCTGCCTCGAGCACCTCCACCGACCCGACTCTCGGCCATTGATTGCCGTCCGGGGTCGGGTCGCCTTCACGCGAGACATTTAGGAGACGCAGCTCGATGGGGTCGATGTTCAGCGCGAGGGCCAGCTCGTCCATGGCCGACTCGAGGGCGAAGAAAGCTTGCGTCGCGCCCGGGGCCCGGTACGCGTCGACCGGCGTCTTGTTGGTCGCGACCTCTAAACCCTGCAGGTCGAAGTTCGGGATGCGATACGTCCCTGCTAGGAAGCCGGCCGTCAGTCCACCGTGCCATCCGGCGGAGGCGCCGTTGTCGTAACGAAAGCGCCCGCGCAGGGCGACGAGCGTGCCGTCGCGGCGGGCACCCAGCTCGAGCTCGAAATGGGCAGAGGGAGCAGGCCGCCCGACCACGAACTCGTGAGATCGCGCGAGGACCAGGCGCACCGGCCGTCTCAGCCGCAGGGCGAGCAATGCGAGCAGCGGCTCGAGCAGCTCGATCTTGCCCCCGAACCCGCCGCCGACCGGCATCGGCATCACGCGGACTTTGCGGGTCGGAAGCCCGGTGAGCTGTGCGATGTCGTCGCGAACCACAAACGGACCTTGTGTGGACGACCAGATGGTCAGTCCTCCATCGGGTTCTGGACGGACCACGGAAACGTGCGGCTCCATGAACGATTGATGCGCGCGCGCGATCTCGTAGGTGGCCGAGATCACGATATCCGCGCTCTTCAAGGCTGCATCGGTGTCCCCGCGGGTCAGATGCGCCACCCCGCTGACGTTGGGCGGCCGGTCTGTGGGAGCCTCGTCGGCGGCGGCCGAAGCGCCGTGTATCGATGCGTCCTCCTCGCTTGCGGCCTCGTCTTCCGCGAGCACCTGTGCCGCGTCCGGCCGGATCGCCAGCGACGGCTCGACGACCACGGGCGTCTCGTCGTACTCGACGTCCACCACCGCCGCCGCATCCTCGGCCGCAGCTTCGCTCTCGGCCACCACCGCCACGACGGGCTGCCCGGCGTAGAAGACTCGGTCCGCGGCAAGAGGCAGGTCTGGGCCCGGGTTGTTCAGCAAGCCCAGATCAGCCGCCTTAACAACGTCGACGACGCCCGGCACGGAGAGGGCCGCCCGTGTGTCGATGGCGCGGATCCGGGCGCTCCCCGAGTGCGAGACCACAAGGTGCACATGCAGCAATCCGGGCAGCTCCAGGTCGGCTGTGAATCGAGTTTGACCGGTTACCTTTTCGCCGCCTTCCTGCCTTCGCATCCCATTCAAAGTAGACAATCGCGGCTCGCCAAGCGACAATGTCTGATGGAGTAAGGGGCGGCGCGTGGCCGCCACCCCTCGTCGGCGCGCTCTCGCCCCGGTTTTGCCGCGAAGAGGCAACCGGGAAGAAGGCGGGGGGGAGTGGTTACTCGCTTCACAGGGGGAAGCTATATGGCTCCAACCTCGTTTCGGATCCTCAAGACTCTTGCCATAAGCGCCGTGGCCAGCCTCGCGGTCATGGCGTGTGGAGGGG
>Ga0209376_1005375_pt1 | contig 10690 bp, 11 predicted proteins | sample GraSoiAngelo_134_FD_185891 | JGI IMG/M metagenome (GOLD analysis project Ga0209376, IMG submission 185891) | Grasslands soil microbial communities from the Angelo Coastal Reserve, California, USA - 14_0929_05_30cm (SPAdes) (version 2) | ecosystem: Environmental > Terrestrial > Soil > Grasslands ... | reverse complement strand
AGTGATCCAAGGAACTAAACGGAGCGTGGAGAAGTTCTGAGCGCCAGTCGATGGGTGAGTGAGGACAGCAAATGAAGAGTTCGACAAGCCGAAATTTAGTTCTATTGATTCTTGTGGTCGCAACCATGGCGGCAACAGCGCAAACCGCCCCGCAATCGCAGACTGCGCCTGAACAGCCAGCGCCGCAACAGCAGAATGCGCCCCAGCAGCCCTCTTCCAAACCAGCGCAGACGGTGCAACAACCGAGTGTATCTCAGCCGCAAAGCTCGCCACAGCAGAACGTCAGCTCTGAAGGCCAAGCTTTGCACATTCTGGTGGGAAAATCGGTCGTCGTGAATGTACAGGCACCTATTACCCGTGTGTTGTCGAGCAATCCGTCGGTGATTGAGACTCTGGCCACTTCGCCTACGGAGATCGTTGTTGAAGGCCGAGCTGCCGGCTCGAGCAGCCTAATCTTGTGGGATCAGTCCGGGCGCTCGCAAATGCTGGATGTGGTCGTGGACGTTGACGTCGCCGGTCTCCGCAGTGCCATCGAGCGCTCTTATCCTGACCAGCACATCGACGTGCAGGCCGATGGCGGGCGCCTGATCTTGACCGGTAAGGTCACCGATCCCAAGATGATTGAAGACTTGACCAAGATGGCCACGGTGTATTCGAACCAGATTGTGAACTCACTATCGCTAGCGGTTTCTCACGATCGACAGGTGCTGCTTGAGGTGAAGTTCGCAGAAGTAGACCGGACGCGGTTCTCTCAAGTGGGAGTCAATTTGTTTTCCACTGGCGCAGGCAACACACTCGGCACGACGACGACCGGACAGTTCGGGGGGTTCGGGACGCAGCATATCACTGACATAGCTGGTCCTGGTACACACAATGGTCCATTTACCTCGGAGCAGACCATTAACAACGTGCTGAATATCTTCCTGTTCAGGCCGGACATTCACTTTGGCGCGGTAATTGAGGCATTGCAGCAGAAGAGCGTCCTGCAGATTCTGGCGGAGCCGAATCTGATGGCCATCAATGGCCAAAAAGCTACATTCCTTGCTGGTGGCGAGTTTCCTTTTCCCATTGTCCAGCCCGGTAATGGTTTCACCGCTGTAACGATTCAGTTCAAACCGTTTGGGGTAAGACTGGAATTCACCGGGAATATTGCCAGTGACGGCACGATTCGGCTTCATGTAGCGCCGGAAGTCAGTACGTTGGACTTCACCAATGCTCTCGCCATTCAGGGTTTCACAGTTCCTGCCATTTCAACGAGACGTGCCGAGACCGAGCTTGAACTAAAGGATGGGCAATCGTTCGGGATTGCCGGCCTGCTGGATAACCGAGCTCAGGCCCAACTCAGCAAGGTTCCGGGGATCGGAGACATTCCGGTGCTTGGACAGCTGTTCCGATCAAGAAACATAAATAAGAGCAACACTGAACTACTGGTATTGGTAACCCCTCACATCATCGATCCCGTTCACACCTCCACGCCGCCGCCCCCGAATCCTAAGCTCTCCGTACCGTTTCTCGACAGGCCGACATTTGACGAGCATATACCGGGACACGACAAAACTGAATCAGCGCCTTCCCCGACTCCGAGCGCAAAATGAGTGCAATGACTTCCAAGAATCCAGCGCAGGCGTCGTCACGGGAGAGTATTCCGCCTAGCGAGCCACTGTCGGTTGTCAGCATTTGCTTAGACAAGGAGACGTGGGGAATCCTAAAAATTTTCGTGGATTCGACACCTGTCGTGCGGCTGCAAAAACACCTGAGCGATTATCGCGTGGACGATCACGAATCGGTGCTGGAGTGGGTTGGAGATCCTCCACCCGACATCTGCCTCCTTGACTTTGACAGCGACCGCCGTAGTGCGGCCATGGTGGCGGAAAGAATTCACGCCGACGCTCCAGAAACGGCGATCTTCGCCGTCTCGGCGCAGTCACAGCCCGATTTAATCATTCAGGCTATGCGCAGTGGTTGCAGCGAATATTTGCTCAAGCCGCTCGATCCTGAACAACTCCTCAATGCCGTGGCGCGCGTCGGTGGTCGGCGCAGAGAGAAAAAAGACGGAGACCGTGCGCAGGTTGTGGCTTTTATCGGCGCAAAGGGCGGATGCGGTGTCACTACGCTGGTTACGCAATTAGGCGCATTGCTGGCCAGTATCTATGGCAGAAAGGTGCTGGCACTCGATCTTCACCACGATTTTGGCGATGCCGCTTTATATCTAGGGTTGACCAAGTATCGCTATAACTTTTTCGAATTGGCGGAAAACACGGAGCGGCTCGACGCCGACTTACTGCAGAGCTTTGTTCTGCACCACTCGAGCGGCCTGGACCTGATCCCTGCTCCGCATGGCACAGAACCGGCGCGCCAGACCACACCCGGCGCACTGAGCTACACACTCGATTTTGTTCGCTCACGCTATGAGTTCATCCTGGTGGATCTTCCGCCGGGACTCAACGATGCCAATCTTGAGCTGATTCGACACTGCGATCAAGTCAATGTGGTCACCGTTGCAGAGGTTTCGGCTCTGCGCAACGTGGTGCGGCAAACCGACTATCTTACGCGGAAACACATCACCGCCGAGCGAATCAAAGTGGTCTTAAATCGCCATCAGAAGCGCGCGCTGATTACCGAAGCACAGATTGAAAAGAGCATTGGGCAGAAAATTTTCTGGAAGGTGCCCAACCAATACGTTCACGTGGTAAAGACGATCAGCGGCGGTGATCCGGTAAGCCAGATTTCCACTTCCGAGGTGGCAAAGAATTTGCAAGATTGGGCTGCGGCTATTGGCAGGAAAATTGGCGCAGAGGACAAAAAGAAGAAAGGCCGCGGGCTGCTCGGATTCTGGAACCGCTGAGTTTTGAGAAGTAACTAGGGGGGATCATGGGTGATTTGAATCAGGTAGTTCTATCGAGCGCTGTCCCGGCTGTCATCATAGCCGATAACGGGAAAAAAGCAGGTTTGAATTTTAAGGTTTATCAGGAGTTGAAATCGAGTCTTCACCGCGATCTTCTGAATAAGATCGACGTGGAAAAAGTCGCGACTGTGCGTGACGATCGCACCCGCAGTCAGGCATTGGCGGTGATTCAGGATTTGGTCGCCAACCTTCAGACACCCTTGAGCGGTCGTGAAAGAGAGCGACTCGCGTTGGAAGTTCTGGACGAGGTCTTCGGGTTGGGGCCGCTGGAGCCGCTTTTGCAGGATCCGGGAATCAACGACATCCTGGTGAATGGGCATAAGCTGGTCTATGTAGAACGTGCCGGTATTTTGGAAGAGACTAACATTCGCTTCAAGGATGATACTCACCTGATGCACATCATTGACAAGATCGTTTCTGGCGTTGGCCGGCACATCGATGAGTCGTCGCCCATGGTTGATGCCCGTCTCGCTGATGGATCGCGCGTCAACGTGATAATTCCTCCGTTGGCGATCGACGGACCGCATCTCTCGATTCGCCGCTTTGGTCACGTTCCCGTCTCCGAGAACGATCTGTTAACAAACCAGACCCTCACACCACAGATGCTCGAACTGATTCAGGGCGCAGTGAAGTCGCGCCTCAACATCGTGATCTCGGGTGGAACCGGTGCCGGAAAAACCACCTTACTTAACGTATTGTCCGGCTACATTTCTGACAAAGAAAGAATCGTCACGATCGAAGACTCGGCTGAATTAATCATGAAGCAGCGGCACGTGGTGCGCCTGGAGTGTCGACCAGCGAACGTGGAAGGGACAGGTGCCATCAAACAACGGCAACTGGTAATCAACTGCTTGCGCATGCGGCCGGATCGTATCGTGGTTGGCGAGGTGCGTGGCGAAGAAGCGCTGGATATGCTGCAAGCGATGAATACTGGCCACGATGGCTCGCTAACCACAATCCACGCCAATAATCCGCGCGATGCAGTTGCACGTATGGAAACCATGGCCCTAATGGCCAACCTGAATCTTCCGGAAAAAGCTGTACGCCGCCAGATTGCGTCCGCAGTCGCCATTGTCATTCAGGTGGCACGCATGAGCGATGGCAGCAGACGTGTGACGCATCTGACGGAAATCACCGGTATGGAAGAAGATACGGTCAGCATGCAGGACGTTTTCCTTTTTGAAAAGCAGGGTATCGGCAAAGATGGCCGTGTAATAGGAACGTTTACCGCCACCGGAATCCGGCCAAAGTTTGCCGATCGGTTGAAGTCTTCGGGCATCAACGTTCCAGCTTCGTTGTTCGAACATTCGTTAAACGTGTAGTACTGAGGAAATCGAAATGGCTGCGGTACTTTTGTTCATTTTGCTGCTCATCACCAGCTTCGGGGTATTGCTGTATTTCTTGAAACCAACCAAGATTGAGGCGGCGGTTGAGCAGCATCTCACAAGTATTGAGGATAGCCGCGGGTTGGGTGTCAATCCCGATGGTACGACGATTCTCAAGCAGGATCCGCTCAGTTCCAATCCAGCAGTGGACAGCCTAATACGGCACCTCCCCGGGGTGCTTGGACTGGCACGACTGATTAAGCAAGCAGGACAGACGTGGCAGGTGGGTTCGGTTCTCCTTGCTTCCGTGATTGCACTCGTGGTGGGCAGCTGGATCGCGTCGTTCTTCATGCCCAGCAACATCCTGAGTGTACTCGTAGGAGTTCTGCTGGCTGTTTCTCCCATCTTTTATCTATACATTCTTCGTGAAACCAGATTCAGAAGATGTGATGCATTGGTGCCGGAAGCGGTCGATCTAATGGCTCGCGGCCTGCGCGCCGGGCATGCGGTTCCAGCCGTGCTGGAAATGGTAGGAAAGGAGATTGCAGAACCTTTGGCGAGCGAGTTCCGTGCGCTTGCGGAAGAACAGACGCTGGGACTCCCGCTTAGGGATGCCATGTTGAATCTGGTAGAACGCGTGCCGCGTGCAGACATACGCTTCCTCGCCACTGCCATACTCTTGCAGAAAGAAACCGGCGGGAACCTCGCCCAGATTCTGGATAAAACCGCTGCCCTGGCTAGAGAAAGATCACGGTTGCGTGGCCAATTGAGGATCTACACTGCGCAGGGCCGAATCACCGGCTGGATTCTATGTATTGCGCCTTTCATTATGTTCGGGGTGATCAGCCTGGTGAATTGGAATTATGAAAAGATTCTCTTCACTGATCCGTCCGGTTTACACGTGATTTACTTTGGTATGGTCATGATGGTGATCGGTATTCTCGTTATCCGCAAGGTTATTAACATCAAAATCTAAGCTTATGACTGCGATGACAATAGCGCTCGTGCTCGGATCCTTTATAGGTTTCCTGCTGCTGTTTCTTCTGATGCTGCCACGATCGTCAGCGCAAACTGCTCTCTTAGAGCAAGTCACGCGGGACGCGCGAGCGAGTGCAGAGGAAACTGAAGGCCGATCATGGCGCTGGTTGGTGAGTACAGATTTCGTGGCAAAACCTTTTGCCGCAATTCGCAAGCTGATGACTCCGAAGCCAGATCCGGAACTAATACGAAGGCTCACGCTGGCGGGATACCGGAAACCCGCCCATGCGGACATCTTCCTTGGGGCGAGGCTCGCATTGCCAGCAGTGCTTGGTTTCCTAGTAGTTTTCGTAGCCACAGGAAACGTTTTGTTTTTCTTTTTTATCACCATAGTGGTTGCCTTTTTCATTCCGGATTTCTGGCTCTCACACGCGATCAAGAAGCGCAGAGAGAAGATTCGCCTGAGTCTTCCCGATGCCCTGGATTTATTAGCAATCTGCATGGAAGCCGGGTTGGGCCTGGATCAGGGGATCGTGCGAGTAGGTCAGGAGCTGCGATTAAGCCACCTCGAATTGAGCGAAGAGCTTATGCAGATCAATTTCGAGCAGCGCGCGGGAGTTCCCCGAATGATTGCGTGGAAGTCATTCGCGGATCGGGTGGACCTCGAGAATGTGCGTTCCTTTGTCGCCATGCTGATTCAGACAGATCGCTTTGGCACGCCGCTGTCTAAATCGCTAGGTACCTTTTCGGACGCCCTGCGGACTCAGCGGCGGCAACAGGCGGAAGAAGCAGCAGCGAAGACGACAATCAAACTCGTGCCGCCTCTGGTGTTTTTCATTTTTCCCAATATCGCGATCACAACGGTAGTGCCGGCAATCCTTGTTGTCATGAAAAATATCGGCCACATCGTCGACTAAGCAGCTTGCAGCAGTACAAATTTCGTTACGAGGTGAATAAGAAATGGACAACGTTACATTGATAAGAATCGTTTCCGGAATTTGCGCGGTAATCGTCCTCTTCATTTTGATTTACAGAATGAAGAAAAAAGCGCCACGTTAACGGAAACCGGGCAAGACAAAGCTTCGACGCCCCATTGAAGAAGGCATTCATGGCTCAAAGAGATCGCTACGTGTTTGTGTACAACAAGACGAAGGAGACTTTTCTTGCCTTTCGGGTTAAGATCGCCGACTCGATCTTCAGCCGGCTGGTCGGCCTGTTGGGCAAGCGATCTCTTACGCCTGACAGTGGGGTATGGATTTGCCCCGCCAATGCGATTCACACCGTCGGCATGCTTTTCTCCTTTGACTTGGTTCTGATCGACAAGGACTTCAAAGTTGTCGGTCTGCGGGAGATGATTCGGCCGTTCAAGATTACCCGGCCGAATTTTCGCGCGGAAAGCGTGCTGGAGCTTCCCTCGCACAGCATTTTCAAGAGCCGCACTGAGGTGGGGGATCAATTGGTGATTGAGCGCTACGAAGCCAAGAAGCGTCCCCAACCTGGGCCGGTGGAGATTTCCGAAGTGCAGCTGGCTTCGAGTCCGGCGCCAAGTCAGAAGGTCGAGGACAGGAACCAGATGATCATGTAGGTGGCTTTCTAGCCTGTCCTGTTTCGCGCATCTCGCGAGTTTCCCCACACGCTGCGGGCGATGCAGTCGTTTGTCTCGCGACATCACTACCTCGATGAGATTCTCCAGTACGTGCCAGAGCCAGATCTGCACGAATTTATCTTCGATCGGGACTAACAACCAAAAAAAGCGACCGTGCGGTTCCGCACGCCAGAACTTCGCGACGTTGGCTGTTCCTTTTAGAATACCTGCGGAAACTGCAACACTTCTAGGGTCCGAAGCACGGTCGCTAAGGAGGCATCATGAATACAAGTTCCAGTCGCTCGAAAGCGAAAACACTTGCGGCCGTCCTTCTTCTCGGCATGCTGGCAGGATGTGCCGGAGGTAGCAAATCTTCTTCTTGCACTAACTGTGTACCACCGGTCAAGCCCGAATTTCTGTACGCGACGGCATTGAACCAGATTGCGCTTTTCAATGTGGACACGACAGACGGAACCCTGACCCTACCCTTGGGCGCGAACGCTGGAACTTTTCCCGGACCAAACGACGCGGAAGGACTAGTAGCGGACCCCCAGGCGCGATTTCTTTTCGTTTCCGATTTCACCGGGAGTTTGGTGCGCGTATTTAATATTGATAACAGTAACGGGAGGTTGACGGAGGTAACCGGATCGCCTTTTCCGGTTGATGCAAGCGGTCCGCGGGGATTGGTGACTGATGTCGGCGGAAAATTCCTGTTTGTCGCCGATTTCGACTCGAACGAGATTTCAGTATTCAACATAGGCTCAAACGGTGCACTCACGCGCGTGACGGGCTCACCCTTTTTTGTGGTTGGCGGATCAAGTCCTGCATTCCTGCTTCTGCATCCGTCGGGGAATTTCTTGTACACCAGCAACCTCAATTCTCCTACGGGAGCTATTTCCGCCTTCTCCATCAATGCGACAACCGGCGCATTGACTCAGATTAGTGGCTCGCCATTTCCTACTGTAGGCAGTTCTCCTGGACCGTCAAGTATGGCGAGTGATCCCGCAGGCAAATTTCTGTATGTAAGTCTGGGCGGAACGGCAAACGCCAATAATCAAGTCGCGGCGTTCACGGTGAATTCCAGCACAGGCGCGCTCACTCCGATCGCCGGCTCGCCAGTTACTGTTGGTAGAGATCCTCAAGGGCTTGCGGTGACGCCCGATGGCAAATTTCTCTTCATCGCCAACTTTCTGGACAACACGATTTCCGCTTTCAGTATTGACGCTGCCAGCGGAGTCTTGACCCCGATCACCGGCTCTCCTTTCACTGCAAACAACGCTCCCTCCAGGGTTGTGATTGATCCGTCAGGAAAATTTCTCGATGTAACCAATAATGTTGGAGGCGACATCTCGGTTTTCACCATCAACGCTTCCACCAACGCTTCCACCGGATTGCTTTCTCCAATCGGGGGCTCTCCGTTTGGAACACTGACACAGCCGAAAGATCTGGTGGTCGTGAAAATCCCGTAGCGTTTTTGAACGCTCTCGGGAACTCTAACCACCGTGCCAATAACTCGCACTTCAGCGCGGTTGACGACTCCATCAGTGCTGGGCACCGTGGGCAGGCAAGCGCCTGCCCAATAACACGTGTTTAGCAAATCCAGAGCATGTCATGTGACCTGCTCTTCGCCGACAATCTCCATCAGTTCGTGGCCTGGCGCCTAATTGGCGGAGGCATTGGGGCGGCGTCCGTCATATCGCCCAACTACACTGCCGAGATTGCTCCCACGCGAATTCGCGGCCGCTGCGTAACTCTCTACCAGTTGGGCATCGTTGTCGGAGTTCTGACCCCGTGCCACGGAGTCACTTAGACTGCGGCTCCCGTGAACAGACCGCACGCTAGGACAGCAATGAGTTCAGCAATCTGACGCGTTGTCCGGCTCATGAACTGAACGTTCGATGATAGGCAGGCGCGGATATTTCGGGAAACTGGGATCAGTGTCCGGTCTCCAATCCCGCTGTCTCGTCCCAGTCGTCAGGTGGCAAAGAAGCTCCCCAAATGTTCCGTGGTTCATCCAGTTCGATCCCGCAGCGCATCGTGACATAGACAACCTGAGCCGCAGCCCGTTTATCGGTCAGATATACGTGAACCGAGATTCTCACTCCTCGTATTTGACGGTCTTGATCAAATTCTCCGCTTGATTTTGTCGAAAGACACGCGCGGCTCATGCGGACGCGCCTGCCGCAGTGAGGTGATGGATTCCGGCAATCGACACAGCGGTATCGGCGGCGGATGGCAACGCGAAGCCTCACTGCGAGCGCGGTTGCAGGAACTGGCGGCGAATCGAGTGCAGTCAGCCGTCAACGAACTCTCAGGCCGAATAACGCACGAGCAACTTGCAGACGCTGACCTGGGGAGGCACATCATTGGTAAACATCCCCACTGTTCTTAGCAAATTAAAATGTCCGGTTTTTGTAGCAAGTGAAATGTCCGCTTGGCGGGCGGCGAGGGTAGGAGAACATGCGAAGCATGGTTTCCTACACGCAGGCCGCGATGGAGCGGAGGGCAGTTAATTGGCTATCAATCGTACTTAGTTACCGAAGGGACACGACTGGCGTACCGAGCATCAACGGGAATCAGGATTGTAAGATGACGATGCTCGCCACGGCACCAGGCACGTTGCTGGATTCCTCTCTTTGGAGAATTTATGAAGAAGTTGTTTTCAGTCATGGCTCTACTCGCGGCATTGACCTTGCCGTGTTTCCCCCAAGCGCAAATTCGGCTTTCAACAAGCGATCAAAAGCGTTTTGACAGTTATTACTCGCGCTGGCAGAGCTATCGTCAGACCAACAATCAAAGCCAGGTTCGCAGCATGGAAGGCCGAATGCAGGACGTGTATCGGCACTACGGCATTCCTGCGAATACTCCTTACGGCAACGTTGTCTCCGGGGGCGGCAGAACATGGGGTTCTGGAACCTGGAGCGGCAACCGTACACCTGATCGCGATTGGGACAGAGACCGTGATCGGGATGGAGACCGGGATCGGGACCGCGACCGGGATCGTGACCGAGATGACGATCGTGATGGACATCATGACAACGGGCGGCATCGCGGGTGGTACAAGCACCATCACGACCGTGACGAGGACCATGACAAAGATCACGACCATGACCACGACCGCTAAATCGAAATGAATTTTGTCCGCTTAGGGGCTGGTTCGGGTTGAGCCAGCCTCGGTTTCTTTTTGCGAGTCTGCGCAGGACGGCGAGATGCCTTCTTTTCCAATTGGTCTGTTTGCCGCTGCGCTTTATCGGCTTTTGTTCGTTTTTCTGACATGCGGATAGTCTCCCACAGGTCTTGGACCCTTGGCTACACCTGGGGACGTGCTTCTTTGCGTTTGATTTGTTGTGGAATGCGGGATGCGCTCGTGGATCGGAAGCATGAACTCAAGCGCCTGCTATTGCGGGTTCCGGCATCGGCTCCATTGAGATACGCGGATCATGTCGAAGCGGCGGGAGTCGCATTGTTTGAGTGCGTTTGCGAACTGGATCTGGAGGGATTGTAGGCGAAGAAAAGGCACGCGCTTATGTCACCGAGCGCGAGCAGAGCACGTCGTACAAGATTCGCAATCGGTCCTATTCGCAAATGGCAGGCCATGAGGAATTACTCGAGCGAGATCGCGGGAGTGAGCCTGGCCCTGGATGGCATTCGTGTGAGTTGGCGTGTACTGGTCTCGAAGGCCAGACCTTCACCGCGCTCGGAACAGCTTCGATTCTAAATGCTGATACTGCCGAACACGGTAAAATCCGCGCCTCACCTTGTTGAATATTTGCTGGGGAGTCCCAACGCACCAGCACGATGCGGCATTGCCTCTTGCGTGGTCATTAGGCAGGATGCTCCCAAGCGAGAAGTTCGGATACTCTTCTTGCAAGAGCTTCCCGATTTGTGCAGTTGAGA
>Ga0209376_1005373_pt1 | contig 10691 bp, 11 predicted proteins | sample GraSoiAngelo_134_FD_185891 | JGI IMG/M metagenome (GOLD analysis project Ga0209376, IMG submission 185891) | Grasslands soil microbial communities from the Angelo Coastal Reserve, California, USA - 14_0929_05_30cm (SPAdes) (version 2) | ecosystem: Environmental > Terrestrial > Soil > Grasslands ... | reverse complement strand
GAGCCGAGCGCGGTGGCGACGAGGATCGCCTCCGGGAGGAAGACGCCGTAGCTGGACACGTTACAGGCCCCCGAGGATCCCCTGGGCCCAGTTCGACAGGAAGGAGAGGAAGATCACCGGGACGATTCCGAAGATCGCAAAGGACGCGACGAGGACCGCGAGCGGGGCGACCTCGAACCGATGCAGGTCCGGCATCGTCTCCCATTTCGGATTCGGGGGTCCGAAGATTGCGCGCTGCATCGCCCAGATGTAGTACGCCGCCGTCAAGATGACCGTCAGGATCGGGACGAGGACGAGCAACCCGAACGCCGCGTAGACGCCGATGAAGACGCTGAACTCGGCGACGAACCCGACGAGACCCGGGAGGCCCAAGGACGCCATGAAGGAGATCATCATGAAGGTCGCCATGCGCGGCGCCCGCTTTGCGATCCCGCCCAGCTCCGAGATGTTCCGGGTGCCGATCTTGTGTCCGAGCGACCCGGCGACCATGAACAGGGCCGCGGACACCAGGCCGTGGGCGAACATCTGGAAGATCGCACCCGAGAAGCCGAGGACCGCGCCGCGGCCGCTCACCGTGAAGCCGTACACCCCGGCCGCAATCCCGAGGGTCACGAACCCCATGTGGCTCACACTCGAGAACGCGACGAGCCGCTTCAGGTCGTCCTGCGCCAGGCACACGACGGCGCCGTACAGAATCGAGATGACACCGGCCACGGCGAGGAGCCAGTACATGTCCACCGCGGCTTGCGGGATCATCTGGACGTTGAAGCGGATCAATCCGTACCCGCCGAGCTTCAGGAGGACCCCCGCCAGGATGACGGAGCCTCCGGTCGGGGCCTCCACGTGGGCGTCGGGCAGCCAGGTGTGTAGCGGCCAGGTCGGGAGTTTCGTTCCGAACGCGATCAACAGTGCGACGAACATCAGGTCCCCGATCGTCCCCGCCGGAATCGGCATCGTGTCGATGATTCGCCGCATGTCGAACGTGTGCGGGCTCGAGTAGAAGTAGAAGGCGAAGATCGCAATGAGCAACGGCAGGCTCGCCAGGAACGTGTACATGAAGAACTTGATCGCGGCGTACCTTTTGCGCGGCCCGCCCCAGACCGCGATGAGGAGGTACATCGGGATCAGGCCGACCTCCCAGAAGACGAAGAACTGGAACAGGTCGAGCGACAGGAAGACACCGTTGATCGTCGTCTCCATGAAGAGGAACATGGCGAAGAAAGCAGGCACCCGGTGGTGCTCGTCCCATGAGATCGCGAGGGCGAGCGGCGTCAGCAGCGCGTTCAGGAATACGAGGACGACGGAGAGCTCGTCCGCCCCGAGGATGTAGTTCACGTTCAGGGACGGGACCCACGGGCTCTCCTCGACCGCGAAGTACGTGTGGTTCGCGGCCGTCGTGATGGCTGGGAGGGAAATCCCACTCGGCCACAGGAATCCCGCGAGCAGGACCGTGGACAGGCCGAGGACGATGACGGAGAACCCCAGGGCAACGGCCCGCGCGGCACGATCCGATCCGGTCAGGTACGTGAACACCGCCCCGACCGCAGGCAGGAGGACGATGTACGTCAGGATCGGGAACTCGATCAACATCTAGAGTCCTCCCAACCACGGGAACGACCCGGCCGTGTATGTGTTGATCATTCCGAGGAACAAAAAGGGTAGAAAGCCGACGAGGAAGACCAGGGCCACGAGGACGACGTACGAGACCCGCTCCCATGGCAGGAGGTCGTGGGAGTGCCCGAGCTTTTCCGGGACCTCTCCGAACAGGATGCGCTGCATCGTGTAGACGTAATACGCGGCGGTCACGACGATCGAGATCAGGGGAATGATGATGAGCCGACGCATCTCGCCGAGATTCGGGGATCCGTAGGCGCCAACGAACACCATGAACTCGGACCAAAACGAATTGAGGCCGGGGAGACCGAGCGAGGCGAAGAAGCCGATCGCGAGGACGAACGAGAATTGCGGCATCACCTTCGCAAGGCCTTGAAGCTCGGGGATGTCCCGCGTCCCGGTGGCGTGCTTGACGGAGCCGGCGAGCATGAACAGGATTGCGGTGATGATGCCATGGTTGAACAACTGGAAGATTCCGCCTTGGACGCCGATCACCGTGAGGCTCGAGGCCCCTAAGAGGACGAACCCCATGTGCCCGATCGAGCTGTAGGCGATCAGTCGTTTCAGATCGACCTGGGCGAGGCAGACGAATGCCGCGTACACCATCGACACCGTCCCGAGCACCGCGAGGACCCACCACAGGTTCTTTGTGGCATCGGGGAGGATCCCGAGGTTGATGCGGAAGATCCCGTACCCGCCCATCTTCAGGAGGACGCCCGCGAGGAGGACGGAGCCTCCGGTCGGCGCTTCGACGTGGGCGTCCGGGAGCCATGTGTGGAACGGGAACGAGGGGAGCTTCACGAGGAAGCCGACCAAGAAGGCCGCGAAGATCGGAATCTGTAGGCCCACGGTGAGGTAGGTGGCGAGCGTGCCGGTCTCATGCCGCAGCGCCCCGTGCAGGAACGCCGTCATGTCGAGGGTGTTCGCGTTCGTTCCATAGACGGCGGCGTTCACGCCCGCGCTGTTGAAGTAGAGGGCAAAGATCGAGAGCAGCATGATCACGAACCCGGTTTGCGTGAAGATGAGGAACTTCAGGGCCGCATACCGTCGGTTCGGCCCACCCCAGATCCCGATGAGGAAGAACATGGGAATGATGACGAGTTCCCAGAAAACCGCAAAGAGCAGGAGGTCGAGGGACATGAAGACGCCGACGAGGGTCATTTCGAGGAACAGAAAGAGGCCGAAGAACGCCCGCGGTCGATTCTCCTCGTCCCAGTGGAAAACGATCGCGAGGGTCGTCAACAGGGTCGTGAGCCAGATGAGCGGGACGCTCAGACCGTCCACACCGACAATGTAGTTGAAACCAAACTGAGACCATCCCGAATACCGCTCCATGTAGTACAGCGGGACGTACGCGCCCGGCGTGGGCGGTGGGGTCGTGGTCGGTGCCCCGAAGAACACGGCCCAGCCCGGGTTGATGAATCCGACGAGGAGCAACGTCGCGAGCGTCGTCTCGATCAAACTGACGCCGAGGGCGATGAGCTTCGCCAGTCGCTGGGACGTCCCAACGAACCAGGCGACGACTGCGCCGACGAGCGGGATCAAGATGAGGAGGCTCAGGATGTACGTCATCTCATCGACCCAGCCCCGACCACCAACGCTGGAGGAAACTCAGTCCGAACATGAGCGCGATGACCACGACGATCCCGAGAACGACGACCCACGCGTAGCTCTGGACCTGTCCGGTCTGTCGCTGCCGGAGCCGCAAACTCGTCCGCACGGTCTCGAGGCTGATCGCGTTCACGGCTCCGTCGATGACTTGGCGGTCGAACCGGTCGGTCCCCGTCGCGACGACGACCCCGGCGCGCCCCACGCCGTTCACGATGCCGTCGATGACCCTGCGGTCGAACCAGTCTAGGGCCCGCGCCGTCCCGTACACGACGGTCCGCCCGAACGCGTCGTACGCGTCGTCGATCCAGTACCGTTTCGTGAGCATGCGGTGGATGAACGCGCCGCCTCTCGAGGCAGTGAAACGCTCCGCCGGGACGCGTTTCGTCGCATACACGGCCCAGGCGAGCGCGAGGCCCAAGACCGCGACGCCCATCGAGACGCCCTCGAGCAGGAGGTGCTGGAACGGGACGCCGAGCAGCGGGAAGGCGGCTTCGGGCCGCTGGAAGAAAACGAGGTTCCCGAAGCCCTGCATCGGGTACGCGAGGAGGCCGGAGACCAGTGTGAATCCGGCGAGGATCATGAGCGGTACCGTCATGACCGGCGGCGACTCGTGCGGATGCTGGTGGCCGCGGTACTCCCCGCGGAACGTCATGAACCACAGACGGAACGTGTAGAACGCGGTCAGGAACGCGGTGCCGACGCCGAGGGCCCAGAGCAGGTAGAAGCCGGAGTTCAAGGAGCCCGCATCGAAGGTGACCGACAGGATCTCGCCCTTCGAGAAGAATCCGCTGAAGGGTACGATGCCGGCGAGGGCGAGCGCGCCGAAGAGCATGACCTTCGAGGTGACGGGCAGGGGTTTCGAGAGCCCCCCCATCTCCCGCATGTCATTCGTGTTGACCGCATGGATCACGCTGCCGGCACCCAGGAACAGGAGGGCCTTGAAGAAAGCGTGGTTGAAAAGATGGTACAACGCCGCGCTGTACCCGGCGGAGTCTACGGCCTCGCCGCGGGAGACGTCCGTCGCCATGATGTAGGCGCCCGCGCCCAGCCCGAGGAACATGTAGGCGAGCTGAGAGATCGTCGAAAAGGCGAGGACCCGCTTGATGTCGAAGTTCACGACGGCCATCGTCGCCGCGAACAAGGTGGTGAAGCCGCCGATTGCGGCGATGACGAGGATCGCCGTGAAGGGCGGCTCGACGGCCGAGGACAGCGGCACCAGGAAGATGAACGCCCGTGCGGTCAGGTAGACGCCGGCCTTGACCATCGTCGCCGCATGGATCAACGCGCTGACCGTCGTTGGGCCTTCCATCGCATCCGGCAGCCACGCGTGGAGCGGGAACTGCGCACTCTTGCCGACCGCGCCACCGAACAGGAGGAGCGGGATCAGCGTCAGGAGTTGCGGTGTGAGTGTGCCCGGGTACAAGCTCGCCATCTTGCGCTGGATCTCGCCGAACGAAAGCGTGGCGAAGACGTTCCAGATCACGAGGACCCCGACGAGGAACAGGACGTCTCCGATACGGGTTACGAGAAACGCCTTCTTCGCGGCCGCGGCGGCTTCGGGCTTCCTGTACCAGAAGCCGATCAGTAGGTAGGAGCACAGGCCCATGATTTCCCAGAAGATCAGCAGTTGGAGGAAGTTGTCCGCGCTCACGGTGCCCAGCATGCCGGTGGCGAAGAGGCTGACTTCCGCGTAGTAGCGCGGCTTGCCCTCCTCCTCGTGCATGTAGCCGAGCGAGTAGATGAAAATCAGGAGACAGAGGAACGAGACGAGGACGAGCATCAACGCGCTCAGGTTGTCGATCAACAGAGAGATCTTGATCGAGTTCTCCGGAAGGAGGCTCGGGATCCAGACGAATCCCTCGATCGTCTGCGGCGTGAAAGCGCCGCCGAGGCCTCCTTGCTGCAGGACCTGGATGAACACGTACAGCGAGAGGACGAACGAACCCGCCATCGCGCCGACCGCGACGTGACCGCCTCCCTCCGGCAGATACCGGCCGAGCACGCCGATGAGGACGAAGGCGGCGAGGGGGAACAACAGGATGAGCCAGACGACCCACTCGTAGGCGATCACGGCTCACCACTTCAGGAAACGAATCTTGTCCAGCTCGATGGTGCCGTGGGTCTGGTAAATCCCGAGGAAGACCGCGAGCCCGACCGCGGCCTCGGCGGCGGCGACCGCGATCCCGAGGAGGGCGAACACCTGGCCGCTCGCGTCGCCGCTGTACGAACTGAACGCGACGAAGTTGAGGATCGAGGCGTTCAGGATGATCTCGATCGACATGAGCACGATGATCCCGTTCCGGCGGGCGAGGACGCCGTACAGGCCGATGCAGAGGAGCATCGCGGACAGGAGCAGTTCGTACTGAAGCGGGATCATGGGCCCACCTTGCCGGGCTCGTCCATCTTGGCGAGGTAGACGCCGCCGATCATCGCGGCCCCGAGCAGGATGGCAATCAGGATGATCGTGATCGCGAAGCCCTCGAACATCTGATTCGCAATTCCGTTCTGCGAAGTCGCGTTCGGATCGTAGACCGGAATCGATGTCGGCGAGCTGGGCCAGTTCACATTCCCGAGGAAGGAGGCGGCCATCACGAGGAACAAGGCGGACGCCGCGAGGACGACGAGGAACTCCCGGGCGTTCACGGTCCGCCCTCCGGTCCGGCCTCGTCCATGATCGTCCTCCGAGTCAGCATGATCCCGAAGACGAAGAGCACGGGGACCGCCCCCGCGTACACGATGACTTGGATGAGGAACACGAACTCGCTCAGGAAGAGCAGATAAATCGCGCCAATCGTCACGAGCGTCATCGCAAGCCAGAACGCCGCGCGGACCATCCGCTTGTTAGTGACGACGAGAATCGAGCCGATGACCTCGAATGCGCCTAGCACGAGGAAGGCGATGAGCTCCCAGTCAACGTCCACCACGTGCCTCCCCGCGGCTAACCCGTGCACGGCCCGACACGCCGCTCACCCCACGGACCAGAGACCCGACGCAATCGCAGCGGCCGCGATGATGATGGCCCCGAGGGAATACGGGATCAGCTTTTTCCAACCGATGTTCAAGATCTGGTCGATCCGCACGCGGGGCACGGACCATGAGATCCAGATGAAGACCACGGAGATGAGATAGATCTTCAGGAGGAACCACGCTTCCTCGGGGACAATTGGCACCGGGACGCCTCCGACGGATAAGGTCGTGAAGACCGGGCCGCTCCAGCCCCCCAGATAGAGGATCGCGATGAGTGCGGCACCCGCGATCATCCGGAGCCACTTAAACCCGAAGACGAGGCCGAACCGCATCCCCGAGTACTCCGTCGTCCAGCCTTCGACGAGCTCCGCCTCCGCCTCCGGGATGTCGAACGGGATGCGTTCCATCTCCGCCATCATCGACACGCTGAACACAATGAAACCGAGAATCTGCGGCGAGAAGACGTACCACGCCGGAATCGAGAGGGCTCCGAACGAGACCAGCGGCCGATCCTGCTGCCGGACGATCGTCAGCGGGTTGAGCGAGCCGGTGAAGAACACGAGGGCGATGACCGACAGGATCATCGGAATCTCGTACGCCATGAGCATCGCGGCGGCGCGCAGCCCGCCGACGAGGGTGTACTTGTTGTTCGCGGACCAACCCGCGATCAGGATGCCGAGGGGCGCCAGCGAGAATGCCGCGAAGATGAACAGGATTCCGAGGTCCAGGTTCGCGACGTAGAAACCGCTGCTCCACGGGAGCGCAGCGAAGATCATGAGCGTCGAGGACGCGATGAGCACGGGCGAGATATGGAACATCGCGGAATCCGCGTTCCGCGGGGTGATGTTCTCCTTCTGCAGCAACTTGACCCCGTCCGCGATGTTCTGGAGGTATCCGGTGCCGCGATGGGTCGGTCGACGGGCGCGGTTGAACGGCCAGAACGGGAGCGACCAGATCGAGATCATGATGCCGTATCGGTCCTGAAGCCGGCTGTAGAACTTCCGCTCGACCCACATCATCGTGAGGAGATTGACCAACGTCGCCCAGATCACGATGACCGTGACGGCGATGAGCCAAGTGATCACGACGATGAGCAATTCCGACCCGAGCGGGCCCATCCCGAGTCGCTGGCGAGCGACCGGGTCGAACCACTGGGCCAGTCCGGTGAGCGGGGGGATCAACCCCGCGAGCGCGTAGAGGATCTGGTCGATGACCCAGACGATCGCGAGGACGAGGACTTCGCAGACCTCGAACAGATTCGGGATCAGCGGCGCACTCACTTGTCCATCTCCCCGACGCAGACGTCGACGGAGCCGAGGATCGCGACCGAGTCGGCGAGCTTGTTGCCGCGCAACATGATCGGCGTCGCGGCCATCGTGCAGAAGACCGGGCTGCGAATCTTCACGCGGTACGGCCGGTCATCGCCGTCGCCGATGACGTAGAACAGGGCCTCGCCTCGCGAGTCTTCTGTCTTCGCATAGCCCTCGCCTTCGGCGCGGCGCGGCGCCTTCACCCGATACGGTCCGGTTTTCGGCATCTTCTCGAGGGCCTGGAGGATGATCTGGCACGACTCCCGGAGCTCATTGAACCGGCACACGAACCGGGCGTACGAATCGCCCGCCCCGCCATCGTGCCAGACCTGCGGCTCGAAGTCAATCTCCTCGTACACCTCGTACGGATCGAGGCGACGCAGGTCGACGTTCACGCCGCACGCGCGCAGGTTCGGACCGGTGACGCCCCAGTCGATCGCGTCCGCGGCGGAAATCTTCCCGACCCCTTCCGTGCGCATGTGGAAGACCTTCGACTCCTGGAAGACCCGCTGGTACTCGTTGTCCACCTTCTCGAGGAAGTGCTCGATGCTCCGCCGGCACATCGCCTCGAAGTTCTCCGGCAGGTCGTTGCGGACCCCGCCGACTCGCGGATAGTTCTGGTTCATCCGTGCGCCGGACATCAGCTGGATGAGATCGAGGAACAGCTCTCGTTCCCGCAGGGCCCACAGGAGTCCCGTGAGGAGGCCGAGGTCCGGGCCATACGCGGCGAGCCACATCAGGTGGGACGCGATTCGCTGGAGTTCGAGCGCCACGACGCGGATCCACTGGCCCCGTTCCGGAGTCTCGATCCCCATCATCTTCTCGACCGCGAGGCAGTACGCGTGAGACCACGTGATCGACGAGACGTAGCAGAGCCGGTCCGTGAGGACGACGTTCTTCTGGAACTCGCGGACCTCCATGATCTTCTCGTAGCCGCGATGGAGGTAGCCGATCTCCGGCTTCGCGTCGGTCACCGTCTCCCCGTCGACCTGGACCTTCATGTTCCAGAGGCCATGGGTCATCGGGTGTTGCGGGCCCATGTTGATCCAGAACTCCGGCATCACTTGCCCCCTCGGAGTTTGCGCCGCGTGATGTATTGGCGGTCGACCTCCTGAGCGAACTCTTTCCGGAGGGGATGGAACTTGAAGTCCTCCGGCAGCAGGATCCGCTTGAGGTTCGGATGGCCCGTGTACTCGACGCCCATCAGGTCCCACATCTCTCGTTCGAGGAAGTCCGCCGCGTGCCACAGTCCGATGAGGCTGGCGATCTTTGGATCGTCGTAGGGGATCTGCGCGTTCACCTGGACCATGCAGCCGTTGTAGTAGTTCTCGATATGGTAGATGCTCTCGAAATGGTCCTTCCAATCGACCGCCGTGACGCACGATAGATGCTCGAAGCCGAGCGTGTCTTTCAGGTATGTGCACACCGCGACGAGCTCCGCCCGGTCAATCACGAGCTCGACGAGCCGCTCCCGCACGACCTTCGCGTCCTTCAGTTTTGGACCGAACACCACCTTGAGCTGAGCGAGGACCTCCTTCTCGATCCCAGGCACCGATCGGCCCGTGATCGACGCCGAGGTCGTGACGACGGCGCTCATATCTGGATGACCTCCTCCTTCTTGAGCGCGTACTGGGTGGCGACGAACATGATCCCGAGGAACAGGAAAATCGAGAACTTGGCCACGGGCGACGTGGAGTTCAAGAGGCCGCCCCAAGCGAAGGCCCATAGGAGGAGGAAGATCGCCGCGACATCGAAGATGACGAAAATGAGGGCGAACATGTAGTATTGAAAGTGAAACTGGATTTGCGCCACCCCTTCCGGGACCTCGCCGCACTCGTACGTGAGGTCCTTGAGCGGCGTCGGATGGTCCGGTCGGAACAGGCGCGTCGCGAAGAAGGTTCCGAGGGGGAACAGTAGGGCAACGACGGCAAAAATCACGACGGGCACGTAGCTCTCGAGCGCCATGTCCATCGCGTGGAAAATTGGTCGGGCTATTAAACCTCTCGCTACGAACCAAAGGGCCTAGCCGTTGATATGCCGCCGAGTTCTCAGCCGATCGGTCAGCCAAGACTTGGGTAGATCGCGGGTAATCCGGAGGCTCCGGAATCGAATTCATGTATCGTTGCCATCATTCGGTTTCCGTGAACGCGAGGCCAATCGCTCAGCCCGCGAAGCTACCGGCCTCGAAGCCGCTGCCCCTCTTGCAAGTGTTGGCCGGAATCTACGCGAGCATCTGGGGATCGATCGTTGCCTTCGCGGGCATCGTCCTTCTCAAAACGGGAATCGCGTCCGGACTCCCGTTCGGAGGCGCCGTGGCGGTAATCTTGATCGCGATATTCGTCCTCCCAGGGTTGCTGATGCTCGTTTCAGGAATCTGGCTCATCTGGCGCGCAAGGTGGGCACGATGGGTCGGGTTGGTTTCGACCATCGGCGCAATCCTTGTAGCCTTGGGCCTGGGAAACCTTGTCGGGACCGTAATCAGTCTAGGGTTAATTGTCGTCTTGCTCCTCTCTCTACCATATTCGTTGAACCGGCCCGCTGTCGTCTAGAAGAGCAGGCAATATCCTTGGATCCGCGGGGAACCCCGGCTTCCCGATCGCCTCGAGTGCAAACGAACATGGGCACAACGATTTATATCGAGGGATTTCAATGGTCTCATTTGTTGATGGTCGCGGAGAGGCGTCTCCCTCCCGGACAGCGGGAGGTTCGGAAATGGCCGAGGCTCGATCTCGGCATCGTCCCGCGGTTTGACCCGAAGGAATGGGATCTTCGTGTGGACGGCTCGGTCGAGAACCCCATGCGTTTCACCTACGAAGAGTTCCTGCGACTGCCTTCGGCCAAGGTGGTGTCTCCGTTCCATTGTGTCACGGGATGGACCACGTTCGACAACGAATGGGTCGGCGTGACGATCAAGGAAGTCGCGGAACGCTCGCAGATTCGCCCAACGGCTCGCTTTGCGACCTTTCGATGCGGGGACGGCTATACGACTTCGCATCCGCTGAATGTCTTGTACGACTCCGACGTCCTCCTCACGTATCAATGGGACGGGAAACCGCTCCCGATTGAGCACGGGGGACCGGTGCGGCTCCTCGTGCCGAAGCGCTACGCGTACAAGAGCGCGAAGTGGGTGCGGGCCGTGACGTTCACGGACGAAGAAGAGCTCGGGTACTGGGAGGTCCGCGGGTACAG
>Ga0209376_1005369_pt1 | contig 10698 bp, 9 predicted proteins | sample GraSoiAngelo_134_FD_185891 | JGI IMG/M metagenome (GOLD analysis project Ga0209376, IMG submission 185891) | Grasslands soil microbial communities from the Angelo Coastal Reserve, California, USA - 14_0929_05_30cm (SPAdes) (version 2) | ecosystem: Environmental > Terrestrial > Soil > Grasslands ... | reverse complement strand
CAATGTAGGCATCAGTGGTATGAGCATCAGCAGAATGTTCGAGGGCAGGTGCGTCACGACCATCGTATTGATGAGTCCAATTCGAGACGCGAGCCGCGATGCGACGAGCGCGGAAATACCTGCGAACACGTTTGCCGCGAAAAACAGTGTCCCGAGCGTCCTGGGATCGACGCCGAACCGCAGGTAAAACCAGTACGCGGCAAAACTCTGGATTACGAAGCCACCGCCGAACGAATCGAGCGCGAACAATCCCGACAGCTTCAACACGACACGATGCGATCGGTCGATGCCCGAGAACCGCGCGAACATCGATCGATCGCCGACCTGCCTGTCAGACGCGCCTGCTTCCACCGCCGGGGAGGCGGCGCTGAACATCAGGGCGAGCGCGACGCCGAGGAGCGCGTACAGGACGACGACGGCGCGATAGCTGTCGACGGGCGCCCATGATGTCTGCAGCGCGTGAGTCCAGGTGCCGGCGGCGAGCGCGCCAAACGCGGTCGCGAGCGAGCCCGCCAGCGTGTACCACGCGAACGCCTCCGTTCTGACCCGATTGGGCACGACCTGCGACAGCGCCGCCTGCTCGATCGGCAGAAACGGACCGACCTCCTGACCGCTCGGGCTGATGACCCCGATCGTTCCGGCGATCACCAGCAGCCACATCCGATTCGTGAAGGCGAACGCGACGCCCGCCGCTCCCATGAGGCCCGCGCCCACGATCAGCATTCGGCGCCGCCCGATCCTGTCGGCCTGAGTCGTGAGATACAGCGACACGAGCGTGTCGCCAAGCAGCGTTGACGTGAGCAGCAGGCCGGTCTCGGATTCGCTCAGGCCGAGCCCGACGAGATACAGCACGAGGACGACCGACAACGCTCCGTACGCGAACAGTCGAATGAAGCGTGTCGCAAACAACAGCCGCCCGTCGGAGCCGAGAGAGCGAAGCGCGGTCGTCACTCGTGAATTGTGTGTCACGGCGCGGCCCGTTCGGCGATGCTGACACAAAAATCAGGGGCGGGCATAGAATCGGAGCCGATGAAAGGCAAGGGAGACGCGATGTTGAAATCAACGCTCGCCGCGCTGTTGTCCTCGCTCGTTTGCGTCGCATTGTTCGCGCGGCAGCCGCCACGCAGTCCCGCCGGGCAGGCCGCCGCCGCGGTCAACCCGACGGGCGAGTTGCGGCAGATCGTTCCGGGCCACTACGTCTACAGCTTCACCACCTACAACAGCGGGATCATCGTGACGAGCGAAGGCCTGGTGGTGCTCGACGCGTTGAATTCCGAGGCGACGGCGCGGGCGCAGCGGGAGGCGATGGCCAGTACCATTCGTCAACCGGTACGCGCTCTGGTGTCCTCGACGTTTCATGACAATTACTCGAAAGGCAACGTGGCCTACGCGGACGTGCTGAAGATCGGCCACGAAAACTATCGGACCGATCTGCTGGAATTGATGCGGCGCGGGAACGTATCGGCCGAGGAACAACGAGCCCGACTCCCGAATCAGACGTTTCGCGACCGCATGACGCTGTATCTCGGCGGCAAGGAAATTCAGATTCTCCACGTCGGCCGGGCGCACACGCGAGGCGACAGCATCGTGTTCGTTCCGCAGGATCGCATCGTCTACCTGAGCGAGCTGTATTTCGCGAATCAGTTCCTGTTCATCAACGACGGCTACGGCATCGACTGGCTGCGCGCGCTGGATACCGTTGAAGCGCTCGACGCCGACATCTTCGTGCCGGGGCATGGGCCGATCCCGCCGGACCCTCGGGAAACTCGACAAGGCCTCCGCCGCTTCCGACAGATGCTGGTGGACGTTCGAGACGCCGTTCAGAAGGAGATCGCGCGCGGCGCAACGGAGGATCAGGCGGTGGCGACGATCCGATGGCCTCAGTATGAAGGACTGCAGGGATACAGCGCTCAACGCGAAACGGCGGTGCGGCGGCTGTATCAGCAGCTGACCGGCAAGCTTCAATAGGAAGCCATCATCGCGCCTACCGGTGCGCGACGTGTCATGCCGATAAGCGGCGACCCGAAAATCGGCAAAGATGATCTCCGGTTTCGTATTATCCGGTTACGTATCATCCCGTCCGGTATCAGTGGAATCCGAGGAGAGGCAGACCGGAGAGTCATCCGGCCTGCCGCGTGTCTGTCGTCAGCGGGCGGTCGTGGGTGACGTCACGCCGATTGCGCCTACTTCCAGGGTTTTGTCATCGCAAATTTCTGCCCCATCAGATTGACGGCGGTGACGCTAACTTCCTTCGGTCGGACGACTCGCAGGCTGAACGGGGTTCCGTCGCGGCCGCCGAAGTCGCCGAGCGAGATCGTGCGCTTTTCGCCCGCTTCCATGCGGCTCACCAGCTTGGTGAACTCCGTCGCGCCGCCGACCGGCTTGATGGCCAAGCGGATGTCGAGCAGCGGCTGCGCCGCCTGATTCTCGATGACCATCACGATCGACGAGAGCTCCACGTTCATGAACGCGGCTTTCACCCGATGTGCCGACCGCGCCTGCCGCGTTGGTCGACGCGGACGAGCAGGCGGCGACGAGACAAGCTGCGAGAACGACGCCACTGAGGACGACCGTGCGGAATGCGGTGATCATGGCCCCTCTCCTTCCACCGAGACGCCGCGCACCGAGGTAATCTGCTGTCGAGATGTGAGGCGGAGTCTACGCCTGAACCCGCCGTGCCGCAAGAGCTCTGTGTAACATGAGCCGATGAAGCCCGAGCCGGCTCTCCCCAGGATCGTGCGCCGCCGATCGCGCGTGCACGGCTACGGGGTGTTTGCCGCCGAGCGGATCCGGAAGGACGCGCGAATCATCGATTACGCGGGTGAACTCATTCCGAACGACGCATCGGAGGCGCGCGAAGAACGGTATCTCGCCGAGGGCTGCATCTGGGTCTTCCGGGTGAACCGCGCCTGGAGCCGCGATGCGAACGTCGGCGGCAACATCGCGCGGTTCATCAACCACTCCTGCGCGCCGAACTGCTGGTTCGAGGTCGTCGACAAGACGATTTGGATCCGCGCCAGGCGCGACATCCGCCGAGGCGAAGAGCTCACCTACGATTATTCGATTGACGGCGAGCGGACGATTCCGTGCCGCTGCCGGCCTGGCTGTAGGAATAAAATCTAACGCCATGTTCATCGCAGCCGCGGCGGTCGCCGCGCTCGCCCTCGCGGCCGATCTGCCGACCGGGCAGGTCGTGCCCGACGTCGTGTGCGCCGCCGATTCAACTCAGAGCTACGCGCTGTATCTGCCGCGTGATTACAACGCTGACCGCGCATGGCCCGTGATCTTCGCGTTCGATCCAGGCGGCCGCGGCCGCATACCGGTCGAGCGGTATCAGGCCGCCGCCGCACGCTACGGCTTCATTGTCGCCGGATCCAACAACTCGCGTAACGGACCGGCGACGTGCTGTCGCGGTTCCGCGCCGACGAGCATCGCCTGTACCTTGCGGGCATGTCGGGCGGCTCGCGGGTGGCGCTTGGAGTGGCGCTCGGCTCGCCCAAGGACCATGTAGCCGGCGTCATCGCGTCGAGCGCCGGCTATCCGGACGGCAAACTCCGGAAGACGCTGGCGTTCCCGATCTTCGCGACCGCCGGCGCCGAAGATTTCAATCATCTGGAGATGCGCCAGCTCGATCGCGCGTTGACCTCTCCGCACCGGCTGGCGGTTTTCGAAGGCGGGCACGTGTGGCTCTCGAGCGAGCTGGCGATCGACGCCGTCGAATGGATGGAGCTCCAGGCGATGAAATCGGGGTTGAAGCCGCGCGACGACCGCGAGATCGATCAGATTTTCGCAAAGCGCCAGGCGGCGGTCGACGCCGCGAAAGTGGACAAGGACACGTTTCTCGCGCTGCAGGCGATTGCCGACGATTTCGATCGGTTGAAGGATGTCCGCGCGATTGCTGTGCGCGCCGCCGAGCTGGGGCGCGACAAGAACGTCCGCGCGGCGCTGAAGCGCGACCGCGACGAAGACGATCGCGAAGAGTCGATGCTCGACGACATCAGGATGGCCGAGGCCAGGCTCGAAGCCGCCGATCGAGGCGACGCGCTAATGGAGCTGCGGCGGCGCTGGAAAGATCTTTCCGACACAGCCCACGCGCCAGACGATTCGGCGGCGCGCCGGCGTGCACGCCGCGTCCTCGCGGGGTTGTCCGGGGGCGTGACCACGACCGACCCGGACTACTTGAAAATCATCAATCAGTACAGGCTCGCGCGTTCCGGCAGGCCGTAGGCATCTTGAAGCGCCGCGGTCGAGTAAGGATCATGCAGAACATCACGGCTCCATCCGCCGATAACCCCGGTGTCGTCGCACGGCCCCCGGTCCTTTATGGTGTTGCGTTCCTGGTCGTTCTCGTTTTTCAATGGCTTTGGCCGATGCCGATCTTCCCGGCTGCTGCTCTCTGGACTGGTCTTGCCGTCGTTGCGATCGGAATGGGAATCGCAATATGGGGAAGACGAACGATGCGGGCCGCGGGTACGAACATCAACCCTTCGCTCCCAGCCCTGGCCATCGTTCGGTCAGGTCCGTTTCGTTACTGCCGCAACCCTCTCTATCTCGCTTTGACGCTCCTCTTTGTCGGTCTCACCCTCGCGTTCAATACATGGTGGGGCATCGTCATACTCGTCCCGCTCGTCATCGTCATGCATGTCGGCGTCGTGCTGCGCGAGGAGCGGTACCTCGAACAGAAGTTTGGTGAGACCTATCGACAATATCGATCGAAGGTTCGACGGTATCTTTGACGTTCGCGACCGCTTACTTCTTTTTCATGCCTTTTCGAGCGCGCCGAGCTGCCCAATACTTCGTCATCCGTTCACTGACCGCCTTGCGCGCAGCCGGGGACATCCGGCGGCGCTTCCGGCCGGCTCCGCCGGTACGAGCGACGCCAGCAGGACGACCTCGCTTACGTCGCCGCCGACCCGCCCGTCGCGCGGCGCCACTCCCGGGAAAAGCGCCACGGATAGCGGCGATTTCGGCTTCGAGCTCCTGAATTCTGGCTGCCGCACCATGTTGTGCGAGCTGGCGAAGTTGATCGGTCGAAAGCGAATTCGGCAAATCGGCCTCCTTATGAACGTTGACGACCGTTTCGTCGGAGCCAAATGTAACACAGGCTTGCTTCATCTTTTACAGTCACTCTGCACCAAGATCTTACCGACTTAGCTACGGCGCTCAGACATAGGTCACTCATTTATCACTCGCGCGTAGGGCCCCATCCCCACGCGCTTGATCCGTGACGCCTCCCCGGCTTCGCGCTGTGCGCTCGCCGGTCGTCGGGGTGGCCGCAGGCGCTTGCGCATGGATAATGGTGCCGAGTGACTCTCGACCACCTGCGTCGTGCCGCCGTCGCGCGCAGCCTTTTCCCATCGACCACGCTGCAGCGGGCGCTCGACATACTCGGCTTCGTGCAGGCCGATCCCATTCGCGCGCCGGCGCGAGCGCAGGACCTCACGCTGCGTCATCGCGTGACGGGCTATCGCGCCGGCGATCTCGAGCGCGGATATGCCAGCCTCGACGTCCACGAGGACTTCTTCGTGAACTACGGCTTCGTGACCCGCGCGGTGCAGATCCTGATGCATCCGCGCGGTGGTCCGGCGCCCTGGACTGCGGCGCGCGGACGATACGTGCGCGCTCTGCTGGATTTTGTCCGCTCGCGCGGCGCGGTGCATCCACGCGAGGTCGACCGCCACTTCTCGCACGGGACGGTCACTAACTATTGGGGCGGCTCGTCGAACGCGACGACGCACCTGCTCGATGCGATGCACTACCGCGGATTGCTCCGCGTCGTCGGTCGGGAGGGCGGAATCCGGATCTATGCCGCGCACGAACACGACGCGGCGCCGCACGATCCTGCGACCCGACGTCGGCGCCTCGACGGGCTCGTGGACGTCGTCGTGCGGACGTACGCGCCGCTCCCGGCGGCCAGCCTGTCGATCCTGGTGAGAAGGCTGCGCTACGCCGTTCCGCAGTGGACCGGCGAGTTGGGAGGCGCGCTTCAACGCGCGAAGCGGCGGCTCGCCCATGCCCGCGTCGACGGCGCGGATTGGTACTGGCCGGCCGACGACGAACGATTCGCGAGTGACGGATCAGACGAGGTGGTCCGTTTGCTGGCGCCTTTCGATCCGGTCGTGTGGGACCGTCGCCGGTTCGAGATCCTCTGGGGCTGGGCCTATCGCTTCGAGGCGTACACGCCGGTGGCCAGGCGCAAGCTCGGTTACTACGCGCTGCCACTCCTGTGGCGCGACCGTGTCGTCGGCTGGGGAAACGTCTCGCTGAGGAACGGGGCGCTTCAATCGGACCTCGGCTACGTCGCGTCGTACCCGCCGCGGGATCGGGCGTTTGGTCGCGCGCTCGAGGAAGAGCGACATCGTCTGCGCCGCTTTCTCGGTCTCGACGCCTGACCCCGCGGCCTCGTCCGCCCGGTCGCTCCTGTTGACATCCCAAAGGCATGGTGCTACACCTTTGGCATGGCCAAAGGAACCGCGGGCGATCGGCGGGACGTCCTGCAGGGCACGCTCGATCTCATGGTCCTGAAGACGCTCGAGACGCTGGGCCCGCAGCACGGCTACGGGATCGCGCGGCGCATCGAGCAGATGAGCGAAGACGTGTTGAAGCTCAACGAGGGAACGGTGTACGCGGCGATCACCAGGTCCGGTCGACGCCAGCTCGCGCGCGAAACGGAGAACTGGAGCCGTATTGCCGGCGTGATGGCGCGCCTTCTCGGTACGGCGGAGCGGTCCTGACATGTGGTCCCGAATCGTCATCATCGCATCGCGGCTGCGTTTTGCCTTGTCCCGTCAACGCGTCGACGACCAGGTGCGTCGAGAATTCGAAGGGCACATCGACCTGCTGGTCGATCGCTACATCCGTGCAGGGATGACGCGGGAGGAGGCCGAGGCCGCGGCGCGGCGGCAGTTCGGGAACGCGCTTCTGGTTCGCGAGGAGATTTACGATCTGAACTCGGCGCTGCCTTTCCTCGACACGACGTGTCAGGATCTGCGCTACGGCCTGCGGCTTCTTCGGCAGAACCCGACGTTCTCGCTCGTCGCGATCCTGACGCTGACGCTCGGCATCGGCGCCAACGCTGCGATCTTCCAGCTCGTGAACGCGCTTCGTCTCCGCTCGCTTCCCGTGGAGAAGCCGTACGAGCTCGTGTCGATTGGAATCGATCAGCACGGCAAGGGACGCGTGGGCAGGGGCTATCCGGGGGGCCGGTCGATCTTCACCGAGCCGCTGTGGCAGGAGATCCGCTCGCGGCAGCAGGCGTTCTCGTCGCTGTTCGCCTGGGGCAAGGACGCGTGGGATCTCTCGACCGAAGGGGAAGTGGTGGCTGCGCGAGGCCTGTACGTCAGCGGCGGTTTCTTCGATGGGCTCGGCGTTCGCGCGCATGTCGGCCGCGTCCTCACCGACGCGGACGATCGGAAAGGATGCGGCTCGCCGGGCGCGGTGCTGTCGCACGCGTTCTGGCAGACGCGATACGGCGGCAATCCGGACGCGATCAGGAAGACGATCATGCTCGACCGCCGCCGGTTCGATGTGATCGGCGTCGCGCAGCCGCGGTTCTTCGGCGTCGAAGTCGGCCGAGCGTTCGACGTGGCGATCCCGCTGTGCGCCGAGCCGCTGTTGCGCGGCGCGCAACCTGCCACCGGTAGACGCGACGCGTGGTGGCTCGATGTCATGGGTCGACTCAGACCAGACTGGACCGTCGAGCAGGCGCAAGTGCAGCTCGCCACCATTTCGCCGGACATTTTCCGGGCGACCGTGTCGCCGAGTTACAAGCCGGACACGGCGAAGAACTACACCTCGTTCACGCTTACCGCCGACGCGGCCGCGACCGGCGTGTCGAACCTGCGTAGGGCGTATGCGACGCAGCTGTGGGTGCTGCTGGGCGCGACAGGGTTGGTGCTCCTCCTGACGTCGGTCAACCTGGCAAACCTGATGCTCGCCCGCGCCACGTCCCGCGGCCGCGAGATTGCCGTGCGGCTCGCAATTGGCGCATCGCGTGGCCGGGTCGTCCGTCAGCTCCTGTCGGAAAGCGCGCTCATCGCCGGTCTCGGCGCGGCCGGTGGGCTGCTGCTCGCGCGGTGGATCAGCCAGACGCTCGTGAGAGTCCTGAACGCAGGCCCCGCTCCTGTCTTCGTCGATCTGACGCCGGACTGGCGCCTGTTCGCGTTCATCGTCGCGTCCGCCTTCGTCGCCTGCATGCTGTTCGGCCTCGGCCCGGCGCTGACCGCGACTCGACGTGATCCGGCGACGACGCTCGAGCCCGGCGGCCGATCGTCGACCGATGGACACGATGCGGTCGCGGTCCGGCGCGGCCTGGTCGTCGGCCAGGTCGCCCTCTCGATCGTGCTCGTGGTCGGGGCCGTGCTCTTCGGGCGCACCTTGAGGAATCTTGGCGCTGTTGATTTGGGCTTCGATCCGAACGTCCTCGTGGCGTCGGTCGACCTCCGCCGAACCGCCGTGCCGGCTGAGGCGCGTACGCGCACGTTCGCCGACATCGTCGCACGACTCCGCGAGGTACCCGGCGTCGGCCACGCCGCCGAGACGTTGATCGTCCCGCTCAGCGGCGCCGACTGGAACGGGCGCATTGTCAGGGGCGGCGTCGCACAGGAAGGCGACGTGCACTTCAACGAAGTCGGCGGCAGTTACTTCCGGGCGATGGCGACGCCGCTCCTGTCCGGACGGACGTTCGACGATCGGGATCGGCCGGACACGCCGCGGTCGGCCATCGTCAACGAGACCTTCGCGCGGCGGCATTTCCCGAACGAGGATCCGATCGGGCAGACGTTTCAGATGGACATGCCGGCCGGAGCCGCGCAACCCGTCTATCAGATCGTCGGCGTGTCTAAGGATGCGAAATATCTCGGAGTTCGGGAGGAGCGCACCGCCGCGGCCATAAGGTTTTCGGCTCATGAGTCGAGCGCGATGTTCCTGCCCATCGCGTATCTGGCCGCCTCGCAGAACACGATGGCGCCGCCTGATTTCCGGATCGTCCTGCGCGCCGATATGCCGCCCTCGTCCATCACGCGCGCGCTGACGCGCGCCATCACTGACGTCGCACCGGGCGCCGCAGTGTCATACGATGCCATCGCGAAATACGTCGACGCCTTGCTCGTCAGCGAGCGTTTGATCGCGTGGCTCTCCGGATTCTTCGGCGCGCTTGCCACGTTGATCGCAGCGATCGGTTTGTACGGCGTGATGTCCTGTCTCGTCACGCGCAGGAGGGTCGAGATCGGCGTTCGCATGGCGCTCGGTGCGGAGCCGCGCACGGTGATCCGCATGGTGCTCGCGGACTCGGGCAGGCTGCTCGCTGTCGGCGTCGTCATCGGCGCGGCGCTTGCAGTTGTTGCGTCGCGATATGCGGCAAGCCTTCTGTATGGCTTGACGCCATCCGATGCCACGTCGTTCGCGGTTGCGATCGGCGCGCTCAGCGCTGCGAGCCTCGTCGCGGCATGGATTCCGGCTCGCCGCGCGTCCACGCTCGCCCCCGCGGTGGCGCTTCGGGAGTAGCTGATTGAGCGGTTCGACGACGATCTTGCGGAAGAAATGGTCGCTGCGTCCGCCGCCCGCGAAGGTGACGGCGCCGGACCAGTGGCTCGCGATGTACCGCCGCATCGAAGAGCGGCTCCGCACGAATCCGGGATGCTGTTGATTCGGAGCGCCGATCTTCAGAGCGCGCCAACCATCGTCAGATCCGAGGTGCAGGCCATCGAACCCGACATCGTCGTGTGGCGCCTCATGCCGCTCGAGACGTGGATGGAGCAGTCGCGATGGGCCATCGCGTATTCGGGACGATGTTCACCGTCTTCGCGGTCATCGCACTGGTGTTGTCCGCTGTCGGCATCTACGCGGTGACGGCGTACTCCGTTGTCGAGCGCACGAAGGAGATCGGGATCCGCATGGCGCTGGGGGCGCGCGCGGGCCGCGTGATGGCGTTGTTCGTCCGCCGCAGGCTGCCGGCGCTCGGCGCCGGGCTCGCGCTCGGAATGGGTGGCGCATTCGGCGTCGGACGGCTCGTCCGCAGCATGCTGGTGCAAACGAGCCCGACCGACGCCCTGACGCTGACGTCGCTCGGCGGATTGCTTGCCGGCGTCGCCATGCTCGCCGTCGTCGTGCCAGCCCTGCGCGCGAGCGGATCGATCCCACCGTCGCGCTGCGGCACGAGTGACGCACCTGAGCGGTTCGGGCGCAAATCGTGGGGCGCGAAGCGAAGGTTCGCTAGAATTTGGAAGATGTGGGAATTTCTTCCAGCCAGGAAAATATTCGAAATACCTCTTCTGACTCGAACGCGGATCCGATCGGCATACGCGGTCGGCGCGATCACCGACGGCCTGCAGCTGATTCTCGGGCCGTTCGGCTGGGCGTTCGCCGACGAGGTGCTCGACGTCGCCGCGATGATTCTGATCTCGCGGCTGATCGGGTTCCACGCGCTCCTGTTGCCGACGTTCGTGCTCGAGCTCGTGCCTCTCGCCGATTTACTGCCTACGTGGACTGCGTCGGTGGCGCTCGTCCTGTCCATCCGCAAGCGACAGGCGCCCGAACCGGCGCCGCCGGGCAACGGGCCGGTGATCGACGTCTGACGGTTTTCGCGCATCCTTCCCGCAGCAGCGCGCTCTCCACTTTTTCCTCCGTGCCCTCCGTGCGCTCCGTGGTGGCGAGCTCAATTTTGCAGCGTGCGCAATTGGCCAGCCGCAAAATCGTGTA
>Ga0209376_1005368_pt1 | contig 10701 bp, 8 predicted proteins | sample GraSoiAngelo_134_FD_185891 | JGI IMG/M metagenome (GOLD analysis project Ga0209376, IMG submission 185891) | Grasslands soil microbial communities from the Angelo Coastal Reserve, California, USA - 14_0929_05_30cm (SPAdes) (version 2) | ecosystem: Environmental > Terrestrial > Soil > Grasslands ... | reverse complement strand
CAAGCTGTCGTCAGGCCAAATCCTCCAACTGCAACTGAAGACGTCTGATCGAGACCCCGCGGTGGCGGTGGATGCCGCGGTGGTTCGCGGGGTCCGCTCCCCGGTTGTGGGTCTGCAATTCCTGCGATTCCGGATGGAAGAGAGAGAGCGCCTCAGTCAGTTCGTGCGCGACCTGCGGGCGACCCAACAACGATGACTCTATGCCTCTCTTCTCACGAGCAGGTTGTCGATGAGGCGGATGCGCCCCAGCCGAATGGCGCCCAGCAGCACGACGTCGCGAGTGACACGGCTGAGCGGCTCGAGGGTGCGGGGATCACACACCGAGAGGTACTCGACGCGGGCCAGGGGTTCCGTCGCGATCCTGTCGCGCACGACCCGTGTGATCCTCGAGGCGGAGTGGATCCCGGCCCGGACCGCAGCCTGTCCCGCCCGTAACGCGGCGTACAGGACCGGCGCGGCGCGGCGTTGGGTCGGCGTCAGGGATTGATTCCTGGAGCTCAGGGCCAGGCCGTCGTCGTCGCGCACCGTCGGGCAGACCACGACGCGTGCCCCCAGATTCAGATCCTCGACCAGCCGACGCACCAGAACCGACTGTTGAAAGTCCTTCTGGCCGAAGAAGGCGATCTGCGGCCTGACGAGGCTGCAGAGCTTCGTCACGATGGTCGCCACCCCCACGAAATGGCCTGGACGGAATTCCCCTTCCCAGCGTCGCGCCAGCTTCGGCACCGACACCGTCGTCTGGAAGCCGTCCGGATAGATCTCGCCGACCGGCGGCGCGAAGAGCACATCCACGCCTTCCTTCGCGCAGAGCGCAGCATCGGCTTTCGGCTTTCGGGGATAGCGCGCAAAATCTTCGTGGGGTCCGAATTGCGCAGGGTTCACGAAGAGGCTGACGACGACCGCATCGCAGGAGAGGCGCGCGGCCTGAATCAGCGCGCGATGGCCTGCATGGAGCGCACCCATCGTCGGCACGAGGCCAATGGTGACACCCTCACGATGGTGCGCGGCCGACCACGCTGCCATGGCCTTGGCGGTACGAATGGTTTGCATCAGGAAGATGATGCCGGATTACTGCTGCAGGCCGGGCGGGACCGATATCGGTTGCTCGGCTGAGGATTCAGCCGACGGACCTGGTGCTTGTCCGTGAGTCGCGCGAGGAGCTGCGAAACCGTTTGCTTGAGTGTGGGATGGACCAGCGTCGGTTCAATCTCAACCAGTGGCTCCAGCACGAAGCGGCGCAGATGCAGGCGGGGATGCGGCACGGCTAATTCCTGTTCTTGAATCACGCGGTCGCCGTAAAGCAGGATGTCCAAATCCAGCGTGCGTGGGCCGGTGCGGTGTTGCGGGTCGCGGCCTAACGATCTCTCGATCTCCCGGCAGACTGTCAACAGGCTCTGCGGCGTGATATCGGTCTCGAGCTGCACGACGCCGTTCAGAAACCAGCCGTTTCCCGGATTCCCCGCATCAGCCACCGGCTCCGTCTCATAGAGCGACGACACCGCGATGACCTGTGTGTTGGGGAGCAGGCCCAGCAGCGTCACAGCCCGGTCGCAAGAATCCAGCCGGTCACCGAGGTTCGACCCAAAGCCGATGAAGACCGTGTCTCGTCCCACCTGCTTTCACCCTCCCCCAAGAGGCGCAAGTAACAAGTTCGGGTGGCCTGGCTGACCCCCCACTGCGCGCATCCGGCGAGCACACTATCCAGCAGTCCGAACAAGGAGGAGTAGCCTGATCGGACTTCACTGCGCGCATCGAGGGAGCACAGCTTCATCGTGCGGCCTCTGCGAGCAAGAAGGACGATCAGGCTGCTCCTCCTAAAAACCCGCCTTCTTGATCCGTTCGACCGCCTCCGCCAACCGTTCCTTGGGCGTGGTCAACGCCATGCGGATATAGCCCTCGCCAGCCTGGCCGAACCCGTTCCCCGGCGTCGTCACGAGGCCGGCCTTCTCCAGCAGGTGTGTAGTGAACGACGCCGAGGTATAGCTCTTCGGCACCGCAACCCAGACGTAGAAGGCTGCGGGCGGGGGATCCACCGCGAGTCCCAGCTTCTTGAGGCCGGGCACCAGGACATCGCGCCGTTCCTGGTAAATCTTCCGTAGGCCGTCCGTCACGGAGTCGTCCAGTTGCAACGCCGCAATGCCGGCCTCCTGCACGGCCTGGAAGACACCGGAATCCAGATTGCTCTTAATCTTGAGCAGGCCGTTCAGCACCTGCTGGTTGCCGACGGCAAAGCCGAGGCGCCAGCCGGTCATGTTGTACGTTTTCGAGAGCGAGTGAAACTCAATGCCGACTTCTTTCGCGCCCTCGACCTCAAGAAAACTCGCCGGCCGCCGACCGTCGTAGAAAATTTCCGAATAGGCTGCGTCGTGACAGACGATGATCGTGTACTTCCGCGCAAAGGCGACGACCTGCCTGAAATACTCCTTGCTCATGACGACCGACGTGGGATTGTTGGGCGAATTGAGGAACATCAGCTTCGCCTTTTTCGCCACGTCTTTGGGGATCGCCTTCAGGTCTGGTAGGAACCCGTTCTTCTTGACCAGCGGCATGAGATGCGCGACACCGCCCGCGAAGCTCGTCGCAACCGGATAGACGGGGTAGCCTGGACTCGGCACTAACACGACATCGCCGGGGTCCACGAAGGCCAGCGGGATGTGCCCGATCCCTTCCTTGGAGCCGATCAGTGTCAGGACCTCGGAGGTAGGGTCCAGCACAACTCCGAACCGCCGCTTGTACCAGGCAGCCACCGCTCGACGGAACGAGAGGAGGCCCTCATAGGATGGATACTGGTGGTTCTTCGGGTCGGCTGCCGCCTGCTTCAACCGTTCGACGATCGGCGCTGGCGTCGGCAAGTCCGGGTCGCCGATCCCGAGGTTGATGATATCCATCCCACGGGCGAGAGCCTTCTGCTTCACCTCGTCGATCGCGGCGAATAGATAGGGCGGCAGGGACTTGATCCGCCGAGCAGGCTGTATCGGAAATCCGGCCATTCTCGCTCCTTCCCAACCGCCTTGACCTCGAACTCAACCTGGATTTCGGAGGCTCTTAGGTTACTTCAGAAGGAGGGTCGCAATCAACGTGAGGGGGTGGGTCCGGTGACGAGCGGCGAGACCCGCCCCCACCGTCCGGCAAAGACAGAGTCCTGTAAGGGCTTGCGGCTGTGTGGGCCGAGTTCTCGCTGACGCTCACGGTCGGGCAACATGGCCGGATCACCCGGATACCCGATCGCGATTGCAGCCACCGGTTCGTAGCCAACGGGAATCTCGAACGTCTCACGCGCTTTCTGGACATCGAAGCCCGCCATCTGGTGCACCATCAACCCAAGCGCGGTCGCCTGGATGACCAGGTTCTCCACGGCGAGGCCCACGTCGTGGAAGGCGTGGCGGTTCGGTTCGCCATCTTCCTCAAAGCGCAATTTCGCCACGGACAACATCAGAACCGGCGCATATTTCGCCCAGGCACGGTTTCCCTCCAGGAGGCATTGCAAGAGACGGTCATAGTCCGCCTGATCGTCCTTCGTGGCCACAATGAAACTCCACGGCTGCTCGTTGAACGAGGAGGGCGCCCACCGCGCTGCCTCGAAGAGGCTCCGCAGCTTGTCGGACTCGACCGGCTGAGCTGAGAAAGCACGAGGGCTCCAGCGCTTCTGCAACAGGTCATGGATCGGATACTGAGCCTGTGCCAGTTTGTCCATCACGGACCTCCGCTTGCTTGCTCATGGCTCCCCCCAACCGGGGCATCAGCTCGGGCCGCGATCCTTCGCAACCTGAGCGGACCCTCCCTGGGTCTGACTCTGTGGTGACCACCCGCCCCCCAGCGCCTTGTAGAGCTGCACGATCGACACCAAATGGAGGCGATGGGTCCCGGTGAGCGCCACTTCAGCCTCGAAGAGATTGCGCTGGGCGACGAGCACATCCAGATAGTTGGCCAGCCCGCCTTTGTACCGCAGGTTGGCCAGGTGCAGCGCGGACCGGAGGGACTCGACTTGCTGCACCTGCGCCTCTCGCTGTTCGCGCGCCGTGCGCACTGCCACCAGGGCATCTTCGACTTCCCTGAAGGCGACCAGGATCGTCTGCTCGTATTGAGCCAGGGCCTGTCTGGCTTGAGCCTCTGTCGCCCGCTGCTGAAATCCCAGGATCTGGGCGTTGAACAGGGGATTCGTGAAGCCGGGGCCTACGACGCCGAACGCCGCTTGATCCGTGATGAGACGCGAGAGATCCGGACTCGAGACGCCAAGTACGCCGGTGAGGGTGATTTTCGGGAAGCGCTCCGCCTTGGCGACCCCGATCCGAGCCGTCGCCGCATGGAGATCCTGCTCCACTTGGACGACATCCGGGCGCCGCTGGAGCAGTTCCGATGGAAGGCCCGGCGGCACCGCGGGCGGCAGCACTTGCTCCGTGAGCGAACGGCCCCGTGCAATGGCCTGGGGGTTACGGCCGAGCAGCACGCTGATCTGGTTCTCCTTCTGGACCATCTGCCGTTCGAACTCGGCCGCGCGAGCCGCCGCATTCGACCGCTCGGCCTCGAATTGGTCGACGTCGAGCTTGTTGATCACTCCCTGCCGCAACCGAGCCCGGCCGATTCTGACCGACTCTTCCCAGGCCAGAACCGTGCGCTTGGCAATCTCCAGTTGCATGTTGAACTGGAGGAGGTCGAAATATGCCTCGGCCACCCCGCTCACCAGTTGGAGTACCACGGCCCGCCGGTTCCATTCACGGGCGAGCAGGTCCGCGCGAGCGGCTTCATTGGACCGACGAATCCGCCCCCAGACATCAATCTCCCAAGAGAGATTGCCCTGCGTGTAATAGTTAAAGATATTGGGGAACCCTGAGATGAGAAAGTTGGCTTGTCGCCCGGCCGAGGGAGTGCTGAGCGTCGACGTCATCTGGGGAGCAAAATCCATTCGAGCAACCAGGAGTCTCGCCTGGAACTCCTCAACGGAGGCGACGGCACGTTTCAGGTCCTTGTTCTCTTGCAACGTGATCCCGATCAGCTTTTGCAGTTCCACATCACGGAGCAGCTCCCACCAGGGCAGATTGGCGATGGACTGCACCTCCGGGCTGACCTCCGCCATCCTGAAGCCCTCCTGCGTCGGGATGGGGGGGCGTTTGTAATCCGGTCCCACCGCGCAGGAGGGCAGCAAGACCAACAGCACTGCCAGGGCTAGGCCGCGCATTAGGGTCCTCCTTCCACCTGTGAGTGGCGAGGTGCCACACGCTGCGACAGCGTGCGGACGAGCACAAAAAAGAGCGGGACGAAGAAGATCGCTAAGAAGGTGGCGGCCAGCATGCCGCCGAACACGCCGGTCCCGATGGATTGCCGGCTGGCAGCCCCGGCGCCGGTGGCCAACACGAGAGGCACGACACCCAGGATGAACGCCATCGAGGTCATGATGATCGGGCGGAATCGGAGCTTGGCGGCCTCGATCGCGGCATCGACGACCGGCATGCCCGCCTCGTACCGTTTATTGGCAAACTCGACGATCAGAATCGCGTTCTTGGCGGACAGCCCGATCAGCGTGACCAATCCAATCTGGAAGTAGATGTCGTTGGACATCCCGCGAACCCACACCGCGGACAAGGCTCCGAAGACGCCGAAGGGCACGGCGAGGATCACGCCGAAAGGAACGGTCCAGCTCTCGTACTGGGCGGCCAGCACGAGAAACACCATCAGCAAGCCGAACGCGAACGCAAAGACCGATTGTCGCCCGACGAGGCGTTCTTGGTACGAAATCCCACTCCAGTCAATCCCGTAGCCCTGCGGAATCAGCACCTCCCGGGCCACCCGCTCCAAGGCATCGAGCACCTGTCCAGAACTGAACCCCGGAGCCGCCGCCCCCAGCACCAAGGCCGTGTTGAATCCGTTGAAGTGTGTCACGGGATCCGGCCCACTGGTGAATTCCGTCGTCACCACTGTGTCGAGCGGAATCATGGACGGACCTTGTCCGTTCAGCGCACGCACGTAAATCTTGGAAATATCCTCGGGTTTAGATCGATATTGTGCCTCGGCCTCTGTCTGGACCCGATAGACGCGGCCAAATTTGAGGAAATCATTGACGTACAGATTGCCGAAAAAAGCCTGCAAGGTGTCGAAGACTTCGGAGATCGGCACGCCGAGCGCCTTGGCTCGCTCCCGGTTCACGTGGGCGTACAGTCTCGGAGAACTCACGCGGAAGCTGGTCCCAATGGCCCCAATGGCCGGGTCCTGTCTGGCCTTGGCGAGGAACTTCTGATCGACGGCGGCAAACTTGTTGAAGTCCCCGCCGCTGGGGTCCTGCAGTTGCACGGAAAAGCCCCCCGTGGCGCCGAGTCCCCTGATGGAAGGAGCGTTGAAAGCCAGGATGAGTGCCTCGGGGATCTTCGCAAATGCTCCGTAGGCTGCGCCGATGAGGGCCTTGACATGTTCATGCGGTCCCCGTTGATCCCAGTGGTGCAACGGCAGAAACATCGTGGCCGCATTTGGCCCCCGTGTGTTGAAGACGAAGTTCAGGCCGGACATCGCATCCGTCGAATGGATCGCGGGAACCGAAAGAAAGTAGCGTTCCACTTTGCTGAGAACGGCATCGGTGCGCTGTTTGGACGCCCCGTCAGGTAGCTGCATCATGGTGATGAAATAACCCTGGTCTTCATCCGGCAGGAAGCTGGACGGGAGAACCCGGAAGAGACCGACGCTGAGGGCGATCACGGTGCCGAAGACCACCAGCGCCAGCCCCGCCCGTTTGATGACCAGCCCGGCGACCGCGGTGTAGCGGTCTCTTGTCCAATCGAAGAACTTATTGAAGAGCGCGAACAAGCCTTTGCGTTGAGCCTCGCTCCCCGGCTTCAGCACCAGGGCGCAGAGGGCCGGACTGAGCGTGAGGGCCACCACCCCTGAGATCGTCACGGACATGGCGATGGTGATCGCAAATTGCTTATAGAGCTGGCCCGTAATCCCTCCCAGGAAGCCCACCGGCACGAATACGGAGCAGAGGACGAGCACGATCGCGATCACGGGCCCGGTCACTTCCGCCATAGCCCTCTTGGCGGCTTCCTTGGAGGAACAACATTCCTCAGCCATGTGGCGCTGGACGTTTTCCACGACCACGATCGCATCATCCACCACCATCCCGATGGCCAGGACCATGCCGAACAGCGTCAGCGTGTTGATGGAAAACCCCAACGCCTCCATGCCGGCAAAGGTGCCGATGAGGGAGACCGGGACCGCCACGCCTGGAATCAGCGTGGTACGCCAGCTCTGGAGAAAGAGATAGACGACCAGGATGACCAACACCATCGCTGCCCCTAAGGTCTTGACGACCTCCTGGATCGAGACCTCGATGAATTTGGTCGTGTCATAGGGAATGTCCCAGGACACCCCGGGAGGAAAACTCTTGGCTACCTCGGCCATCTCCTTGCGGACCCGTTTCACGGTCTCGAGGGCATTGGCTCCAGGGGACAGGAAGGTTAAGAGAAACACGTTGGGCTTGCCGTTCCACCGTCCTTCAAGGGTGTAGGACTGGGCGCCCAACTCGACCTTGGCGATATCTTTCAGTCTGACCATGGAGCCGTTCGGAAGGGCCCTCACGATCATGTCCTCGAAGTCTTTCACCTCCGTCAAGCGCCCTAGCGTTATCACCGGGATCGTGAGTTCGGTCCCTTTGGGTGCCGGTTCCCGCCCGACTGTCCCGGCCGGAAAGTCTCGATTCTGCTCGCGAACGACGTTCGCGATATCGGTCGGCGTGAGACTCAATTGCGCCATCCGAATCGGGTCCAGGATCAACCGCATGCTGTAGTTCTGCTGCCCGAACACGTAGGCGTCCCCCATGCCTTTGAGCCGCTTGATGTTGTCGACCACGCGGAGAATGGCATAGTTCGAGAGAAAGACCGTGTCGTGTCGAGGATCGCTGGAGCTCAGGGCCACGACCGCCAGCAGATCCGGGGACACTTTTTTCACCGAGATGCCCTGGCGAATGACCTCGTTCGGGATCTGCGGTTCCGCCAGCTTTTCGCGGTTCTGGGTCTGGACCTGCGCAATATCCACGTCCGTCCCGATCTCGAACGTGAGCTGGATGGTCATGTGGCCGTCATTGGTGCTGGTGGAGCTGTAGTACAGGAGATTATCAATGCCGGGGAGCTGCACTTCGATGGGGCGCGCGACCGAGTCCGCGATCACCTCTGCGCTCGCCCCCGGATAGTCGGCCTCGATCTGCACGACGGGCGGTGTAATCTCCGGAAACTGAGCGATTGGAAGAGCTTCCAATGACACCAGGCCCACCACCACAATGATGATGGAGAGGACCGCCGCAAAGATGGGGCGGTCGATGAAAAAGCTAGGACTCACTTCGTCTGCTCCCGCTTGGTGTCCGTTGGCTGACTCACAGGGGCGGTCTCGGCTTCCGTATAAGGAACCGGTTTGACCGGGACCCCCGGCATGATTCGTTGGAAGCCGCCCACCACCACCTGTTCGCCTGCGTGCAACCCTTCCTCGATGAGCCACTGGTTGCCCTGCCAACTCGTGGCTTGGACATCGCGAATTTCGACCTTGTCACCGTTCGCGACCACATACAGAACGGGGCCCTTCGGTCCCTGCTGCACCGCTCGTTGGGGAACCAGGATGGCCTCGGTTTTCACCGTGCCTTTGAAGCGCACCGTGACGAACTGGCCCGGGACCAGGAGCCGTTCCGGATTGGGGAACGTGACCCGTGCCGGCCTGGATCCAGTCTCGGTGCGCATGCCTACATCGAGTAAATCCAAGGTTCCTTCATGCGGATACGTCGTCCCGTCTAAGAAGATGATGGTGCCCCGTAGCTGGTAGACGCCCGGGTGTTGGATTTTCTTCGCAATAATGTCCCTTTGCCGTTTCAGCAGGAAGCTTTCCGGCGCGCTCACGGTCACATACATAGGGTCCACCTGATGGACGATCGTGAGCAGGTCACTCTGGGCCGCAACCAACCGTCCTTCATAGACACGGGTCCGCTCGATCATTCCGTCGATGGGAGCGGTGATGAGGGTGTTATCGAAATCGAACTTCGCCTTGACCAGATCCCCTTTCGCCGCCTCCAGTGCCGCCTTCGCGGCTAATTCCTCCGCCACCGCGTCGTCCACGTCCTTCTGGCTCACGGCCTGCTCCGCCAGGAGCGGCTTCACGCGAGCCAGATTTTGCTCGGCCTGCACGAGACGAGCCCCGGCCTGCGCGACCTTCGCTTTCGCACTGAGCAAGGCCGCTTGGAACGGGACGGGATCTATTTGATACAGGCGGGCGCCCTTCTTGACATCGCGACCCTCCTGGAAGGACCACTCCTTGATGATCCCCGTCACCTGTGACCGGATCTCGACCGGGCGGGAGGATTCGGTTTGACCGATGAACTCCGGTTCGTCCGGCACACTCTGTGTCGTGACGGTGATGACCTGCACTTCCGGGATTGGAGGAGCCGGGGTGGAAGCCGCCTCTTGCTTGCAGCCTGGCAGTCCGGCCATTACCGCGCCTGCGAGGAAGATTGCCGTGAGTCTCGGTGTTCGGGTATTTGCAGTCATGTTGATTTCCTCGGGACGAATGCCTGCCGGTCGCCTAAACAGGGATCGTGCAGGGCACGGGGCTATGGGTTCGGCGTGATCGAACAATCGCACAACGCTGGCACCTATTTCAACCTGGTCGGTTTACTTCCTGGGCGTGGCTCTGAACGCCGCTGCAAACTCTTCGGCGAAGTGCTCAATGCTCGTGCTTCCGAGATGATCCCGCGTCATGGGTTGGGTCGCTCGGATCAGACCGTCATTCAAGCCTCGATCCATTTCTATAAACAGCCCCACGACGTCCGGTTTCATGCCAGCCGCCAACATGGCTTGTTCAGCCTCTTCGTAAGGGAATTGAACGTACTTCAAATCCGGCTTCCCGATCGCCTTCCCAAGAACACTCGTGGCCTCCTGCATCGTGACAGGCTTGGGACCGACGAACTCAAAGGCCGTCTGGCCCCGGAACTGGAGATCGGCCAGAAACTCTGCGGCCTTCGCACCGATGTCCCTCGTCGCCACCATAGGTACCGGAAGATCGCCCTTCAACGGTGAGCCGTTGATTCCCAAGGATTGGATGGTCGGGATCGACCAGAGCAGATTTTCCATGAAGTAGCCGGGGCGGAGATGGACCACGCGGAGCTCCTTGAGGTCGTTCAGCCGAATCTCCTGCTTGTGCAACCCGCGAATGGGTCCGTTTTTCTCGCTGAGCTGCGCGCCGATGCTGCTCAGGTTCACGACGGAGGGGAGTCCTGTGGTTTGGACTGCCCGCGCAATGGCGGAGCCGACCCGATCCTGGTAGGCCAAGAAATTACCGGTGGTGTAATCAGGAGGAATCATGGCAAAGACAGCATCGACGCCCCGGAACGCTCCGGCGAGGACATCCGTATCGTCAAATGCGCCGGGGTGGGAAATGGCGCCTTGACCCATCAGGCCTTTCAGGCGATCGGCGCTCCGTCCCATGACGCGCACCTGGTAGCCCGCTCGTAACAGACGTTCGGTGACGACTTTCCCGATATGGCCTGTCGCCCCCATGACCGCGTAGGTACGGCTTCCGCTGGTCATAGGTTATCCTTCCTTTCTCGGCAGTTGCCAGACCGCTGTGCAAGGACCTTACGCACGATCGGTCTTATTCTGACTCCGGGTGGGTGAGCGGCGATTCTAACGCCTTGGTCTCGAACTCAACAAGGTCCATCACCAGCAACACCACCAGCAG
>Ga0209376_1005365_pt1 | contig 10706 bp, 9 predicted proteins | sample GraSoiAngelo_134_FD_185891 | JGI IMG/M metagenome (GOLD analysis project Ga0209376, IMG submission 185891) | Grasslands soil microbial communities from the Angelo Coastal Reserve, California, USA - 14_0929_05_30cm (SPAdes) (version 2) | ecosystem: Environmental > Terrestrial > Soil > Grasslands ... | reverse complement strand
TATCAGCTATTTGCGCTCGTCGCTCGCCTTGTAGCGTCCGATCGTCACGTCGAGCTGCTGCTCCCGCCCGTCACGAAGCACCGTCACCCGGATCTTCTTGCCGACCGGCGTGGAGGCGACCACGCGCTGGAGATCGCGAGGGCCCTCCATCGGGGAGCCATCGAGGGCGACGATGACGTCGTTCGGCCGCACCCCGCCCTGATCGGCGGGCTCGCCTGGCATCACGGACCGGATCAGCACGCCCCGCGAATCGCGGAGCTTGAGCCGCGGCACGTCGTCGTCGCCAACCTCGGTGATGCTCACGCCGAGCCAGCCCCACTCGACCGTACCCTTGGCCATGAGCTGCGGCGTCAGCATCTTGACGACGTTGGACGGGATGGCGAAGCCGATCGAGCCGTTGCGCGCAGCCATGCTGTTGACGCCGATGACCTGCCCGGCCATGTTGACGAGCGGACCGCCGGAATTTCCGGGGTTGATCGCGGCGTCGGTCTGGATGAAATCGAACCCCGGCGCGGCCACCGTCAGCGGCGCGCCCTTGCGGCTCACGATTCCGAACGAGACGGTGTGCTCGAGACCGAAGGGATGGCCGAGGGCCAGCACGAACTCTCCGACGCGGACGCGATTGGAGTCGGCCAGCGCGAGGGTGGGCAGGCCCTTGACGCCGTCGAGCTTGAGCAATGCGAGGTCGACGCGACTGTCGCGGCCGATGACCTTCCCGGTGAAGCGGCGGCCGTCGAAGAGCCGGACCTGCGCGGTGGTGACGTCCTCCACGACGTGGGCGTTGGTCACGATCACGCCCTCGGGATCGATGAGGAACCCCGAACCGCTCGCGCGCCGCTCTTGAGGCTCCTGGCTGTCGTCGGTGCTGGTCGGAGCCTCGCGCCGCACGCGCACGTGAACGATGGCGGGCTTCAGCCGCTCAGCCAGATCGGCCAGCAGGTCGTTGAAGCGCGCCAGCTCGGGCAGCGGTCAGCACCTTGTCGGCGGGGGCATCGGCGGGCAGAACGGGTCCCACCCCTCCGATCAGAACACCGGCCAGGGCCACTACCGCCACGAGCACTCGGGAACCACTACCTCGCATGGAGCATCCTCCCCGGAAATGCCATTGATTGAGTATAGCGCGCTGATGCTCGCTCACCCATGCCAGCCGACGGAACTCAGGGCGACTGGCGGTTGTCCGGGGCTTGCGGTCGAACGCCGGCGGGCGTCGTGACGCACTGGCCGGTGGAGGTGCAGGCTGGGAGGGGTGGGAGGTAATACTGCCCGTCCGACTGGCGGTTTTCCCAGTGGCCTGGCACGTGGATGTTGCTCCCGGTGGTCGACGGGAAGTACCGATCGGGGACCCAGAGCTGGTTGGAGCGGGGCGCCGGCGCCGGCGGAAGCGTCGGCAGCGGCTGCCGGACCGAGCGATCGAGCTGGTTGAGCGCAGGGTTCGGGCGCAGGCTGCCGCCGAGCTGGGCCACGATCAGCAGCAACCCGGCGAGGACAGCGCTAGCGGCTGACTTCCCGCGCAAGGTGACCGAGCTCCGGTATGAGCAGCTTCTCGCAGGCGAGTCGGCAGGCATTCGGCGAGCCAGGGAGCGAGACGACGATGCGACGGTCGCGCACGCCCATCTGGGCGCGTGAGAGCATGGCGGCGGCACCAACTTCCTGGTAGGAAAGCATCCGGAAGAGCTCACCGAACCCCGGCAGGCGCTTGTCGAGCAACGCTTCCACGGCTTCGTACGTCGAATCGCGCGACGTGATGCCGGTGCCGCCGGTGAGGATCACGGCCTGCACCTTGGGATCGGCGCACGCGTTCCGGACGACGCGCTGGACGTCGGCCGGCTCGTCACGCACGATGCTCGAGCCCACCACGGTGTGGCCTCCGGCATTGAGCAACTCCCGGATGACGCCGCCGCTCGTATCGGTCTCCGGCGTCTTGGTGTCGGAGATCGTGAGCACGAAGCAGCCGATCGACCGTGGTGCGGTCGCCTTGTGTTCCCGTGGTGTTGACGCTGCGTCGGTCATCGGTATGCCCTGTCCAATATTTCGACGAGATGAAGCACCGGCACATTCGTGTTGTGAGCGCGCAGTCCGGCCTGGATCTGAAGAATACACCCGGGATTCGCCGTCACGACGGCCTCGGCCCCGGTCGCCAGGACGTTGTTCACCTTTCGATGGAGCAGACGGGTCGCCATCTCGGGCTGGGTCAGGTTGTAGATCCCGGCCGAGCCGCAGCACCAGTCCGACTCCTTCAGATCGACGATCTTCACGCCGGGAATCTGCGCCAGGAGCGCGCGCGGCTGGGTCCGGATCTTCTGGCCGTGCACCACGTGGCAGGGGTCGTGATAGGTGACCGTCATCGGCACGGAGTGCAGCGGACCCCGGAGAGGCTCCCGCGCGAGGAACTCGGCGACGTCCTGCACCGATGCCGAGAACCGGCGCGCTCGCTCGGCCCAGGCGGGATCGTCGCCCAGCAGCGCGCCGTAGGCTTTCATGTGAGCGCCACAGCCCGACGTGTTGACGATGACGGCGTCGGCGCGCTGCCGCTCGAAGACCTCGATCGTGCGCTTCGCCATGTCGAGCGCCCGGGCGTGATCACCCCCGTGCGCGTTGAGCGCGCCGCAACAGCCCTGCTCTTCCGGCACGACCACCTCGAAGCCGTTCCTGGCCAGCACGCGCGCCGTCGCGCGGTTGTGGGCGCCGAAGACGACCGACTGCACGCACCCACTGAGCAAGGCCACGCGCCCACGGCGAGCGCCGTCTGCAGGGATGAGGGCGGGGAGTGGCTGGCGCTCGGCGCTCGCCGGCAGAGGCGGCAACAGCGCCTCCCAGGCCGGAAGCGTTCCGGGTAGCAGTCGCACAAGGCCACTTTTGCGAACTGCACGCTGGAGGCCGGACGCCTGGTAGAACCTGAGACCTGCCGCAGCCGCCTTCAGAACGCCGGGATGACCCAGGAGCACCCCGAAGTTGAGCCAGCGAAACGCGCGCCGCACGAGACCGCCCGGACGCTGACGCTCGATCTCGGCCTTCGCGGCCTCGATCAGCCGTCCATACGGCACGCCGGCGGGACAGACGGTCTCACACGCGCGGCAATCGAGGCAGAGCGACAGATGCTCGGTGACCGAGTCGGTCAGCGCGATACGGCCCTCGGCGAGCGACTTGATCAGGAAGATCCGGCCGCGCGGCGAGTCCATCTCTGTGCCGAGCTCGGCAAACGTCGGACAATACGCGAGACAGAGGCCGCAGTGAACGCACTGGTTCACGCCATCGACGCTCAGCCCGTGAAGGCGGAGCGGCGTGGGCGAGGCCGGGTGCTCGGACGTCGCGTGGGCCATCGCGTTCAGATCCCGGCCACGAAGCGTCCAGGGTTCAGGACGTTGTGGGGATCGAGGCTCGCCTTGAGTCGCTGCATGATTCGTCCCGCAGCGCCGGCATCGTCCCACACGGGCACGGCCGACTTCACTGCGAGCGGCGCCCAGTCCAGGGTCGCGTGGCCACCGGCGGCCTTCGCCAGTGCCCGCCACTCGTGGAGGACGCTCGCGATCGGACCGGGCTCGGGAGGAGCGCCGCTGGCGAGAGCCGCCGTGATGACACCGACACCCGCGTGGCAGCTCCATGCGCTCCTGAGCCCCCGCTGGCGCGCTGCGTTCGTGCCCTGCTCGATCGCCTCGGAGACAGCGGCGGGCAGCACCACGAGCCTCATGACGGCGGCCGGCGCATCGAAGGCGTCACGGGACGCCGACGCGAGCCGTGGCCATGCCTCGGCCGGCAGTGCTCCTGCGGCGTGGCCGCCAAACTGCGCTGCAATGCGCCCGAGCTCACTGCACTGCCACTCGACTTGCTCGCGGACCCCATCGAAGCCGACGACCAGCGTGCATCGCCCGGGGCCCTCCGCCGACTGAAGCCCGAGAGCACGCGCCGCCTCGGCGTCGAGAATCTCGAGCGCATTCGGAATCAAGTCGGAGGCCACCACGGCGCGGGCGGCGGCGCCGGCATCCTTCAAGCGATCGAAGACCACCGCCACCAGTCGTTCGTCGTCCGGCAGCGGGCGGAGCTTGACCGTGACGCTGACGATGACGCCCAGCGTTCCGTGGGAGCCGACGAACAGCTTCGGCAGGTCGTAGCCGGCGACGTTCTTGACCACCTTGCCTCCGCCGCGGACCACGACGCCATCCCCGGTGACGACGGTCACGCCGATCAGAAGATCGCGAGCCGTCCCGTACAGATGTCGCCGCGGCCCTGACGCGTTAGCGGCGATGACACCGCCGATCGTCGCCTGCTCGGGATCGGGAGGATCGAGCGAGAGCCATTGCCCGCGGGCCCGCAGCGCCGACTGGAGCGCGGCCATCGTCATGCCGGCTTCGACGGTCGCCGTCAGATCGCCCGGCTCGTGCTCGACCAGTTGACCCAGGCGTTTCAGGTCCAGGACGATTCCAGGCTGCGGAGTCGGTATGCCGACGGCGGCGGCGGTGCCCCCACCCCAGGGCACGATCGGGATTCCCGCGCCGGCCGCGATCTCGACGACGGCCCGCACCTCGTCCACCGAGCCGGGAACGAGCGCGGCTTCGGGAGTGCGTCCCTCGACGACGTACGGCGCGAGCTCCACGGTGCCGAGGACGTTGGTGGGGCCGACGACGGCCCGGAGCTTGTCGAGAACCGCGATGTCCACGGGCGATCGTCTCGCCCGCGCTAGAAGCGCTGGGCGAGTCCCTTCTCTTCGATGGGGTGCGGCCGATAGGCGACCGGCCCGGCTTCGCCGCACGACTTCCGCGTCGGGAAGACCTTGCCGGGGTTGCACCGGCCCGTCGGGTTGAACGCCTGCTTGAGCCGGCGCATGAATTCGAGATCCGCCACCGAGAAGATGAACGGCATGAAGTCGGCTTTCTCCAGGCCGATGCCGTGCTCGCCGGAGATGGAGCCGCCGACCTCGGCGCAGAGCCGCATGATCTCGGCGCCCGCCTCCACCACACGCGCCTCCTCACCCGGCTTGCGCGGGTCGTAGAGGATGTTGGGATGGAGGTTGCCGTCGCCCGCATGGAAGACGTTGCCGACGCGCAAGCCGTGGGCCCCGACGATCTCGTTCACGCGCGAGAGCACGTAGGGCAGCTTCGTTCTTGGAATGACGCCGTCCATCACCATATAGGCGGGCGACACGCGGCCGTAGGCGCCGAAGGCCGACTTCCTGCCCTTCCAGAGCAGCTGCCGCTCGGCCTCGTCGCGCGCGGTGCGCACCTCGCGGGCGCCGGAGTCGCGACACGCTTCCACGATGTGGGCGACCTGCGCGTCCATGCCGACGGCGAGGCCATCGAGCTCGACCAGGAGCGCAGCAGCAGCGTCCCGTGGATAGCCACAGCCGAAGGCGTCCTCGACGGCGGCGATCGTGAGCTGATCGATCATCTCGACGGCGGCCGGGACCAGGCCTCGCGCGATGATCGCGGAGACGGCGGCCGAGGCCTGCTCGACGCGATCGAACACGCCGAGGACGGTCTTCACTGCCTGCGGCTTCTTGAGAATGCGGACGCAGATCTTGGTGGCCACGCCGAACGTGCCCTCGGAGCCGACGAAGACACCGGCCAGGTCGTAGCCGAAGCTCTCGCGCGTCTTGCCGCCGAGCCACACGATCTCGCCGTCCGGCATGACGACCTCGAGCCCCAGGACGTGATTCGTGGTCACGCCGTACTTGAGCGTGTGCGGGCCGCCGGAGTTGTTGGCGATGTTGCCGCCGATCGTGCAGGCCTGCTGACTGGAAGGATCGGGCGCGTAGTAGTACCCGCGCGGCCCGACGGCCCACGACAGGTGCAGGTTCACCAGGCCCGGCTCGACGACCGCGATCTGATTTTCGTAGTCGACCTCGAGGACCCGGTTCATGCGCATGAGCGAGATGACGATGCCGCCCTCGGCGGGCAGGCAGCCACCGGAAAGCCCGGTGCCGGCGCCGCGGGCCACGAACGGCAAGCCCTCGCGATTGGCCAGCTTGACGATCGCGCTCACGTGCTCGGCCGACGTGGGAAAGACGACGAAGTCGGCGAGCGCCCGGAAGAGCGTCAGCCCATCCGACTCGTACACGAGCAGCTCTTCGGGATCACTGAGCACGGCGCCACGCCCGAGCATCGCCTCAAGTTCCCGACGAAGCTGGAGTTTTTGGGCGGCGGCGAGCGGGGCCATGGTGACGGGATTATACCGCTACAGAACCTCGGCCACGACCCGCAGGTCCTCCACGAACCTGCGCATCTCGCGGTGGCGCGTCTCCTCGTCGGGGGCGCGGAGCAGCGCTGAGGGATGAACGGTCGCGAGGACGTATCGCGCCAGCGACGAGGGAACGAACCGTCCGCGCTCCTGGGTGACACGAAACCGCGGCCCGAGGAGCGCCTGGGCCGCCGTCGCGCCGAGGCAAACGAGAGCCGTGGGCTGGATCAGGGAGATCTCGGCGTCGAGCCACGGCCGGCAGGCGGCGATCTCGGCCGCGTTCGGCTTGGCGTGAATCCGCCGCTTGCCGCGCGGCTCCCACTTGAAGTGCTTCACCGCGTTGGTGACGTAGGCCTGACGCCGATCGATACCGGCTTCCTCGAGGGCGCGATCGAGCAGCTTGCCGGCCGGCCCGACGAACGGCCGGCCACTCAGGTCCTCGTCGTTGCCCGGCTGCTCACCGACGAGCATGACCCGCGCGTGAGCCTCGCCTTCGCCGAAGACGGTCTGGGTCGCGCGCTGATAGAGGTGACAGCCCGTGCAGCCGGCGGCGGCCTCACGCAGTCCCTGGAGCGTGGGCCGGACCGCCGGAACGAACGGCGCGGCGGAAGGATGTGGCTCGCGCGTCGCCATGCTCGATTGTACGCACGCCGTCGAGCCAACGGCGCCGAGCGTCAGTGCGCCGGAGCCTCGGCGCGCGCGGCAGGAATTCGGATGCGAAACGATGCTCCGCGGCCGCCGCGGTTCTCCGCGGTGATCTCACCGCCGAGGTCACGGATGATCCCCGCGGAGATGGAGAGGCCGAGCCCGGTGCCGTTGCGCTTGGTCGTGTAGAACGGCTCGAAGACCCGCGGCAGCGTTTGCGGCGGGATGCCGGGGCCCGTGTCGCTCACCTCGACGATGACGTTGTTGGCGGAGACCAGTCCCACGATGTGGATCTCACGAGGCGGCTCGACCTCGCGCAGCGCGTGCTGGGCGTTCGTGACGAGATTGAGCAGGACTTGCTGAAGCTGGAAGGGCAGGCAGCGGACCTGGGGGAACTGCCCGGGGAAATCGACGTGCACGGTGATGGCGTCTCGTCGAAAGTCGTAGGCCTTGAGCTCCACGACCCGGCGCGCCATCTCGGGGACGGACACGAGCGCTGGCCCCGCAGCCGGCTGCCGCGCCGTCTGCAGCGTGTTACGGATGATCCGCATCGCGCCATCGAAGCTCTCTTCGACGTGGGCCAGGTTCCGGCTCACGTCGGGCAGGCTCTCGGCCTTCTTGCGCGCAAGCCCGAGGTGTCCCGACGCGACGGTCAGCACGTTGGCGAGCTCGTGGGTGACGCCGGCCACGACTTCGCCCAGCACGCGAAGCTGGGCGGCGCGCTGGATCTCCGCGTTGAGGAGCTGCGCCTGATCGTTGGCCCGCTCGAGCTCCCGGTTGAGCGTGACCTGTCGCTGGCGGCTCCGGCGGTAGGCCTCGGAGAGGACGGCGGTGAGGACACCGACGACGTTCACGATGAGAAGGTTGAACGCCGCCATCCCGGCGTTGCCCGTGGGCGCGACGGCCGGCCGTGGCAGCCAGCCCGCGTGCTGCATCGAGACGAGGGCGATGTAGCAGCCGGTGGAGAGCACGGTGGCGACAACGCACGCGGAGCTCGAGAACACGAGGCCGCAATAGAGCGGGACGATCGTGTAAACGGCCAGGAATCCGGCCGCGTCGAGACCGCCCGCACTCCCCAGGCCGATGGTAATCATGACGATGTCGACCACCATGCGCACGTACGCCTGGGCCCGCGGCCATCGATTGGTTCGCCCGAACGCGTAATACGGGAGGTTCAGCGCGAGCCCGAGGACCGCCTCGATGCGAACCACCGGGTTGGGCCCGCGACCGGTGCTGAGATCGAAGATGTGATCGAAGACGAAAATGAGCATCGCCACCGCCGCTCGAACCGCCAGCTCCTGGCGAAGCCGCTGGCGGCGACGGTCGAGACGGGCGGCATCGCCCGGGTTGCCAGCCGCAGTCCCTGAAAACCCCACACTCTCCGATAGCACGCCGACCCGGGCTCCGGACCGGCGAAGGTGGTCCGGATATGCGGACCGTCAGGCGGTCGCGTCTCCCAGGAGTCGGCGGGCCGCCCGCACGATGGCGGGCGCGTCGATGCCGTAGTGGCGGTAGAGGTCCCGACGAGCGCCGGACTGGCCGAAATCGTCCACGCCGAGCGCGGTCTGCGGCACGCCAAGAGCCGAACCGAGGAAGGCCAGGGCGTGGGAGTGGCCGTCCAGGACCGACACGAGGGGCACGTTCTCCTCGTCGGCGCCGACGAGCCGAAGGAGGTGGGGATCGGGCTCGCGCAGGCCCCGGTACAGCCGGTCAGCGCTGGTGACCGCGAAGACGCTGGCGAGGACGCCATGCTCGTGAAGCTGGCGCGCGGCCGCGACGGCATCGGCCACCATCACGCCCGCGGCGAAGATGTTCACCGCGTTGTCCTCGGCATCCCAGCCTGGCTCGGGACGCGCATCCACCAGCCGGTAGCCGCCCCTCAGCACGTCGGCGCGGTGATCGGGATCGGGGGCTGGCGCCAGGCGCTGATCGAGCGGCCGGGTCGAAAGCCTCAGATACAGGCTGTCGCCCTCCCGGCGGGCGATCTGCCGGAGGCCGGTGAGCAGGATCCACTCGACCTCGCGAGCGAACACCGGCTCGTAGTAGGCGATGCCGGGCAGCGCCACGCCGACGCTCGGCGTGATGACGGACTGGTGAGCGCCACCTTCCGGCGAGAGCGTCACGCCGGACGGCGTCGCCACGACCACGAAGCGGCCACCGGCGTAGAGCGCGTGGTAGAGCGCGTCGAGGCCGCGGTTGACGAACGGATCGTAGAGCGTGCCGATGGGCAAGAGCGTTCGCCCCGACAGCTCGTGCGCAAGGCCAAGCGCTCCCAGCAGCAGGAAGAGGTTGTGCTCCGCGATGCCGAGCTCGATGTGCTGACCTTCGGGAGACTCGCGCCACTGCACGGCCTGGGCGACGTCGGCGAAGAAGTTCGGCCGCGCCTCCGGGAAGTAGAGTCCCTTGCGATTGATCCATCCCGCCAGATGCGTCGTCACGGCGACGTCGGCCGAGACCGTGACGATCACGTCGCCGGCCGGGCGCCGTGCCAGCGTGCCGAGGACGCGACCGAAGGCTTCCTGCGTGGACGTCTCGTCTGGATAGGATTCGTCGAGCTGCTCGGGGATCTCGGGCCGCGCCGTGGGCGCCGGGGGCGAGAAGAGCGGAGGTAGCGCGCGAATCCACGCGGCCTCCGCGCTGCCGGAAGGAAAGGCCGCCCACTCGTCGCCCGCCTTCACGCCGAGCGTCGTCCGCAACTCCTCGACCTGGGCCGCGGTGAGCAACGCGGTGTGGTTCAGGGGATCGGCCGCGATCGGCAGGCCCCAGCCCTTGATCGTGTGGGCGAGGATCACGACCGGGCGATCGCGGTCGTGGTCGGCTTCGTCCAGCGCGCCGAGCACCGAGCCGAGATCATGTCCGCCGACGTCGGAGACGATCGCCGCAAGCTCCTCATCGGACACGTCGCCGAGCAAGCGATCGAGATCGGGGTCGACGAGCGCCTTGCGCACCGACGGCGCGGGCAGTCGGATGAGTCGCTGGTACTCGCCGTACGGCATCGACTCGAGGCGGCGACGCAGCGCCTCGCCGCCGCGCTGCCCGAACATCGCGGTCGCTCGCCGGCCCCAGCGCAGATCGATCACCCGCCAGCCGAACGAGCTGAACAGCGCGGGCAACTGGTGCCGGCGCGCGTCGGGCACGATGCGATCGAGACTCTGCCGGTTGATGTCCACGATCCACACGACGTTGCGGAGTCGCCCGAACACCTCCTCGGCGAGGGCCTCCCAGACGTTGCCCTCGTCGAGCTCGGCATCGCCCACCATCACGATCACGCGCTCGGGCGAGCGGTCACCGCCGTGATCCGCGACGTACTGCGCGGCCAGCGCGCCGAAGCTCGCCTGGACGGCGCCCAGTCCCATCGAGCCCGTGGTGATGTCCACGATGCTCGGATTCTTGCGGCGGCTCGGATAGGCCTGCAGGCCACCGAACACACGAAGGTCGCGGAGAGCGCTCGCGTCGAGCCGCCCGCGCAAGTACTGAATGGCGTAGAATGCCGGCGCCGCATGGGCCTTCACAGCAATGGCGTCACCGGAACGCAGCGCTTTGAAGTAGAGGGCGGTGAGCAGCGTCACCACGGAAGCGGACGACGCCTGGTGGCCGCCGACCTTGATACCGTCCTCGTTGGGCCGAATCACGTTGGCGTGGTGCACCATGAAGGTCCCGAGCCACAGTACCCGGCGCTGGATGCGATCGAGGACCTCGAGGTCCGTCATGGCCGAGCTTAGGGTAGCCGGGTTCCAACGCTCGGCAAGTTCTTTCCCACTGCTGCGACGAACTCCGCGATTCGACAATGGGGTATACCCCTTGCACCTGCGGCGTCACGACGGTCACATCCGAGGAGGCCTTACTATGCGACTCCGGCACTTCGCACTGGCGACGCTGGGCGCCGCCGC
>Ga0209376_1005358_pt1 | contig 10715 bp, 8 predicted proteins | sample GraSoiAngelo_134_FD_185891 | JGI IMG/M metagenome (GOLD analysis project Ga0209376, IMG submission 185891) | Grasslands soil microbial communities from the Angelo Coastal Reserve, California, USA - 14_0929_05_30cm (SPAdes) (version 2) | ecosystem: Environmental > Terrestrial > Soil > Grasslands ... | reverse complement strand
GCCGAGCTCGAGGTGATGCGCCGCGTGGTGCGCGAGGCGCTCGAGGCTGGCGCGCTCGGGCTCTCGATCACGCGGAACATGAACCACTTCGACATCGCCGGCAAGCGGATTCCCGCGGCGTGCGCCCCGGAGTCGGAGCTGTTCGCGCTCGCCGACGTGCTCCGCGAGGCCGGCACCGGCATCATGCAATGTGGCGGCGGGACCAACCCTGAGCTGAAGGACAAGCTCCTGTCCCGGATCTCGGAGGCCTGCGGTCGGCCGATCATGTACAACACCTTGCTCGAGCAGGCGCGGCAGCCCGGGCGGTGGAAGACACACCTGGCGCACGTCGAGGAGACCGTGAAGCAGGGCATCCGCGCAATCCCCCTCTGCAATCCCGGCAGCATCGTCAACCGGTTCACGATGAAGAACTGCCAGGTGTTCCGCAGCATGCCGACCTGGCTGCCGATCCTCCAGGGCCCCGACTCCGATAAGCTCGCCGCGTACGCCAATCCGGCGATCCGCGCGAAGCTGCGCGAGGAGGTCGACGCGCCGCTCGGCCCGGACTCGACGTTCTCCAAGCGCTGGGACCTGATGCTCGTCGAGGAGCCCAAGCTCGCGAAGAACCGCGGGCTGGCCGGCAAGCACATCGCCGAGATCGCGAAGGCCCAGGGCAAGCATCCGGTCGACGCCTTCCTTGACCTGGCGGTCGAGGAGAATCTCGAGACCGTCTTCAGCCTCGGCGAAATCAACATGGACACCGAGGCCGTCGCGCAGATCCTCGGCAGCCCGTACGCGGTGGTCGGGCTGACCGACGGCGGCGCCCACGTGCAGTTCCACTCCAACGTCAGCAATCCCACGCGCCTGCTCGGCTACTGGGTGCGTGAGAAGCAGATCATGTCGCTCGAGCACGCCGTGCGGCGACTCACGTACGACTCGGCGTCGGCCTTCGGCATCTACGACCGCGGCCTCGTGCAGCCCGGCATGGCCGCGGACCTCGTCGTCTTCGATCCGGACACCGTGGCGCCGGTCAAGGAAGACGTCGTGCACGATTTCCCGGCCAACGGCTGGCGGATGCGCGAGCTGGCCGAGGGGATCTATTACACCGTCGTGAACGGCGAGGTGCTGCTCGAGAAGGGCCAGCACACCGGCAGCCATCCCGGCAAGGTGATCCGCAACGCGCGGTATCAGATGGCAGGCGCATAGCAACGGTTCGGCAACAGGTCTTCTGACGAACACGAGGGGCGGCTCGAGCCGCCCCTCGGCATGTTCGCGCCCCCGGAGGTCGCGACGCAGCGGCGGCTTTCGACTGCGGCTACTCCCGCAGCTCCCAGACGGTCCCGCCGGGTGTGTCCCGCAATTCGATGCGGGCCGCGATCAATCGATCGCGGACGCGATCGGCCAGCTCCCACGCTTTCGCGGCGCGCAGCTCGCCTCGAAGCGTGATCAGGCTCTCCACCAGTGGCGCCAGAAGCTCGCGCGGATCGCGCAGACCGCCCGCCGCCGCCTCGCCGAGTCTCTGCACCAGCGAATGAAGAACGGCGCGCGCGCGGTCGGGATCGTCGGTCTGCAAGGTATCCGCCGCCCACTCGGCGATGGTCCGATCGAGATTCAGAATGGCCTCGGCGGCCTCCGGAGCCCGACGCCCGGCGATCGCGGCCTCGAACGCCTGCTCGAGCCGCGTGACCTCGGTGAGGAGGGGCGACCGCTTCGAGTCCGGCTCGCTGGCCGGGGTCGAGCCGGCGTCGGCCGCGGCGAGCGGGCGCTCCGCCTCGCGGCGGTCCGTTCCACCTTCACCGCGGGCGGCCGAGAGCAGCTCGCCGATGGCGAGCCGCGTTCCCGCGGGGAACACGCGCGACGTGCCGCGGCGGCGCACGGTGAGGCCGCCGCGCCCGGACACCGTGACGGTCTTCGCGTCGAGATCGGCCACCAGCACCGTGTGCTCGTCGATCCCGAGCACCCACGCGTCGTCGGGCAGCATCCCCTCCATCACCGCGAGCCGCCGCTCGCCGAGATAGCAGAAGCGCGTGTCGTGGGTGCCGCCCTCGGCGTTGTCGTAGTGCGGGATCACCACGCACGATCCGTCGAACCCGGCGGCCCGCATGAGATCAAGCCCCTCGAGCCAGTGCACGGCTTGACCGACCTTGTAGATCTCGTACACCGGCACGCTGTGGCTCCCGAGCGTCAGCGCCGCCGCGCTCGAGAAGACGACGGCGCCGCCGTCGGCGAGCTTGGTGGTGAGCGCCTCGGGCACCGGCGAGGTGCGCCAGACCGACAGCGCGTACGACGGGCTCCCCGGCCCGGCAAAGACGAACCCAGCCGTGCGCAGCCGGGACAGCGCGGCGGCTTCGGCGAGCGGCGCGCGGTGGCTCTGGTCGACCGCGAGCGGGCCGAGAAATCCGGCGGGCTCGATCGTCAGCTGCACGCGGTGGGCGAAGTACTCGACGGCCCGCTCCGTGATCTCGGACGCGTTCTCCTGGAAGCCGTAGGGCGTGTCGAGCAGGACGGCGCGGGGCGTCGGCTCGCCCAGCCGCGCGACGATCTCGCGGTGCGGCGTCACCATGGTCGGCGCGGTCTCGCCCGAGCCCATGATCGCGAGGATCCGCGGCCGCCGAGCGGTCACGCGAAGAACCCGTCCCGGAGCGCCTGCAAGAACAGCTCGGCCACACGCTCGGGAGACTCGAGATGCAGGTCGTGGTGGCCGGGTGAGAACCAGACCGACCGGATCGCCCCCCCGGCCGCGAGCGCTACCGCTTCGGCGCTTCGCTTGCGAGAGGTTCTCGTACCGTCGCCGCTGTCCGCCAGCAGTAGCATCGTGGGAGCCTTCAGGGTCGCCCAACGGGTCGAGGGACGGTGCTCCCAGAGCGAGCGCAGGATCGAGAGATGGCGGCGGAGCGAAAGCCGCGCCTCGATCGTCCCGTCGGGGCGCGTGCGGAAGCAGTGCAGGTACGCCGCGACGGCGCGATCGGTGAAGTGCGGCACGCTCTTGCGAATCCGCGTCTCGAGCTCGGCGAGTGTGAGGTGATCGAGCGCGGGCGGCGTCAGCGCCGCAAGGCACTCCTCCCACGAAGGATACGCCTGGGACAGCTCGATCACACCCCCGTCGACGCAGGCAATGCCGCGTACGACCTCGGGCCTCCGCCAGCCGAGCTCCAGCACCACGTTGCCGCCCCAGGACTGGCCGGCGAGGACGGGGCGATCGAGCTCGAGCGCGTTGATCAGGGCCAGGAGGTCGGCGACCGCCGTGTCGAGATCGTAGCCGAGGTCCGGCGCGTCGGAGCGGCCGTGCCCGCGCTGATCGATCGCGACCACCGTGTGGCCCGCACCGTGTAGATGCTCGGCGACGCCGTCCCAGAGGCGCGCGTTGGACGCGAGGCCGTGGACGAGCACGAAGGGAGCGGCCGCGCGATCGCCGACTCGCACCTCGACGTGCAGCTCGACGCCCGGAGCGACCGCGATGCGCCGCTCGACGACCTTCGCCCCCGAAGAGCCCGCCGGCCCCGTCATGGCGCCAATCCTAGCATCGCTGACGAGAAGCCGGCGTCCGGTGCCGAGAAGCCAACGCTCGGCCGCGCGGGCCCGCGCGCCACGACGGCCCTCGCGCCTTCCGATAGAATCGCCCCAGGCGAAGCCGAACTCGGGAGGCGCGGATGACGGCAGGATCGATCGCTGGGCTGGCCGGGGTGCTCATCTGGACCGAGGCAGCTCGTTTCCCGGCGATGGCGCGCTTCTACCGCGACACGCTCGGGCTCACACCGCGCTCCTCGAAGGAGGATTTCATCAACTTCGACTGGAGCGGCGTGCGCCTGAGCGTGGGGGTGCACGACCGGGTCCGGGACGCCAGCCGTGAGCCGCTGCGGATCATGCTCAACCTGACGGTCGCCGACATCCGCGCCGTGCACGAGCGTCTGACCCGGGCGGGTGTCGCCTTCAGTCGAGAGCCGACCCGAGAAGATTGGGGCGGATGGGTCGCCACCTTTGCTGACCCGGACGGCAACATCCTGCAGCTGATGCAGCTTCCCGGTTGATCTTCGGGCTCAGCGCTCTTGGTCCCAGCCCGCGTCCGCCGATAGCTCCAGCCGACGCGCGCCGACCCAGTGCGAGGCGTACCATCCGTCGTCGAGGCGCGCGATGTTCACGCTCCGGCCGGTCTGACGGGCGTGGATGAAACGGCCGTCGCCGATGTAGATCCCGTTGTGGCGCAGACTATCGAAGAAGACCAGATCCCCCGGCTCGAGGTTGTCGCGGGTGACCGGAGTCCCCAGCCGGTATTGCTGCGCGGCGTTGTGGGGCAGCGAGACGCCGACCTGCGCGTAGACGTAGCGAACCAGTCCCGAGCAGTCGAAGCCCGACGGATTCGAGCCGCCCCATCGATAGGGTGCGCCGACATGCCGCTTCGCCAGCGCCACGACCGTCTCGCCCATCGACGCATCCCCTGACGAGCGCTCACTGATCGGCGGCCGCTCGGCGATCGGCGGGGTCTCGTCGATCGGCACAGGTTCCTTGGCGAGGATGGCGCATCCGGCCAGCGCAGCCGAAACGCCGAAGACCACGACCACAAAGTGGGCAATGCCTGCGCTCAACTCTGCGTCCATCTTCAGAGCGATCGCCGCCGAGCCAGTCTCGGCGATCGAGGCCGTATCGAGCAGCTAAATGACTTCTAGATCACCAGCGCGCAGTTCACGCTGACGGGGGGTGTCGCCCGCCGACGGAGATCGGGCACCAGCTCTTCGTACAGCTCGACGAGGGCGCGCGCCACGGTCGGCCAGGCGAAGCTCTGCGCCCAGCGGGCGGCGTGCCGGCCGAGCGTGCGCCGCCGCGGTCCGTCGGCGAGCAGCGACCCGATCGCCGCGGCGAGCGCGACCTCGTCGCGCGGCGGGACGAGGACGCCGGTGACGCCGTCCTGGATCGTCGTGGCGAGGCCGCCGACGCGCGAGGCGACGACCGTAGCGCCGCACGCCATGGCCTCGAGCGCCGCCATCCCGAACGATTCGTGATGCGACGGCACCAGGCAGAGATCGGCGGCGCGGTAATACTCCGGGAGCGCCGACTGCGGCTCGGGACCCTTGAAATCGACCCACGCGCCGACGCCGAGCGAGTCGGCCAGCGCGCGCAGCCGCGCGCGATCCTCGTCGCCTTCTTCGTTCAGGTCGCCGCCGACGATCACCAGCCGCACGTCGGCCCGGCCGAGCCCGTCGGCCTTCAAGCGCGCGAGCGCCTGCAGGAGGACCTCGAGCCCCTTGACCGGCGCGGGGCGGCCCACGAAGAGAAGGACCCACTCCGCGCTCAGGCCGAGCCGCGTGCGGGCCGCGACGGTGCCGCCCGGGCTGAAGAGCTCGACGTCGACGCCGCAGGGGATGGTCCGCACCCGCTCGACGTCGGCGCCGCAGTACCACGCGAGCTCGGCGCTCTCGAGCGGCGTCGCGGCCACGATGCGGTCCGCCTGCGCGGCCACTCTCGCCTCGGCATCGACCCGGGCCTGCGGGACCCGATCGCCCGGCTGATCGGCCAGCGCGTTCTTCACGACGCCCAGCGTGTGGAACATCTGGACCACCGGGACGCCGCCGAGCCGGCGAGAGAGCTCGACGGCCACCAGGCCGGACAGCCAGTAGTGGCCGTGGAACAGCGCGTACTCGGCGCCGGTTCGGCGCTGGAAGGTCATCACGCCGTCGGTGAACGCTTCGAGGTCGGGGACGATCTCCGGCGGCGGCACCGGCCGCTGGGGCCCCGCGTCGATATGAATCACTCGCGCGCCCCAGCCGAGCGGGACGACGGTCGGGACGCCGGGAGTCTGCTTGCGTGTGAAGACATCGACCGCGAGCCCCAGCCGGCCGAGATGGCGCGCCACCTCGCGGACGTAGACGTTCATCCCGCCGGTCTCCTTGCCGCCGAGCACGGCCAGGGGACAGGTGTGAACGGAGATGACGCCGATGCGTTTCATGCCGCGAGCCCCGCCGCCGCCCGCAGCCGCTCGAGGACGCCGAGCAAGGTGATCGAGGCGGCGCACGACCGGCGCGGCGCGGCGGCGGCTCGTACGACGGTCTGGAAGTGCTCGAGCATCTCGCGATACGGATCGGCGCCGCCCGCGACGATCTCCTCGACGCGACCATCCCGCCAACGGAGCGCGATCGTCGTGTCCGCGGGCCCCGGCGTGTACGCGCGATCGACGACCACCGCAGCCTCGGTCCCGACGATCTCCAGAAATTGACGCTCGGGGGCGTCGAACGAGCACTCGATGGTCGCGGTGAACCCGTCGCCGAAGTCGAGCCAGCCCGCGAACGACACGTCGACGCCGGACTTCGCGAGCGTCGCCGACGCCTCCACGCGCGCGGGCGTCCGGCCTGCCGCCGCCAGGAGCGGTGCCAGGCAGTAGATCCCGACGTCGAGCAGCGCGCCGCCGCCCATCTCGGGGCGCCAGCGATGGTCGTCGCGGCGATCGAGCACGCCGGTGAAGGCTGCGCGCGCGAAGCGCAGCGCGCCGAGACGACCCGAGACGACGAGCGTGTCGAGCGCCGCCGCACGCGGATGGAACGGCGTCATATAAGCCTCGCACAGCGCGACGCCCGCGCGCTCGCACGCTGACGCCATCGCCTCGCCGTCGGCCGCCGTGGGGGCGAGCGGCTTCTCGCAGAGCACGTGCTTGCCGGCGGCGGCGGCGCGCACGACCCACTCGCGGTGCAGGCTGTTCGGCAGCGGGACGTAGACCGCCTCGACCTCGGGGTCGTCGAGCACGGCTTCGTACGCTCGGTGGGCCCGCGGGGCTCGCGACGATCGCGGGGAGCACCGCCTTCTGGGCGACCTGCGAGGTGGCGCCGATCACGCCCCAGCCAACCGGCGACGCCACGAGCGGCACGTCAGCTCCCGTCGTCCTCGAGCACGATGGGCGCGCCCCCGCGGGTGCTCGACCGCTGCGCGGCCTCGAGCACGCCGATGACACGCCGGACCGACGCCGGGGTGATCGCCAGCGGCTCGCCGAGGTGCAGGTGATCGGCGAGGTTGCAGTGGAAGGCGAAGGGTTGCCCGACCGCCGGCGGCAGACGGGTCTCGCTGATGCCGTACCCGCTCTCGTAGCGCGACAGCACCAGCTCGGCCGGCGCCTCGGCGTGATGCGGCTGCGTGGCCACGTAGCCGCGGCCCGGCTCGATCGCCTCGAGGGTGATCGTGCGGTACGAGCCCACGAGCGTGCCGGTCGTGCCCTGCACGTAGAACTTGGGGCGGCGGACCGCGGCGATGTCGCTCTGAAGGAATTCGGCTTCGCGGCCGTCGGCCCACGTCATGCGCACGCGGATCTGATCGAGATTCGTCACGTCGTGCCAGACGCGCTTGTGCCCGTTCGCCTGCACGACCCGCGGGAGCCCCGAGAGGAGCTGGAGGACCCAGTCGACGTGGTGCGAGCCCCAGTCGTAGCCGGCGCCCCCCGAGACCGCCGTGTCCGAGTGCCACGTGCGGCAGGGATGCGCGTAGCCGCCCACGAACGTCTCGACGTTGAAGATCTCGCCGAGAAGCCCGGCGCCGACGGCGCGCCGCAGCGCGACGAAGTCGGAATCCCACCGTCGGTTCTGGTGGACCGTCAGCATCCGCCGGCTCGCCGACGCCGTCGCGATGATCTGGTCGGCCTCGGCGACCGTCAGGCAGAGCGGTTTCTCGCAGGCGACGTGCTTGCCCGCGCGCAGGAGCGTCAACGTCAGCGCCACGTGGTGGGCGGGCGGCGTCGCGACCAGCGCCACCTCGACGTCGTCGTCGCTGACGAGCTCGCTCACCGCCGCGTACGTCCGCACGCCAGGGAAGTCGGCCTCCGCCGCTTTCCGGCGCTCGACGTTGGGATCGACCACCGCGACCAGCTCGAGCCCGTCGGTGGCCGTCACGCCGAGCCCGTGATGATAGCCCATGCCGCCGAGCGGACCGTAGCCGACGATACCCACGCCGATCTTGCGGCCGCAGCAGTGCAGATCGGGACGCAGCGCGCGCCCGAGCAGCTGGGCGAGCTCGGGATTCCGGAGCGCCGCGTCGGTGTTGCCGAGGCCGCACGCGACCACGCGGCCGGCGCCGCGGGTCGTCTCCACGACCGCGGCGAGGTCGCGGAGCGCGACGCTCACGTCGACGATGACCTTGCCGTCCCCGATCGGGATGAGCGGCATGAACCCATCGACCACCGCGAACTCGCGCGTGACGCGGTCCGAGATGTGGGAATGCGCCTCGGTGACCCGCGCGTAGTACTCACCGGGCGGCGGCTCGGGGCCCGCCACGGCGCCCAGCAGATCGGCCCAGAAGCCGTCGCGGTCGACCGGCGCGCCGCCGATCGCCACCAGCGGCGCGCCGCGCTCGACCGCCGCGCGGATCGCGGCGAGGTGCTCTCGCGGCTGGGCGGGCTGCGGCCCGTCCACGACGATCGCGTCGCACTCGGAGACGTCCGGCGGCGGTCCGCCGGACGCCACGAAGCGTGGCTCGCCGAGCTCCCGGGTCAGAGCCCGGAAGGCGGCACGACGACTCTCCGTGAGACGCGGCGACAGGACGAGGATGTGCATGGGGGTGCTTTAGAAATGCATCACCTCGGCCGCATGGTCGAACACGTCCTGGATGCGGCCGTGCGAGATCGCGCTCGCCTGCACGGCAGCCACCAGGTGGCGCCAGCGCAGCGACGGCCGGGTCGCGTAGAACTCCTCGTACGTCGCCTGATGGTGCTTGAAGGCGTGCATCTCGGTGAAGTTGTCGCGACAGGCGATCTTGGCGAGCACGTCGATCAGCGGGCCGGGCGCGTAGTCGTTGTCGGCGTACTGCTGTGCCAGCGCGGCGGCGTGCTTGACCTCGTCGGTGGAGCGCCAGCTGGCAAGGCCTGCCGTGGGCAGCCGCTCGCCGACGGGGAGGCGGCTGATCAAGCTTTCGATCTCTTCGAGCAGCTGCTCCTGCGTGTGGGGCGTCAGCGCCGCCACCCGCTCGGGCTCGGGCTGGACGTTCGAGGCGAGCATGCGCTGCGCCATCCGGACTTCGGGCCCCGTGTTCCAGACGAGCAGCGCCTGCAGCTTGATGCGTCGGGACAGCTCCGGCTGCCGCAGCAGATAGCGCCGTGTGTTCGCGCCGGTATTGATGTGGACGTCCATCGGGTTGCCGGTCTTCGAGCGCAGGAAGAGCGTGGACCCGCCGACCGAGAGGGCTTCGCCCGCGCCTTCGAGCGACAGACCGCCGCCGAGCGCACGCGCCAGCATCTCCGGGATCTCGCCGAACTCGTTGCAGCGCCCGATCTCGTCGGCCAGCGCCGTGATGGCCGCGGTCTCGTCGTCTCCCGTCTTCGCGCGCAGGTCGCGCTCGAGCAGCTCGTACTTCTTGATCAGCTCGTCCACGTCGAGCATCATCGCCGGGTTCGTCGGGCGTGTGACGTAGCGCACCGGCGCGCGGCCGATGTACTTGGCATAGTCCCAGCCGAAGTACTCGAGCGCCCGCCAGGTGAACACCGGGAACAAGAAGTAGTGGTCGTCGAGCTGGTTCTTCGGCACGCCGACCTCGAGCAGGAGCTCGAGGACCTGCATGGGCGAGAGCCGCTCGAGGAGATACAGGTAGTAGTGATCGCAGGCATTGTAGACGCCGCGGCTCACCGCGGTCCGAAACGCCGCGACCGTCGCGTCCACGTCGTCCTTCTCGGAGACCGGCTTCGCGTCGGCGAGCACGTAGGGGCCCATGGCCGGCGAGTGGATGTGCTTGTTGGCGACCGTGACGTTCTGGATGACCGGCAGCAACGCGTACTCGCCCGAGAGCCGCCCCGAGATGTGCCGGACGGCGTGCAGGCCGCAGAGCGGATGCAGCGGCCCGCCGTGATGGCCGGGCGGCAAATCCGAGGAGCGCACCACCGCGAGCGCCGAGGCGAGGAGCATCTCCTTCACCGGCGTGCCGGCGGCGAGCTTGTCGTGCGTGGCGGCCACAATGCGTTCCGGGGACGTCTCCTCCACGAACTCGACCAGCGGCTCGATGTGGTCTGGGTAGCGAACGCGTTGGGCCATGACACGATCCTCCGGGGTCACCTGGACGTTGCGCCGGCGGGCGAGGCTGCCGAAAGGGCCTCTCGCACGAAGGCGGGTTCGAAGATCCGGTCAGCCATCACCTGACATCGCTTCATCAGCCGGTGCTCGTCCGGCCGGTAGTCGGCGACCGCGTTGTGGAGCGTCCCGATGTGGTCCCACATCAGCACGTCGCCCTCGGTCCAGCGGTGCGTGTACAGATACTTCGGCTGGAGCTGGTGGGCGAACAGGGTCTCGAGCACGCGGTCGCTCTCGGCCGCGTCGAGCTCGTTGATCCGGATCGCGTAGCCGGGGTTGCAGTAGAGCACCCTCCGGCCCGTGATCGGATGCGCGAGAAAGATCGGATGCACGGACGGCGGACGCCGCCGCCGCTGCTCCGGGGTGAGCGGCCCCCGCAGGCTCCCGGGACGGCGGCGCATGTTCTCCCAGAACTTGTTGAAGTCGTGGGTCGCCGTCGCGTTCTCGAGCTTCGCTCTCAGCTCGAGCGCCAGGTCGTCGTATGCGGCCTGGGTGTTCGCGAACATCGTCGCGCCGAGCACCTGACCGTCGCGACGCGGCACCTTGACCGCGTAGAGCACGTTCAGGAAGCCGACCGTCTCGTTGTACGACATGTCGGTGTGCCAGTCCTGGCCCGCGTCGGTGATCCCGATTGGCTCGCCGTTCTCGATGATGTTCGAGAGATAGCCAACCTCGGGCATGCCGGGCTCGTGGTGCCGGCCCGTCAAG
>Ga0209376_1005356_pt1 | contig 10717 bp, 8 predicted proteins | sample GraSoiAngelo_134_FD_185891 | JGI IMG/M metagenome (GOLD analysis project Ga0209376, IMG submission 185891) | Grasslands soil microbial communities from the Angelo Coastal Reserve, California, USA - 14_0929_05_30cm (SPAdes) (version 2) | ecosystem: Environmental > Terrestrial > Soil > Grasslands ... | reverse complement strand
ACATTGTCGATGTGGTCTGGGCGACGCGCGAGCCTGCCTCATATAATTTGCGACTTGAAGGACTGATTCGTTACGGCGCTTCGCCACGCGCAACCATTTATCTGGCGCTCGGCGCGCGCGCCCATGCGTTCCTGAACGGGCGCGGGTATGTCACGCCCCAGGACGTAAAAAGCATCGGCCCCGATGTGTTGCGGCATCGGATCATCGTTAGCTACGAAGCCGAAGCCGAAGCGGTCACCAGCGAGACCATCATCGAGCGGATTTTTGCCGGCCTTCCTGTGCCGTGATCCTCCTCGGTAATGCAACGGGATTCCTCGACTTCGCTTCGCACTGCTCGGGATGACGAGCGTGCAACGACCACAACCGAAATCCTCAAAAAGATCCGCACCCTAGAGATCAAGACCCGCGGCCTGGTCGAAACCGCATTCGCCGGCGACTACCACAGCGTTTTCAAAGGACGCGGGATGAACTTTGAAGATGTTCGCGAATATCAGCCGGGCGACGAGATTCGTTCAATTGATTGGAATGTCACAGCGCGAATGGGCAACGCGTTTGTAAAAAAGTTTACCGAGGAACGCGAGCTAACGGTGATGCTGATTGTGGATGTCAGTGCTTCAGGAAATTTTGGCAGCACAACCCAATCCAAACGCGAGCTGGCTGCAGAAGTTGCCTGTTTGCTAGCCTTCAGTGCGATTAAAAACAACGATAAGGTCGGACTGCTTCTCTTCACCGATCGCGTCGAGCTTTTTATTCCACCAAAAAAAGGCCGGTCTCACACGCTGCGGCTCATCCGCGAGATTCTGTTTTTCCAACCGCAGGGGCGCGGGACGGAGCCGGCGCTCGCGCTTGATTATCTGAATAAGATCGTAACACGGCGCGCGGTTGTCTTTTTCATCTCCGATTTTCAGGCGCCTGATTTCTCGCGAGCGCTCGCGGTAAGTGGGCGGCGACACGATTTCATAGCCGTCCACATTCGCGACGAACGAGAAAGCGTATTGCCGAATATCGGCATGATTACGTTAGAGGACGCCGAGACTGGAGAACAGATCGAGATCAACACAGCTGATCGCAAAACGCGCTCTCTCTTTATGGACCTTGTCCGTCGGCGTGACACAGAACTCTCCCATACTCTGCGGCGGAACAACATTGATGCGATCACGTTGCAGACTGGAAAAGATTACTTGCCACCGCTGCGCTCGTTTTTCAAACAACGCGAACGCCGACTCGGTGTTCGATGAATTGCATCGCTAGAGCGTTAAAGCGTTGAAGCGGTGGGAAAAAATGAACATGTCGATCTTTCTAGCCGAAGAATTCCACGACATTGCGCCGCCGGTGGATTATTCACTGATTCCTCCCTGGCTGGTTTTTGTGATCGTGTTTGTGGGGCTGTCACTTCTTGGCCTGGTGGTGTGGTTGTTTGCGAAGCGCCGCAAACCGCTCCTGCCCCCAAAGCTACCGCGTGAGATCGCGCTCGAAGAACTTGAACGAATTGGCTGCGAAATTGAAAGGATGAGCCCGTACCAGTTCAGTATTCGTGTGTCCGACATTTTGCGAAAATACGTGACGCAACAGTATGGGTTGCCCGCAACGCGACAAACTTCCATCGAGTTTCTGACTGCGCTGGCAAAGGCGTCGCCGTTCTCCACTGAAGAAAAATCGTTACTGGAGGACTTTTTGAGCCGGTGCGATCTGATTAAGTTCGCGCGATATGAAGCGACAACGTCGGACAGCAAATTGCTACTGGGAGAAGCGATCCGTTTTGTGAAAGGAGGCGAGATTGCGACGGCTGAGCCAGAAATTTCTCGACTTCGCTCGACATGACAAAGTTCGTTGATTGGTGGCCGGCAAACAGCGCGCTGACATTCGCTCGCCCATGGCTGCTTCTGTTGCTGCTGGCAATTCCGCTGCTCGCGTATTTGCGCGGAAAACGCGGGCCAGCTGCGGCGCTAACTTATTCATCCACAGCGACCCTTCGGGCAATCGGAAAACAAAGCGCCGCGCGCGCGGGAAAAATTCTGCGGACACTACTGCTGGCTTCGCTCGCGGTCTTCGTAGTTGCGCTTGCGCGCCCCCAGCTCGGCAAAAGCCTGACCCAGATCGAGGCGAGCGGGATCGACATCATGCTTGTGCTGGATGTCTCCGGCTCGATGCTGACGAAAGATTTTGCCATTGGCGGACAAGAAGCGACGCGAGTGGATGCCATCCGCGAAGTCACACGCAAATTTATTGAAGGACGGCCAAACGACCGCATCGGCATCATTGCCTTCGCCGGTCGGCCGTATGTCGTAAGCCCGATGACGCTGGATCACGATTGGCTTTTGCAAAATCTCGATCGAGTGCGGATAGGACTAGTCGAAGACGGCACTGCGATTGGATCGGCCATGGCAGCGGCTGCTAACCGGTTAAATGATAAACGTTCAAAAAGTCGCGTGCTGGTTCTGTTGACCGACGGCGAAAATAATGCCGGCAAAATTCCACCGAGCACTGCCGCTGAAGCAGTGAAAGCATTAAAGATTCACTTCTATGCCATCGGCGCCGGCATCAACGGAATTGCGCCAGCGCCGATCTTCACTAATCGAGGCCCGCTAACCGATGCGCTGGGCAACATTCTCTACGAAAACCAGCGCGTGGAGTTTAACGAGACGGGTCTGAGAGAGGTTGCGAAAATTGCGGACGGCAAATTCTTTCGAGCGACCGATACGAAATCGCTCGAACAAATTTATGACGATATCGACAAGCTAGAGAAATCTACAGTGAGCGTGAAGAAATATCAGCAATACCGCGATCTGTTCCCGTTGTGTCTTATGGGCGGATGCGGTTTGTTGCTTGCGCAGATTTTGTTATCCCAAACGATCTGGAAGAAGTTGCCGTGAGAAATCTGTCGTTCTTAAAAGTGGAAGGGACCTTAGTGTCCCGACTCATCCGTAACTGTCGCGACACTAAGGCCGCTCCCACGTTATGACTTTCGGCGCACCAGAATGGCTGTGGGGATTGTTGCTGATCCCGCTCTTGGTTGCGCTCTTTGTCAGCGCCGAGCGTCGCGGGTTTCGGCGGCTGCAGGAATTCGTTTCGGCGCGTTTGCTGCCGCAGCTCGCCGGGACGGTCGATCGGCCGCGGCGCATGACAAGATTTGTGCTCCAATTGCTCGGACTTTCCCTTGCGATCATCAGTCTCGCGCAACCGCGCTGGGATTACACGTTTGAGGATGTAAAACGTAAAGGGCTCGATTTACTGATCGCAGTAGACACATCGCGCAGCATGCTCTCCAATGACGTCCAGCCGAACCGACTCGAACGTGTCAAGCTTGCTGTCCAGGATTTGATCAATGGACTCCAAGGCGATCGTGTTGGTCTGATTGCTTTTGCGGGCCGTGCTTTTTTGCAAGCACCGCTTACGATTGATTACGATGCCGTAGTTGAGGCGATCAATGATCTGGACACGAAGTCGATTCCCGAAGGCGGGACCAATATCTCCAGCGCCATTGCTCTTGCCATGCAGAGCTTCGGCAAAAGCGCAACGGGGAATCGAGCGCTCATCATCTTTACCGACGGCGAGGAACTAAGCGGTGATGCCGCAAAGCTGGCAAAGGAAGCCGCTGACGCGGGCGTGCGAATCTTCACCGTCGGCGTCGGGACGCCGCAGGGCTCGCTTATCCCGATTACCGGCGACGATGGCGAAACGAGTTTCGTCAAAGATTCAGCTGGCCAGGTCGTCAAATCCAAGCTGGACGATAAACGTTTGCGCGAAATCGCGCAGGCTACAGGCGGGTTTTATATTCATTTGGAAAGCGGACCCCGCACGATGCAGCAAGTGCAAAGTGACGGATTGGCAAAAATGCAGGCCGCTGAGATGGACGTCCGTTTGTCGCGCCGGCCAATCGAGCATTACGAATGGCCGCTGGCTGCAGCGTTAATTGTTCTGGCCTTATCGATTCTTATTCCCGAGCGGAAATCCGCCACCGGACGGATTCGCCGTGGCGAGCGTGTTCGCGAACGACGCTACGTTCCTGCACCCGGTAAAACCGCAGCTGCGACTGCTGCTTTGCTGATGTTGCTCAGTGCATTCGCTTTTGCTGCGGCGCCCGGGGTTGACGCATATCGGCAGGGGAAATTCGAAGATGCATACAGCCAGTTTCAACAAACGCTAAAATCGCATCCGGAGTCGCGCGCCGAGGACAGGCTCCAGTTCGATTCAGGCGCAGCGGCTTACAAATTGAAAGATTACACCAGGGCGCTGGAGTCGTTTAGTCAGGCACTGCTGACGCGAGATACCGGATTGCAGAGCAAGGGCCATTACAACCTTGGCAACACGCTTTATCAGCGCGGCGAAACGGAGAAAAGCGACGAAAAGAAGCTCAAAGATTGGACAAACGCGCTCGACCACTATCAACAAACGCTCAGGCTCGATCCGCAAGATAAAGACGCCAAGGACAATTACGAGTACGTCAAAAAGAAGATCGAGGAGTTAAAAAACAAGAAAGCGCAACAACAACAACCCTCCCCTTCCCCTTCTCCGCCGCAAAAGAACAAACAGAGCCAGCAGAACAAACGAGATCAGCAGCAACAACAAAACCAGGACCAGCAGCAGCAAAAACAATCGCAGCAGAATCAACAACAACAAAAGGACCAACAGCAACAACAGGACCAGCAGCAAAACCAACAGAACCAACAGCAGCAGCAATCACAAGATCAGCAATCGCAAAACGAATCGGCTAACGACAAAGAACAAAAGCAAAACGACCAAGCTCAGGCGAAGAACGAGCCACAAAAGAAACAGCAACAACCTGGCGAGAGCCCTTCTCCGTCGCCCTCGCCAGACGCGGAAAAGCAGCAGGCCAATCAGCCTTCACCATCGCCTGGAGAACGCCAGGCTGAAGAATCACCGAGCCCGGGCGAAGGAGAAAATAAGATGCCCTCCCCCTCGCCGGGAGAAGGTGAAGGCGAAGGCGCAGAACCATCAGCTACGCCCGCAGAATCGCCACAGAAAAAATTTACCGGAGAAGTGAAAGGCGCGGGAGAAGACAAATCGCAGAAGCCGCCCGACAAAAACGCGCAGATTGCTGAGCCCGAACCGGAAAAAGAGGGCCAGATGAGCGAACGCCAGGCGCTCGCGCTTCTTGAATCGATGAAAGACGAAGAGGCGCGAGTTCGACTTGATGAACGCAAAGTAAAACGCCATGTCTATAACGACTGGTAGCTGAAGTCTTGAGGTTCGATGGTTGATGTTTGATTGAAGATGGGACGCGCATTCTTGATTGGAATCACCGCCGGAATTCTCGCGGCTGGTTTCGCATTTGCCGATTCGCCGAGCGTCACGGCGGTGCTGAGCAACTCGGAGATTGTTGTTGGCGAAACGGTGGAACTGCAAATCAAGGTAACCGGCCCCGGCGATGCGAGGCCACCGGAGGAAATTTCAGTCGATGGTATGGAAATTCACGCTACCGGACAATCCCGACAGTTCGAAATCCACAATTTCGCCACCAGTTCGAGCGTGACGTACAATTACACTATCCTGCCGCTCAGGGCCGGTCGCTTCACTATTCCGCCGCAAACAGTTCGCGCTGGCGCCAACTTGCTAAAGACGCCGGAACTCACCTTAAACGTCGCGGACTCGCCAAGCCGCCCGTCTGGCGTCCGGCCAAGTCGTGGCACGCAAACTCAGTCAGTCCGCGCGAGCGATCTGGTTTTTGCCGAATTGATTGTGCCACAGAAGACTGCCTATGTCGGCGAAATCGTTCCAGTTCAGATCCGCATGGGATTTGATCCGCGCGTGCGGCCAAGACTGATCGAACCACCTGAAATCACCGGACAGGGATTCACTGCGCAGAAGTTACAGGAATCCGGACAAAATTCAGAAACCATCAATGGCAGACCTTACGACGTGGTTACATATAAGACTGCGATCGCTGCGGCGCGCGCGGGAAAATTCGAGGTTGGACCGGTGAAAGCCAAGGCACAAGTTCTGGTTCCGCGACCACGAAGTGCGCCGCGATCTCGCTCGCGTTCGCCGTTCGATCTATTCGATCTGGATGATCCATTCTCGGATCCATTCTTTAGCAATCCATTCGCTCAAATTGGTGAGCGCCGTGAAATAGAGATCAAAAGCGAACCGGTGGCGCTCGAAGTAAAACCGTTACCGCCAAAGGCGCCGCCGAGTTTTTCAGGCGCAATTGGCAATTTTACAATGACGACCGATGCGAAGCCCAAGAGCGTGCAAGTGGGCGATCCCATTACCGTCACAACTGCAATCTCGGGTCGCGGCAATTTCGACCGCGTCAACGCGCCAGTGGTTGAGGACGAGCGGGGCTGGCACAAATATCCGCCGTCTTCCAAGTTCAAACAGGACGACGAGGTCGGCATCAGCGGCACAAAAACTTTTGAGACGGTGCTTTCGCCCAACGAGAAGAAACAAAGCCTGCCGTTGCTCGCATTTTCTTATTTCGATCCGGTCAAAGAACAATATGTGACGGTCCGCAGCGAGCCGATTGCGATCAGTGTGCAAGGAGGAGCAGTTGCGGCAAACGTAGCCGCGACTCAGCGGGGGTCATCGCCCCCGACCACGGCGACGCATCCGGTGCCAGCGATCCAGAGTACAGCCAAGCCGCAGGATATTCTTTATCAACTCACCGAACGACCACGCTTTACGGAATCCTTTGCACCGATTTACACGCGTCGCGTGTTCTGGGGCGCGCAATTAATTCCGTTGCTCGCCCTGATTGGATTTGCGGTCTGGAAAATTCGAAGAGCGAAGATTAACAATCGCGAGGCACAACGCCTCGCTGCGCTGCACCATGAAGCGGCCGAGCTGATGCACAAATTGCGTCGTAACGATGCATCCCCGCGAGAATACTACGCCGAAGCCTCGAGAGTTGTTCGGGTAAAGACCGCGCTGGCATCCGGCAGCCGCGGGATCGATCCAAATGTGGTAGACGCGGAAACCGCGGCGGACACTTTCAAGCTGAACAGCGATGAGCGCGACCAACTACGCCGTCTATTCGAGCAAAGTGATGAGTGGCAATATAGCGGAGCACACAATGGCCCGGGAAGAATCTCGTCGGAAAGCCGCCGCGAGGTGCTGGAGTTGATTGAGAATCTAAAATGAAGATCCGTGGTTACTTTATTGCAGCTAGTCTCTGCGCGCTCTCGATTTCCTCGTTGTCGGCGCAGGCAGACGCAGACTTTGCAAAGGCAAATCGGGATTTTGCGCAAGGCCATTTCAAGGAAGCGATCTCGGGTTACGAGGCGCTAATTCGCGACGGGCAATGGAGCGCAAACGTATTTTACGATCTCGGCAACGCTTATTTCCGCGCTGGTGATTTTGGGCGCGCCATTTTGAATTACGAGCGTGCGCTCGCTTTAGCGCAGCATCATCCGGAAGCGACGGCGAATTTGCAGATCGCGCGCGACGAGGCGCACGCGCTGGAGCTCCAGGCAAGCTGGCCGGAGCGCTATCTGCAATCTGCGACCGTCAACCAGTACAGTGTCACCGCAGCCGTCGCTTTCTGGGTCGCAGCGTTTTGTTTGGCAGCGTTGATTTTCACGCCTCGCCGATCAGCTGCCATGATCAGTTTGCTGCTTGTAATGCTTCTTGTGTTTGCCGGAGCGATCTTTGCGATATGGCAAGTCGAACGCGGCAGCAAAGGAAACGCGCTCGCAATTGTGACAGGCAAAGATGTCCAAGCGCGCCTCGCGACCGCGGACACAGCGAATGCCGTTTTGGCGTTGCCTCCGGGAAGCGAAGTCAAAATCCTGAGCACGCGTGGCGATTGGACCTACGTAGCGCTACCAAACAATCTGCGCGGTTGGATTCCAGCGAAGAACGCCGAGCGCGTGCGGTTATAGTGCGGCATCGCTAAGGCGCCTCTCGATAGCCCAGGCGTCTGACACACGCACACGCCCATTACTCAGGCAGTCGGGCGGATTTGCGGCGATTGAAAACCGCCGCTAGAGAAATTGTATGACTCCAGAGATGGAAATCGGTACGGACGAAAAGGCGCTGCAAATCAATCTGGATCCGGCAAAGTACGGGACGTTTGCAGAGATTGGCGCCGGCCAGGAAGTAGCGCGCCGATTTTTCCGCATCGGCGGCGCCGCTGGCACCGTCGCCAAGACCATGTCTGCCTATGACATGACATTCAGCGACGCGATTTATGGACCGGCCCATCGCTACGTGAGCCGTATTCGTCTCCAGACAATGCTCGACCACGAATACAACCTTCTCATCGAACGGCTCGATGCAAAATTCGGGGCGGAGAAAACCTTTTTCGTCTTTGCAGACACAGTTGCGGCGCGGAGTTTTAAACAGCGCAGTGAATCGCATGCCTGGCTAGGTGTGCGGTTTCAATCCGAGCCACGCGGGCAACCAAGCCAAATTATCATCCACGTGCGGTTGCTCGACGCGACCAACGTCGAACAACAGGAAGCCCTTGGCGTGATCGGAGTGAATCTGCTTTACGGTGCGTTCTACCTCCGGCAGCCGGAGAAACTGATTTCATCGCTTCACGAAAATCTTCCTCTGGGGCGAATCGAGGTGGATATGATCAAATTTTCGGGGCCGATTTTTCAAAGTGTCGATAACCGATTGATGAGTTTGCAGTTAGTCAGCCAGGGTCTGACGAATGCGGTAATGTTCAAGGCGGACGGTGAGACGGTTCAGCCTGCTGAAATTTTCTACAAAAAAGCGATCCTGGTTGAGCGCGGCAATTTTCGACCCGTCACCTACGCCACAAACGACATGCTGGATGGCGCGCGCCGCGTGTTTCTGAAGCACTGCGATTGTTCGGAAGACGAGGTTGTGGTGCTGATGGAGATGACGCTGGAGAATTTGCTCGCAGACGGTCAGGTCGATCACGCGGACTTTCTCGCCCGCATCGATATTCTCCGTGCGCTCGGACGAAACGTCTTGATCTCGAAGTTCGGCGAATATTATCGGCTTGCCGGATATCTCTTTCGTTACACGAACAGGGCAATCGGTCTTGTCTTGGGAGTGCCGAGTCTAATCGAAATCTTCAACGAAAAATATTACACGAACCTGGAAGGTGGAATTTTGGAAGCCCTGGGAAGGATGTTCAAGGGAGGGCTAAAACTTTATGTTTATCCGATGGTTGATGAGGCGAGCGGAAAGCTCGTCACCGGAACACAAATCGGAGTCGCACCAAATCTTCGCTCGCTGTTTCGATATTTGATCGACAATCAATACGTCCAGGAAATCACCGAGTATCATCCGGAATATTTGCGAATTCATCCGCCCGACGTGTTGGCTAAATTGCAATCTGGAGACGGCAGCTGGGAGCGAATGGTTCCACCGGAGGTCGTGCACATAATTAAGAAGCGCGAATTTTTTGGTTACCGGGGACCAATCGCAGCCTAGGCAACCACCGCGGTCCTTTTACTTTACGATCAAATGAAAATTGCAGTGGCCCAGATTTCGTGTTCGCTAGGCGATCCAGAGGCGAATCTTCTTAAGGTCCGCGACTTTTCTAGCCGCGCTAGAGACGTTGGCGTGGAGCTGATCGTTTTTCCGGAGATGACTGATACGGGCTACTCGATGCCGGTAATTCGGGCGCATGCCAATCATTGGACAAGCGGATTCGTTCCCGGACTCCAAGAAATTGCGAAGAAGCTTTCGATTGCAATCGTCAGCGGCGTTTCAGAGCGGGATGGATCATCAATTTACAATTCCCAAGTTCTCGTCGATGCCGAGGGCAACGTCGCTGCGAAATATCGCAAGACTCATCTGTATGCCGTCGCGCCGGTCGAAGAACAGACGTGTTTCGCTCCGGGCGATGCATTCGCGGCTTTTGCGTTTAGTGGTCTGCGTTTTGGCTTCAGCATCTGCTATGACCTTCGGTTCCCGGAGATGTACCGAAAACTAGCTGCCGAAGAAAAGATCGGCGCGTTCATCGTCTCTTCGGCCTGGCCGTTCCCGCGTCTCGAACATTTTCGGACGCTCGCCCTCGCCCGCGCGATCGAGAACCAGAGTTACGTCCTTGCCTCGAACCGCGTCGGTAAAGATGATGACTTGTGGTTTTGCGGCAGCTCCGCGGTTATCGATCCGCGCGGAGTGGTGATTGCGTCTGCATCGGCAGACCGCGAAGAACTTATCCACGCCGATTTATCTGAGGAAATCGTGGTCTCAGTTCGCAGCCGGGTAGAGTCCTTTGCTCACCGCCGACCCGATCTATACAAATAGAAGAAAACGAAATCGGCCGATCTGATTTGGCCGGTTCTTAAGGCATAAAGGGTTTGGCGCGAATGTGACGCGCCAAACCCAGTAATCGCTCGGAGGTTCAAGGTTCAAGGCTTAATCCACATTTGAGCTGACTTAGGTTCGCCTAGTGCATATCCCAAGCCAGGCTCCAGGGTTACCACAACGCTATACGCTTGACGGTCGAATGCTCTGGGGTCAGGCAAGGTTTTGACCAGGATTGTTCCGTAGCCGGATTGTCCGATGTAGGCCGGGGAGACAAACGCAACGTAATCAACTCCTGGGATAGCGGTGCCGCTGACCGAGAACTTTACGTACGTTCCACCGAACATGAGTGCAGGCTTCATGTCCAGCACGAATGAACCGGTCTTCCCCCGGGGGATATTCCCGGTGCTATGGATGGTGACAACCGGGAGGTTCTCACCATCAGAGCTTGTTGAATAAGCGGAGTTTGCCTCGCTGTTCGCACTGACGCCATCGTTAGCGGGCGGGTGGGTAGGACCAGGGCTAG
>Ga0209376_1005354_pt1 | contig 10722 bp, 10 predicted proteins | sample GraSoiAngelo_134_FD_185891 | JGI IMG/M metagenome (GOLD analysis project Ga0209376, IMG submission 185891) | Grasslands soil microbial communities from the Angelo Coastal Reserve, California, USA - 14_0929_05_30cm (SPAdes) (version 2) | ecosystem: Environmental > Terrestrial > Soil > Grasslands ... | reverse complement strand
GGTCAAGCGGGCTGTGGCTGTACAAGTGAAGGCCTATCCCGCGAGGCCTAAAGCTGGCGAGCAGGTCCGGTTCACGTTGACCTTGATCAATGCCGGAGCAGGGCATAAGATCCCGACCGGCGATCCTGACCGACACTTTACGGTCGAGTTTATTGTGCAGGACAAACAGGACAAGGTGCTGGACCGGCGAACGGACACGATGGGGCGCTGGATTTTGTGGCAACCGGCGATTGTGGAGCTGTACGACAATCGGCTGTTACCATTGGCCAGCCGAGATTATACCTTTTCCTATCGTCTTCCGACCAATCAGGACAGGATGACGCTCAAGACTCTCGTGCGGTACCATATTTTGACAGATGATCAACACGAAATGCTGAAAAATAAGTACGGGCTGACGGCCGAGGATCCGTATTCTTTTACCATCTATGAGCGGAATTTTCCTTTATCTGAGAATCTTGAAGCAGCCTTGAACGAGACAGCCTATGATCCTCGCTTCGCCTGCGCCACTGCTACCGCACAGAGCGGCTAGCGCGGGGCGCCCAGACGACGAAGGGGAGCATGATGACGCATCCGTTCTTGATCGACACTGAAACGCTACAGCAGAATCTGGGCCGATCCGGCTTGGTGATCATTGATGTCCGCGGCCAAGCCGCCTATGCCTTCGGCGGCCACATTCCTGGTGCCGTACACGCCACGTGGCATGAGTTCAGCGATCCCAAAGCGGTCGCCAAGGGTTTGCTAGATCCAGATATGTCCATGTTGGAGCGCAAGATTCGGGCGCTCGGGGTCAACCATGACAGCGACATCGTCATCTACTCCAATCCATTTGACAACTGGGGCGATGAGGGGCGCATGTTCTGGATGCTTCAGTATCTCGGCCTCACCAATCTCAAGATTCTGGACGGAGGCTGGGTGAAGTGGGTTGCAGAAGAGCGGCCGTACGAACATGGGACAGTCAGCCCCAAACCGGGCGATTTCCATGAGTCATCCGTTCCCGAGCTGATCATGGTCAAAGACGAACTGAAACAACTGGTCAAGCGCTCTCATCCTGAGACCTTTATTGCCGATGCCAGGAGTCTGGAAGAGTATGCCGGCAAAGAGGTGCTGGGAATTCCCAGACCAGGCCACATTCCATCGGCGATGAGCGTGCCGTGGAACATCTTTCTCAAGTCTGACGCGACGCTGAAAGACTTCGACGAGATCAAGGCGAGTTTGCGGGAACGAGGGCTCGATGAAACCAAGGAGGTGGTCTGCTACTGCACCGGCGGGGTCCGGTCCGCCTGGCTCTACTTCGTGTTGAAAGTGGTGGGGTACCAGAAGGTCAGGAATTACCCTGGTTCATGGTGGGAGTGGAGTCGAGACTTTTCCACACCGGTCGAAACGGACGTCAAATTGCTTCATAAAATCATCGGACAGGAGTCGGTCAGGCCGTCTTGACCCAGAAATTGTCACATGGTAAGGTGCCGTTAAGAGTGAAGGCTCCCGGAGAGTTGCCGTCCGGGTCAATCAACGAACGCACTGAGACAGGAGGTATGCTATGCAGCGAAGAATTCTGCTCGGAGCAATAGTGATCGGCTTCATGACGGCACTCCTGACCGTCCCGTTCATGAACAGGTCTGTGCTGGCCGGTAGCGATAAGCATGTCGCCGAGGCAATCGAGCATGCCAAGGAAGCGGTGGAGCATGGAAAACAGGGGCACGCCGATGTGTTGGTGAAACATGCCGAGGGCGCGCTCAAGCATGCGGAGATGGCCCAGAAGGATATGAAGGATATGAAGAACCCGCACCTCGAGGAGGGTGTGAAAGGTCTGAAGGAGGCCGTGGAGCACGGGAAGGCGGGCCATGCGGACGTCGCCACGAAGGCGGCTGAAGGCGCGATCACGCACTTGTCGGAGGTCAAATAACCAAGTTGGTGGAATCGAACTCGGGGACGGGCAGGGGGGCTCCCTCTGCCCGTTTGTTTTTTTAAGCCATGCTCGTCGGTTATTTCCAATTCGATCCGATCTTCGGTGACATCAAGCGTAATTTGGACAGGGTCACAACGAGGCTGACCCAGGTCCGTTGCGACCTGATGGTGCTCCCGGAGCTCTTCGCGTCCGGCTACCAGTTCATCTCTCAAGAAGAAGTCGAGTCGCTGGCCGAGTCCGTGCCTGATGGACCGACCACGACAAGACTCATGGAGCTGGCACGGGATCGGGGCATGCACCTTGTGGCCGGTCTGGCGGAACGCCACGGGCAGCGCTATTACAATTCGGCGGTGCTGGTGAGTCCGTCAGGATTGCTGGGCATCTATCGCAAGGCACATCTCTTTTATGAAGAAACGGTGTTCTTCTCCCCAGGCGAGACCGGCTTCCAGGTCTGGGATATCGGCTCAGCGAAGGTCGGGGTGATGATCTGCTTCGACTGGTTCTACCCAGAAGCGGCGAGGACGCTGGCCCTCAAAGGCGCTGACATCATCTGTCATCCCTCGAATCTGGTGCTGCCGCATTGTCCGGACGCAATGGTGACCCGGTGTCTTGAAAACCGTGTGTTCAGCATTACGGCCAACAGGATTGGATTCGAAGAACGAGGGGGGAAGGATCGGCTAACCTATATCGGGAACAGCGAAATCGTGACCCCGCGCGGCCGTATTCTCCACCGAGCACCTTCTGATCAGGAAGAGTTGACGGTCCTTGAGATTGACCCCAAGGAGGCTCGCAACAAGTCCCTCAACCCCTACAATGACCTCCTCCGCGACCGGCGAAAGCACCTGTATGAGGCGTGAGTCCTGTCCAGGTGGTCCATGCCGTGCCCACCTTGCATAGGAGTTCCTGTGGGGGTAGGATGAACCGATGACGCCATCGCTCGGCAAAGGCGTGTTCCTGGTTGCCGCTCCAGCTCTACGGGACCCGAATTTTCGGCAGACTGTCGTGTTGCTCTGCGAGCACGGTCCCGAAGGAGCACTCGGAGTGGTCGTGAATCGTCCCACCGCCATGCTCGTCTCGGAGGCGCTGCCGCAGGTTCCTGTTCTCGAAGGGCAGCACCATGTCCTGTTCTCGGGCGGGCCGGTGCAGCCCAATCACGTGCTGGTGCTGTTCCGTCTCAGCGAAACGCCGACCGACACGCATCACGTCTTTGACGGGGTGTATCTGGGGGGCGACATGGGCGTCTTGGAACGGCTGCTCACGATTCCGACCGGGACCGAGGCGTTTCGTGCTTATGTCGGATATTCCGGGTGGGGGCCGGGCCAACTGGAACAGGAGATGAAGACCGGTGCTTGGATCACCCTGCCCGCCGATCCGACAATCGTGTTCGAGAAAGAGCCTGCGCTCATCTGGCCAGATATTCTTCGCTCGTTCGGGGGGCCGTACGAAAGCTACGCCGAGATGCCGCCCGACCCAAGCGTGAACTGAGTGTAACACTTCAGGGACGTGATTCAAGCAACGGGTGCAAAAAGCGTCCCGTGTGCGAACCCGACGTGTGAGCGACCTGCTCGGGCCGTCCCTCTGCGATGATCCGCCCGCCCTCCGCTCCTCCTTCCGGTCCGAGATCGATGATCCAGTCCGCGGTTTTGATCACGTCCAGGTTGTGCTCGACCACGACGACGGTGTTGCCGGCCTCCACCAACTTGTTCAGGACCGCCAGCAGCTTCTTGATGTCCTCGAAATGCAGCCCCGTCGTAGGCTCGTCCATGATGTACAGAAGATCGCGCGCCGCACGGTCCTTAAGCTCCGCGGCGATCTTCAGACGTTGCGCCTCACCGCCGGACAGGGTGGTGGCTGACTGTCCCAACCGCAGATACCCGAGACCGATCGAGCTGAGGAGGTACAGTTTCTCGCTCAACCGCGTGGAGCCGGAGAAGAAAGACTGGGCCTCATTGACGGTCATGCCCAGCACGTCATGGATCGTCTTTCCCCTGAATCGAACTTGCAACACCTCGGGCCTGAATCGTCGTCCCCCGCATTCCTCGCACCTTGCGTAGATGTCCTCGAAGAAGTACATCTCCAGCTTTTCATAGCCGTTCCCCTGGCACCGTTCACAGCGGCCACCGGGAGTGTTGAACGAGAAGTGGGCAGGGGCGAGACCGCGTCGCCTGGCTTCAGGTAGGGACGCAAAGATCCCACGGATGACGTCGAAGGCTTTCAGGTACGTGATCGGATTGGACCTTGGCGTGCGACCGATTGGTTGCTGATCAATTAACCGCACTCCGTGAATGTGCTCCAGCCCTTTGATGGCCTTGAAGCGACCCATCGGGCGCGATTCCACGCGGAACGCGCGCGCCACGGCGCGGTAGAGGGTCTCCTCCACAAGCGTGCTCTTGCCTGACCCAGAAACCCCGGTGACGCAGACCAACATGTGGAGCGGAATCTTGACGAGGAGGTCCTTCAAGTTATGCTCCCGCGCGCCGGCGAGGATGAGGGCTTTCCCGTTGCCTTGACGTCGGACTCGTGGCACCGAAATCGTCTCGTCGCCCCGCAAGTAGCGGGCTGTGATGGATCGGCGGTCGGCGAGAAACTGTTGTCGTGGTGCGGCGCAGACCACCTCGCCGCCCTTCTCGCCAGACCAAGGACCCAACTCCACCACATGGTCGGCCGCGAGAATCATTTGCCGGTCATGTTCCACCACGACTACTGTGTTGCCGGTCGCGGCGAGGTCTTGCACGATCGCGGCCAGCGTGGAGGTGTCGCGTGCATGCAGCCCAATCGTCGGCTCATCCAAGACATACAGCGTACCGACCAACCGAGCCCCAAGCTGGTTCGCGAGTGTGATCCGTTGGGCCTCTCCGCCGGAGAGCGTGCGGGTCTGACGTGAGAGAGTCAGGTAACTGAGGCCGACCCGAAGGAGGAACCCCAGCTTCATCCTCAGTTGACGAAGAAGATCTTCTGCGACCTGTGCTTCGAACTCCGGCAGCTTCAAGCCGTCAACCCATTCCACTGCATCCTGTATCGTCAGTTCAGAAATCTGATGAATGTCGCGCCCCGCGATCTTCACGTACTGCGCCTCCGGCCGCAGCCTGGTCCCCCCACAGGCGGTGCAAGGAAAGGGACTACGGTACCGGCTGAGGAAGACTCGCACATGTAGCTTGTACCGCTTGTGTTCCAGGTAGTCGAAGAACTGATTGATGCCTTCAAAGTTCTTGTCGCCTTCCCAGAGTAGCGCCCGATCCTTAGCAGACAGCTTTGCGTAGGGGGTGGTCAGGCTGACTCCGCGTCGTTTCACCCCCAGCAACATCTGCTTCTGCCACCAGTCTGTGCCCGGCTTGGTCCAGGGCTCGATGGCGCCGTCCGCCAGAGTGCGGTTCCGGTCAGGGACAACGAGATCTTCGTCGTAACGCAGGATGTTGCCGAACCCCTTGCAGTGCGGACAGGCACCCAAGGGATGGTTAAAAGAGAACAGGACCGGCCGGATCGGTTCGAAGGTCCGTCCGCAGCGCTGGCAGCGAAAGCGCGCGCTGTAGGTTTGCGGCCCGTGGCCGATCACGTCCACGCGACAGAGCCCGTCTCCTTCGCGGAACGATGTCTCCGCCGCTTCGATCACACGGATTCGGTTATCCGGACGAAGCACCAATCGATCCAGGACCACATGGATGGCTGACTTGCCGGTCCTCGGCAGGGAGGCACCAGGATGAAGATCTGCTATATCGTCGCCGCTTTTCACCCGCACGAACCCGCGGGTGAGCAAGGATTCCACGAGAGCGCGGTCATGGCCAGGACCTGGGTCCTTGATCGGAAATAGGATCATGGCTCGCGCGTCGGGAAAGCGAGCAAGCAGGTCGTCGGCCACGGAGCCGGGATGGAAGCCGCGGGCTTCCTCCTGGCAGTCTGGGCAGGTCGGGCGGCCCACCTTGGCGAAGAGTAACCGGAGGAGATCCGAGATCTCGGTCGCCGTGCCGACGGTGGACCGAGCCGTGCGGACCGGGTTCTTCTGCTCGATTGCGATAGCCGGCCGGACATTGATCAGCCGGTCCACCTCAGGGCGGTCCACCTTCTCCAGGAACATACGGGCGTAGGTGGACAGCGATTCCACGTACCGCCACTGGCCCTCGGCAAACAAGGTATCGAACGCCAGCGAGGACTTGCCGGAGCCAGACACGCCGGTGATCACGGTCACCGCGTTGTGTGGAATCCGCAGCGAGATGTTCTTGAGGTTGTTCTGCCGCGCGCCCTCGATAATCAGGTCGCCGGAAAACTGAGAAGGGGTTGCAGTGTTTGCCATGCGTACGCCCAATGCTAACAGGAAAATACACACATCGTAGCAAGTAGGGTCATGGACTGCAACCTCGTTTACACTCGTTCGACAGGCTCGAAGGCTGGTGCTAGAATCCGCCGCCGTGAAGCCCGTTCAACGACCAAGAGGCCGGCGTCCAAAACCATATAGCCAGGCCGAGCGGCTGGCCCGGATGATGCGGACACTGGCTAGTCGGGCGGTGACCGTGAAAGACCTGGTGCAGGAATTTCGGGTCACGCGCCGGCAGGTATATCGCGATCTGGATCGGATCGAGGAGGAAGGTCACCCGCTGATCCAATCGGATGGACTAGGCGAACGGGTCTGGCAACTGCCGCTCAACTACCAAGGCTTGCCGCCGATCACGCTATCGCCTTACGAGCTTATGTCGCTTTATCTCGCACAGAGCCATCTGGCCTTCCTCAAGGGAACACCGTTTTGGGAAGACCTTGACGGTGTCATTGCGAAGGTAAGGGCAGGGTTGCCGGTTCGAATCACAAACCACCTTGAGCGGATCGTTCAGGCCTTTGCAACCTTTGCAAGACCGGTTCGTGATTATTCCAGAAGGAAAGTAGAGTTGCTGCACCTGAGGAAGGGGCTGCTTCTACAACGTCAAGTCAAATTGCTCTACCACAAGCCAGGGGAGCAGAACCCCAGTTCGTATTTTGTCAATCCGTACTGTCTTGCGCTCTACCAATCCGGCCTCTATCTGGTGGGTCATTCTGAGGAAGCGAAGGCGCTCCGAACCTTTGCAGTGGAACGTATCAGCAAAGTCCAGGTGACTGACGAGACCTTTGCAATTCCGAGGTCCTTCTCTGCCAGGGAACGTGCACAGCGACTCTTTGGCGTGATGGAAGGGCCTCGGCATCGCGTAAGCATCCGTTTCCGTCCCGAAGTAGCGTACATGTTCAAGGAGCGGAAGTGGCACCCCACGCAGACGGTCAAAATGAACAGGAATGGATCGGTCATCATGACCATGGATGTCGGCGGCTTAGACGAAGTGGCTTCATGGGTGCTCTCGTGGGGCCCCAAGGCCACGGTGCTTGAGCCGCTGGCTTTGCGCCGGGTTGTGGCCGACGAGATGCGGACTGCCTTGAAGCCCTATCGTTCCTGAACACTCTCCCGGTTCTGTCCCTGCCCGTCAGACTGTGACTTATTCTGTCACACCCTCATATTAGGGTCCTCCTATTCACGACTGGGATGGTCTCTATGAAAATCCTGGTGTTTCTTCTGGCAACTGTACTGATGTTTGGATGCGCGCAAGGCCGGTGGGTTCAGGCCGGCAAGGCGGGTATGGATAGTCGGTGGGATTATTTTGACTGTGAAAATGTCATTTTCACGAAGCACGGAGGCTGGCAGCGAGTGGAACCCTTCACGGCAGCCGTGGAAATTCGGGAGTGCATGCAAGTCAAAGGTTATCACTTGGAAAGGGATTAGCAGGCAACGGCAGATCACGAACAGCGATATAACGGAGGTGATGCATGAACATTTCTATCAAACTGGGCCAGGTCGAAGAGAGTAAGCCAATTGTCCTAAGGAACGTCTGGCCGAAGAAGACGCTGGCTGTGAGGATCGGAAAACTGCTCGTGGAGGTATGGGAACCCCAAAAACGGAACGCAGAGCTATATGCCTGCCTCCGAATAGGGGACGGAGAGAGGTTCAAGGTCATCTTGAACCCAATGCAAGTTTCCATCATCATGGGCGCCATAGACGAGTGGCGATCCCTTTGGACTTCGGGGTTCAAGAGCAAGGGCACGTCTTGTTTAAGTTTTCAGATCGAGAGCCTCGCGGTCAGACTCTATAACCTTTCGAGGGGGCGAGCGCCACGCGCCGAACTTGTGCTGACGGACGACAAAGGACTCGGCGGCATGGTCATGCTGACTCACACGGAAGCTATCTTTCTGCGAGGCACCATCGGAGTGATAGTTCCGGAGTATGAGGATGCCTGCCCGCAGAGGGACGTTGAAGCGTAGTCCGCCTGCTTTAAGGTTTTAGTTTATGAGAAGACAAAATCAGCGTCATTGGCCGAGGATAGCCGTTGTTGGAGCGGGCCTGGCAGGCCTGTCGGCTGCCTACCATCTTCGGAAACGGGCGTATGTAACGATCTTTGAAAGAGAAGATCATGCGGGCGGACGCATCATGACGTCCCGGCATCCGCCTGGTGAACATGGGGCTGAGTTCTTACTGGGTAGCGAGAAGGCAATTCGACGTCTGCTAAAACGACTAGAACTCAAGCCGACAAAAAGTATTCGACAATGGCCGGGGTACCTACTCAATGGCCGTTTTGCTGAGGGGTCTCCCGATAAAGCTGTTGGGGAATTGCTCGCACCATCATCTGCCGAGCGGGTTGTTGAGCTTTTCGGCCTTGTAAGAGACGAGCGATGGCCTAAAACACATTGGTCAGCAGAGCGATGGCTTTCCCGTTTCTTTCACCGTGACAAGCAAGCAATCCGATTTGTCTCAATGCTCCTCTCTGGTGAAACATGCGCTCCGCTTAGCCATCTTTGTGCCGGCTATGCCTTGCAATGTCTTGGTGATGACGAATGGTATCGCATTCGCGGCGGCTCAAGCCGACTGGCTAACGTGCTCAGTCAGCAGTCAAAAGCCACAACCAAGCTGAAATCCCAGGTCAAAGGAATAAATCCCGTTCGTGGCGGAGTAGGCATTAAGTGGATGGAAGGAGAAAAGCAAAAGACTGACGTTTTCGATGCTGTTGTCATTGCCACACCTCAGGGGGAGCGATTTCTCGGAAGACGGCCCCAAGGCCACTTTCATGCGTACATCAGCGTGCTTCTAGATTATCGTGTGTGCCCGCAGGTTAGAGAATGCCCGAAGTTCAGTCTGGCTCACGGGCTATACACAGATGGTCCGCTTAATTATTTGCACCTCACCAAGTATGGAGTCTCTTCCCATGTGCTTCGAATTCTACTTCCTAACGCTGAATCAAAACTGCGGTGGAAGAACCGACAGATTGTTGCCTTTTGCCTTAAACAATTACGGAAAATGCTTCCTAATTCTGGCAGAATACGAACCTCTTCCGTGAAACGTTGGAAATTCGGTCTGCCATGCGGTGGCAGTAAAGAATCGTTTCGCAAGGTCTCCAATCGAATTTACTTGGCAGGTGACCGGTTTGGTGAGTGGCCTTCAATGGACGTTGCTATCTCAAGCGGTCTGTCAGCGGCTAAGGCGGTGGCTGAATTGATTCGCATTGAATTCTTGGAATGAGAGGATTACTGTCGGACTCCGAATAGAGCCTTCGGACGGTCAGGGTTATGAGACTTGAATCGATTCAGCTTTTCGAGCGGTTGGAGAGAGCGAAAGACGAGAACGCCATTACTGAGGCGTTAGCTGCATGTTTGAGAATTTCACCTGAATTTCAGAAGCGGTTCCTACAAAAAGCCAGTGTTGACGATCAGATCACAAAGATTGAGACCCAACAACAAGACGCAAAGAGCAAAAAGAGACTTGATTTGGAGGTTTCATGTGACAGTGCGTTGTTGCTCTTTGAGATTAAAGAACAAGCTCCGCTCCATTATTCACAGTGGAAGAATTATAAAGAGATCGCAAGGGATCGCAACCAGGACCCGAATAGATCAGTGTTTGCTATTCTGGCTCCCTGGGCGAATCCTGACGATAAGATCGAGCCAAAAGAGAATATCTGGCGATGGTCGGATATCTATGAAATGGCTTGTGGGGCGTGTGTGTTAGAGAAGGAGTCAAACAAAGTTGGCTCTTTTCTTCTTAATGAGCTCATGGTCTTTTTGGAGGAACGCGGCATGAAGCCATTTGATGGTTTTACACAGCAGGACATAGACACGATCAATAGGATCCCCGATGCCGGCAAGAAGCTCCGAAACTTCTTGGAAGACGTATTCAACAACTTAAGTAAGAGCCCGAACAAATCAGTGCTGGTTCAGAAGGGAACAGTTGAGGTGAAGACATACAAGGACTATCCGGAGGTGTACGCGTGGGTGAGCTTTAAAGTAATATCGAAGCTTGCCCGAGCCAAGACCCTTAATGTGTGGTTCGGAATTCAGGAATATCAAAGCAATGGGCCAATTCTAGCCTTGGGGGTATGGACCACAAATCGCATGTGGAGTTCAGAGGCTGAGCGGCAAAGGTGGCAGAAGAAACTCAGGGGACTTGGTTTCACATGGGATGAGACGGGGGAGGGTGGATTTGTGAAGCCGCTGAAGACTGAATTAAAGTCCTCAGAAAGTGATCCAAACCTGCTTGAAAACATCGTACAGAAGATTGAGGAAGTGGCGGCAAAGGTTTACGACCGCCTCTAAGGCCCTGTACGCGAACAACCTTCTTGATTCTCCAAATGTTCGAAGGGAGCGTTACTTCACCGAATCGCCAGTTTGATGAGCGCGACGCAGCCTATGTAGAGCGTGAGGGAGCCGACCATGGCGGGCCAGAAACCGAGGCGGTTGAGGGTCAGGATCATGAAGCTCACGTAGGCGATCCAGGGCGGGACAAACCAGAGCAGGTGCTTGGCATAGCTCATGGTCGCATC
>Ga0209376_1005349_pt1 | contig 10731 bp, 7 predicted proteins | sample GraSoiAngelo_134_FD_185891 | JGI IMG/M metagenome (GOLD analysis project Ga0209376, IMG submission 185891) | Grasslands soil microbial communities from the Angelo Coastal Reserve, California, USA - 14_0929_05_30cm (SPAdes) (version 2) | ecosystem: Environmental > Terrestrial > Soil > Grasslands ... | reverse complement strand
TGCTCGAGCATCACCGCCTTCGGCGTGCCCATGCTGATGCTCATGTTGACGTGCTCGAGCCCCGGGAACCGGGCCTCGAGGTCCTTGAGGTAAGCGACGAGCTCCTCGGGCGGGCCGGCGAACCACGCGCCCGTCTTCATGTAGTGCTCGACGGTGGGGACGCCGGCGGCGCCCCAGCCGCCGCGACGCGCCGCCGCCTCGACCTGGGCCGGCGTGATCCCCGGCACGAAGCCCAGGGGCGCGAACATCTTCACGTGTTCCTCGTAGAAGGGCGTGATCTCGCGGATCGCCTTCTCGCGGGTCTCGGCGAGGTAGAAGAAGATGCCGAGGCAGAGGTCCTCCCCGAGGGCGAGATTCCGGCCGGCCCTGGCCGCGGCCTCGTGGTAAGCGTGGATCGGGCCCTCGGCCATGGTCGCGGCGCCGCCGCCGATCGTGCCCTTGATCCGGTGACGCACCATGAAGTCGAGCCCGCGCCGACTCGCGCTCACGATCGGCTGCCAGCACTCCACGGGCCGGTGGACGGGGCGCGGGACCAGCGTGAGCTCGCGCAGCTCGTAGCCGCGATACGGGACGGCCGGGGGCAGCGTGTAGTGCTTGCCGTGATGCGCGAACGACTCCTCGTTGAACGCCTTGAGGATGATCTCGACCTGCTCCTCGAACAGCTCGCGGTTGGCCTCGGCGTCGAGCATCGGGGCGCCGAAGGTCTCGACCTCGCGGGTGTGGTAGCCGCGGCCCACGCCGAAGATCACCCGGCCGCGCGTCAGGATGTCGGCGGTGGCGAAGTCCTCGGCCAGGCGCAGGGGGTGCCACATCGGCGCGATGTTGAACGCGCAGCCGATGCGGATCCGCGGCGTCACGTGGGCCAGGTGCACCGCCGTCATGAGGATGTTCGGCAGGCACTCGTACCCCTCGTGCTGGAAATGGTGCTCGGCCAGCCAGATCGCGTGATAGCCGAGGTCGTCCATGGCCCGCGCCACGGCCTCCGTCTTCTCGAAGACCGTCGCGAGGTGCTCGTTGGGATAGCGCCGCTCGTTGGCCGGCGTGGCGCCCTGCCCCATGTCGGGCAAATCCACGTGGCCGGCGTACACCGTGGCGAACTTGTCGATCATGGCTGCGCCTCACGCCTTCTCGAAGTCGATCCGCTCGTACACGGGGAGCCCCTGGAGATACCGGCGAAGGCAGTCGAGCCCCATCTCGACCGCTCCCAGGCGGACCCACTCGCGACCGCCGAGGATGCGACTGCGCCGTGAAGCGGCCTCCAGCGAAGTCGCGATCGCCAGACAGATGGTCCCGCCGAGGTCGATCCGGTCCGCGCCGGCGTCGAGATCGATCAGGACCGCCAGCGCGTGCGTGGCGCCGGTCTGACGTCGCGCCGCGCGCGCGACCGCCTCGGCCGTCTCGCGCGTGAGCTCGCCCGCGCCTCCGGCGCCGTCGAGCCCGACGGCCGCGCACACCTCGCCGAGGTCGCGGGCGACGAGGCCGCGGCGAAAGACCCGCTCCGCCCCCGGGAGGTGGGCGACGCGCGCAGCGATCGCGCCGCTCGTGAACGTCTCGACGATCGAGAGCGAGGCCCGCCGACTCGCGAGCTCGCCCAGGACGATCCCCTCCAGCGTCGCATCGTCCTCACTGAGGATGAAGTTCCCGAGGCGCTTGCGCACCTCACGCTCGACCGGCGCGAGCTTCCGGCGGACGTCCTCCAGGTCCGTGCCGCGCACCGTCAGCTTGGTCTCGAGCTGCGGGTAGTGGGCCCGGAAGCCGAGCTTCACGCCGCCATCGGGCACGAGCTCCTCCACGCCCCTCAGCAGGGCGTCGACGTGCGATTCGCCGAGCCCGTACGAATGGAACCGCTTCAGATGGATCGCCGGCTGCAGGCCGCTCTTCGCGAGGAGGCGCGGGATGATCTCCTCCTCGAGCATGCGACGGAGCTCGCGCGGCACCCCGGGGGTGAAGAAGAAGCGAGCGCGACCGATATCGAGCGCGAAGCCGCACGCGGTCCCGATCGGATTGTCGATCAGCTCCGCGGTGGCGGGCAGCATGGCCTGCTTCTGGTTGTTGGGCGGCATGACGCGGCTCCGCCGACGGAAGAACTCTTCCATCCGGCCGAGCCACTCCTCGTTGAGGACGAGCGCGACGCCGGCGGCCTGGGCCGCAACGTCCTGGGACAGGTCGTCGACGGTGGGCCCCAGGCCCCCGTTGACGATGACCGCGTCGGCGCGCTCGCCGGCCAGCTGAAACGCCCGCAGCAGGCTCTCGCGGTCGTCGCCGACCGTCGTTTCCCACTGGACCGAGAGCCCGACGTCCTCCAGCTTCTGACTCATGTAGCTGAAGTTGGTGTTGACGATCTTGCCGGTCAGGACTTCGTCGCCCGTGCAGATGATCTCGATGCGCATGCTCATGAAGACAGCATGATACACGGTGTACCCTGGACAGGCCTATGACCGCCGCCGAGGCCCAGTCCCCGCTCGATGCGGCCCGCAAGCTGGCTCCACAGATCCGGGCCTGCGCCGATGCGATCGAGGCCGCGCGGGAGCTCCCGCGACCGCTCTTCGAGGCGCTGGCGGACGCCGGGTTGTTCCACCTGGCGGTTCCGCGCGCTCTCGGCTGCCCGGAGCTCGACCTGCCGACCTACATCCAGGTGATCGAGGAGCTCGGCAAGGCCGACGCGAGCACGGCCTGGGCGGTCAACCAGGGCGCCATCTTCGCCACCTACGCGGCGCGGATGCCGCGCGATGTCGCCCGCTCGATCTGGATCGACACGCCGCGCGGCGTCGTCGCCAACAGCCCGGCCCCGAGCGCCACGGCCGTCGTGGTCCCCGGCGGTTACCGGGTCACGGGCCGCCAGGGCTTCAGCACCGGGTGCCGGCACGCGGCATGGGTGGCGGCGCACGCCCAGGTCGTCGACAACGGCCGGCTCAGACTGGAGTCGGACGGCCAACCGGAGCGGCGCTACTTCTTCGTCCCGGTCGCCGAAGCCGAGCTCCTCGACACCTGGCACGTCCGGGGCATGCGCGGCACGGGGACCCACCACTTTGCCGTGAACGATGTCTTCGTCCCCGCGGACCGCACGGTTCTGTCCGCCACGGCACCGTTGCTCGAGGCCAGGCCGCTCTACCAGATTCCCCGGACACTGCTGTTCGCCTCGGGCGATGCCGCGGTTGCCGTGGGAATGGCCCGCGCCTGCCTGGACGCGTTCTTCGAGCTGGCCGGCGTGAAGACACCGCGGGCGATGGCGGGGCTGCTGCGCGACCAGCCGATGGTCCAGGCGGACGTCGGCCATGCCGAAGCCGACCTCCGCGCCGGCCGGGCGCTCCTGACCGAAACGGTCCGCGACGTCTGGGCGGAGGTGAGCGCCACGAACACGATCAGCCTGGACCAGCGCGCGGCCCTGCGCCTCGCCACGACGCACGCGATTCGGCTGGCGGTCCAGGTCGTCGACGCCGCCTACAACGCCGCCGGTGCCACGGCGGTCTACGAGAGTCACCTGCTCCAGCGCCATTTCCAGGACATTCACGTGATCAGCCAGCACCTGCAGGGGCGCCGCTCCCACTACGAGCTGGTCGGGCGACACTGGCTGGGACTCCCCGTCGACGAGACGAGACTCTAGCGAGTATAATCCCGGGCCACATAGTTCTACGTCGAGGGGGATCCCATGAAAGACAGTCTCCGCTTCGTCGACTCCGACATGCACATCATGGAACCGCCCGACCTCTTCGAGCGCTACCTGGACCCGACGTTCAAGGACCGGGTCAGCGTACCGGTGGGAGCCGACGGCCGACCGACTCGGGGCTGGGCTGCCGGCTTGATCATCGTCGACGGGGTGCCGATCTCGGACGCCGACCTGCAGCAGTACCGGAAGCGGCACCGTTCCGGCTCGACGCAGAGCAGCCAGCCACTCTCGGGCTCGCGGATCTTCGACACGGGTCGGCTGGATTTCGCGGTCGAGCGCGACTACAACGCCGAGGCCCAGGTGATGGGCATGGAGATGGAGGGCGTCGACATCGCCGTGCTCTACCCCACCAGCGGCCTGGCGCTCCTCGGCCGCAACGAGATGGATCCCCGGCTCTCGCTGGCCCTCTGCCAGGCGTACAACAACTGGATCCACGAGTTCTGCCAGTACAGTCCCGACCGCCTGAAGTTCGTGGCGATGCTGCCCGTGCACGACGTGCACCTGGCGTGTCAGGAGCTGGTTCGGTGCGTGAGGGAGCTCGGCGCCGTCGGGTCCTTCATCCGGCCGAACCTCGTCAACGGCCGCTACTGGCACTCGAACTACTGGGAGCCGCTCTACCGCCTGCACGAAGAGCTCGACGTGACCTGGGGATTCCACGAGGGTGTGAGCGCACTGTACTCACGCATGATCGAGCTCTACGGCGAGAACCGGTTCTACCGCCACGTCGCGAGCCACTGGATCGAGATGCAGCAGGCGATGATCGCGATGGTCATCGGCGGTGTGTTCGAGTTCCACCCGAAGCTCCGCGTCGGATTCCTCGAAGCCCAGAACTCCTGGGTGCCAGGACTCCTGTCCCGCATCGAGTGGGACTATCCCCAGTACCGGGACTCGCACGCCCCGTACCTCAGCCTCACCCCGAGGGAGTACTTTCGGCGCAACTGCTGGGCCGCGGTCGAGGGCAGCGAGCCCGAGATCGAGGCGACGGCCGGCCTGCTCGGCGCCGACCGGATGTGCGTCTCGACGGACTACCCGCACTTCGACTCGAACTTCCCCCACGTCGCCGAGAACCTCCTGAAGAACGTCCCGCGGGCGATCGCCGCGCAGATCCTCATGGGAGGCGCGCACCTCTACGGCTTCACGGAGGCCGACTTCAAGAAGGCCGACGCGGCGGCCCGCGGCTAGTGTCCCGTCCTCGAAGTCATGTTAAGCGCCCGCCAGCGCACGGCGCCGGGGCCGACGGGCGCGCGCGGCAGGGATCGCGGGACCACGCGGCACGCGTGCGCTGCCCCGTTGCGGCTGGGCCTAGGACATTGGGTCCGTTGCCGGTTGGAGGGAACGGGTCCCTTCGACCCCTGCCGCACCCGCCCGTCGGCCGCTGCGCGGCGCGAGCGCAGGCAGTCGTTAACACGACTCTTCAGACGGGGACGCTAATCGGCGAGCGCGCCCATGCGCTCCCGGATCGCCGGGTCCGGCAGCGCCCCCACGCCTGCCTTCATATTGTCGACGAGGTGCTGGGGCTGGCTCGTGGCGGGGATCACGCAGGTGACGGCCGGGTGGGCCAGGATCCACTTCAGGAAGAACTGGGCCCAGCTCGCGCAGTCGAACTCGGCGGCCCACGACGGAAGCGGTCGCCCGCGCACTCGCCGGAACAGGTCGCCCTCCGAGAAGGGGCGGTTCACCAGCACGGCGATGCCGCGGTCGCGGGCGAGCGGCAGGATGCGCCGGTCGGCCGCGCGCTCGCCCAGTGAGTAGTTGACCTGCACGAAATCGAGCGGCTCGCTCCGCAGCACCCGCTCCAGCTCGTCGTAGGCGCTCGCCGCGTAATGGGTGACGCCGAGGTAGCGGATGCGGCCGGCCTCCTTCCAGTCCCGCAGGGTGCGGAGGTGGGTTCGCCAGTCGAGCAGGTTGTGGATCTGCATCAGGTCGAGGCGCCTGCGCCGGAGGTGCCGCAGCGACTGCTCCATCTGGGCGACACCGGCGTCGCGCCCGGTCGTCCAGACCTTGGTGGCGAGAAAGAGTGCGTCGAGGATCCCAAGCTCCGCCCCGAGGTCGCCCACCACGCCTTCGGCCGCCCCGTACATCGGCGACGAATCGATCACACGCCCGCCCAGCTCGAAAAAGCGCTGCAGGACTTCCCTGAGCGGCTCGCGCGGAGCCGCTGACGCGCCGACGTCGAAAGTGCGCCACGTCCCGAGACCGACCGCCGGGATCGTCTCGCCACCCTGCGGGATGGGACGCAGGCGCATCGTGGCCGCCGCCTCGGTGCCTCGAGGCCGCGCGCCGGCCGCCGCCGCCATCAGGCGGAGCACGGCTCGCCGCGAGAGCGGCGCCGGGGCCTGCCCCACGGAGCCGTCGGCGCGCCTACCGGAACGCCGGGGCGATCTCGGCAATAAACCGATCCAGGTCGCGGCGCAGCTCGGCCAGGGGACGGAACAGGCTCGGGATGAACAGCACCCCCGCCCCGGCCTCGCGGAGCCGGTGGAGCCGGTCGCGGATCTCGTCCGGAGTGCCCGCCAGGCAGGTGTCGCGCGCGTCGGCGGCGTGGCGGCCGAGGCGCGTGGCGATCGTCTCGGCCAGACGCTCGACCTCGTCCTTCCGGTCGGTGATGAGCAGCACCATGTTGGCCGAGCGCGTGATGGTCTTCGGATCGCGGCCGACGGCGGCGCAATGCGCGTCGAGGACCGCTCCCTTCCGTGCCAGGACCCTCGGGCCCCCCCAGATATTCAGACGCTCGACCTCGTCCTTCCGGTCGGTGATGAGCAGTACCATGTTGGCCGAGCGCGTGATGGTCTTCGGATCGCGGCCGACGGCGGCGCAATGCGCGTCGAGGACCGCTCCCTTCCGGGCCAGGACCCCCGGGCCCCCCCAGATATTCCAGTGGTCGGCGTGCTTGGCCACGATGCGCAGGGTGACGCGCTCGCCGCCGCCGCCGATCATCAGCTCGGGATGGGGCGTCTGCACGGGCTTGGGATCGAGCGGAGCATCCGCGAGCTGGTAGTAGCGCCCCTTGAAGTCGCTGCGGCGCTGGGACCACAAGGCCTTCATCACCTGACACGCCTCGTCCAGACGCTCCAACCGCTCGCGCATCGTCCCGAACGGGATGCCGTAGGCCTCGTGCTCGTTCTGCTGCCAGCCCGCGCCGAGCCCCAGGAGGAGCCGGCCGCCCGAGATGATGTCGACCTGCGCGGCCATCTTCGCGACCACCGCCGGGTGGCGGTAGGTGTTGCCCAGCACGATGGTGCCCACGCGGACGCGGGGCACCAGAGCGGCCAGCGCGCTGAGCGTGCTCCACGATTCGAGCATGGCCCCCTCGCGCTCCTTCGTGTTCGGCATGAAGTGGTCGGTCACGCAGCCGATGTCCCATCCCGTGGCCTCGATGTGTCGCCACAGGTCCAGCACGCCGGACCAGGTCTGGGCGCCCATGCTCGTGAACAGGCCGAAGCGCATGTCAGTCTCCTCCTCGAGGGCTCTGCCGCGGTGCCGCGGCTCGCGCACCGGGGGCGATAGTGCGCTGGCCCCGCCGCCGGGTCAAGCGGCGCGGCCGCGGCTTGACGGTGGCGCCGTCGCGGGAGCAGTATCGCCCCCGGCACAGCTCATCGACCTCCAGAGGGAGGAGCACATGGTGTACGACATTCGCATCGAAGACGTCGAGTATGTCCGCCACGGGGACAAGCCCCTGCTGGCGCGCCTCTTCAAGCCGCGCGGCTCAGGGCCGTTCCCGCTCGTCGTCGAGCTCCACGGCGGCGCCTGGTGCCGGGGCGACCGCCTGAACGACACCGCCATCAACGAGCCGCTCGCGAAGAGCGGCGTGGTGGTGGCGGCGCTGGACTTCCGCATGCCGCCCGAGGCACCCTACCCCGCGTCGCTCGCCGATATCAACTACGCGATCCGCTGGCTCAAGACGCGGGCCACGGCCCTGGGCAGCCGCCCGGATCTGGTCGGCGTCCTCGGGACCTCGAGCGGTGCCCACCAGGCCATGCTGGGCGGGATGAGACCGCACGATCGCCGGTACGCGGCGGTCCCGCTCCCGGCGGGTCTGCCGGCCGTCGATGCCAGCGTGCGGTGCGCCGTCCTGTGCTGGCCCGTCATCGATCCGCTCGCGCGCTACCACTACGCCAAGAGGCTCAGGGCGAGCGGCCCGCCGTACCCGGAGGTCGTGGACCGTGTGCTGCCCTGCCACGACCGGTTCTGGCAAACCGAGGAGGCGATGGCCGAGGGCAGCCCGGTGCAGGCGCTGGAGCGTGGCGAGCGGGTCGCGTTGCCGCCCGTGCTCTACATCCAAGGCACCCGCGACCAGGCGCACCCCCGCGCGGACCTCGACCGGTTCGTTGCGCGATACCGCGCCGCAGGGGGCGAGGTCGAGCTGGAGCTGTTCGAGGGCGAGGCCGAAGGGTTCGTCGTCAGGAACCCGACGTCGCCGGCCGCCACGCGGGCGGCGGAGAAGATCGTCGAGTTCGTCCACAAGCGGATCTGGTGACGTCGCTCCTCGACTCCCGCACCCGCTCGGCCCGTGAGGGCTTCGGCAAGCCCGTCCGCCGCCGCGAAGACGCGCGCCTCATCACGGGCACGGGGTGCTACGGCGACGACGTCAACGTCCCCGGCCAGGCCTACGCGAGCCTGGTCCGTTCGCCGCACGCGCACGCGCGCCTCCGACGCATCGACGGCGCCGGCGCCCTGACGGTGCCGGGGGTGATCGCGGTGCTCACGGGCGCCGACGCCGCCGCCGATGGCCTGCGCCCCATCCCGCACCGCCCGGTGCCGACGAACCCGCACGAGGTCCCGCTCCGGAGCCGCGCGGGCGCCGAGTTCTTCATCGCCCCGCACGCGCCGTTGCCCGCCGACACGACCCGCTTCGTCGGTGACGCCGTGGCCATGGTGATCGCCGAGACGCCCGCGGCCGCGCGGGACGGCGCCGAGCGCGTGGTGGTGGACTACGAGCCCCTGCCGGCGGTGACCGCCACCGGCGATGCGGTTGCAACGGGGGCGCCGCTCGTGTGGAAGGAGACCGCGTCGAACGTCTGTGTCGACTCCGAGGCCGGCGATCGGGCCGCCACGGACGCCGCCTTCGGGCGCGCCGCGCACGTGGTGCGGCTCGAGACGCGGATCAACCGCGTCACCGGCGTGCCGATGGAGCCGCGCGCCGCCCTGGGCGTCTGGGACGAGGCGAGCGGCCGCTACACGCTGTACGCGGGCTCCGGCGGCTCGGTGCGCATCAAGAGCGATCTCGCCGCGACGCTCGGCGTGCCGGAGCGCGCGGTCCGTGTCGTCGCGCGCGAGGTCGGCGGCAACTACGGCACCCGGAACGCCTCCTACCCCGAGTTCGCGCTGGTCGCCTGGGCGGCGAAGCGCCTGCGCCGCCCGGTCAAGTGGACGTGTCACCGGACCGAAGCGTTCCTCACCGACTACCAGGCGCGCGATCTCGTCTCCGAGGTGGAGCTCGCGCTCGAGGCTGACGGCACCTTCCTCGCGCTCCGCGCCTACCCCGAGTTCGCGCTGGTCGCCTGGGCGGCGAAGCGCCTGCGCCGCCCGGTCAAGTGGACGTGTCATCGGACCGAAGCGTTCCTCACCGACTACCAGGCGCGCGATCTCGTCTCCGAGGTCGAGCTCGCGCTCGAGGCTGACGGCACCTTCCTCGCGCTCCGCGGCATCAACACGAGCAACGTCGGCGCGTACGCCGTTTCGTTCATCCCGCTCGCCAAGGGTGTCGCGGTGCTGCCGAGCCTCTACCGCATTCCCGCCGCGTCCCTGCGCGGCCGTGCGGCGCTCAGTCACACGGCGCCCACGTACCCGTACCGCAGCGCCGGCCGGCCCGAGGTCATGTACGTGATCGAGCGCCTGATCGACCTCGCCGCGCGCCGCCACGGGTTCGATCGCGTGGAGCTCCGGCGGCGCAATCTCGTGCCGCCGAGCGCGATGCCGTACCGCAACCCGCTCGGGCTCCTCCACGACAGCGGCGACTACGTGGCGGCGCAGGACCGCGCACTCGCGCTCGCGGACTGGGCCGGGTTCGAGGCGCGGCGGGCCGAGGCCCGCCGGCGCGGTCGTTATCGCGGCATCGGCCTGGCCAACTACCTCGAGCTCAACACCGGCATGCCGCACGAGCGCGCCGAGATCACCGTGCGGCCCCAGGGCCGCGTCGACGTCGTGATGGGCACGCTGTCGGCCGGCCAGGGCCACGAGACGAGCTTCGCGCAGCTCCTCGCCGAGTGGCTCGGCGTCGAGCTGGACCAGGTGCGCCTGATCACCGGGGACACCGACGTGGCGTCCGTCGGCGGAGGCTCGCACTCCGGCCGCTCGATGCGCCTCGGCGCCGTCGTGCTCGCGAAGGCGTCGGACGCGATCGTCGACCGCGGCAAGCGGATCGCGGCGTGGCTCCTCGAGGCGGCGGAGGCGGACATCGAGTTCGCGGCGCGTCGGTTCCGCGTCACGGGCACCGACCGCTCCCTCGACCTGTTCGCGGTCGCGGCGGCCGCGCTGCGCGACGACGTTCCCGAGGGGCTGGGCGGGCCGCTCGCGGGCGTGAGCGACGAGACGGTGAGCGTGCCCTCCTTTCCCTACGGCTGCGCCGTGTGCGAGGTCGAGGTCGATCCCGAGACCGGCGTGGTGGAAGTCCCGCGGTACACGTCGGTCGACGATTGCGGCCGCGCCGTCAATCCGATGATCCTCCACGGCCAGACGCACGGCGGGATCGCGGCGGGCGTGGGGCAGGCGCTGTGGGAGCAGTGTGTGTACGACCCGGCGACGGGGCAGCCGCAGTCGGCGACCTTCATGGACTACGTCGTGCCACGCGCCGATCGGCTCCCGAGCTTCACGACCGAGATCAGCGAGGTGCCCTCGACGTCGAACCCGCTCGGCCTCCGGGGCGGGGGCGAGGGCGGTACGACGCCGGCGCTCGGCGCCGTCGTCAACGCGATCGTGGATGCGCTCGCCGAGCTGGGCGTGGAGCACATCGAGATGCCGGCGACCCCGGAGCGCGTCTGGCGCGCCATCCGCGCGGCGCAAGCGCGCTGATCGCCGGGTCAGCGCGACGGGACGATGCGCAGGGCCCGATACCGCTCCGTCCG
>Ga0209376_1005347_pt1 | contig 10733 bp, 12 predicted proteins | sample GraSoiAngelo_134_FD_185891 | JGI IMG/M metagenome (GOLD analysis project Ga0209376, IMG submission 185891) | Grasslands soil microbial communities from the Angelo Coastal Reserve, California, USA - 14_0929_05_30cm (SPAdes) (version 2) | ecosystem: Environmental > Terrestrial > Soil > Grasslands ... | reverse complement strand
AAGAATGGATGGAACAGATGGCGCGCAATGTGACGATGGAAGATTCTGGTTTTCTGATCCATCGCAGGTACCTGCTGCATGATCACGACAGCAAATACAGCTCATCGTTTCGTCAGGTGATCGAAGCGCGCGCTGAGCAGCGCGTTGTTCAGGAGGGTTGAAGTCCCTTTGGCGCTCAAATGAGGGGCGCCATATCCAAGAAGCGGGGTTCGCAGCCTCGCTGGCCGGAGAAAGTGGAACACTACTGTCCGGGGAAAATTTGCCGACTTCAGCCCAAATTAATGATTAGCAAGGCCTTACCTCGGGTCGAAGCCGGGAACGATTTGAATTCAAATTCACCGATTTTATCCGAAATTTGGGGTCGGGAGGTGTTGGGCATGTTTGCGACAATGCCGCATGAATCTTGGCCAAACCGTCTTTTCCCAATTGCTCCAGCATCTACCTCACAAACAATTTCAAAAGTGCGTAGCTCGTTATGGCGGCGATTCCTACGTGAAGAGCCTCTCTTGTTGGGATCAGTTCCTTGCCATGGTGTTCGCACAACTGACTTACCGAGAGAGCCTGCGTGACATCGAAGCTTGCCTACGATCGATCGGAGGCAAACGGTATCATATGGGTTTCCGCAGTACGATCGCGCGTTCCACTCTTGCCGATGCCAATGAGTCACGGGACTGGCGCATCTATGCGGACTTTGCGCAAACTCTGATCGCGATCGCACGCCCGTTGTATGCTCATGATCCCATCGGAGTGGAGTTGCAGGAAAGTTTGTACGCTTTGGACTCGACCACCATTGACCTCTGCATTTCTCTCTTCCCCTGGGCCAAGTTTCGTCAGCACAAGGCAGCGGTGAAGGTGCATACTCTGTTGGACCTGCACGGCAATATTCCTTCGTTTATCCGCATAACTCCTGGCAAAACCAGCGATGTGAACATTCTGGATGAGTTCCTTCCGGAAGCGGGGGCATTTTATGTGTTCGATCGCGGTTACATCGATTTCACGCGCTTATTTGTGTTCACACTTTGCTCGGCATTTTTCGTCGTGCGCACCAAAGAGAATGTTTTGCTCCAGCGGCGTTACTCTCACCCCGTGGACAAGTCCACTGGTGTACGGTCGGATCACACCGTCATTCTAACTACCTTCGAATCGGCGAAAGCGTATCCCGATCCTTTGCGACGCGTCAGTTACTTGGATGTCGAGAACCGGCGCCGATTGAAATTCCTCACCAATAACTTCCAACTGCCGGCACTGAAGATCGCCCAGATCTACAAATGCCGTTGGCAAGTAGAATTGTTTTTCAAATGGATCAAGCAGCACCTGCGAATCAAGGCGTTTTATGGGACCAGCGACAACGCCGTGAAGACCCAGATCTGGATCGCAGTCTCGGTTTATGTGCTGGTGGCGATCGTCCGCAAGCGCCTCGGGCTGGACATGAGCCTTTACCAAATTCTACAGATTTTCAGTATCACCCTACTCGAGAAAATGCCCATTTTAAGCGTACTGGAGGCATTCGACTCCCGTTCCGACTTACTCGATAACTCTAGCCAATTGATTCTGTTCGATTTTTAACCGGACAGTAGTGATCCTTACTCTTCTGGTTGTCCGCCTCTACCTTCCTGTCTTCGCCTGCCACCTTCCCCGACCCACCCGGTCGCCGATCGCTCGGTCACGTGACTTTCATCACGCTTCAGGTACTATTTGGCAGTCCGACTACTGACAAAGCATCGCTCGCCATTTTGCTTGCGCTTATAGGTCCGCTTACCCCAATGCCACTCGGGGACTCTGCCAGTTCTCCTGAGGTCACGCGTTGTTCTTCTGTACCGTGCCGTCCGCAAACACCTTGGTGCGGTGGGTGAATGAGAACGCCTTCGTCTTCGAAGCGCAGACTCGACCTTGCCCCACCTTTGGCCGACCGGTTCATCTTGGGAGTTACCCCATCGATTACGGCCCGGTACTTCTCCGCAGGCCCTTCGGATCCCACCTTACGGTGGACACCCTGCCCTCCGAAGTACAGCAAGCGGTGGCTTTAGGTCGGTCTTGGCTGTATCCAGCTTTCGCCTTCGTGCCCGTTTAGACGTCTCCATACCTTCCACTTTTAGTAAGGATGATGAAGGTGGATCAGTTCGCTTAGCGAAAAACCCGTACATCATCGTCTGGAAGCCCGACTCAACCCGACGGATGTAAGCGAGGCCCACTTGCCGGTTGCCGTTTGCTTACATCTCAGGTCATGTGTCTTCGTGAAAGCTGCACGCGGGAAACCCGCACACGCAGTTTGGGCGGCGGACGGAGGCCAGCGCGCAAGCGCGCCTCCTCCGACCCGACAGGGAGTGTGAAGACCCTTGCCTTGCCGCCCAGAAGTCCGAATCTGAACGCCTATGCGGAACGCTGGGTAAGGTCGGTTAAGGAGGAATGCCTGGCGAAGCTGATCTTGTTGGGCGAAGGCTCATTGCGGCGCGCGCTGCGCCACTACGAAGCCCACTATCATGAGGAGAGAAATCACCAAGGCAAAAACAACGTATTGCTATTCCCTTTGCCAACTCAAGCAGTCCGTGGAGAACAGGAAAAGGTGCGGTGTCGGGAGCGGCTGGGCGGCCTGCTGAAATACTATGAGCGTGAGGCGGCATGAGCAGCAAACAAGAACATCCGATTCAGGCCATGGGGTTCTGGATGTTTGGCTTCCTTTCTGTGGTGCTGGCAGTGTTGAAACTTACGGTGGCGGGATATTGGTCGTGGTGGAGGGTGATGCTGCCATTCCTGGCGTTTCTGGGCCACAATGCGGTGTATCTGGCTGGCTTCCTATGCTTCTGTTGGCTGAAGCAGGAAGAAGATGAGGAGGAACCTACCCCCGTGCAGAAGCATTCGAGGGAGGGGTACAACATAGCGGCGCTGTTATTTTTCTTCCAAGCCTGGAAGGGGTTCTATGCTCGGGGAGACTCGAGGTGGTGGTCCTGTTTGGGATGTTGAGTCTGGTGGCACAGTTTGTGTACTGGTCGCGGATTGTCAGCGGCCTCAATCAAGAGCACGCCCACGCACGACTTTTTTGACCATAAGACCACAATACGAATCCGTCCCGGTCCCAGTACAGAATCTTCAACCGCTCACCACGCCTCGAATGAAACACGAACCAATGCCCACTCAGCGGGTCCTCACCAATCACCGCTCGCACGCGCTCCGCCAGCCGGTCGAACCCGCAGCGCATGTCCATGGCCTCACTCGCCAGCCAGATCCGCGTTTCCTGCGCGCGGTCCATCGCCTGCAAACTCGGCAGCCCGATCACGACGCCGTCTCCACCACCGCCAGTAACGCGCGCACATGCTCGGCATCGAACCCGCGCCCCACCAGCAGGCTCCGGCCATTCTGCAACCGGATTTCAACGCGCGAGTCCCCGGCCGCCTTCGGCGCAGACTCAGTCAGCTGTACTTCTAGGAATTTTACCGCGGTGTCTTTGCGCAACCGTTTCTTCCACGCAAAGAAATATGGTCTACACAGGCCGTGCTCACGACAGAACGCAGTAACCGTTTGCCCGCTACGGGCATGTTCTGAAATCAGCCTTCGCCACTTCGTCCGCGCTTTCTTTCCGCGTTTGGTCATGTCGCTTGCACTGCGACACGATCTTTTACAAGATGGGGTTCACTTAACGCTCACAAAACATCTATGCCTTTGTTGCTTAAGTGAAGGACGTGGACGGGCAAATCCCCGGCCACAAAGGCTTACTTGCAACATGTCGTGCATGACTTTGACGTAGAAGACTTGTGGGGCACAGTTGGGGAACAATTAAAGGAGATAGCCTGATAACTATTCGACGCCAAAGCAAGGGCTTATGGTGTTCGGCTGTATAGTTAACAGCCTCATACCTGATTTAATCACAATTGTGCCGGAGCCGAGACAAATCGACGGGAATCAGCAAGTTCTAGCTAAATGGGAGTAGTCAGATTTACCTTCTCTTTGCAGTTCTTATTCACCATTTGCCGCCATTCATCACAATTCGTATGACACTGGTATGACACTCGCGTAGTGGCTAGAGTTCTGGGCCATCCCACGTCCGCCCAGGGCAATCGGAGTCAGCCGTCTGCACAACCCAGGCATGGACAGGCAGTCCTACTTATATGTTAAGTGGAATAGCTTCTGGCGTGGTTTGCTCGCCAGGTTAACAGTTGCGGCGGTCGTCTTTCGCACCAAGTGCGATGATTTACTATCGTTTTGATTTTCCGCCCTAGTACGAGCGATTTGCTGCCCCGACCATTGCTACCACGTGCGATGGTTTTTGACCTGGAGGGGGCGCAAAATGAGGCACAGCGGAGAGTGGCACCTGCCCTCGAAGTACGATTGTGAGCCCTGGAATCAGTCCGGCCCCCTCCACGCACACGCACTGTGACAGTTTTCTGTTGAGGGCCGTCCGAATGGAATTGTTCCAGCAAGGCCGAGTCGTATCTGTGTGAATAGTTCCAGCGGCGAGGCTGAGTCCACAAAAGAGTCTTTGGAACAGACGACGCCATGCGCTGGATGAAACGCCCCACGACCGCCCGACGCCACAGGTGCTACACTGCACGGCCTGGAGCCGACTATGACCAACGAGCTCACTCGACGCCAGCTCCTCTCCGCTGGAGCCGCGGCAAGCGTCGCAGCTCTGCCAACCCCAGGCATATTCGCTGGCGCTGCCGTGTCCGCTGAGATGCCACGACGTAAGTTCTATCCGATTCTGAGCCTCGGACGCCTTGGTTTCCAAGCCAGTTTCCCGGAGTCGCTCGAACTCACGGTCAACCACGGTTTCGAAGGCCTGGATCCTGATCCGAATTACTTCGCTTCGCTGGGCGATGATGCGTTCAAGCGTCTCCTTGACGACCTGCAGGCGAAGAATCTCAGATTCGGCGCTGCAGGTCTGCCGGTGGAGTTTCGCAAGGATGAGGCGAGATTTAACGACGGACTGAAAAACCTCCCGGCCACGGCCGACATCCTGCAGCGAGCAGGCGTGTGGCGCGTCAGCACCTGGGTTCTCCCCTGCTGTAATGACCTCACATACCCTCAGAACTTCCGCCAGCATGCCGACCGCTTGCGCCAGTGCGCGCGGATTCTCGCCGACCACGGCCAGAAGCTCGGCTTGGAGTACGTTGCGCCGCGCACTCTTTTGCGGAGCCAGCGACATCCCTTCATACATACCATGAGCGAGATGAAGGAGCTGATGGTCGCTATCGGTACGAACAACCTTGGCATTCAGCTCGATAGCTGGCACTGGTTCAACGCGGAAGAGACGGACAAGGACCTGTTGACGCTGCGCGGCTCGGATGTGCTGACCGTGGACCTGAACGATGCCCCCATCGGCCTGTCGCTGGACGAGTACCGGGATGACCACCGCGAGCTACCTGCCGCCACGGGCGTCATTCCGGTGAAGGGCTTCCTGGGTTCGCTGGTCCAGATCGACTATGACGGCCCCATCCAGCCCGAGCCCTTCAACGCCGCCCTGCGTGCCAAGTCGCTCAACCAGGCTTGCACCAGCGCCTCCGCCGCCATGAAGAGGGCCTTCAGCCTGTTGTAACCTCGGGCCAGCGCGGCCTGGCCTTGTATCGCGCAGGGGGCGTTTTAAACAGGCATCTGCGCCTTGCTTTCATAGAAATCGGTGTTCTGCTTCCGTTTGATGGTCTCTACTTGCTCTTACACGGAGCCATATACGTCGAGGACACGCATGAAGCGCGACCGGAAAACCCCGTTTCTGGCCAACTTCCGGTTCGACGATCCACCCAATTTCCGGTAGCCGGACTCTCCAGGCGGGACCGCCTTGGTTTTTTTCGGGAACAATCAGGATCGACCCAGGATCATCTTCCCTGATGCCAGCCGGTTGGTCAGTCAAGAGGCCGGCTTGCGCAATGATCTGTTGATCGTCTACAATTGTAGGTAATCTAGGCATATGGCAAAGCCGACCGATCTTGTCCAAGGCACTCTCGATCTCTTGATCCTCAAGACCATCTCGCTCGAGCCTAAACACGGCTGGGCCATCGCCAAGCGCATCCAACAGGTTTCACAAGAAGCTCTCCAGATCCAGCAGGGATCCCTGTACCCGGCGCTACACCGACTGGAACAGCAGGCCTGGAACAAGGCCGAGTGGCGTCCGACTGAGACCGGGCGAATGGCAAAGTTCTACTCCCTTACAAGTTCAGGGCGGAAACAACTGGAAAGGGAATTGGCAAACTGGGCTTCGACGGCCATCAACATCGTGGTCCAGGAGGCTTAGCAATGCGGATGTTAGACAAAGTCCGTTTGCGGCTTCGGTCGCTGTTCCGCCGTCCGAATGTCGAGTTCGAGCTCGAAACCGAACTTCGTTTCCACCTGGATCAGCTCATTGAAGAGAACATTTCATCCGGTATGCCGCCCGAAGAGGCCCGCCGGGCCGCGCAGCGCATGATCGGAGGCATCGCGCAATACAAGGAGGAGTGCCGGGATATGCGCCGCGTAAACTTTGTCGAGGATCTTGTACAAGATGTACGTTACACGATTCGATCTTTAGCAAAGAGTCCAGGGTTCACAGGAGTTGTCGTCGCCACGCTGGCGCTTGGGATCGGAGCAAACATTGCCATTTTCACGATCGTGCATGGAGTGCTGCTGCGGCCCCTCGACTATCCAAAACCCGATCAGCTGATGTATCTGACGGCAGAAGCTCCGGCCATTGGGGGCACCCGAAGTGCGCTCTCTGCGCCAGAGTACATCGAGTTCCGCCAGATGAACCGGTCGTTCGCGGCGGTTGGCGCTTATTCGACCGGCGGCGCGGCGTACACAACCGGCGAGGTCAACCTCACGGCCGGGGATCGACCTCTGCGGGTGCGCTCGATCTCCGTCGATGCACATTTGCTCAAAGCGCTCAGTATTCAGCCGGAGCAGGGACGCTTCTTTAGTGACGAAGAAACTGCGCGTTGGACTGGGACGCTACCGCCACCGATCGCAATTCTCTCCCACGAATTGTGGCGAACAGCATTTGGACAACGACCGCTCGTTGGACAAAAGGTGGAAATCGAGGGCCGCCGACACGAAATCGTGGGCATTATGCCGCCCGGGGCCGACGTCATGGATAACCACACCCAGGTTTGGCTGCCCCTCTGGCTACACCCGAATACAGCCGCGCAACGCGGGGCCCATGTCCTCTACGTCATTGCGCGACTGAAAGGCGGCATCACAGCTAAGGTGGCACAGACGGAGTTGAGTGCATTCCTCGAAAACTGGGGCGATCGCGTCGGCACGACAGACCATGTGCCCACGAACCGTCCCCTGCGCTCAGTAGACCACACCCTCCAATTGCGGGCGTTACAGGATGCGATCGTTGGGAATGCCAGCCGCCCGATCTGGGTTCTGCAGGCCGCCGTGGGATTCGTGCTGCTCATCGTCTGCGCGAATCTCGCGAACTTGGTAATGGCTCGCGCCGGTGCACGCAGACGTGAGTTTGTACTGCGCACTGCTCTCGGCGCCAGCCGCGGCCGGCTGCTCCGGCAGTCGGTAACCGAAGGTGCGGTGATGTCCGGAGCGGGTGGCATTCTGGGTCTGTGGCTGGCCAGCGCTGGCGTGCGGGCGCTGATCCGTGCTTACCCGACCAGCATCCCACGGACCAGTGAGCTTGCGATTAATTTGCCCGTTCTGCTGGTTGCGCTCGGCCTCTCGACTGGGACTGCCCTGCTTTTCGGATTCGTGGCGCTCGGGCGCGGGAGAACGAGTAGCATGGCGGCTGCACTCAAGGAGGGCGCAAGGGGTTCCAGCGGTGCCTGGCGTCATTACGCCCGTCGTGGACTCGTGATAGCCCAAGTCGCTTTCGCGGTGATGCTGGTTATCGGAGCGGGTTTGCTAGTTCAGACAGTCTACAACCTCACGAGGATCGATGCAGGATTTGACCGGTCGCGGCTGGTGACGTTCTCGATGACATTGCCAATGGCGAATTCAGAACCCGTCACACGTGCGCAGGCATATCAACGCGTCCTCGACAGACTTCGCTCCGTACCGGGCGTGCTGGGAACGGTTGCCATGTCGGGTCTGCCGCCGAATCGAACTCCAGATGCGATCGCTACGCCTATCGAGAACTACACCTCCGACGATGGCAGGCCCTTTGAAATCATCGACTACTACCAATTCGTCATGGGCGACTATTTCGGGACGATGGGCATCCCGATCGTCGCCGGCCGCGGCTTCGAGCGAACCGACACCGCGTCGCAAGGCAAGGTGGCCATCGTCGATGAGACTTTGGCGAAAAGGATCTGGAAGGGGCAGAACCCGATTGGCCGTCGTCTGCGGCCTCCGGGTGGTTCGTTTGGCGCCAGCGATGATGTCTGGCATACGGTGATCGGAGTAGCCAAGGACGTCAGGCAACGTGGGGTGGAGCGCCCGGCAGGAACTGAACTTTACGTATCCCTTGACCAGCACGGCGTCGCTCCGCCGAGTATGAGTGTGGTGATGCGGACGACGCTGCCACCGGCGGCGCTGTCAGGGACGATCCAGCGAGTGGTTCGGGAAGTGGACGCCGCGGTTCCCGTCGTACGGCTTCGCGACATGGATTCGGTGTTCGCCGAATCGATTCGCCGGCCGAGACTTCTGGCGCAGCTATTGGGCTCTTTTGCCGGACTGGCGCTGCTACTGGCAGCCATCGGCACTTACGGTGTGCTCTCCTACATCGTTACGGAGCGCCGGCGCGAGATCGGCATTCGGGTCGCCCTTGGTGCAACTCGCTCCCACGTGCTCACACAGATCGTGAAGGAAGGGCTTCAAGTCACGGCGTTGGGTGTCACCATTGGCCTTGCAGGCGCGCTTGCCGTAAATCGGTTGTTTGCGTCCCTGCTGTTTGGTGTGCAACCGACAGATACCGCGACGATCGGCTTTGTGATCGCGACGATTACGGCCGTGGCGGTGGTCGCCAGTTGGCTGCCGGCGTGGCGCGCATCGCGGCTAGACCCGAACGTCGTGCTCAGAGATGAGTAACAGCTGAGACGGTCTATTACGCCATACCGCGATTTTCCTGGGTGGATCGTTGGTATGAGGAAGGTGAGGCCTGTGAAAACTGCGTTACCGGAAACTGAACGGACTTCGGCTCAGACTGATTGCCGAGCGGATCACGGCAACCCGGAAGTTATTAGCCGTGAGTGTTTGGATTTCATGATTCCGCTAGGCGAGAAACACCTGCGCAGAATCGTGGCAGAGTGGGTTACTCATTACAACCAAGGGCGCCCTCATTTGAGCCTCGGACCGGGGATTCCCGAACCTGCTGCGGTGTTCCTACCGCTGCAAGGTCACAACAGACATTCCTTGGCCCAAGAGTGCAAGGTCGTGGCTCGCGCGCTTCTCGGCGGGCCTCCATCACGAATACCGTTGGGAAAGGATCGCCGCGTGAAGGACATATTGCTGAGATGACGCCGCACCCTGCTCGGGTCCTCCGAATTTCTGGTGGCTGTACTGGCGAATTCGTTTGCAAGACGATCGAGCTAGCCTAAAGCGTGTTGCAAAACCCCGCGTCTTGGCGCGGCCCGTTGAACGGAGGGAATTTCGTGGAGGAAGTGTGCTCTGCCTCTCCTCCGAGCTGCTGGCTTGGCCAGTTGCCCTGCAAGTCTTAGGTCTCGCGCACGCACCCGGTGGCCACCGCTGATCTAGCCACGGTGGACCAATCCCATCGGCTGGAGTCAAGAGTGCCCAGCAAGCAACGAGGGATTTGAGCGGGCCAGCGCGACTCCGAACGAATGCAATGCTCGTTGCAGGCAAGGTTCTGATGGAAGTGGGAACAAATTCTCTCCAGCAGTTAACCGATCCGTCGCAACTGGCATGCAGTTGGTGATTCACACCGGCTTGGTGACCAGGGTTCAACAGCAGAAAGACGACTCCCCAACAGACCAAGAGGAAGCAGAACCATCGCTTCATCGCGAATCGGCCTCGCGGACATGCCGCAAATTCCGTTCCTTATTCAATTCCGCCAGCTCGCGCAAACCATCCTGCAGTTTTTGCCAAGCCGCCACTCCTTCGCGCGTGGCCTGCTCCGCCCCCTTCGGAACGTAATAACCCGTGGTCTTGCCCTTCTCCCCACGGTAGCTGATGTTCAGGTGCGGACCATGCTTGGGCCCTCCGGTCTGGCAATGGCAGCCCGGGCTTCCGCAAGTGCGGTAGGTTTCCGACAGCGTTCCGAAAATAGCCACCTCCGCTAGACGCTCGATTTCACTCAGCAGCTTGCGCCGCTGCGCGGAGGATTCAACCAGCTTGGGCATCGCGCCTCCCTCTTTTTGCGCTCCAGCCAACGGGCGATGGAGAACAGATTCTTGGTGATCACGCTCCAGCCCACGTAGCGCTGAAATCCATGCTCTCCCTTGTAAGTAGCTCGCCACATCGAAAACGGATGCTTCAGGGTGCTGATGGTCGCTTCCCAGCCAGCTCGCCAGCGCAAAGCTCGTTTGAACCAACGCTGTTTCTGCCGTTCCGCGCGCTTCCGCGACAAACGCCCACGCGCCGGCAGCGTCACCTTCTCGACTCCCCGGGCCTCCGCCTCGCTCTCGTTCTTGGCGGAAAAAAATCCGCGATCGGCCGTAGCCCGTATGGTCAAAAATCTCAAACGTATTGAAAAGGCTTGGTTTCCGGTCTCATAATTTGCTCACACAGCTGCTTTCTGAAACCTCAAGAGCATGTACAATCTGGGTTCGACGATCAAGTTTACGGAGGCTCTGGAATGATTTGGGCTCGCATGCTTGCTTACATCACCGGAACCGTAGACCAGGAACTACTACTGAGGA
>Ga0209376_1005335_pt1 | contig 10751 bp, 6 predicted proteins | sample GraSoiAngelo_134_FD_185891 | JGI IMG/M metagenome (GOLD analysis project Ga0209376, IMG submission 185891) | Grasslands soil microbial communities from the Angelo Coastal Reserve, California, USA - 14_0929_05_30cm (SPAdes) (version 2) | ecosystem: Environmental > Terrestrial > Soil > Grasslands ... | reverse complement strand
GTTCGGGGCAATGCAGCAACTAGCACAGTTCTTCTCGGATCTGATGCAGCCTTGTTCGGCTTAAACGCGACTACAACGATAAGGGTCGGGGCTACTTCCCTGGGAGATTACAGCGTTACCGTTGTGGCTGCGAGCGGGTCTCTGGTTCGCTCAGCAAGCATCACCGTTCACTCCCAAGACGTGAGCGTGCAGGTCAGCCAGACAACTCTCCGACTGTTGCAAGGCTCGTCAGTCGAATCTCAAATCACCTATTCCAGTCTCAACCAGTTCGCTGGGAACTTGACTCTCACAGAAACGCCTCACATGATCTATCCAAACGGACCATGTCCCTACTTCGGGAGGTGCTTCATTAACAGCACTCTTAGCACGAGTAGCGTGATACTTAACGGGCGATCGACTTCGAGTGTCATCCTTACTATCGCGGTTGGAGATTTTGTCCCTGCAGGAAACTACACCTTCACGACCATCACTGCCTACGGAGGTTGGACTTGGCAAGAACAAGTCCGAGTTGGAGTAGCCGTTGCCCCTGAGCCTTCTCTAACTCTCGACGGCTATTCGTATAGCTCCGACACCAATGCCACTCTTATTCTTAGAAACGGCGGACCTGCCGCGATCGAGATCACATCTTACACCGTGACCGATTCGGCAGGTGACCGCGTGACCGGCTGTTTTGGTTTCCCAATACCCATGGGTTGCTACCTAGCATCGTTCATTGGTCAAAACGACGGAGGGGCAATCAACGTGCTTACGGCCCCCCTATGCGGCTATTGCAGCCTCTCAGGAAGCTCCTTCACCTACCAGCCGGGCCAAACGTATACAATTGTGCTAACTACATCTAGACAGAACTCCTTCACCCATAGCATCACACGATAGCGTCTCGGGAGCCTGCGCTTTCTAACATTTTGAGGCCGAGTACATCGACTGACTCGGTTCGCTTGTTAACGTCTTAATCATGGTGTCGTGGACCGACTCTTGGCTAGTCTGGTTTGCCTTGGAGCCTCTTCAACCAGTTGATTGTCGCGCGAAGACCTTCGTCAAGCTTGCATTTTGGTCGGAAGTCGATCATCTTATGCGAAAGAGCGGTATCAGCTTCGCTGTTTCTGACATCTCCAAGCCTCCCGGGGGCGTATGTGGGGTGAACATGGTAGAGCTTTAGGTTTCCAAGGACTTTCTCAGCGCAACTTGATGCTCGTTGGTTTCCCCGTTCCTACGTTGAGAATCGTCCCGCCGGGAAGCGGTTTCCTTAACGAAGCCACTGTCGCTCTTACAACATCGCCAACGAAGACAAAATCACGTGTTTGTTTTCCGACACCGAATATTATCGGTGGCATTCTCTCCAAGCCTCGGCGAATAAAACGAGTGATGACTCCTGCATAGTTGCTCGACTGGCAGGACCATCTACGTTGAAGTATCGTAAAATTGCCGTGGGGATTCCGTAGAGCTTGTAATAGATCTTGCAATAATGCTCGGATGCGAGCTTCGAAACGGCGTATGGAGAAGCGGGTGCGGGTTAGTCGGTTTCCCTGCAACGTCCTCTTCGGTCGCCGTATACCGCTGCAGTTGATGCGAACACGAAACGCTCACAGTCTATTCTTCGAGCAAGCTCCAGTGCAGCACATGTAACGATGTTTGACCTGACGGTTGAAAGTGGATGCCTGACTGGATTCTCAACGGAGGTCTCTGCAACTACATGCGCGATCGCCACGCTTCTGAGCTGAAACTTGCCCAGTCGATAGTCCCGACATCAAGACAAAACTGCTTCACCTACTAGATAACCGATTGGATTTTCCACAACCCTCGAGGATTTGCCTAGAAGAGGCCTTTCGGCTCAACAGCCTTGAATCGCTAGCACGTATCGACTTTCGACCCATTCTAATTCCCAGAATGGTCTTGTTTTGGAAACAAAGGAATTATAGCCGTTCGTCTGACACGACCCACAGCAACCGATGCAAGTCTGCAGTGCCAAGACCTCTCTAGATCGACAGTTCCATACACCCGGAGTGCACTTGCATTGATGCTTTTTTGGGGAAAACTAGTTGTGTAGCGAGGTAGCCATGGTTTATCGACGCGACAGAGATTATGATCGATATTGGATGGTTCACGGACCCTTAGAGGAGTCGTGGCCTGAAAGAGCGGTTCGGGAGTCACAAGCATCTAACATACGGATTCGGGTCCAACCTACTTGCCTTCAGAGAGGAGTTGTCTAGCGGACCGGACATCGGAAATTGATGATCCCATGATGAACCGCCTTCTCGTTGCGATGGTCGATGACGCTTCGCTCTATTCCAAGAAGCTCATTGAAGGGTACAGCCAGTTAGGGGCCCGGTGCGTTCTATATGGCCCGCTATCAGCCATATCATCAAAATCGCCCAAGATAATGGTGGGACTCGGACCCGAAGCAGTTAGAGTTTGGAGTCAGAACATGTTTCCTTTCCAAGTCTTGAAAAGAGCAGTCAGGGACAAGCCTGACCTAGTGCATGTTCAGTTCGAATTCTACGGTATCCACTCGTATGGTCCAATCTACGCATCTATAGGGCTGCCGATACTTCTGATTCTCCTACGCGTGGCCCGCTTGAGGACTCTAGTGACACTGCATTCCGTTCTACCCTCCACGAGTGGTCAGCTGTCCCAGGTAAGAGATACATCACCGAATGCGAAGGGATTCCCCACAGTTCTGCTAGAGGCATTCTTATTGCTCTCGTACAAGCTCGTTGGATCGTTTGCTAACGGAATACTTGTACATGCTCGGGTTTTCAAAAGGAGACTTATCGAACAGTATCATGTGCGTCCGTCGAAAATTGTGGTCGTTCCCCATGGAGTTGACCCTTGGGACCGTGCTTCACCGAAAGAACAATCTTCCGGCAGCATCCAAAATCCTATTCTCTACTTCGGTGTCATCTCGCCTAGAAAAGGAATTGAGAACCTCCTCAGGGCCTTCGCGCTCTTAACGAGGAGACGACCGGACTGCGAACTCTTGCTGGCAGGGTCTAGCCCTCCATACTACCCAGGATACGAGTCAAATCTCAGAGACCGAGCCCTTCGACTCGGGCTGGGTCAAAAGATTCACTTTCTGGGCGCGGTCGACAACACACTTGCCCACAAATTGTTTGAACAAGCACGGTTCGTGATCCTCCCTTACTCGTACAACGTCTCTGCGAGCGGAGTACTTTCTTGGGCCATAGGCCATGGAGTCCCTGTCATAGTTTCCGACAACGAGTATTTCAGAGAAGAATTGTCTCCGCGACAATTTGGCTTGATGGTTACTCCAGGCAAACCAGAACCTCTTGCGGAAGCAATGGAGAGTCTGCTCACAGAAGAGGAGCTGCACGCGTCCCTCTCACAATCAGCACGAGAGGCCGGCCTATCACGTACATGGAACACAGTCGCGTCAGAAACGATGCAGTATTACCAGACGATGATTTCGCACAATGGGTTCAAGACAACAGCGATTGCACACCATTAAGAAACACCGCGAAGAGCTTTGTAGTCACACTCAATGTTGTACGTGAAGTAAGCTTGGATGACGAGCTCGCGCTAGTCTCCATAATCTTGGTTACTCACAACGGAAGTGCCGTTATAGAAGGATCTCTTAGAAGCCTAAAGAACCTTGAATGGCCGAAGCTGGAAATTATCGTTGTTGACAACGCATCAACTGATGACACACTCGATCGTGTGAGTCGCTCCTTACCCACGGCGCGTATTATTGCGGTAAGGCAGAACCGAGGCTATGGTGCTGGAGGCAATCGCGGTGCCAGTGTCGCGAGAGGAAATATTCTCCTCTTCATGAATCAAGACGTCGCCCTCTCCAGCCAGTTCCTGGAAGGGATAGTCTCAATGATGAGTCGTGACGAGAGTATCGGTGTATGCGGAGGAGCCGTTCTGTCTTGGGATGGAACAATGCTCGTCAGCATTGGCCAGATCTTTGAAAGGTGGACTGGGTATGGATTCGACGTGGGATTCGGTTCTTCGCAATTAGATCTCAAACGGCAGGTGAGTGAAGTCTTTTCTCCCAATGGCTCTGCCTTCGCCATCAAGCGGAACTTGTTCCGAGAGATAGGAGGATTCAATGAAGATTTGTTCATGTATTTCGACGAGACGGATCTTTCTTGGAGGGCCCGGATTGCCGGATTCCGAGTTGTCTGTTCTCGAAATTCGGTTGTTCGCCACATGATCACTCAGAGAAGAGCTCACGAGGCTAGGCTGCGTTACTATGTCGATAGGAATTCATTGCTCAGTGCCGCACGAAACTACGAGTTCTCCAGCCTCATTCTTTTTCTTCCAACCTCTTTTGCCACTCGCTTGGTTGGGATGATCGCGCTCGCGATTCTTGGGAGACAAGAACATGCGCTTTCTACTGCGCGAGCGATGAACGACTTCATCGTGAGCCTTCCTAAGTTGTGGAGAGAGAGACGTGCCTCGCCGAGGATTAGGCGAGTGTCTGACAGAGAAGTGATGAGGAAGGAAGTGTTGGCAAGTCCAAAGGATATTCTGCGGGTTTTCTCATCTTCCCTGATGCCCTACACCAGCAGTGAGGCTCATTCGTCCCGATGACCTCTCGCGAAATAGCATCTCAAGAAACAGAGGAGTCCGAAACAATCTCGACACGTAAGTCTACATCTTTACATCAGGTAAGGGCGATCGGCTTCTCGATTGGACTGTTTACTCTCCCATTGGCTCTTTTCTCCATCGTTCAATACTTCAGATACGGGTCTGGCCTCTTTCTAGGATGGGACACCTCCACCTATGTGTGGTCCGCCCAAGCGTTTTACGGGGAGGGCGCCCAATACCTATTCCGTATTAGCTATCCTAATTTGTATGTCATAATTCTCGCCGGTTTCGGCACCTTAGTGGGCCAAACTTCCGTTGCGGAAAGGATTCTTCCGTTCATTGTGGCTCTTCCCCTCGGCTACGCCTACTACCGACTTACCCTTGAGATAACATCTGATCGAAGACTTGGCTACCTTGCAGCTTTGTTGGGGGGGCTAACAATCAACACGCTGAGACTAGAGTCCGACCTGAATCGAAATCTGCTCTCTTACAGCGTGAGCATGATTCTCGGAATCTTAGTGTCTTATCAGCTGGGCAGGCCACACTTCTCGTGGCGAACCAATTGGAAACGTGCCTTCTTACTGTGGCTCCCTCTACTAGCCGTGGTAGCGTACACCCAAATTGAGACCTACCTTGTTTTGTCTCTGTCTATCCTGCTCTTGTTCTCCTTCACGCGAAACGTCAAGGCCACAGTCTTCGTGACGTCGCTCCTTTCGGTACCGGTTATCCTCGCCCTCCCCCTCATCTGGCCGTTCCTGTCGAATTATGCCGCCGGAATTGCGCTGATAGGATTCGCGCCACAATCCCCCCTCTCGATCCTAGCGACCGCGGCCCTTTTCCTCGGGGGTTTGGCCTTGCCGTGGACAGCGCTAGGACTGGTAACGATTTCGAGAAAGGCTCAGAAGGGAAGCCAGGCTTCTCTGTTCATCGTATCTTGGCTTGCCGCTCTTGTTATTCTCCTGCCCATTGCCATAGTGTTGGGTCTACCATATGATCGTTTCCTGTATGTAGTGCCTGTCCCCATGATTATCGCATCGGGCGCCAAGTCAATTCGAGTCCGAGCATCGTTATCGTCGTCGAATACTTGGCTTTGGAAACTTCTGGCACGAATGAAGCTGAGAGTCCCTAGAAATTCGTTGCTTCCGTTTGGCCTTGCGCTTCTGCTGATTGCCACATTGGCTACTTCGATCGCCGCAACCGACACGTTTCTACGCCCTTACGTGTCCCAAGACGATGTCAATAGGCTAACCCAGGCTGCGGAACTCCTCCGTCAGTACGGCTACAACCAGCCTATCTTAGTGATGTATGGTCCGACTGCGGCAGATGTAAACTCTATTTACCGGGCATACTTCGGGATCAACGCTCCAGACAACTTCGCGTACTATGGAAAACTCCAATATCTCTTCACACTTCCCAACCCTGAAGACGTCTACGCGTGGCAGTACGACCCCTCATATGAAATGGCAAGTTCCACTCGATACAGAGCGGAGATACTTATGCAGTTGGGAGCTGCGTCCACCGTTGCTTCTTATCCTATCGTGATTGCGGGTGGAGACACTTATGACCGCCCCCTTTCAGAAATATTCGTTAAGCAGTTTGAGACGGCTCCTGGAAGTGGGATATACATCATTCCGCCAAATCAACTAAACGCGAGCCAGGTAGACTACTGGAGACTGTACACTTATTCAGACTGGACAACAAAGACAATTTCGTACGTGGCCAATGCTACATGGGCTGAGGCTCAGCAGGATCTTGAATACGTCGGAAGAGGAATCGGAGCACATTTTGAGGCCAACTACACGATTAGTCTTGCCCAGTCCTGGGCCAAGATGGAACTCACGTTGAAACTGCTTGACCGGCAGCAAGCCTTCAGATTCCCTGACGGTTCAAATGCTACTCTAGCACCCCTCGAAATCCTGTTCGACAATCAGCCGCGTCTTACCCATGCTTATGGTGGCCAAGGACCGTTGACTATCCCTGTGACTTTGCAAAATGTTACGTCGGGTATTCACACCATAACGATAATTTCAGCCTCCAATGGACCGACGATGGCGGTCGTAATCTCTCTTGATGAGCTTCAATTGTGCCCCCTACAGTGCTCTTGAACTAGTGACGAGAAATACACAACAAACATTTTGAAAAGTTAGAGGTTTTTCCCTTTTAGCATGGCACTACGTGCGCGGGAATGCTTGTGACTCGATGCCATATTTTGAATGGAAAAATCAAAGCACATTAGCAGAAGATACACGAGGGTAATCTGCCGCATTAGCCTGTAAGTACTCCTCTGAGCTGTGACGCACTGTAGTCCAGACCTTCGCGGAGTCCTCCGCTCGAGCCAAGCCTAGCACTCCAAAGAGGCCATCCGAAAACTATGCTGAGTAAACCGTCGAATAAGAACAGGCATTGGACGACGCGTGGATACATCTTCCACTTCCTGCAATACCGGAGCATGGCAAGACAGAAGATGTAACGCCGAATAGGCCTAGGGAGCTTCTTCGCACTATGCCCTAGGTCGTGTGGAATTCTTATAGCTGGCATGATACCTCGTCGAATCTTTACCTCGTGAGCTCTTTTAGCAAGGTCCACATCATTCCACCAGATAGGGAACTCCTGCGAGAATATTCCACCAACCCTCTCAACCGCGTCTCGTGAGATAAGCAAGAAACTTGCACCCGGTTGCTCGACCGGACTCACGGGTTCCTTAAAATCTGTCCTTGCATAAGTGTAATCGTCTAAGAAGAAATTGCCCAGAAGGTACTTATCAACATGAGAACCAAACACGCTGAAACCAAAGAATACTCTAGCAACCGTGGGGAACCGCCTGACGACAACTCTTTGAATGCTTCCGGCTTCATTTACCATTTCTGCTGTAAGCATAGAATAATCGTCTTGGGATCTCGCAAAGGATACCATTCTTAGAAAATCGTCTGTAAATATTACATCAGGGTTGCACAGAAGTATCCACTCTCCACTTGCAATTTCGTAGGCTTGCTCAGTTGCAATCGAGAGACCTAGGTTGCTCGCGTTGAGGATCAGCTTCAAGCCTACCTTCGTGAGAATCTTGCTTTCACTCTCGAGCATCTCCGCGGTACCATCGTCGGAATGATTGTCTACGACTACTGTTTCAAGGGTGAAAGGAGTTTTGTCTAGAGATTCCAAGGATCGCAAACATCTCATGACAGCATATCTACTGTTCCAAGTAACGATGATGACCGAGATACTGATTCTTTTCATGCAATGGTTCACCAGTTGACTCTGATATGAATTCTGGGCACTTTGATTTCCACGTCACACCACGACTCTCTGTATGGGACGCATTTCGGAGGCTGGGGTCGGAGCGCAAGAGTGGAGAAGCGGATACAAATGACACGGTCCACTGGCAAACTCATTGTCATTGGGTTTAGGCCCCCGCGAATCCGAAGAAGTCAGTTCCTTATGGAAACTCTACTTCTCGAGCCGATTTTTCCGAGACTAAGCCCCTGAAATATTGCTCGTCAGGCAAAACAGAATAGCAAGTTGCGCGTTATCAGACAATCCGCCTCAATCACCATAAGGGATAAGAAATTATGATTTGAGATTCTAGGAACCAAAGTCAGGGCTCGCTATATGAATCGACCCTTTGATCCTATCCGCCATGATAGTTGTCGGTATCCCTCGGAGTCAAGGGTGACTGCAAAGGGCCGTTGAGTCGGGGAGTTAGACCTCTATTTTCAGCCTTCGGAAACCCGCCATTCCCGACCTTGTCCAATCGTGAGGGTGCCGAATTCTTTAGTGGAAGAGTTTCCGACCCTCGCTGCGCAAATTCGTTGAAATGCTCCTTCACAAAAGCCAGAAACAGTCCCCACATTACTCGGAACATATGGCTCACCGGGTTGAATGTGGAAGTATCTCCTTCATAGTTAATTGATACATCCCTCTCAACAATCCTAAAACCCTCTTTCGCGACTTTTATGAGAATCTCAGAATCGACGCCCATTCCATTTCTAGAGATAACCATGGTGGCGATTACTTTCGAGGAATAAGCTCTGAATCCGCTCTGAGTATCCCGCACGCTGGTTCTTGCAGACATGTTTGTCAGTGCAGAGAGAATGGAGTTTCCAATCTTTCGGTATCGTGGAACAGCGTTTCCATTCCCGAATCTTGAGCCAATTACAACCTCAGCGGACCTATCAAGAATCGGACTCAATAACTTAGGAATATCCCGCGGACTGTGCTGTCCATCCCCGTCAATCGTGACGATAATGTCAGGAGACGCCTTCTCAGCCTCGCGCAGAAGAGTCCTCAAGGCAGCTCCTTTACCAAGATTCCTGAAATGCCTTATCACCCTGCCACCATTGGCCTCAGCTTCCAATGCGGTTCCGTCGGACGATCCATCATCGCAGACGAGGATCTGATTCGCGAACAGGGAAGCTTCTCTAATCACATGTCCGATTCTTGTCTCTTCATTGTATGCAGGAATGCAAACAACCACCCTGGGGTGAAAGGTGCTGTCGACAAGCAAAGTATCAAGGTTGTCAAGAATTGTAGAAGCTATCGTCAATAGTAGTCTTCGCATCCGAAAAGGTAATCTTTCACGTCAATTTCCGAAATCGGCGTTTCTAGCTATTTATGGATTATATAACCATCCACAACGAAGTCCGCGCAAGGATGGAATCCAGAACTAATCAATTGCTTGCTGAGTGTTACTTTCTCATAGCACTTTTATATAATTAGACCCCCCACGAACTTTTCAGTTGTCAACAGTAAATTCCCAAGATGTATCAAAACGAAGATTCAATGTAGTCAACAGCTTCTTTCAAAGCAACGGCAATAATGGATTAGCCGTGGTTGGATGCGGCGAGGGATATGTTGCTAATAACAACATAACATTTCGCAACCTCGTGGGAGTCCTCCTTTCTCAGGCGCTCAAATGTAACCATCGTGGGAAACGAAGTGAATTCCAACGGAAACAACGGAGTCCTTGCTGTAATAATTCGTATGTCAATCCCTATTGGAATGGGATACAGATATCGAATAGGTCCGAGAGCGCGATGATCGTAGGAAACGTCTGCCGAAACGTAAACGTGAATACAAGTCAATGGTATGGAATATCAGTAACAGACACGTGCGATGGCATTATCATTGTGGGAAATGACTTAAGAGGCAACGCCAGCAAGGGACTGAATTGGCCCAGCACGGGAACATGGAACTCAGCCGGAAACCTCGGCTATCCTTGAGTTCAGGAGTGCGGGCTCTTGGTATCCGTGAAAAAGAACAGAAGATTACAAGTGATAGGTTAGGTTATCGTGGACCATTTGTCGTCTTGGTCGCGACCAATCGTTTCTGCGAACCCTTTTGTATTATTGTTTCGTGGCCATCTATTTTTCGTTAGATTCTACGGAAGACCGTGATCAAAAAGTGGCGCAGTAAGCGAATCCCGTTCTGCCATGGCATTAGGTTTGCGCGACTAGAGAGAGTTCGTCCCGAGAATGGGTCTAGACCGGATTGTGGGCACCCTCTTACTGCGTCGTCTGAACGGTCAGCTTGTATTGTTCTTCAGGCCAACACGATTCGTCCGACCCGAGATCCGAGTTAGGTTCATTGACTTGAGTGTCAGTGCTCCAAACCCGAGGAGGGTTAGGGCTAGGGCCCAGACCCCATCTATGAGAACTATGGCACTCATCGCAATGGCCAGTGTTGCGAATATGCCTTCGGCGATCGCAATCCTGTCGAGGCGAATGTCTCGATGATACTGCCTGTTATTCTCTCCAGCTTGGCCATGCTTTGGAGTTCTGAAGAAGTAGCCTGTTTTGCCGCGTATTCCGTTCAGGAAACCGATCGTGATTGCAGTGATCATGCAAGAAGTGGTGTAGGAGAGTAGTGGAAGAAGTAGAAGGTTGCGCGGGGTCATTATCTTTTGGATGTGAAGCGCATAGATGCCTGAAGCGAAGAAGGAAACTACAGGCAGTGTTACGATAATGATGTAGATTGGACTTGAGAATATCGAGTTTGAGGGCGCGGTTAGCCCGAAGACTAGGCCGAGGGCCGACACGAAAGTAACCACTATCCAGCTCAGTGCTTGGAAGGGTCCGACCAAAGTAGAAAACAGGACAATTCTCCTCCAGACAGAGAGCTTGTTGGAGCTCAGAATCTTTCGTCCGTTGGCAACGGCGCAGCTCGCCCAGCCTTGAGCTACGCGGACTGCTTGTTTCTTCCATACCTCC
>Ga0209376_1005333_pt1 | contig 10752 bp, 14 predicted proteins | sample GraSoiAngelo_134_FD_185891 | JGI IMG/M metagenome (GOLD analysis project Ga0209376, IMG submission 185891) | Grasslands soil microbial communities from the Angelo Coastal Reserve, California, USA - 14_0929_05_30cm (SPAdes) (version 2) | ecosystem: Environmental > Terrestrial > Soil > Grasslands ... | reverse complement strand
GCATGTCCTTCACGATGGGCGGGGTCCTCACGCCGTACACGAAGGCGATGTTCCTCGAGCTCGTCAAGCGCGTGCAGCGGCCGAACCGGAAGTACAAGGTCGTCCTCGGAGGGCCCGGCGCCTGGCATTTCGACTATCGACAGGAGATGCAAGAATCCCTCGGGATCGACCACATCGTCCACGGCGAGGTGGACCATCTGGTCCCGGAGATTTTCGATCGGATCGTGAACGATTCGGCGCCTCCGGTCATGCGCTTCACGAACGCGACGGCTCCGACGGTCGACCAGATCCCGAAAATCCTGGGCCCGACGATGCACGCGATGAACGAGGTTATGCGAGGATGCGGCCGCGGCTGCGAGTTCTGCGAAGTCACCTTGCGCCGGCCTCGGTACTTCCCGTTCGATTACATTGGTGACGAGATCGCGGTGAACACGAAGGTCGGGCAATCGTCGATCCAGCTCCACTCGGACGATATCTTCCTGTACAACCTCGAGAACTGGAAGACGATGGAGCCGAACGAGGACGCGGTGAAGGATCTCTTCCGCTTCGTGATGGCTCAACCCGGCGTCTCGCATTGCTACCCGACGCACGGGACGATCAGCGCGGCGGTCACGAACCCCGGGCTCATCCGGGACATCTCGGAGATTGTGCACGCCGGTCCGGACAAGTGGGTCGGCATCCAGAGCGGAATCGAGACCGGGAGTCCGGCGCTCTCGAAGGCGGTGCTGCATCGGAAGGCCGCTCCGTTCACGGCCGAAGAGTGGCCGGACCTCGTCGTCGAAGGCACGCAGATCCTGAACCGTAACTACTGGTATCCCGCGTTCACGATCATCCTCGGTCTGCCGGGCGAGACTCCGGAGGATGCGTGGATGACGGTGGACCTCCTCGACCGGATGGAGCAGATCCCGAACAGCCACTTCATCACGGCACCGCTCACGTTCGTGCCGATCGGCGTGTTGCGGGGCGAGGAGTTCTACAACATCGACGAGATGATCGACGAGTCACGCTTCAACGTGGCATACCGCGCATGGCGCCACGTCCTCCTGGAAATCGACCAGGACCTTTGGCAGCTGACTCGTCTTCCGGCTCCGACGAGGGCCCTCGTGGTCGCCACGGGTCGGATCGGCGGCCGGTACATTCTCGGGATCATGCACCGCTATGCGAGGCGGATGGGCTTCCGAATCCGAGCGCCGGCGAAGACGCGCCGCCAAGCGGAAGGCCACACGGTCAGCTTCCCGGCCGCGTGAGTCCGGATCCCGCGAATTCAACTTCCGTTCGCGACCCACGCCGGTATTGCTTCGCTTTCGCCTCGGCGCCTTCCTCTCCCATGATCGAAGGAAGCGTCCGCTCTCGCAAGAGATCGACAATCTTCTCGAGATCGGCCTCCGTCAGGCTGGTCAGATCCGCCCGCACGTCCCGAACCCGCTTGCGCAGCATCGCGAGCGCCATGTCTCCCCAGATGGCCCGCATGTCGGCCTCGATGAGCTCGTATGCCGCCTTCACACCCACGGTCTCACGCTTCGGCCGGCATCTGATGGGCGCTGAGCCACGCACTGTATCCAATGTAGAACAGGACGACGAGCGCGAGGACGAGGAACGCGTCGGGCAGGATTGTGTCGGCAAGGAGGATCCGGAACCCCGCGCTCAGGCTGAGCGCAATCCCGACCGCGGCGAGGCCGATGCTCAGACGATACAAGAGACCGCCTCGCATCATCCGGACGCCCCGGTGTGCGACGAGGAACCCGCCGAGGACGCCGCACGAGATGCTCAGGACGAGTACGATGAATTGCTCGGCGGAAACGACCATCGAACCGACCGTCCCTTCATGGCGGGCCGATGCGTCTTAAGTCTACGCCCACTGGATTCATGGGTGAGAATAATTCAGCCCTCGAGGCGCGCGGTGACGGACTGGCCCCCGGCCTGGCTGAAGTCCATCGAACGGTAGAGCGCGATAGCGGGGTCGTTGCCCACGGTGACGTAGAGTGCGAGTCGCGGCTCCTCGCGACCCGCGAGACGCCCCATCGCGGTTTCGAGCAACGCTCGTCCGAGTCCGCGCCCGCGACGGTCCTTCGCGACGCCGAGCTCGGCGACGAGCGGCATGCCCATCCAGTGCGTGATCAGAATTGCGCCCACGATCCGGTCGCCCTCGAGGGCGACGTGGGACGCGTCCGGCATGAACTGACCGGAGTCGCCTTTGAAGAGTCCCGCCACATAGCCGCGCCACTCCTCCTCGGGTCCCGTGTGGATGCCATATTGCTGCTCCATGTGTCCTTCGTACACGTCCATGAGGAACTTCGTGAGGCCGAGGACTTCGTCTTCCTCGGGGGGTTGGAGCTTCACACTAATCGGCGCGACGTTCCGCTTCGTCGGTGCCTCCATCCGCATCCGTGCAAACACGCGCCGAAAGCCGAGCGACTCGAATGCGGATTCGTAGATGTCCTCGAAGTGCGCAATAATTGAGGTCGCGCCGCCGGCCCGGAGGAGGTCCATCGACTTCAGAAGGGCCGTCGCGGCTTCCTCGCGAGATGTCGGATCCATCGAGAAACCCGAGATCTCGGCGGGGCCCAAGCGGACGGTCCCGATGATTCGGCCATCTCTCTTGACCGAGAAATGCGACCGCTGTTCTTCCGGAGGGAGCGCGAGGAAGCGATCGAGGTGGATTTGGAGGTCGCTCGTCGGGAGGTCCGTGCGACCCGAAACGAAGGTCCGCCAGTAGGCATGGGCCTCCGTCGTCTGCAATGGCTCCAAGCTCACCGGCATAGCGCCCGCGAGGGATTCTCGAGACATCAAGGTTCGCGCCGCGGAGATTTTATCCGGGAGGAGGCCCTTCGACACGACGAATGGATTTCGCGCTCACGGAGACCCAGGAGATCACCCGCAAGACGGTCCGCGATTTCGCGGAGCAGGAGATCATCCCGCAATCGGCCGCCTTCGATGAAAGCCAGGAATTCCCACACGCATGGGCCAAGAAGATGGGCGAACTCGGGCTCCTGGGCGTCTTCGTGCCGGAGAAGTATGGCGGCGCGGGACTCGACACCGTGTGTTATGCGATTACGATCGAGGAGCTTTCCCGCGGCGATGCGAGCGCCGGGGTGATTGCGGCCGTGTGCAATGGCCTCGTCTGTGAACCGCTCCTCCACTACGGGACCGAGGGGCAGAAGCGAAAGTTTCTCGAGCCCGTGGCGCGAGGCGAATGGCTTGGAGCGTACGCTCTCACGGAACCCGGCAGCGGCTCGGATGCGGCGGCGATGCGGACCACGGCAAGCCTCGAGCGGGACGAATGGGTCTTGCGGGGCACGAAGACCTTCGCGACGAACGCGTCCGTCGCCAAGATCGTCGTCGTGTACGCCCGGACGGGCCCGAAAAAACACGAGATCTCCGCCTTCGTCGTGCCGACCGATGCGAAAGGCTTCTCCGTCCTGAAGAAAGAGAACAAGATGGGGATCCGCGCGAGCGACACGGTCACACTCGGCTTCGATGGCTGTCGGATTCCCAAAGATAATCTGTTGGGAGAACTCCACAAAGGGTTCACGATCGCGATGGCAACTCTCGACGGGGGCCGGATCGGCATCGCGGCGCAAGCCCTCGGAATTGCCCAGCGGGCCCTCGAAGAGTCCACGAAGTACGCGAAGGAACGACAGGCGTTCGGCCAGAAGATTGCGGACTTCCAGGCGATTCAGTGGAAGCTCGCGGACATGGCGACCGAGGTCGACGCCGCCCGCCTGTTGACCTATCGCGCCGCGCACTTGGAGGATCTCGGGCAGCGGCACACGTATGAGTCCAGCGTCGCGAAACTCTTCGCATCGGAGGCAGCCCATCGAGCCGTCGATGCGGCGGTTCAGATCCACGGCGGGTACGGATTCATCAAAGACTACGTCGTGGAGAAGCTGTATCGAGACCAACGCGTCACGGAGATCTATGAAGGGACGTCGGAGATCCAGCGACTCGTCATCGCGCGATCGATCCTCGGCGGCTGAGGAATCGTCAAAGGACCTGACCATCGAAGGCTCGCATCCTAAGAGAGAATCATTTATGGCCGGGGGGCTTTCGCGGAGCGATGGCCACGCGCGTCCTCTACATGGAAGAGCGACGCGGACAGGAGCCGGACCCTTGCTACGCGCGGGAGTTCGACGCCCGGATCCTCGAACGTGGGACTGATTTCGTCGTCCTCGACCAGACCCTGTTCTATGCGGAAGGAGGCGGGCAGCCGGATGACACCGGGACCCTCCGATGGGAAGGGGGGGAGGCCCGGGTCCTTCGGGTCACGAAAGAGAAGGGCGTCGTCAAGCATCACGTCGATCGGATGCCGACTGCGGATGAAGTCCACGGCGTGGTCGACTGGGATCGACGGTACAAGCACATGCGGATGCACACCTCCCAACACCTCATGTCCGGGCTCGTGTTCCGAACCTACGGAGCGAGGACCGTCGGCAACCAGATCCACATGGACTACAGCCGCGTGGACTTCCAACCCGCGAACTTCACGCCGGAGGACCTGAAGCGAATCGAGGACGATTGCAACCGCGTCATCGCCTCATCGCAGGACGTCCGAATCTTCGAGGAGGACCGCGTGGTCGTCCAGAACAAAATCGAAGATCGGGCGCTTCTGGATCTCATCCCGCAATCCGTGCGGCGCCTGCGGGTGATCGAAATCGGGAGCGCGGACTACTGCCCCTGCGGCGGCACGCATCTGAAGAACGTCTCTGAGATCGGGACGGTCCACATCCTGGAGAAGCGGTCCAAAGGGAAGGAGACGGACCGCATCGTGTACGAGCTCCTCGCCGGGTAAACGATTCCGGCGCCTTGGAACCGGGAGCGAGTGCTTATGGACTGCCAGCCCCTTGATTGGCAAGGCGATGAAGGCCGGGATCGTCGGGGTCGGAAAGGTCGGCGGCGCGGTCGCGTTCGCCCTCGCGCGTGAAGGCCCATGGGACGAGCTCGTCCTCGTTGATGCGGTGCCGGATCTCGCCTGGGCTCAGGCCGAGGACATCCGCCATGGCTTGCGCGTGTCGACTCAACCGGCCATCCGCGTGGGCAAGGTCGAGGATCTCGGGGATTGCGATGTCGTCGTCCTGTCGGCCGGACAAGGGCGAAAGCCCGACATGACGCGGCTCGACCTCCTCCACGCGAACGCCGGACTGGTGGCGGAGCTGAGCCGCGACATCGCCCGTGTGGCGAGGCGCGCGAGCCTCGTCGTGTTGACGAACCCGATGGACGTCATGACGACGATTGCGTGGCAGTCGACCGGATGGCCTCGGACCCGCGTGCTGGGCTCTGGCACCCTTTTGGATTCGCAGAGATTCCGGATGATTCTCGCGGACCATCTGAACGTCCCTTCGGTCAAGATCTCCGCCACGGTCTTGGGCGAGCACGGAGAACGAGTCGTGCCCGTGTTCAGCCGCGCGAAGGTAAGCGGGCGGCGCCCGACGCTCTTGGCAAAGGACAAGGAAGAAATCACTCGACGGCTCCGCGATGTGAGCACGCGCATCATCGCGGGGAAAGGCGGCACGGCGTTCGGCCCCGCAGGCGCGACCGTGGAGCTCGTGCAGGCGCTGATTGGCTCACGACCCCGGGTCGTACCGTGCTCGGTGGTCCTCGAAGGAGAGTACGGGGTCCACGGGGTGGCGATCGGCGTACCTGCGGTCCTCGGCACGGGGCGCGTCCTCGCCCTGGAAGAATGGCCCCTCGCGGACGACGAGCAAGCGGCGTTCGAAGAAGCTGCACGCGATCTGAAGGCCTTCGCGGACGACGCCTCGGTCCTGCTGAAGGTCAACCCGCAACCATCCCGTTGACAGGGGCCGTCGGCGGCTGTCACACGTCGACGGGCTTCGTCCCGTCCCAGATCTTCCGGGGCCCTTTGTCCGCGGCGGGGATGAGGAGATCACGCCTCGATTTCGTGGGGATGATGAAGAATTCCTCGGCCTTTCCGGAGTCGGAGAGGAGAACGAGTTTCACCTTGCCTCCTTCCATAGGCTGGCCCGATTCCGGATGCAGGTAATTGTATCGAACATAGTGCCCTCGGTCGATGAGGGAACGGACCTCCGTCTCGCCTCTCTTCGTGCGCGTGAGGACTTCTTCTGGGAACGTCGTCATGGCCTTCGGGGGTGCAACAAGGTAGCATCCAAAGAACATGGCGACGCACTCCCACGCGCGATCGAGCCCTGTTTCGCGAAATGATTCTCAGTTACCCAGGGCTAAGTGATTCTCACTGACCGAAGGTCGAGTGGGAACCCTTATCGAGCCAGGGCTGCCCTCCGGACCGAAACCATGTCCCACAGCTACGAGACAGGAAAGGCCATGTCCGAGCTCGGCGCCAAGCAGCCCCACGAGCTGCTCTTGATGCTGGGTGGCGTCCTGGCCGTCCTCCTGACCCTCGCGACCTACGGGATCCAGTGGGCGACGACGGGCATCCCACAGAACCAGTATGCCACCGTGACGACGGCGGTAGTCCTCAACGTCGTGCTCGGTGGGGCCCTGTTGGCGTCCGCGGCGATTACGCGAAAGAACCTGATGAACGGAGCGATCGTGGCGGGCGTGATCAGCATCATCCTGATCTACTTCGGCGGTCGGCCTGGCCAGATCGGCGGCATCGTCGGGATTCTCGGCGCAATCCTCGCGGCGGCGAAGCCGTACCTCCCCTGGTCCCGACGCGACTAGGCCGGCAAGCTCGGCCTAGCACTCCGAAGCTCCACGAGCGGAGCCCTTCCCCTTTTTGGATCTCAATTCTTCTCCAGACCGGTCACGCCGAGATCCAGACAACGTCCTCTGGATTGCTCCCAATCGGCACGGAGAATGTATAGAACTGTGCCAAATCCACCAGGCGCCAGGCCGATTTTGACGGCTGATTCTCAGTGACGGTCAACAGGGCCGGAACCCATATCGTCCGGAGGCGCCTGGGCGGCCACACCATGACCCAAGGCTACGAGACAGGAAAGGCCATGGCCGAGCTCGGCGCCAAGCAGCCCCACGAGCTGCTCTTGATGCTGGGTGGCCTCTTGGCGATCCTCCTGTCGGTGGCAATCTATGGAATCCAGGCGGCAAACCAGGGAATTCAGCCGAGTCAGTACAGCGCAGTCGCGACGACCCTTGTACTCAACGTCGTCCTCGGTGGAGCTCTCTGGGCGTCCGCGGCGATTACCCGGAAGAACCTGATGAACGGAGCGATTGTGGCGGGCGTGATCAGCATCGTGCTGATCTATTTCGGAGGCCAGTCCGGCACAATTGGCGGCGTCGTCGGGATTCTCGGCGCGATTCTGGCCGCAGCGAAGCCGTACCTCCCCTGGTCCCGACGCGACTAGGCCACCGGAAACCGTCCAGTTCACGCCGCGCTTGCGCGCGGCGCATTCCCTTCGGCCAGATGCAGCGCCGCAGCGCCAGGTCTGCAAGGTCGCGCATCCCTCGATGACGATGGGACGCATCGCAGACCTCATCGCTCGAACTGCGCCTCGCCCGCGCACTCGATCTTCTCGATCTTGTAGTATGGGAGCCGGGCGGTGCGCGTGGTGAAATAGCGACGCTCAAGCTCCACGATCTCCGATCCACGTATCACTCGATATCCTTCGGGCCGTGTCCGATCCCGATAGAACACCCTTGCGTCCGCGAGACGGCTCGGCTCGCGCCACCGCAATTCGTTCAAAACCTCTCGGGCGGTGCGGCGCATCGTCCACCATCGTGCGCCACGGTCATCAGGCTCGCGGCACAAAGACCATATCGGGCCGACCGGTTGCGAGGACGATGGACTACCCGCCCCGGGTCCGGGCCGTCCTGGACCGCGCGAATGCCAGTCAAGGAGACACGGTCGTCGTTCATGCGAAAAGCGAACCGTACCAGGGCACCCTCATGCCGCACCACGGGTTCAGCGGCGAGGACATCCTCACGTTGAAACTCCCAAACGGGTACAATATTGGAATCGCCGTCGGTGACATCGAGTCCGTTGAGGTGGTTTCGAAACAACCGGCCACCCGAGCGGAACCGCGTCTCCCATCGCCGACCAGAGACAAGCCCACGGTGGCGGTGCTCGGCACTGGCGGGACGATTGCGTCGTATGTCGACTATCGCACCGGCGCCGTCCATCCCGCTGTCACCGCGGAGGAACTCGTGTTCAGCGTGCCGGAACTCCTCGAGGTCTGCAACGTCCGGGCTCGGGTGATCTACAGCATTTACAGCGAGAACCTCAAGCCGGAGAATTGGCAACGTCTCGCGCGGGAGGCGGCGAAGGAGATCGATTCGGGCGCCGCCGGCGTGGTCATCCCGCATGGCACGGACACGTTACACTTCACGACCGCAGCGCTTTCCTTCATGTTGCGCGACCTCATGGCGCCCGTCGTCGTCGTGGGTGCGCAACGGTCGAGCGACCGGCCCTCCTCCGACGCCGCGATGAACCTCCTGAGCGCCGCCCGGGTCGCGACCGCAGACCTGGGCGAAGTCGTCGCCGTCATGCATGGAGAGACAAGCGACTCGTTCGGCGTGATTCACCGAGGCACGAAGGTCCGGAAGATGCACTCGTCGCGCCGCGATGCGTTCCGCTCCTTGAACGCCACACCCCTCGGTCGAGTTCACCCGGACGGCCGCGTCGAACTCGCGGAGCGCGTCCTCCCGCGGAGCAAGGGACCGACGACAGTGGACGACGCCCTGGACCTGAAGGTCGCGCTCGTCTATTTCTATCCGGGCCAGCGAGCGTCCGAACTCGAGGCGTCCCTCGCGGGCGTCCACGGCGCCGTGATTGCGGGGACCGGGCTGGGCCACGTCTCCCACGACTTGATCCCGATCCTGCACCGGGGGGTCCGGGACGGTGTGGCCGTGGTCATGGCGACCCAGACGCTCCAGGGTCGCGTGAACATGCGCGTGTACGACACGGGCCGCGATCTGATGAAGGCCGGGGTGATTGGCGCGGAGGACATGACCCCGGAGACGGCGTATGTGAAGCTCATGTGGGTCCTCGGTCACACCCGCGAACCTCCGGAGGTCGCTCGTGCGATGGCGACGAACGTCGCGGGGGAAATCAATCCGAGGATCGGGCTCGACGAGTTCGCGGAGTGAATACGGCCGGACCGGGCTCGTTAAGCTTATCCTGCCCGTGAGGTTGGGCGACTCGGATGAAAATCGATCAGGTCGGGGAGGTCGGCGTCGTACTAACCGAAGCGAACGAGCCCGTCCTCCATGGTGGAGACCAGATCATCGGCTACCGCTCCCTCAAGTACGTCATCTTCAAGCCCGTGGCCCTTGCAAAGAGGACGCTCGTCGAGCAACGCGAAGGATGGGTGTGGCAGACCCGCCGACGAGTCCTCCTCCTCGATATGGAGTGGCTCGACCTCCCGGGTGGCAAGAAGGGGAAACGCTACCACGAGATTCCGCTCGAGGAGACGATCGATGTCGTCCCGAAGCGCAGGCGGGTGCTCCTCGTGACGGAGGACAAGGAACATGGCAAGGTCGTCTTCGAGTTCCGGCCGTTTGGTGCGGCGTCCCGATTGCTCGCGTGGCTCAAGAAGGAGAAGGAGCACCGCCGGCAGCGCGAGGAAGGGACGCTTCGGTCTCCGTACCGCGAGGAAGATCGGGAATCGGGTCGCTAACGGCCGCCCGTCCGCGGGGGCGGTTGCGGCCGCTGGGCTTGCTGCGCCTGTCCCATTGGCGGGGCCTGCATGAGGGCCATCTGTTGCATCTGATACGCCTGTTGCATTTGTTTCGCGTGTTGGTCCGCCTCCCGGTGTGCCCGCTGCCGTCGCTTCATCCGCCGCGTGTAGAGGAGGGAGCCGAGGAAGGCCACTCCCAGGATGAACAGACCACCCGCCTGGGCCGGCGGGTTCCCCTGGTAGAAGACTCCGAGGAATAGGAGGACCAAGATCCAAGACACGATGTAGCCGACGATCCGTCGCTTCGCGAAGTCGAAAAACCGACCCATCGACATGGCCCGTTGCACCCGTGGGCCAAGAAGCCATCGGTCTTAGTCGCGGCCGTGCGACTATCCCAAAGGTACATCGCCCGCGGTCGCGTTGGAAGAAACGATCCCTCATGTCCGCCCTCGACGAGTACGAACGCGTCTGGGACATGTTCCTGGAGACGCATCGCCAAACGCACGGGGACAACCACGTGCCGACCCGAGACTTCAATTGCTGCGGCGAGTACGCCGTCTTCATGGCGCTCCGCGCGGTTTCGTCGTTGAAGCCGGATTACCCGGAGCGGCTGCTGCTCCGAATGGCTGCGATGCCGGAGCTCGACCGCGACTTCTACGTGAAAAACCTGTTGTCGACGGATGGCGAGCCGGAACCTTCGGATCCCGAGCCCCTTCGAGAGTACCGAGCGAGCCGGCGGTATCACATCCTGTGGTCCGAGTTGAAAGAAGCTTCCGCGCGAATCGCGGAGCTGGAGCAAGAACTCGAACGAGCGGGGGCCTGGAACGCGGAGCTCGAGGAGACGCTCCAGAAGGCCGGCGTTCCGGTCCCGTCTCCGGGGAAGGCTTAATCCCGGCCCCTGGATTTCCTGAGCCGATGGACTACCGAGCGCTGGGCCTGAAGGTCGGGCTCGAGATTCACCAGCAGCTCGCGGCGCGGAAGTTGTTCTGCGAATGCGAATCGGTCCTCGTCGAGGAACCGGGAGGCATTCGATTCCGCCGCCGGTTGCGGCCGACCCAGTCCGAGATGGGCGAGATCGACGCGGCCGCGCTCGAGGAAGCGAAACGCCGCCTCACGTTCGTATACGAAGCCACCCCGAATTCCTGCCTCGTCGAGGCGGACGAGGAGCCGCCGCACCCGCCGA
>Ga0209376_1005332_pt1 | contig 10756 bp, 7 predicted proteins | sample GraSoiAngelo_134_FD_185891 | JGI IMG/M metagenome (GOLD analysis project Ga0209376, IMG submission 185891) | Grasslands soil microbial communities from the Angelo Coastal Reserve, California, USA - 14_0929_05_30cm (SPAdes) (version 2) | ecosystem: Environmental > Terrestrial > Soil > Grasslands ... | reverse complement strand
CCGGCAGCAGCGACCGGTTGAAGGAGGAGCTGGACGAATTGACCGCACCGCCGCCCCCGCCTGACGCGCCGGAAAGCGGCATCCACGGGCACGACTTGGCGCTCGGCAGCGGCTCGGTCGATGGCATCGTCGGCACCGGCCTTTTTGCGCGCCGACATCGCTCGTTCTTTACCGCGAACGCGCAATACACGATTCGCACGAAAGGCGACTTCGATTATCGGTACGCCAACGATTTGACCTGGTGGGGAGGTCCCGGGGTTTTCCTCGCCTTGAACGAAAACTACTCTGTTGCTCTGCAACTGAACGTGTCCGGCGAAAGCAAAGGGCGCGACACTTTTCAGGGAGCGAAAGCTGACGACACCGGCATCACGTCGGTCTTTCTCGGCCCGCAAATCAGCGTTACGTGGGGCGAGCGTCTAAGCGCGGAGGTTGGAGTGGACCTGCCGATGAGCATCGACAACACCGCGCTGCAGAGTGTGCCGGACTACCGCGTACGCGCCGCAGTGAACTGGCGATTTTGAGCTGCTGCGACCGAAGCCAGGTTCGGAAAATCCGGACCGCAATGTCGAGGGGAAGGACAATACTGGCCGTAGCGTCCTCTCCAGTTTATTCTGACCGCGAATTCGCATCATGCAAACAAACGGAATCAAACGGCCGCCACGGAACTTCTGGACACGACCGGGGCGCGGGATTGTGTTCATTCTGGCGACAACCTCGATCGCCTGTCTTCTTTCTGAATTCTACCGAAGAGGAACGATGCACACATTCACATTGTTCATCTTCCTGCCGGCGCTGGCCGGCCTGGCCGCGTTGTCGCTGGCTGACCTGACTTATGGCGACCGACAACTTTGGCGCGGCGTGGTGATTGGCATCGTGTCGGGTGTGGTTGCAGCTGTTGCTTATGATCTGGTCCGCTTGCCGTTTGTCTTCGCAACGGCGTGGGGGATCGATTCGATGGTTCCCCCGTTGAATCTGTTCAAAGTCTTTCCCGCGTTTGGCGCGATGATCCTGGGGCAGACTGCCGCACAAACCCATTATGCGCTGGCCGCACATTGGACCGGCTGGGCGTATCATTTCAGCAATGGGATGACGTTCGGCGTGATGTTCGTGGCCGTGCTGGGGGAAGTCACGAAACGCCGCTGGATTTGGGCCGTCGCGATGGCCGCGGGGCTCGAATTAGGGATGCTGCTCACGCCTTACCCGGAGGTCTTTGGCATTGCGGTAACGGCTGGATTCGTCGCCGTGACACTGGCGGCGCATTGCATTTTCGGGGTTGTGATGGGATTCGCCGCTCGCGCGATGACGTCGCGCTGGCAAATCGGCCAACAACCGCCGCCGGGAAATCCAAAACCAGGCGGTTGAATCCCGGACGGCAGGATTTCAAAACCTCACGGCCAACGTCGCGCGCAACGAGCACAGCTCGGTAATAAAATCCGACGGTGACCGGCTCGTCGGTTGCAGCGCGAACTTCTCTCTTGAAAACAAACCGCCCGCAGCTCGACCAATCCGGTCCGAACTGCGGGCGGGTCCGTTTCTTGCTCGATTATTCTTTCTCCGCCAACTCGATCTTGCTGGCCGTCAGTTGCAGTTTGCCGTCCACCTCTTTGACCGTGCCGGTGGCGGTGACCTTTTTGGTCTCTCGGCAGAGTTTGCCGTGGAACTCCTTGCTCACGTCATTCGCGACCAACCAGTAGCTCACCGTCTTGTCATCCTTTGTCACCTGGATAACGTTCTGGCACTCTTTGGCCTCTTTCAAGGCGCACTTGGCGCACTTGCCCTCGCCGGTGATGGTCACGGCTCTATCCGCCGCGAAGCTGCGCACCGCGCTCGCGACCAATAACACCGCCGCCACCCCAGCAACCAACGCCAATGACTTTTTCATTCTCATGGTGTATTCCTTTCAGTTTGGTTCGGTTGTCAGCACCGCTGACATCCAATAGACAGCGTTTCATAAGCCGCGTTCAAATCAAGCCGGAAATGAATCTCAAAAATTATCGCCGGATTTTCGAATTTTTCCTGGAAAACCCCGTTTTAACGTTCAAAACGCGCAGAATTGACATGATCCCGTTATATCGCCGGGTGCTGCTGCTTACCCGGCGCTTTATCAGCGGCGCGCCAGACAATAGACCAATCCACTCATAAGCGCCGCGCACGGTATCGTAAGCACCCACGACAGCAGAATCCTATTGACGACACGAATGTTTGACTGGCGCGTTGCCATCCCGATACCGAAAAGTGAACCGACTGAAACATGCGTCGTGGAAACCGGCAAACCAATCAGGCTCGCCAAAATCACCAAAATGCTCGTTGACAGGTTCGCGGCGAATCCCTGACCGGCATTCATTCCGGTAATTTTGTGACTCATCGTTTCCGCCACTTTCTTCGCGTTGAGCAGCCCGCCGACGGCGATGGCCGCAGCCACGGCAGCCATGCCCCAGCGAATGTCCATCGACTTTACCAGGAGCAGCATCGCGGCAATCTTAGGCGTGTCGTTCAGTCCACGTGCAAAACTCACCGCGCCGGCGCTGAGGAAATGCGCCGCTTCCATGGCCTTCTGGCAATTAATGCCAAGGTAAGTCCCCGCGTAACGCTCCGCACAGGCGGCTGCTTTGTCCACCGACAAGCTCACCGTCGGGGCGGTTGGCATTGCCATCACCGACGCGGGCTGAGGAATGGGAATGACCTCTTGTTTTCGGCCCGCGCAAACGCACCATTCTTTGGTGATACCCAGACGAAGTCGAACGAGCCGAAAGAAGATGTAAAGCAGCGGTGACAGAACGACGGCCAGAATGGGGCTGAGCAAGAGCGGGAGAAAAAAACTCTCCCGCAAGAATCCAAAGTTCACTTGCGCGCCCGTGGTGATCAGGCCGCTGCCGATGATCGCGCCCGTTAATGCATGCGTCGTCGAGACCGGAAACCCGGTGACCGCAGCCAAAATGACGGTGACGCCGGCGCCGATGGCCACTGCCAACAGAAAGTATTCCGAGCCGACAACCGCGTCAGGAACAAAGCCCTGGCCGGAGAATTTTTTCAACAGCGACCGCGCCAAAAAAATGGAGCAAACAGAACCGCCGAACGTCGTGACCGTGGCCCACCCAATCGCGGTCCTGTAATTGCATGTCTTACTGCCAAAGAGCGACGCGACCCCTTTGAAGTTGTCATTCGCACCGTTGGAGTACGCCAGGAAGCAGGCAGCCAGAAAAAGAAACACAAACATGCGCTGTCCATATCAGCCGGCCGGTCGAGTGAGCAACTGCAAAATCGGTTTTCCGGTTGAACTTCGGCGCAACTCAGCACGTATTCCCCTCACCCGGCCTGAAGGCCACCCTCTCCCCATCGGATGGGGAGAGGGACAGGGTGAGGGGTCCTCGGAAATCTTGCACACCGGACTCGATAGGGTGGTAGTACCAAGTTGCGCCCAGTTCAACTCCTGCTCAACCGTTTTTCCCGCAGCAATGCTTGTACTTCCTGCCGCTGCCGCACGGACACGGATCGTTGCGCCCGACTTTCGGTCCGGTGCGGACCGGCTTGGCCTTCTCCGTCGCGGCCATCGCTTCGCTGACCATGTCACTCCCTTTGGGCGGCGCCGAGTCGCTCGCCGGCTCGGTTCCGCCGAAGGCGCTGGTGGAGTGGTGCAGCGTCTTCTGCGGCACGCTGCGCAAGAACTGCTCGAACGCCATCAGGCTCGACGCGCTGCGGAAGATGTTGTGGCAAATCTCTGTCTTGATGTTGACCATCAGTTCATCAAACACCTTGAACGCCTCGGCCTTGTATTCGATGAGCGGGTCGCGCTGGCCATACTGCCGCAGGCCAATGCTGTTGCGCAGACTGTCCATGCCGTAGAGATGCTCCTGCCACAGACGGTCAATCGCGCTGAGAATGGTGTAACGTTCGACGGTCTTGAGCTGCTCCGGATTTTCAAAGCTGATTTTCAGCTCGTAAGCCTTGCGCACGCTCTCCGCGATGAACTGGCAGACGGCGAACTGCGCGGGACTCAAGTGGGCGAACATCGAGCCAGGCACCGGTTCCTCCTGGCCGCTCCTGGCCGCCTTGACGACTTCGCTCTCGGGCATGCCAAGGGGGAACGTCAGGTTCACCCAATCGGCCAGACCCCGCACCTCCCACTCGCTCACCTCGGCGTCGCGCGTCGTGAATTCCTCTACCTTTTGCAGCACGACCTCCTCCATGATGTCCATCAGCCGGTCGCGCACATCTTCGCCGTGGATGATTTCATTGCGGAAGCCGTAGATGACCTCGCGCTGCTTGTTCATCACGTCGTCGTATTCGAGCGTGTGCTTGCGCCGCTGAAAGTTGTGCTGCTCGACGCGCTTTTGCGCTTGCTGAATGGAGCGGTTTAACAGCGGATGCGTCAGCTCCTGGCCTTCTTCGAGGCCGACCCGCTCCATCACTTTCACTATCCGGTCCGAACCGAACAACCGCATTAGATCGTCCTCAAGCGAAATGAAGAAATGGGACGAGCCGGGGTCGCCCTGGCGCGCGCAACGTCCGCGCAACTGGCGGTCAATACGGCGGGCTTCGTGACGCTCCGTGCCGATGACGTGCAGTCCGCCGACTTCAGCTACCCCGCTGCCAAGTTTGATGTCCGTGCCACGGCCCGCCATGTTCGTGGCGATGGTAACCGAGCCGCGCTGGCCGGCGCGCGCGACGATTTCCGCTTCCTGCTGGTGATACTTTGCGTTCAGCACGGAGTGGATGATCCCCGTCCGTTTCAACATCCGCGAAAGGTGCTCGCTGACCTCGACGGAAATGGTGCCGACGAGAATGGGTCGGCCCTGCGCGTGCACGTCTTGAATCTCCCCGAGCACCGCGCTGTATTTCTCGCGCTTGGTCTTATAGACGGCATCGTTCGCGTCTTTGCGCGCGACCGGTTTATTGGTCGGAATAACCAGCACGCCGAGCTTGTAGATGTCGTGAAATTCCTGCGCCTCGGTCTCGGCGGTGCCGGTCATGCCGGCGAGCTTCTGGTAAAGGCGGAAATAATTTTGAATCGTAATGGTCGCCAGCGTCTGCGTTTCGCGCTCGATTTCGACGCCTTCCTTCGCTTCGACCGCCTGATGCAAGCCATCGCTCCAACGCCGGCCGGTCATCAAACGGCCGGTGTTCTCGTCCACGATGATGACCTTGTTGTCCTGAAGCACATACTGCACGTCCTTCTGATAAAGGCAGTAGGCCTTGAGCAATTGCGCGATGCAATGAATCTGCTGCGCGCGCGCTTCGAACTCGGCCTGAACCTTCGCCTTCAGTTCCATGCGCTGGCGCGCGTCCAGTTCAGTCCTCGCATCAATGTCGTGGAAGACCAGCGTCAGGTCCGGCAACACGAAAGCGTCCGGGTCTTTGGGGCTGAGAAAATTGCGTCCCTTCTCCGTCAGATCGGCGTCGTGGCTCTTTTCGTCCATCGCGAAGAACAGTTCCTCCTTCTGCGCGTAAAGTTCCTTCTTCGATTGGTCAGCGTGCAATTCCAACTCCGCCTTGTTCATCAGCCGAAGATTTTCCGGGTCTTCAAGCAATTTCAACAGCCCATCGGACCTCGGCTGGCCCATCTTGACACGGTAAAGCAGCAGACCGATTTCGCGCTCGAGCGCTTCGGGATTGCCGGGTGGCGAGCCGTCTGCAGGACTCAGTTTTCTCATCAGCTCTTCGGCTTCCGAGAGAAAACGGCCGCACAGCCTTTCCTGGGCGTGAACGAGCGATTCAACGGCAGGTTTAAATTTCCCGTATTGGTCATCGTACGCCACCACCGCCGGCCCGCTGATGATCAGCGGAACTCGTGCTTCATCAATGAGGATCGAGTCCACTTCGTCCACGATGGCGTAGTAATGGCCGCGCTGCACCTGCTCCTCTTTGCTCGTGGCCATCCCGTTGTCGCGCAGGTAATCGAAACCGAACTCCGCGTTCGTGCCGTAGGTGATGTCGCGGCTGTATTGCTCGCGCCGGACGGAAGGCGGCTGGTCGTGCAGAATGCATCCCACGCTCAGCCCTGCCATCTTGTAAACCGCGCCCATCCACTCGCTGTCGCGCGCGGCGAGGTAATCGTTCACCGTGACCACGTGTACGCCCCGACCGCTCAGCGCGTTCAGATAGACCGGCAACGTCGCCACGAGCGTCTTGCCTTCGCCCGTGGCCATTTCCGCGATTCGGCCGCTGTGAAGGGCGTAACCTCCGATGAGCTGGACATCAAAGGGAATCATCTCCCACTTCAACGGATGCCCGCGCACGGTGATTTCCTGCCCCCAAAGGCGGCGGCAGGCGTTTTTCACCACCGCGAACGCTTCGGGCAGGATTTCGTCCAGCGCGGCGGCCAGCTCGGCGTCCTCTTCGATTTTGGAAAGGCGCTCTTTCCAGGCGGCCGTTTTTTCGCGCAATGCCTCCTCCGGCAACGACTGCAGCGAAGTTTCAAACTCGTTGATTTTGGCAACCAACGGACGCAGCCGCCGGACTTCCCGGTCGTTCTTCGATCCGATTATTTTTTTTATGATAAAACCAATCATTCCGGCCTCAAAAAGCGTGGGGAAAGCTACGGGATGAGCCGTGAAGCGTCAAAGGATTTAAGGACTCGATATGCCTGCCCGGCTGGCCGTTAAACCGACAATCGAGCCGGAAATTCGGGGCACAGAACCGATTTCTTCATCAGCCCGCCGGCGTCGAAAGCGAAGCGTCAAAAGATTTAACGGGGGTTCAGCTGGCGGGCGCGGGCTTGCCTTTGGCGCCCAGAGCCGCGGGAGCGACTGCCTTGTCACGGAAGCTCACCCATAGATGTCGCGGCAAAAGTCCGAGGGCGATGATGAAGAGCTGGCTTACGACAAACCCAATGAGCCATTTGAACGCAGCCTGCGTGAAACCATAGGAGTGCAGGCCGATTTCGAGCATGTTCACACCGAACCACGACCAGCTCGTGACGATGTTGCCAACGATGGCGCAGTTGATCAGGCCACGTTCGCGGATTATCCCGCCCCAGCGCAGATGCAGGATGAGCGCGTTCCAAAGCACGATGATGAGGGCGCCGTTCTCCTTCGGGTCCCAGCCCCAGAACCGGCCCCATGATTGGTCTGCCCAGATGCCGCCGAGCACCGTGCCGACGAAACTGAACAGTGTGGCGAAGCAAACGATGCCATAGACCATCCGCGCCAGACTTTTGCCTCTCGCCGCGTCCAAGGTCCGGGTGAACACACCGCGCACGATGTAGATGAGCGCGAGAGCGCCAGCAACGAATGTGCTCGCGTAACCCAGCGTCACCACGACAACGTGCGTGGCGAGCCAGAAATTGGTGTCCAGCACCGCCCGCATCATTTCCATCGTGTCGCCGCCCAGAGCAAGGTGGTGGGCGATGATGAGGGTGATGAAACCGACACCCGATGAGACGACTGCCCCGATGCCGTCCTTATAGAACCGTTCGAGCACGAGGCCCAGCACGCATGCGCCCCAACCAATGAAGATCGCCGAGGAGTAAAGGTTCGTCACCGGCGGACGGCCTTCGAGCACCATGCGCATGACCAGACCGCAGGTGTGAATCACCAGGGCCAACCCGATGAGCCACACCGCGGAACGTCGCAGCAGGTCCGACAAGGCGAACCACGAGGCGCCTGCGAGAATTCCCGCGAGCACGTAAACGACCATCGCATTGTAGAAGGGCTGCATCCGGTTGAAGAACCGTTCGCGGCCGGCCTTGGCCAGTTCGCGCGCGAAGCTCGGCGCGAGGGACGCGCGATACTCGGCGACTTTCTGGTTGAAGTCATCGGCCTTTCCCTCTCGGAACGCGCTCGCCATCGCCGCGTAATAGCGGACCGAGGGAGGAATGGTTTCGCCGCTGGCGGCGCCGATCAGCGCATCTCCCACGCGCATCCAGTCGTCACGGGAAATTTCCGGGTGGCGCGGCGGCACCAGCAGCGACGGCTCGAAGCGCGTCATTACGTCGAACCTTCGCACGAAACCAACGAACTTCCCGAACGCAGCTTCGTCGTACTTTTGCCCCGCCTGTTGCGCGCGCACGGCGGCGACGCCAGCCGGGATGGCGCTCTCGAATTCGCCCAGTTCCTGCGCCCAGTCGCCCGCGTCCTGCGGCTGGAGCGCGTTCTTGAGCCGTATATAGAGCACCAACCGCTCGTGCATTTTCATCACGGCGTTCTCATAAGGCGTGCGCTGGCTGGGATCGGCCTCCTTCCGTTGTTCCCGGCTGCCGATGCGTTTGCTCTCCCGGTCCATCGCTTCGAGCGACGGCTGGATCTGGTTCCACGAGTAATGTTTGCCGTCCTGGCGATTCTGTTTGTCCTTCTCCGGCAGCTTGAGCAAGGCGATGAGCTCCGGGTTATCGACGCGGAAAACGGGCCACTCATCGGCCGCGTCCGGTTTCATCATCACGTTGGCGAGCCATTCAATGGCCGGGATGATCTTCGGCTTCTCGTTCCAGCCCTTCCACGGTTCAAGGTTGGCGGTCTGTTTCTCGCGCAGTTGCAGGAGTGAGTTGCGCGCGAGCGAATCGATCGGCTGAACCCGACCGTTGAACACAATCGGCAGGCTGCCGAATTCAGCGTAGGCAAAGTCTTTTTCCTTCGGCGCGCGCAGGGTGCACAGAAACCACGCGGCCATCAAGCCGGTCAGAATGAGAGGCAGCCGTTTTTTCATGCGGTTTTCCTCCGGGAAACAAATCCAACGAGATGAATCATGAACTGAGTCACCAGCCCTGCTGCGACCATGATGCAGCCGGCGTAAGGCGTGAGCCAGCTCGGATTCCGCACCACCTGCAAGATGGACGACGGTGCCTGCCCTGCCCGGCGCGCCAGTTCGCCAGCCACCATCTGGTATTGATAAAACGTCTGGCCGCCGTAGCGCAGCGGACTGTTCATGAAGATTTCGACCTCGCGGTTCTCACCGGTTCGGTGGTTTTCCAGACGCACGCGACTCCGGAAGTCCTTCGGGATGTCCGTGCCGCGATAAACCGAGTGTGTCGCCTTGAGGAGGGTCAGCGAATACGGCTCGTAAACGCGCGCCGGTCGCAGTACGAAGGCGAATTGCTTTCCGCCCACCTCAACCATCTGCGGTTCGGTGAGGCGGCCGATAATGCTGGCGGCCATCTCCTCGCCCATCTTCTGGCGGCTGATGAAACTCTCGCGCAAAGCCTCAACCATCAGGTCATCGCCCGCCCAACCCGACACAACCCACGTGCCCAATGAGGCACCAGGAGCCGCGATCTCAATCAGTGCAGTCGGGACGTTTTTGCTTTCCATGCTCTTCGTCTCGGCCGCCGGCCGGAAATCGAAGCTGCGCGCCAGGCCATTCGTCGTGACGGGCGGCTCATTCTGCATCATCGGCGCGCGGAATGACGGGTCGGAGTTCAGCCAGTAGTGCTTCACGTGGACGGCGAACGGCAGTTTCTCGTGTTTCAGCTCGGCGCCTTTCACGAGGAGCCTGGCGGGAATCGCGACCACTTCCTCAGTGTCCGCGTCCGCGTCGGTGATGAAGGCCAGTTCATAATTCATCCCGCTCTCGGCGTAAGACCTGGTTTCCCCCTCGGAAAAGCGGATTTGCGTCTCGCGCGAAAAGAGGTCGGTCGTCAGCTGGCCGACGAGCAGCAGGATGACGCCCGCGTGCGTGAGCTGGATGCCGATTTTCTTCGTTGTGAGTTGAAAGCGCTTGATGTGGGCGACGACGAGGTTGATGAGCAGCAGCGTGCCAATGAGGTAACCGCCCGGCAGCCCAATCGGAATGTGATGGCCAAACATCGTGATGCCCTGGACGAACCAGTGTTTGAAATAGCGGGACTGCGCGTTGTAAAGCCCTTCGTCCGCTTGCGCCACTGTCCCGACAAACACGAGCACGATGCCGAAGGCCAGCAACACCACCGTCAGCCGAAGTGACGAAAAAAATCTGAACAGACGATCAAACATTTGGATAACGCACGGATTGGACGAATTTGATAAACGCGGTTTTCTCACGCCCCGCCACCGCCGGGTCGCCCATCAATTTGTAAAACCAGGTTTGTCCTTCTCGCGGGACGATGACGCTGATAAGCCGGGATTTTTCGCCGGTCTTTTGATTCCGGCCGCTCATATCCACTAACATGGCTTTGCCCCCCGGCACGTCAAGCGAGCTCATCAATTGCGACAGGTCCGATTCACTCGCGGCGTTCAAGCCGAGCTGCTGCACACGCCAGCGATTTACGTTGGCCAGCACTCCGCCCGCGTCGCCGGGAAAAGTGCTGACGGTCACTTCTGCTTTGCCGTCGCTGCTACTGATGAGAAACTTCGCCAGTAACATTTGCGTCCGCGGCACTTCCCGCCACCCGGCGGGGGCATCCCACGACGGCTTGTCCAGCGGATTATCCGAAACCCCCGCGTCGCCATCTGGCGCGATCGGAACCCGCTTGGCATTCGTGCTCGCGAAATGAGCGGCGCGGACCCGAGTTCCGCGGGGTTCCACGAACGTGACCGAGTTCAAAAAACCGATAAAGGCCTGTTTCTGCGCGGTGACCACTCCGGCGTCTCCCGCCAGTTTGAAAAACCAGGTTGTGCCGCCGCGCGCAAAAACGGCCACCAAAATGCGGTTCGGCGCGGCGTTACTCGACGCTTTCATCGCGCCGGTCAAATCAACCAGCTTGGCCGACGCAGGTCCAACGTTTACGGTCTCGACCAGCTTGGCCAGTTCCTCGTCACTGACCGGCGGCAGACCTGCGTTCTCGCGAACGATGTTCACCAAGCTCAACTCGCTGGCGAGAACGCAGGTCTGCCGCCGGTCAGTGACG
>Ga0209376_1005330_pt1 | contig 10758 bp, 9 predicted proteins | sample GraSoiAngelo_134_FD_185891 | JGI IMG/M metagenome (GOLD analysis project Ga0209376, IMG submission 185891) | Grasslands soil microbial communities from the Angelo Coastal Reserve, California, USA - 14_0929_05_30cm (SPAdes) (version 2) | ecosystem: Environmental > Terrestrial > Soil > Grasslands ... | reverse complement strand
TCCAGCCCGCTCTTCGTGACGGCCTCCTCCACGAGTCGGTGCATCGCCGGTTTCGCGAGCGGGATTTCGAGCCATATCCCCTTGGCAGACGCATACAGCCGGTCGATGTGTTGACCAAGTCGAAACAGCCGCCGGTTGTAGACGCGGATCCCCTCGAACACGCCGTCGCCGTACAGGAGCCCGTGGTCGAACACCGATACCTTGGCATCGGAGCGGTCATGGTATGTCCCGTCGATCCAGACAATGGGCGGCATAAGTCCCTTAGCGTGAGTTAGCGACGATCTTGTCCAGCACGGAGCGGGCGAAGTCCTTGTCCCAGGTAACCGCGGTGCGCTTCGCGACCACCTGCACCCGGGTCCCATTCTTACCTTCCGGCTTGAGCGTGACGCTCACCTCGCGGTCGCCGGCCGTGCCCTCGATTTCCCGCTGCTCCCCATCCTCCCCCTGCTCGACCTGCGATTTCGTTCGCCGGACCTTTAGCTGGTCAAATGCCGTGGCCGTTGCGGCGGCTGCGCGGTCGACCGTGGCGGGTACGACCGACTCGACCCCGCGCTGGGTAAAGTAGATGCCGCCCCCCGCCCCCGCACCCGCGGCGGCGACCATGCAGCCCGCGAGCAGCAGCGCCGCAGCGCTCACCGCTGCCCATGTTCGCAGGGTGGTACTCATTCGTCGCATACCGAGGAACCTCCGAAACGGTCTAGCAGTCGGCCCTACCGTATCTTGCGCGAATATACCTGGCTCAGGGACCTCGCGGCTACCGTGCCTCAGCATGGTGCGCATGTTACCCAGATCACAGATTCTGGGGCCCAGAACCGCAATCTCTTACACCATGGATCAGATCCTCGGCTGGGCACGGCTGTGGTTTGCGGCGAAACGCGAAGACGAAGGTGAAGCGTCCCTGCGCAACGGGGCATGGTATCCGGTCTTGAGCAGCGGCGTGAACCGGGCCGTGCTCGAGGTGTCGGGCCAGCGGGTCGCCGTACCGCAGGACCTGGTGGAAGTGCGCGACAAGCGCCCCGACCGCTTCACCGTTGTGTACCGCACCTACGACGACCCCAATCCAGCCCGCGGCACCCGAGCGGACGCCGGACGCCGCTACGGCGTGTGCCCGAAGTGCGCGACCCGCATCCCGTTCCGAATGGGGATCATTCCGTCGCGCGCCACGTGTCATAAGTGCAAGCACGAGGGGATCGTGGCGTGGTGGGAAACGGGGTGACAAGGCGGGCGCCACCGGCGCCCTGGTCCGCCTGACTGCTCCGCTACAGATTCTCTGTCGCCCCCGCTCCATGAAAGCCCCCCTCCCGTTCGCCCTCCTGGTCGTCGTTGCTCCGGCGCTCGCGGCTCAGAGTCGTGCCAGCCGCTTGATTGATTCGGCATTTGCGCAGGCACATGCGGGCCGGCTGGACAGTGCGGCGGCGCTGCTGGGCCCCGTACTCGACGCTTCCATTCCGTCCAAACCCGAGGAGCATGCGTCGGCGCTGGTCGTGTACGGCGTCGTGGAATTTTTTCGGGGCCGCGACTCGGCCGCCGCGCGGGCGTTTCACGAGGCGCTCGAGATCCGGATCGACTTGAGGGGCGACTGGATGTTTCAAACGGACTCCTCACTCGGTCAGCTGTGGCGGCGCGAGCGCAGGCGCGCTATTTGTGGAACGGCGGACCTCGCGGCGTACGATTTTCTCAAGTCCGATACGCTGGCGGGTCCGGAGTCCACGTTCAATCGCATCAAGATGCCGCGGATCTTGTCGGGGCCGCGCTTGAGCTACCCCGAGTACCTCCGGCGGGCACGCGTGCAGGGGCGCGTCGTGGTCGCGGCGGTGGTCGACACCGCCGGCCAGGTCGAGCCGGGCTCGATCAAGATCGTGCAGAGCCCGCACCGGGATTTCAGCGACCAGGGGAAGCACTATGTCGAGAAGGCCCGGTTCGAGCCTGCGCGGATCGACGGGCACCCGGTCCGGGCGTGCGTGGAGATACCAGTAGACTTCAAGCTGCGGCAGTGAGGATGACCCGGCTGGGACTCGAACCCAGGACCTACGGATTAAAAGTCCGTTGCTCTACCAACTGAGCTACCGGGTCGAACGTCGCTCCGCGCACGAAGTTAGCCGCTCCCATCATCCCGTTCCAGTGCCTGCCCGGACCTCGGCCCACTCCCTACTGCAGCGTGGAGATCCGCGTCACGGGTCGCGCGCCCCCCAATGGCTACCTTGCAGCCATGCAATCAGGAGGTGCGCACATGAAGTACCTGATCGCGCTCGCGCTCGTCGCCTGCCTTGGATGCGGGAACGCGCTGGGCCCAGACTGTTCACAATCGTCGCCATGCCGACTCACCATCGAGTCGAACACAAGCTGGTCTGGGGCGCTTGGGGGAACAAGCAACACCCAGTCCTACGATGGCTCGGGCGACGGCTGGATCGAGTATTGGGGCCAAGTCTGCTATACCCTCCAGAAGCAGACCGATGTGGGGTACCTGCGCGCGACGTTCCAGGAGACGTCCACAGGTCACGCTGAAACGACGGCGGCCTTCGGCGTCATCTCCGGGTGCAACTGAGGCACACCGCAGTTGCTGTCGGCAAAACTCGTCAGGGCCCTCCGTTGACGGTCCCCGTGTAGGGATCATGCGGGGCAGACGGGCCCGTGGTGCCTGAGCAGGCGGCGAGGAGAAAGACGAGAACGTACAGTGACACCACTCGGGACAACCGACCGCACAATCGGTGACGAGTGTCCCGAGTGGTGTCGAGCAAGTTCAAGCCCGGACCTGATTAAAAGTCCGTTGCTCTACCAACTGAGCTACCGGGTCGAACGCTCGAAACCTCGCCCGGGGACGCGAGTTAGACAAGCTGCGTTACGCCCGACCGTGTCCCGCACTCTTTAGGAGGTATGCTGCGCCCCGCCCTCGCTCGACCTCGCTTCAGAAGCGCCGCGCCCACTGACCGGACGCTGGTGGAGCGCATGAGTCGGGGAGACGAGGCGGCCTTCCGGGACCTCTTGGCGCGCTACCGCAGCACCATGTACGCCACCGCCTACGCCGCACTGGTCGATCCCGAGCAAGTCGACGCCACGGTGGCGGACGCATTCGCCGAAGCCCGCCGCACGGCGGCCGGCTTTCTCGACTCGCTCGGATCAGTGTCCGGCTGGCTGACGCACCTCACCCGACTCTGCATCGCCGCCCGACGCCACACGACCTAAGAACCGCAGCCCGAACCGCTTCTCTCCCGTAGCCGTCCTCGATCTCGACGTAGATTGGGGACTCGGTCACGAGGGAGATGATGAAAAACATCGCCCTTCCCTGCCTCGTCGCGTGGTTCGTGATGCAGTGGGACCTGCTCGTCACAGCCCGCTCGACGGCGCGGATTGATACGGGTAGCTTTTCCCCGCCTGCGTCAGCGGCGGGAGCCTGAGCGACACATCCGGCCAGATTCAGCACGTCTCCGACACCGCCCGATGGGTGGCGCTGTACCGCGCGATGGAATCCGAGCGGCCGGATGCGCTGTTCCGCGATCCCTACGCCCGGAAGCTCGCGGGCGAGCGCGGGGAGCGGATCGTCGCGTCCATGCGACGGGGCCGGGCAATGGCCTGGCCGATGATCGTGCGCACCGCCGTGTTGGACGAGCTGATTTTGCGCGCCATCGAGCGGGACGGCGTCGACACCGTGCTCAATCTCGCCGCGGGGCTCGACACCCGACCATACCGACTGCCGCTGCCGTCCTCGCTCCGCTGGGTCGAAGCCGACTTCCCCGACGTCATCGCCTACAAGCAAGGGCAGCTCACCGGTGAACGGCCGGTGTGCGCGGTCGAGCACGTGGGGATCGACCTCACCGATGTCGGGCGGCGGCGCGCGCTGTTCGGCCGGATCGGCGCCGCAGCGCGCCAGGTCCTGGTGGTGACCGAGGGATTGTTGGTCTACCTGACGCCGCAGCAGGTGGCGGCGCTTGCCGCGGACCTCGCCGCGCCGTCGTCGTTCCGGTGGTGGCTGATGGACCTCGCGTCTCCCCGGCTGCTCAAGATGTTGGAAAAGACCTGGGGGCGCGCCGTGGCCGCCGGAAGCGCACCGTTCCAGTTCGCGCCCGCGGAAGGCTCGCGATTCTTCCAGGCGCAGGGCTGGCAGGAAGCGGAATTCCGCTCGATGTGGGAGGAGTCGCTCCGTCTGAAGCGGACGATGCGGCTCGCCTGGTTGTGGAACCTGGTCGGACGGCTGTATCCCAAAGCCAAGCGGGAGGAATTCAGGCGCATGTCCGGCATCGTTCTGCTCAGGCGAGCTTGACCGAAAGGACCATCAATGACCTTCCGTCGACTGGCGCTCGCCAGCGCGGCTTGCGCCGTGGCGTGTGGCAGGCCGGCGCTCCGAGCCGCCGGGCCGAGCCTCATCACCATCACGGCCACCGACTACGCGTTCGGGGTGCCGGACACCGTTCCCGCCGGGCTCACGACCTTCCGTCTCGTGAATCAGGGGAAGGAGCTGCATCACGCCAACCTGGTCCGGCTGGGCGAGGGGAAGACCGTCACGGACTTTCAGGCCGGGCTCGCGGCCGCGATGAAGAACCACACGCCGCCCCCGACCTGGATGGGGTTCGCGGGCGGACCCAATGCCGTCACCATCGGCGACACCGGCGTAGCCACCCAGATGCTCGAGCCCGGCTCTTACGTGTTCGTGTGCTGGATTCCCAGCCTCGACGGCGTTCCGCACGTGATGAAGGGCATGCTGCATCCGCTGCTGGTCACCCCTGGGGCGGCAGCCTCTGCCGCGGCCGAGCCCGCGACCGATGTGACCATCAAGCTGACGGATTACGATTTCCAGCTGTCCCAGCCGCTGACCGCCGGCAAGCATGTCGTGCGCGTCGAAAACACCGGGGCGCAGGCGCACGAGATCGTGATCGCGGCCCTGTCGGCGGGCAAGACGCTGCAGGACTTCATCGCGTGGGAGGCAGGGGGTGAAAAGGGCCCGCTGCCGACCGGCGAGTGGTTGGGGGGCGTTACGACCCTCGATGTCGGCGGGCACTCCCAGTTCGCGGCGACCTTCGCGCCCGGGAGCTACCTCTTACTGTGCTTCTGGCCCGACGCCAAGGACGGCAAGCCACACATCATGCACGGGATGGCGAAGCAAATCACTGTAAGCTAGACGGCAATGGGCGGCAGAAGGCGGCAGGGGCGGCACGTGTTGCGACGCCCGTGCCGCCCTTTTTGCCGCCCTATGCCGCCTCTTGCCGCCGTTTTAGAACACCCACCTCACACCCGCCTGCAGCTGCCGCGGGTCGCCGAGCCCCGAGCGGATCGTGCCGTCGAAGTTCTTGTACGTCGTGCCCGACGCGGGATCCCTGAAGTTGTCGGCGTTGGTGACGTTGAAGATCTCGATCAGAGCCTCGAGCTGTCCCCGCGGGCCAGCCGGGAATGGCCGAGAGATGCGGATGTCCCAGGAGAAGTACGCGTTGTCCTTGCGGATGGTATTCCGCAGGAGGATGTGCCGATCGGCGCAGATCCGGTCCTGTGGGCTTCTCGCCCGGCTCCCACTTGGCTGGTTGCCAATGCACTGCTCGGACGTCGGCTGAGCTGAGTAGTAGCTCACGCGATTGTTGAAATAGAACCCCGCGACCTTTGTGAGCACCCAGGCATTGACGCGGTGCCGCTGGTCGCGATCGCTCCAATTGTACTCCCTGCCGAGCGAGTCGACCTTCGCGTACCGCAAGGTGAACGGATCGCGCTCGTTATCGTCGTCCGACTTGTCGAACGACAGGGTGTAATTCACGTCGAACTGGAGCCGCGGATCGAGCAGGCGCCTCAGGCCCACCGTGACGCCGTTATAGCGCGACTTGGCGCTGCTCTCGACGGTCCACAGGGTGCCGATGTCAAAGGGCCCACCGGTGGCGAACCCTCCGAACGGATTGCCGAACGTCGAGTCGTTGCGGTTGATGAACCGCGTGAGGTGATCGCCGCGTGCGTGGGTATAGCTGATGGACGCCGATAGGTCGTTGGCGACCTGCCGCTCGTACCCCACCGTCAGACTGATCGTGCGGGGGTTCTGGAAGTGCCGGTCGAACACGTACACGTCCGGCACGAACGGTGTGCCGGTCGTCGGCGGCAGCAGGCTGTCGTAGGCAGGAACAGGGAGGCCGGACACGGACGATCCGAACCGCGTTTGCCCAAGCGAGCCGTTCGTGCTGCGCGCACTAGCGAGGTTCAGCCCAGGTATGCGCGCGTAGTAGATCCCGGCGTTGAAGCGCAACACCTGTCGCCCGTCGGCGTTCGGGTCCCAGGCGATGCCCAGGCGCGGCTGCCACATCTTCTTGTCGGAGGGAATCGTGCCATCCGACGGGAAGGTGAAGCTCCCCTTCGCGTTGGTCACCGTCGAATCGATCCATCGCGCAAAATAGACCTGCGAGGGCGGTGTGATCGGGTCCGGCTCGATCTGCGCTTCCCACCGCAGCCCGTAGTTGAGGGTCAGCTTGGCGGAAGGCTTCCAGGTGTCTTGCAGGTAGACTGCGAACTCGTTCTGGGTGATCGTTTGGGTGCCCGCCTGCTCCACCGTGGTCGAGCCCACACCGGCCTGCTGCAGGTAGAGGTTCACGGGACCGACCGGCACACCGGTCGGACACGTTCCCGTGCTGGTCGTGTCGCCCGTGGAACACTCGCGGTACCCCGAGCCGAGCGTCACGTACCGGATAAATCCCGTGACGCTGTTGAACGCCATGCGCCCGTTGGCGAAGCCCACAAAGACCTGCGTGGTCGCCGTACGGTTCCATTCGCCCCCGAACTTGAACAGATGATTCCCCCGCGCAATGGAGATGTTGTCGAGCAGCTGGACCCGCGTGTCGTGGTCGTCGCTGATCGGCAGGAAGAAGGGCATACCGAAGCGGAACGCGCCCGCCGTCGCTGTGTCGACGTCCGTGTCATGGAATGGGACGCCCTTGCCGAAGATCGACGAGACGCCGGTGGTGTCGCCAAGGTGGTTGATCGCACCGGTATAGGGACGGGGCCGATCCTCGCGGGAATACTGGAACCGGAACTCGTTGGACGTCCGCGACGAGAGGAAGGACACGAGGCTTCCGTTCACGGCGTGGGAGTGGTCCTGCTCCAGGCCGTTTGCACTCGCGCCCCACGTGTCCACGTCGAACGTGCCGTTCTTCTGCTCGGACCAAGTGTAGTTGTACTTGAGCGACAGGTTGTGACGATCGGACAACCGGAAGTCGAACTTGGCGAGGGCCGCCCGCGCGTCGTTGGTGCGCGAGATAGGGGCGAAGTCATTTGCCAGCTCGGGATAGCGGGTAGCCAGGAACGTCACAAGAGAGTCGTACGCTGGCGTATGCACCCGATTCTTCTGCTTCACATCGGCGTAGATTTGCTGGTCGTACGCCAAAAAGAAGAACGCCCGGTCCCGCTTGAGCGGCCCGCCGAGTGTGAACCCAAACTGGTTCTGCGAAAAGTCCGGCTCGAACTTCGTGACGACGCCGGTCGGGGAGGTATGCTCAGGCGTGCCCGAGACGGCGTCGAACTTCCCGAAGTAGTGCACCGTCCCCCGCAGATCGTTCGTTCCGGACTTGGTGATCACGTTTACGAACCCGCCGGACGAGCGCCCGAACTCGGCGTTGGCTCCTCCCGCGACGACGACGAGCTCCTGCACCGCATCCAGATTGAACGTGAACGCCGGTCGCTGCCCGCCGCGCTGCTCGCCGAAGAACGAGTTGTTGAAGTCCGCCCCGTCCACGGACACGTTGTTGTGAATCCCACGCTGGCCCGCCACGGTGAGCTCGTCGCCATCCGGGCCCTGGACGATCGCCACATTGGGCGTGAGCAACGTAAGATTGATGAAGTTGCGCCCGTTGTTCGGCAGGCCCGTGACGGCCTCGGCGGAGAGTGGGGTCGCCGCCGCCGATTGCGTCACGTTCACCACCGGCTGCGTCGCCTCGACCGTCACCGCCGCGAGAGTGACCGCGGCAAGGGGGAGCCGCAGGGCCACCGTCTCTCCCACGCTCAGCACGATCCCCGTCCGCTTCACCTCGGCGAAACCGACCGAGCGCGCCGTCACGTCGTAGGTGCCAAGCGGGAGCAAGGTACCAGTGAAGTTGCCTCCCGCGTCCGTCGTCAGTGTGCGCGTGAAGTTGGTCTGCGCCTCATGCAGGATGACTGACGCGTTGGCGACCGGCGCGCCGTTGGGGTCGGTGACCACACCGCGAATGATGCCGGTCGTGGCTTGGCCTTGGGCAACGAGCGGCGCCGGGGAAGCGTACAGCACGAGCGCCGCGCCGACCACGAGACTGGAGAGGCGCGCGAGGAAGCGGATTCCGCACGTCATGATCGAGAGCCTCCGGAGAGGTGATTCGAGCATAGGGCGGGGTTGAATTAGCACCGGATCGAAACCGGCGCAAGAAGGCCGCGGATCGCTCATCTTATAGCCCATGCAGAATCCCGACATCGCCCGGCTGTTCGACGAAGTCGCCGACCTGCTCGAGATCCAGGACGCGAATCCGTTCCGGGTGCGCGCCTACCGCAACGCCGCCCGCACCATTCGGGATTTCCCCGAGCCGATCACCGATCTGGTGCGCGCCGGGACCAAAGACCTGACCGACATCGCCGGCATCGGCGACGACCTGGCCGAGAAGATCACGGCCATCGTCACCACCGGTGAGCTGCCGCTCCAGAAGCAGCTCGCGCGCAAGCTGCCCGCGGGACTGCTGGACCTGTTGCGCATCCCCGGACTCGGGCCCAAGCGCGTGAAGCTGCTCTACAAAAAGCTCAAGGTGAAATCGGCGGCCGACCTCGCGGCGGCGCTCGACAAGGGCCGGGTCCAGAAGCTCAAGGGGTTCGGGCCGAAGATGGAAGAAAAAATGCGGGCCGGGATCGGCCAGGCGCAGGTCGGGGAGCGGCGCATGCTCCTCAACGAAGCCGAAACCCAGGCGACCGCGGTAGTCGCGTATCTCGAGGCCGGTGGAGGCATCGGCCACATGGAAGTCGCCGGGAGCTACCGCCGGCGACGCGAGACGATCGGGGACCTGGACATTGTCGTGACCTCGGAGGGGAAGAACAGCGCCCCGGTCATGGACCGGTTCGTCGCGTACGGCGACGTGGCGAACGTCATCTCGAAGGGCGAGACCCGCGCCACCGTGAAGCTCCGGGGCGGCCTCCAAGTGGACTTGCGGGCGGTGGAGCCCGACGCCTACGGCGCGGCGCTCCTGTACTTCACCGGGTCCAAAGCGCACAACATCGAGCTCCGCAAGATCGCCCAGGAGAAGAGCTACAAGCTGAACGAGTACGGCCTCTTCAAGGGCACACGTCGGGCCGCCGGAAAAACCGAGGAGGAGGTCTACGCGAAGCTCGGCCTCGACTGGATTCCCCCCGAGCTCCGCGAAGCCCGCGGCGAGATCGCGCTCGCCCGCGAGCACCGGCTTCCGCATCTCGTGGAGGTGAAGGACATCCGCGGTGACCTCCAGATGCACACGAGCGCCACCGACGGGAAGGGGACGATCGAGGACATGGCCCACGCGGCGCGCGCGTTGGGCTACGAATACATCGCCATCACCGATCATTCGAAGCGCGTGACCATGGCGCTGGGGCTCGACGCGAAGCGGCTGCGGGAGCAATGGAAGGCGATCGACGCCTGGAACGCCTCGAGTCGCGGCTTCACCATCCTCCGGAGCGTCGAGCTCGACATCCTCGAGAACGGAAAGCTCGACCTGCCCGACGACGTGCTGGCCGACGCGGACTACGTCGTGGCCACCATCCACTACGGGCTCAATCAGGGCGAGAAGGAGCTGACCCGCCGCCTCGTGGGCGCTGCGGAACACCCGTGGGTGGACGCGATCGGACACCCCACCGGGCGCCTCGTGGGCAAGCGTGAGCCGTACGCCTTCGATTTCGAGGCGCTGTGTCGCGCCTGCGCGGCGACGGGGTGCCTGCTGGAGCTGAACGGCCACCCCGAGCGCATGGACCTCCCGGACACGCTCGCGGCGGCCGGCAAACAGCACGGCGTCCGGTTCGTGCTCTCGACGGACAGCCACCAGCCGGGGAACCTGCCGTTCATGAAGTACGCGGTGTACCTCGCGCGGCGGGCGGGACTTGAGGCGGCGGATATTCTGAATACCCGGCCCTTGGCGGCGTTTCGTAAGGGACTGAAACGGGCGGTAGAAGGCGGCAGAGGGCGGTAGAGGTCCTCTCCCGTCCTTTACCGTCCTCTACCGACCTCTACCGCCAGTTCCAGCTGCACCACCGGGGCGAAGCTCTTGCGGTGATGGGACGTGAAGCCGAAGGCCGCGAGCGCGGCAAGGTGGTCCGGAGTGGCGTAGCCCTTGTTGCTCGCCCAGGCGTAGGTGGGATGGCGGGTGGCGAGGAGCGCCATCAGGCGATCACGCACCGTTTTCGCGATCACCGACGCCGCGGCGATCGAGTGGCAGTGCGCGTCGCCGTCGACGATCGCTTCGTGGACACGACCGAGCTCGGGACAAGGCAGACCGTCCACCAGCACGAGATCCGGGGTCACGCCGAGTCTCCCCAGGGCGCGCTCCATCGCCAGGATGCTCGCCCGGCGGATGTTCAGGCGGTCGATCTCCCGCACGCTCGCCGCGCCCACGCCGATCGCCAGCGCGCGGGCCCGCACCACCAGGGCGAGCCGGCTGCGCTTCGCGGGCGGCAACAGCTTCGAGTCGCGCAGTCCGCGGATGAATTTGCAGTGGGGAGGAAACACGACGGCCGCGGCCACCACCGGACCAGCCAGGGGACCGCGGCCCGCTTCGTCGACACCGGCGACGACTCCGCCCCCCGCTCGCCAGAACGCGA
>Ga0209376_1005327_pt1 | contig 10762 bp, 5 predicted proteins | sample GraSoiAngelo_134_FD_185891 | JGI IMG/M metagenome (GOLD analysis project Ga0209376, IMG submission 185891) | Grasslands soil microbial communities from the Angelo Coastal Reserve, California, USA - 14_0929_05_30cm (SPAdes) (version 2) | ecosystem: Environmental > Terrestrial > Soil > Grasslands ... | reverse complement strand
GCCGGTGACGGCGACATGGCGGGACGTGAGCCGGCGGCTCGGCGCCGAGGCCGTCCTCATCGAATACCTCGTGAGTGACTCGGGCTCGCTCGCGTTTGTTGTGGCTCGGGACACGGTTGCCGTCGTGGACCTGGGAGTCGAGCGGCGTACCCTCGCCCGCCTGGTCGAGTTCGCGCGCGGAACCCTCCTCACCCCCCGTCCCCCTCTCCGCGGTGCGGAGAGGGGGAGCCAGGAAGCGGGCTCCACGCCAGCCGAATCGCTGTGGCGCGGGCCGTTGCGACAGTTGCATCAGTATCTGATCGCACCCCTCGAAGAGACGGGCCTGCTCACCGGCAAGACGCGGCTCATTCTCGTCCCGCATGCCGAACTGCACTACTTGCCTTTTGCCGCGCTGGTCGGCGGGTCGGGGCGGGGACGGTTCCTGATCGAGCGCTACGAGGTCGCGGTGACCCCGTCGGCATCGGTCTGGCTCGCCCTGGGCGATCGTGCGGCGGGGCCCGTCGCGAGCGGGACTCTGGTCCTGGCGCCGAGACCGGATGTGCTCCCGGCGTCGCGGCGGGAGGCGGCAGCGGTCGGACGGCTCGGCGGCGCCGATGTACAGGTGCTCACCGGCAGCGCGGCCACCGAAGCGGCGTTCCGGCGTGAGGCACCCAGCCGCCGCATCCTGCACCTCGCGACCTATGGAGTCCTCAACAAGCAAAATCCGCTGTTTTCGTACGTGGATCTGGCAGCGGACAGTGTGCAGGACGGCCGCCTCGAGGTACACGAGGTATTCGGCCTTCATCTCGCGGCGGACCTCGTGGTGCTCTCCGCGTGCCAGACGGGGCTCGGTGCGGGGGCGCTCGCGGACGTCCCCGCGGGCGACGACTGGGTGGGCCTCACACGGGCGTTCCTGCACGCCGGGGCCGGGAGTGTGGTGGCCACGCTTTGGCCGGTCGACGACTGGGCGACGGCGGCGCTGATGGAGCGCTTCTACGAGGGATACGGGCGCGGCGACGATCCGTCGCGGGCCCTGGCGCTCGCGCAACGGGCCCTGTTGGCGGCCCCCCCCACCGGGCATCCCTTCTACTGGGCAGGCTTCGCAAGCGTCGAAGGCGCCCACACGCGCGAGGCGACACCGTGAGCGCCGCGCCGCAGCACTGGAGACGGGCAGCCCTACTCGGCTTGCTGACCCTGCTGGTTGGATGTGGCGGCGACCACATCACGGGACTGGTCATCGTGCCGTCACAGGGCATGATCGTTTCCCATCCCGTCCCCGCCCCGGCGGGAGCCGCACAGCCAGGCGCCACCTTGTCAGGAGCCCTAGCCGCGGCGGCGGACGGCGACAGCGTCGTCTACACATCTCTCGTTCCCGGAACCGCGCCGACGGGCGTGACGGCAACGGTACGCGCGCTCACATCCGGGGCGACGGTCACCACCGTCATCCAGGACGGTGGCTTTGACCCCATTCCGCTTGCCGCGAAGGTCGGTGACACTGTCGCCACTGTTGCCTTCGACGCGTCGGGCGCCGTCGTGTTCACTGCGGAAGCGGCCGTCATACCCATCCGGCGGATCAAAGTCGTCCGCACCGACCCCGCTCCCGGGAAGCGCGATCAGCCGCTCAACGCGAACATCGTGATCGTTTTCAGCGATCCTGTCGACGTCGCTACGCTCACCACGTCCTCCCTACAGCTGCTCCGCGGCACGGCGCCGGTCGCGGGCGCGGTGAGGCTCCTCCCAGGAAGCCCGACGACGGCCGTGTTCACTCCATCCGCGCCGCTCGACCCGAACACCGACTACCGTCTGGTCGTGACGACAGAAGTGCGGGATGTCACCGGCGGCGACCTCGACGCGAGCGCGAGTATCTCGTTCAGGACCGGTACCAGGATGGTCGGTCCAGCAACAATGGTAACCCTGTTCCCGGACACCGCTGCGCTCGCGGTCGGCTGGCAAGGGCAGTTGAACGCGGTGGCGCGCGACTCGTTCCTCAACATCATCGTCGGCCGACCCTTCAGCTGGTCGAGCGACGACCCGACGGTAGCGACGGTGTCCCCAGGGGGCCTCGTAACGGCGCTCGCGGAGGGCGTCGCCCATGTGCAAGCTCAAATGGACAGGGCGTATGCGGTGACCACCATCAAAGTGTCCGTGGTGCTCGCTCCGGTCGCCTCGGTGGAGGTCGTGCCTGGCTCCGCGAAGGTTGTCGTCGGCGGGTTGGTGCAGCTCACGGCCGTCCTGCGGGATGCGGCCGGAAATCGCCTGCGGTTCCGTGACATCACATGGCAGAGCGGCAATCCCGCCGTTGCCACCGTCAGCGCGGGAACGGGGGGCACTGCGGTCGTAACCGACGTGGCGGCCGGCACCGTGACCATCACGGCGATCAGCGAGGGCTCGGGGGGAACGGCGACGATCCGGACCGGAACCGTGGGGCCCTACACCCAGATCGCGACGTCTGATCACACCTGCGGGCTTGCGGCCGATGGCTCGGCATGGTGCTGGGGGGGAGGCATCCCCGGGGGACTCGGCAACGGGACGCAATCCGACGTGCTCGTGCCCGTGGCCGTTGCGGGGAGCCTGCGGTTTTCGCAGCTGAGCTCGACCTGCGCGCTCACCTCAGACGGCCTCGCCTATTGTTGGGGCGACAACAGCGTAGGCCAGCTCGGTGACGGAACGAACGCCGGCTCGTCCGTCCCGGTGGCCGTCTCGGGAGGACGCCAGTACGTCTCGATTGGCGTGGGTGGCCGCCACGCCTGCGCGCTCACGTCGAACGGAGCGGCGTACTGTTGGGGATCGAACGAGTCCGGCGCACTGGGTCTCGGCACGACAACGATTTCGGAGAGCGCGGTGCCGGTCCCGGTCTCTGGGGGATTGGCGTTCACGAGCCTCGCGGTGGGCGCCGGACACACGTGCGGTCTCACGACCAGCGGCTTCACGTACTGCTGGGGCACGGGCGGGGCCGGCGCTCTCGGCAATGGCAGCCTGATCGACCAGTTCGCTCCAGTCCTCGCCCTCGGACCGGTATTCGTGACAATCGATGCCGGAGAGGCCCATACCTGCGGTCTCACGGTGGACGGCAGCGCGTACTGCTGGGGCGAGAACGACGACGGTCGGCTCGGGGTCGGGACCACCACCGGGCCCGAGAGCCCCTGTCTTGATGCCGGCAGCTGCAGCACGGTGCCCGTGCAGGTCACGGGCGGCCTGCGTTTCAGCCAGATCAGCGCGGGTTCGCAGCACACGTGCGCCGTCGCGTCGACCGGGACGGCGTATTGCTGGGGAGCGAACTACTCCGCTCAGCTCGGCAACGGCTCGACGGGGTCCGTCGTTCCAGCACCGGTCGCAGTGGCGGGCGGGCTGGCGTTCGCCAGCGTCAGTGCAGGGGGGTACTCGTGTGCCATCACGCGGGCGGGCGTCGTGTACTGCTGGGGCGGCGGGGGGCTCGGCAACGGCTCGACTGACGGGAGCAATGTGCCCGTCCGGGTCGCGGGTCAGCCGTAGCGCGAACGCGGGAGGTGGTCGTGTCCACAGTCAGGTGGCCGGTGAGCAAGCGACAGTTCCTGTTGGGCGGCGCGACGTTGGTCGTCGCTGCCTGCGGAGGTGATCCCATCGCGTCGCCCACGCCCGTTGCCTACATCGAGGTGACGCCCGCCGCGGCCACCGTTGTGGTTGGCCACACGCTGCAGCTCACGGCGAAGGCGCGGGACGCGGCCGGCAACGAGCTCAACGACCGCGCCGTCACCTGGACGAGCAATGCAGAATCGCAGGCCATCGTCTCGGCCGCCGGACTGGTCCAGGCCCTTGCGCTGTCGGACACGGTGCTGATCACGGCAACGAGCGACGGGAAGAGCGCGCGCGCACGCCTCATCGTGGTCATCGACCTCACCGGAGAATGGAACTTCTCCGAGCGGTACAGTCAGAGTGGCGGGGCGTTGTCGTGCAGCGACACGGGATCGTATCGGTTCACGCAAACCGGCGAGACTATCGGCGGCAGCAGCGATCAGATCGGTACGTGCATCAGTCAGCACCCTAGGTTTTCCTCGTCGGACAATACCATATGGGCCGCTCCCATTTCAGGCGGACGGCTCTCGAGTGCGCACATCACCTTCGGCGTTGCCTCCACGTGTGCGTACGACGGAACCGTCCTCGGTGAACCGACGCCCAAGCTGTCGGGCACTCTTTCTTGCACCGGCGGCAACACCACGGGCACCTGGGAGGCAACGCCCGGCGGAGCGCCGGTCGCGGCCGTCGAGACGCGCTGGGGGGTCCAGACTGTCGTGGGAGGAGTCGTTCAGATGGCCGCGGTGGTTCGAGACGCCGCAGGACATGTGCTCAGCCGGCCCGTGCAATGGGCCAGTGACAACCCGACCGCGGTGGCCGTCTCCGGTGACGGCGTCGTCACGACTCTTGCCGCCGGATCGGCGCGCATCACTGCGACAAGCGAGGGCGTGAGCGGGACAGCCACCGTCACGGCAGATCCCGTAACGTTCGCAGCAGTGAGCGCCGGCATCTACCACACCTGTGCGCTCACGCCAGCGGGCGCGGCCTATTGTTGGGGTTGGAGCGGAGACGGACAGCTCGGCACGGGATTCCGGCGCCCTGCACCGGCACCGCTAGCAGCCGCCGAGACGCCCGTGGCTGTGGCTGGCGGGCATGCGTTCGCGGTGATAGCCACGGGATACCAACACAGTTGCGGGATCACTACCGGAGGAGAGGCATACTGCTGGGGAGGCAATTCCAGCGGCCAACTGGGGGACGGCTCGAACACCAATAGCCTTGTCCCGGTGCCGGTCGGCGGCGGCCTGCAGTTCGCGAGCATCACGACCGGACTGTATCACAGCTGCGGTCGGACGACCGGGAACGCGGTGTACTGCTGGGGCGACAACTCCTATGGCCAGCTCGGCGACGGTTCGGGCCGAGCGAACACCGCGCCCGTGCCCGTCACAGGTGCGCTGCCGCTCCAGACGGTGCGCGCCGGCTTCTACCACACCTGTGGGATCACCTCCGCGGATGCCGCGTTCTGCTGGGGCGACAACGAGTACGCCCAGCTGGGTGACAGCACCGACACGAACCGTCTGGCGCCGGTCGCCGTCGCGGGCGCCCATGCTTTCTCCGCCGTGGCAGGCGGGTCGGTCCACTCGTGCGCCGTCTCGTCCGATGGCACGGCCCATTGCTGGGGACACAATAGGAGGGGCGCGCTCGGGGACAACTCCGAGTCAGGCAGCCCTGTCCCCGTGCAGGTCGCCGGGGGGGTGGCGTTCGCGCCAGCCGATGCGCGCCTGGCGTTGGGACGCGAGCACTCGTGCGCGGTGGCGACCGGAGGTGCAGCGTATTGCTGGGGGCTGAACTACTTGGGTGAGCTTGGCGACGGCTCGACGAGCGAATCCTTCGCCCTCGCCCCCGTTCCGGTGTCTGGCGGCCTCACCTTCAGCGCGATCACCGGCGGTGCAGATCACACCTGTGGCGTAACCCCCGGGCCCACAGTGTACTGCTGGGGGATGGACGCGAACGGAGAAATCGGCTCAGCCGCGGGCCAGTGCGGCCACACCGAGTTTTTCTGCGCCTCGACGCCGGCGCGCGTGATCGGTCAACCGGGGGCCGGAACCCTTTTCGACATCCGCGTGGCCGGCGGCGCGCCGGAGGCGAGCCCAGCGGCCCTGCCGCGTGGACCGCGTCTGGACCCGCGGCGTCGCCCGCCGAGCCTCCATCCCCTCAGGCCGTTCCGCCCTGGTTCGGCCCCGTAACCGGAAGCATGGACGGCAACGATCGGGTCACCGTTCTGATTCCGCGCTCGGCGCCCAGTGGGCCAACGCTGACCATCGTCGGTGTCCTCTCCGTTGACGCTCTGACCGTACTCGAGTCGCGCATCGGGTCGGAACCCGGCCCCTTCCCCGCCGGTGGCCGCTTCCAGCGAGCCCGCTGACTGGGCTCCGAGCAATCCCAATCGCTCGTCCGTCCAACGTGAGGTGCTCGCGGGGTCGCCGCTCGACCGCGCGGAACCTGCTCGACAGGAGGGCTTCCATGTTCAGCGTACGGTCCTTGTTCCTCGCGACTCCGATGCTGCTCCTTGCGCTCATTGCCTGCGACCGCCAACCGGTCGAGCCCGCCGTCCCGGCGGCGCGAAGCGCGATGGTGAGTTCCTCCGTGAAGGCCCCGTCGGGCACGAACGCCCTCGCCGTCTCCGAAAGCCGGATCGACGTCAGCTGGGGGGACAACTCGACGAACGAGACTGGATTCGAGGTACACCGGTCGACCGCCGGAGCGAGCGGCGCGTTCGGTTTGCTGGCGTCCAGGGGACCCGGGGCGACCGGCTACAGCGACCTCGGGCTCGCCCCCTCGACGCAGTATTGCTACAAGGTCCGCGCATTCCGGACGACCGGAGGCCAGACCGGCTACTCCGAGTTTTCCACTGCGGCGTGCGCGACCACCCTGGCTCCGCCCATTCCCGCCGCGCCTTCCGGCGCGGACGCGAGGCCGGCCTCCAGCAGCGCCGTTGCCGTGAGCTGGATCGACCGGTCGACCAATGAGACCGGATTCCGGGTCGAGCGCTCGCTCGACTTGGGTGCCACGTGGACGAGTACGCGCACGACGGGCGCCAACGCCATCTCCTCGAGCGATGAAGGGCTCGCGAGCGAGCAGCCCGTGTGCTATCGCGTCATCGCGTTCAACGCGCGCGGCGACTCGCCGCCGTCAAACAGCGACTGCACGACGCCTCCCGCGGCTCCTACGGGCCTGACCGCGACAGCCGCGGAAGGGCCAGCGATCGACCTTGTCTGGACGGACAACTCCGCGGTCGAGGACGGCTACGAGATACTCCGAGCGACCGATGGCGCGGCGTTCGGCATCGTCACGGACGTGCCACCTAACAGCACGACATATCACGATGCCGGCGCCACCACCAATGCGACGTATTCGTACCAAGTGCGGGCGAAGAAGGACGGGGGGTACTCCGATCTCTCGCGTACCGCGAGCGCGGTCGGGAGCTGCGTGCCCGCGAGCGTGACGGAGATCTGCGACAACGGCGTGGACGACGATTGCAACGGCCTCACCGACGGCTCTGATCCAGCGTGCTCCTTGAGCTGCTCGAATGGCTGCCCGCCGGGCTACGTCTGCGCGATATGGGTCGACGTCTGCGTTCCCCATTGCGGCGACGGCTTCCAGAACGGCGACGAGGGCGACGTCGACTGCGGCGGCTCGTGCGCAGCCAAGTGCGCTGCCGGTCAGCATTGCTGGGTCAGCTCCGACTGCGCGTCGTTCAGCTGCGTCAACGACATCTGCCAGTAAGGAGGCGAGCGATGAGACGGATCCACGTTCCGGCACTGATGTTCGCGGCACTCGCCTCGGCGGCCTGGGCGCAGGCGCCGCAGGACGCGCCGCGTGATCTCCCGGCCATCACCGCCGACCTCGAGCGCATCAAAGCAGACCTGGAGACGGTCAAGAGCCAGCTCGCTCAGGTGCTGCGCGTGCTGAGCCAGCGTCCCGCGCAGGGCGGAGTCGCCGTGAGCGGGCCGGTGCGCACCAGTGTGGCCGATGCGCCGATGCTCGGGAGGGCCGACGCGCCCGTGACGCTGGTCGAGTTCTCCGACTACCAGTGTCCGTTCTGCCAGCGCTTTTTCGCAACGACGCTCCCGGCCCTCAAGCGGGAGTACATCGACGCAGGCAAGATCCGCTACGTGTTCCGCGACTACCCGCTCGAGATGCACGCCCTGGCGCGCCAGGCGGCTGAAGCGGCGCACTGTGCCGGCGAGCAGGGGAAGTACTGGGAGATGCACGACGCCCTGTTCCAGAATCAGGGGGCGTTGGCCCCGTCGCAGCTTGCGGAGCGGGCTCGCACGGTCGGCGTGGACAGCACGGCGTTCGCGGCGTGCGTCGGGTCCGGACGGTACGCGGGACGGGTCGCGCGCGGCCTCGTGGACGGCGCCGCCGCCGGCGTCCAGGGCACACCCGGGTTCGTGGTGGGAAGGACGCAGGCGGGCGACGTCGTGGAGGGCACTCCGATCCGAGGTGCCCAGCCTCTGGAATCGTTCCGCCGGATCATCGATCAGCTACTCGCGGACACGGTAGGAAACCGGACGGCGAGGGCGAACCCCGATCCAGGTAAGTGAGGAGTACTCATGAACACGTCCCACACAGTGGTGTCGCTTGCTTTGGTGAGTCTCGGTTGGCTGGTGGCCTGCGGCGGGGACAATCCCGGGACCGGACCGAACACGACGATCACCGTCAGCGGTCTGGTCCGGGAACGCGGCGGTGAACCGATGAGCGGGGTACAGGTGGTTGTGGCCGGCAAGAGTCCGGTGACGACTGATGCAGACGGACGGTTTTCTATTCCCGGCGTCGCGGTGCCGTACGATCTCACCGTGATGCTGACCAGCAGCAATACCGCGCTCGTCTACAAGGGCCTCACGCGGGCCGATCCCGCGCTACTGTCCCTCGATTTCTCGGGCGCGGACCAGACCGCCACGATCAGCGGCACAACGCCCCCGACCTCTGGACCAGTCACCTTTGTGTTCTTCCAGAGCGGCCGCCACGTCATAGGCGGAGGTGTTGCCGACGCCGCGACCGGCCAGTACGCCATCACCCCCTCGTGGCGTGGTTCCGCCACCGCCCGCCCGGGACAGCTGTACGCTCTCCAGTTCACGAGAGGCCCTACGCCGCTGCCCGCAAGCTACAACGGCTATGCGAGCAAGCCGCTGACGATTACGCCAGGAGGCGATTTCGCCGGCAACAACTTCGCCGCCGCGGACCTGATCGACCCACTCGAGCAGAGCATCGGCGGTACCGTCACGGTTCCGGCGAGCTACTCCCTAACCTTCCGAAGACTCTATCTCTTTTTCGGGCGCGTGCCGTTGATCTGGACTGAGCAAGCGCCCCTCCCCAACGCGTTCACGTACACCGTGCCCGCCGTCGGCGGAGTGGTGTTCGGCGTAGCGACCTGGAGCGTGGATCCCGCTTCGCGCGAGTCGTTCTTCTTCAAACAGGGGCTCAGCGGGAATTCAAGCAACGCCGGCGTCCCGCTCGAACCGGCGGCACAACTCGGGTTGCCGCTCGACGGCGCTGCTTCCGTCGATGCAGCTACACCATTCACCTGGGGCCAGGGCGGCGGAAGCGGCGTCAATCTCTTCGAGGTCATTCCTGCCGACGCCAGCAACCCGACGTTTTTCGTCTTCACAATGGGCTCGGATGCGAAGATTCCGGACCTGGCAGGGGCGGGAATGGCCCTGCCGGCGAGCGCGAGTTACCGATGGTTCGTCGACAGGGTTTTCCCCGTATCCTCCGTGAACGAGGTGGCGGCTGAAGGCTTCTTGCGGTTTGTCGACTTGGAGACGGGGGATCTCGGTGAGACGGTGTCCGAGGGACGCTCGTTCACGACGAGGGCCGCGCCAGGCACCGCGTTCCGAGGGTCGGCCGTGGGGCCGACCGCAGTGGCCTCACACAGCCCGCACAGGCGCGGATGGATGCTGACACGTGACCCTATCTCGATGGATGATCGGTAGCGTCGCGCTTGACACGCCGCCGTGCGGGCGGAGATTGAAACAGACTCAGATGCCATGAACCCCGAGGCGGCTGTCGTGCGGCTCGCCCATGCCTCGGGGGGAGCGAATCGCGAACCGGCTGAGGGGGAAACCCGCTCGGCCGGTCGTGTTTTTTGGGGCTGGGTCGCCACCACGTGTGTAGCAGGACACCCATGAGCAAGGGCACCAGTGGAAGAGCGTGAGATCGGTGAGCAAGGGCGTGTGGGGCGTCCGTTTCACGAACGGGATCATGGTCCAATGAGCCTGCTCGCGAAACCAGGAACCCGGCTCGGCGCGCTCGTCGCGCTCGCCGCACTTAGCGGTTGCTCGGACAACCCGATCGGCCCTCCGCGGCCCCGAACAGGCGTGACCGTCTCGGACCCGGTCGCCGCAGCCGGGCTCTTGGGGGGACCCCGTGCAGCTCCCGTACGGGCAACCAGCTCAGCGGACGAAGTAGCGTACGTGTCGCTCTCCCCCGGCACGGTCCCGGGCGGGACCGTCGCGACCATCCGACGTCTCGGCGATGCCGGTCTGTTCTACGCGGCGCTGGTCGACGGCGGCTTCGACCCGGTCCCGGTCCCGGCCGGTCCCGGAGATACGGTGGAAGTCGCCGTGGACGTGCCGGGAGCGCCGCGCGTGAGTTTCAGTTACGCCGTGCCGCCGAGATTGCGGCCGGTCGTGGTGCGCACCTCCCCCTCGTCCGGAAAGCGGGACGTCCCGCTCAACACGACCATCGTCATCGTCTTCAGCGAGCCGATCGCGGCTTCCACGCTCACCGCGTCCTCGGTGCATCTGTTCCGCGGCACAAGCCCGGTGGCGGGCACGGTGCGCCTCCTCGAGGGCACTGGGACGGTTGCCGCGTTCACTCCCGCCGCCCTGCTCGATCCCGACACCGATTACGAGCTGGTCGTCACTACCGCAGTGACCGATCTGGACGGCGATGCGCTAGCGGCGCCGCTGACTGTGGCCTTCACGACCGGGCAGTCCGAGACAGGGCCGCCCGCATCCATCAGTGTCTCACCGGATACCGTCTACATGACCGGCGGGACGTACCCGTTGACGGCGACGGTGCGCGACGCCGCGGGCAACATTTTGGTCGATCTGCCGGTCACCTGGTCCTCCAGCAATCCCGCGGGCCTTACGGTCTCCTCGACAGGGCTGGTGACAGCGCTGGCCACGGCGTCGTACACCGTCACGGCGACGTTGAACCAGTTGACCGGGCTGGCGCTGGTCGTCGTCGTGACGGGGCCACCTGCTTCGGTGGAAATCTCGCCCAAGCC
>Ga0209376_1005322_pt1 | contig 10765 bp, 14 predicted proteins | sample GraSoiAngelo_134_FD_185891 | JGI IMG/M metagenome (GOLD analysis project Ga0209376, IMG submission 185891) | Grasslands soil microbial communities from the Angelo Coastal Reserve, California, USA - 14_0929_05_30cm (SPAdes) (version 2) | ecosystem: Environmental > Terrestrial > Soil > Grasslands ... | reverse complement strand
GCTCTGCAAAAGTTATAGGAATTTCTTGTCGAGATGCTCTTCCTGTCTGGGTGGAATTCCGGGCTGGTTTTTTCGAGACGGGTGCATTATCAGCTTGTCTTGCGTTTTGCGATGTCCGTGTTTTCCCTTGGGATCAGCGTGGAAATCCCGGTTCTAGAAATCACGAGCTTGGAATCGCGATCTGGGCTGAAAGTGGGCTTGTCTGGGATACTAGGCTTTGCGTGGAACGAATCTCGTCATGTCAATAGCCGATGCGCCTTTCCCACTGCAAACGTCCTTGTGAATCTTCTCATAAAAGAAGCGATCAAAGGTTTCTCCACACTTGTTGCAGGTCACCTTTCGAGACTGGTGAGTGGACTTGAAGGGGGACTTCTTCATAGGAGCGTTGCCCATTATCAGTCAACCTACTCCCGGACGATATCCCTCTAAAATCTTCGTCTAGCCCACCATAGTCGACGAAAGAGTTGCTGGAATAAAGCCGGGTTGCTGAGGTTGAACGGTAATGACTACATTTCCGGTTTTTTGGCCCGACTCGACAAACCGGTTGGCTTCAACAATTTGTTCTAACGGATAGCGTCTATCTATTACCGACCTTATCTTTCCCGTCTCCGCAAGTTCTTTGAGGAAAACCAGATCTTCCGCATGATACGATATCATTCCGCCGATTATTCTCTTGCTGCTTGTCATTGAAGTCCAAAACCCTCGAACCTGCTGTGACAGCCCGGGATTACCCAAGAGGTAGAGTCCCTTCTTCTTTAGAGACTTCACGCAAGCCGGGAACGAACTCTTGCCTACCACGTCAAAAATAACATCGTAGGTCTCCCCGTTTTTGGAGAAGTCCTCTCGGGTATAATCGATGACGTAGTCAGCACCGATGGAACGCAGCATATCTAGCTTCCAAGCCGTGTCGACGCCGGTTACTTCTGCTCCGAAGGATTTGGCAAGCTGTACCGCAATAGTGCCTACTGTTCCACCTGCCCCTATGACCAAGACCCGTTGTCCGGTCTGGATATTGGCTTTGCTGAGAAGGTGTAGCGCGTGAAGCCCGCCGACGGGCAGGGTGGCGGTTTCCTCGTAACTCATATTGGCCGGCTTTATGGCGATGAGCCCTTTCTCAGGCAAACAGATGTACTCGGCCCAAGCACCAAGACGAAGACCGGTCGCCGCGAATACTGGGTCACCCTTCTTGTACCGTCCTACACCGGGTCCTACAGATTCGATCTCCCCGGCTAGCTCTTGCCCCAGTATCTTCTTTCTTGGCCGCCTGAGACCGAAGCCTATTCGCACCATGAGCTGCCAAGCTAGCGGGAGGTGGAGGCCTCGGAATTCGCAGTCCCCTGTTGTCACTGTTGTCGCGTGCACTTTTACCAGCACTTCATTGTCCTTGGGAGTAGGTTTCTCAACTTCTTTGAACTGAAGGACGTCTGGAGGCCCATATCTTGGGCAGACAATCGCTCTCATGCATGGTCCCAAGGAACTAGGGGTCTGTAGGCGTTTTTTAGGATCGATCATCCATCCGCTTGACCGAGAACAATTGGCAAGAAGGAAAAGCCGCGCCGAAATGCTAGCAGCCATAGTCATCAACCGTAGATATTTCAGAGACTGTTGACCAAGAGAGAAAGATGAGTTCTGTCTCTCAGATCCAAATAAGGGCGCGGCTGGCCAAGCCCCCAGACTATCTTCTGGGAAAATTCCCGCGTTATGAGCGAGAGTTCTTTCACGGCTATGCGAAATTCATCCTTGGACTGATACTTTCTCAGGAGATCAGGGGGATGTTGAGTGTTCTGGTTTCTTCAGAGGGGATTCGTTCGGATCGATCGATTGATCTTCGTGTTATGACCTTTCCGGCTAAACAATTGAGACGACAACCGTCCAGAATACTATACGGAAGCTACAGTCACTCTCTGGCCCAAATCAGCCTCTATCCGCTGAGAATTAGCAAAGACAGGATTCGAAGGGAGGGGGCAAAACTGTTCGTGACTCATCTTAACGATCTTTCTGTTGCGCAGAGGAAGCTTATCGGCGAGATCGCGACCGCGGCAATCTCCACTCTCATCCACGAAGTCTTGCATGTGAAGTTCCAGCAGCGAAGCCTTGTCCGGTATATCGAGGAGGGAATGGTCCAGAGGCTGGAGAAAACGTACATGAGACAGTGGGAGGACAAACTCGACGGGGTCTTAAGATCACAATTCTCGTCTGGTATCGACAATGTGATGAATGCAGTATAGGCCAATGATGCTCGGCGAGTGAAGTCCAAGTGACCTCACCCGAATAGGATTGTTAATTCGCGGGGGAACCTGCCCGAGGCTAAATCGTCTAATCATGAATGGTCGTCATGATGTAGGTTCCTCCCGCTAGGACGGCTCCGCTAATTGCAGCAAACACCAACCGAATAAGCAGGCCCGGGCCTACGCATTGTACGACCCCTTGCGAATCCGTGCAACCGGCAGAGGGTATGGCGGTGAATGATAGGATTGGGGAAACAAGTCCAGTCAGTATCATAAATATGGCAACGAAACTCTTCGCATCTTTGCTGACCATTACCTTCTCGGAACCAGAACGAGCATTTAAGCGGGGTCGATTGGTTGAACTCAGAAGTTCGCTGGGGGAGTTGTGAACATGCTTCTAGAAATGAGTGAGGAAAAGGCGAGACACATGCTCGAACTCTCCCGCACACTACGCTGGGAGTTCCCCACTTCCCAAGGCACCCCGATCATCAGAGGCCAAGCTGCGAGCCAGGATGTTGAGCAAGCTACCAAAGAACGAGAATCCTATGCGAACGCAGCGCGCGTCCTCTTGGAGAACGGAAACGAAGAGGGGGCGATCGAGATCGCTGCCAATGCTTGGCGGCTTTGGATAGTGGCCCGTGACCTCGACGGCGGACGGGCGTTTCTGGCCTCAGTGCTGGAAAAGGGCGAGAAGAAACCATCACGAGCCAGATCACTGGCACTGTATGGTGATGCTTTGTTGGCTTTCAGGCAGGGAAGGATTGAGGAATCAAGGCAAAGGAGCCAGGCCGCGCTGGACGCGGCACTTGCGGTAGATGATCGCGAGGCGTTGACACTCGCATACCTTGCGGTGAGCCGAATAGCATTCGAGGACGGCGAGTATGCCAAATCTGCCAGCCTTGCCGTCAAAGCCAGAGAGTTCGCGCGTGACCTTGGCCCGGCGATGGGACAAGCACCCCTATTCCTTCATGCCAGCGCGACCCGGCTCATAGGTGACTACGATCAAGCAGCGGCACTTTTTGAACAGAGCCTCGAACTCAACCGGAAGATCCGGGATCAAGGAATGGTGGCGGCGGAACTTCAAAATCTAGGCTTTGTCGAGATTCACCGTGGAAACGTCGACGCGGCCGAACGCTACTTCACCGAAGGCGAGAAAATTGCACCGGCAAGTGATCCATATAGCACCGCGATGAGTATCATCAACAAAGCCGTCATAGCATTCCTGCGAGGGAACAGGGACGAGTCGCGCAGTCTACTGCAGCGTGCTCAATCAGTATTCAAAGAGGCCGGGATAGACCCCGGAGCAGATGACCAGTTCGAGATCAACTGGCTTCATGGGCAGTTGACCACCAAGAAGGCTAGATGACGAGATCTAGCCCGTACTGCTAAAATGGGAACTTGTCGCGAACGGTCGTCATGGTCTTGGTTGTTTCAAACAGGATACCGGTGGCGAAGGGTTGGGAAGAAGACTTTGAGCGCCGATGGAAGCAGAGAAAATGGTCTATTGCGAAGTCGCCCGGTTTCATCAGAACAGAAGTCCTACGACCAATGAGAGGAGACCACTATGTTGTCATGGCGTATTGGAGGTCCAAGGAGGATTTCGAGCATTGGACTGAGAGCCAGGCGTTCACGGAAGCGCACGCGAACACGCCGCCGAAAGAGGCGTTTACGGGTCCTAGCAAGCTTGAGGTCCACGAGATCATCGCTGAAAGCCCAGCTTCAAGCACGGGCTAGTGTATCTCCAAACCTTTTTCTTACCGTAATTCAACACCGCTCTTTAGTGAAGTGTTTACGCGTTGAAGGCAGCTGAGAAATCGGATACTTGGTGGGAGCGGGCTAACAAGAAGCTCGAAGAGTCTACGCTCAAAACAAGGTTTACGCTTAACAGTGATGGAAGAGTAGAGGTCAACCCCCCGGTTCTTCCGGCCGATTATGAGGAGACGCGATTGCTCTTCGAGATAGTAGACGACGTCTTCGCGATGCTCGAAGAGGAAGCTGAAGAAGCAGAACTAGACGCGCCCGACAGCTAGATCTTGCGTACTGTCTAAATACGCGAATTCCCATAGTCTTCTCTGAATCTCGTGCACCGATCTAGCTTATCGAATATTGTTTTCTGCCTCACACTGATTCTCCTAGTGCTTTTTCCTTCGATTCTTTCCACTCATGCGGTTATGGCCTATCTTCCTGCCGTTGTGCCTGGACAATTTGCCCAGTACAGTGTTCTCAAGTATTCGTGCCACTCCTCTATCCCCCAAGTTTGCCAGTCGTTCGCAACCAACCTAAACGATACCAAGTACGCCGCAGATCAGATCGTTGGAGTCTCTAATCCATCGGTCACTCTACAGCTCATCTCGATATACAAGAACGGAACAGGCGCACATGTGGGAGGACTCGTGAATGTTGCGACGGGCGCATCTAATATCACAGCTTTCACTCTCGGCACTAGAGATTATTTTGTGCTGGCGGGAGGCCTTGAAGCTCCCAACCAAATTTGGAATACTCTTTCGGCTCCCAGCTTTAACAAGACCGTCAACGAGATGGTTCTAGGCTCTCCGAGGAACGTAAACTTCCTCAACTATTCTCTTCCAGGCGACTACCTGGGGTTCTCGTATTTGCAATCTCTCGGTTTTGCGTTTGACCAATCCTCGGGGTTATTGATCGACATCAACTCCTCCGTTAGAACTACCATTCATGGGATCCTCGAGCTGGATTTTGCGATAGGCATGATTGACAATAATGTCTGGCGGGATGCCCACATCCAAGATTTTGACCTCGCCGCCGATCCACAAAGTGTCAATGTTGCAGCAGACACTTCCGGCAATTCGACCATAACCCTTCACCGACTGTACGGATTCACGGGAACTGTCAGTCTCTCAACCACGACGTCCGCTAGCGGTTTGTCCTGTTCCGTTTCTCCAATCAGTCTTCCGATGGGGGGCTCGGATACGTCAACGCTTTCGTGCAGAGGGTCCCCGGGAACATATACTGTCACGGTCGAGGGAAATGGAGGATACTCGGTACATAGCACGTCGATCACCGTAACTCTGAGCGCTACGCCGATACCGGCTCAACCAGCTAGCATTCTCTCGAATCCTCTGTTCGACGGTGGAATAGGCATTGCCGCGGTCGTCATAGCAATCGCCACCTTGGTCTTCCTCAGACGGAAGCCAAGAAGTGCGGTGGTTGTGTCTGGTGACGCGTCAGCTCCTGCTGTCCAAGCATAGTTTCACTCTCGCCTGAAACCTGACAATGGTCACACGTGATTAAAGACCCGGCGGGGACACACTAGCGAAGACGGAAGGGTCTTGGCCTCTACCGGACGCTTTGGCTGGTTCCTTATCGGCGTGATAATCGGCGCGATAGTACTCGAAGTCTACGATGTTACGGTTAGATACATTCCCCGCTGGCTTGGCGCTGCAACAACGCTTGTTGGATTCTTGATCCACCTCGTCGCCTGGTTCGGCCTAATGCTCGCAGTAGCCGGGGTTCTCGGGTCGCGTATCATAAGAAAAGATCAGTTGAGCTATGGCCTGGTCGGGTTCGGCGCAATCATCGTGACTTTGGAATTATGGTTATCCACACCGTTCGGTTTCGGGTAAAACCCTATTCGAGCTGGCCTATCAGGCGGGTCTCGGTTGTCCTACGTGCTGGTCTAGGAATTTGGCTGCTCTCTTAATCGAATCTATCTCATTCTCTCGACGTACGAACCCATGGCCTTCGTTTTCGTAGATCTTGACCTCAACTGTTACCCCGTTCTTCCGTGCTGCCTCAGCCATCTGTTGTGTTTCCTCTACGGGGCAGCGGATATCGTGTTGTCCTGCGAGTAGGAGCAGGGGTGCGCGGATCTGGTCTGCAAAGAATATTGGCGAGCGGTCGCGCCAGAGCTCGCGATCGGTAATTGGATTGCCCATCAACCATTCGTCGTTCTTCTGCAGTACAGGATCCTCGTTCTCGTGGGCTGTGAACCAGTTGGCGAGCGGGACGATGCCGACGCCTGCTGCCCAGATTTCTGGTGTTTTGGTGAGCGCCATTAGTGTGAGGTATCCTCCCCATGATCCGCCCATTATCGCAATTCTCTTAGGATCTACGTAGCCTGTAGTTTTGAGGTAGTCGACTGCTGCGACGAGGTCGTTGAGGTCGCCTCTGCCAGCGTCTTTGCGGAGGCTTTCCATGTATTCGCGTCCGAATCCTGTTGATCCGCGGTAGTTCGGAGCGATGACCACGTAACCGTGGCTCGTCAAGTATTGGATGTTGGGGTACCAGCTGTTGAAGTGTTGCCATTGGGGTCCGCCGTGCGGATAGACGATGGCGGGGTGGGACCGGTCGGGTTTGATGTTGGCGGGGATGTAGAGGAAGCTGGAGATCGGCGTTTGATCTTGAGCAGGGTAGACGATCAGGTGGGGTTGGATGAAGTTGTCTTGGTTTAATCCGCCGACTAGCGAGTAGGTGATTTGTTTGAGGGTGCGGGCTTTGAGATCGTAGACCCAGATGTCGTGGGGGCTGTCTCCTGACGCGTGTATTATAGCGAGCTGTTTGCCGTCTGGACTGAATTTGGCGGCGCGTATGACACCATGACCGGGTGGTATCTCTTCTTGTTCCCCTTTCAGGTCGCGGATGTAGAGATGGAGGTTGCCTGCTTGATTGACGACGTAGGCGTACTTGTCATCTGTCGGGCTGACGTCGACGAGAGAACTGTCCCAGTCCTGGAGGGTAAGCCACTGGAATTCGCTGTTTTCTTTTTGATCGAGTAAGGCGACTGCGTCTATTCCCTTGTCGTTCGCGTTGCTGGTGACATAGACTCGTTTGTTGTCGCATGTCCAGCCTCCGACGATGCTGGTGGAGCGATCGTCTATTGGGGCGAGGACTGTCTCGCTCTCCGTCTCCATATCGTGAACGCTGACACCAGTGTACTGGTAGTTTCTTGTCCGAGAGAAGGCGAGTTTTTTCCCGTCGGGGCTGGGCTCGAGGGCTTCGCAGTCGCCGGTGTCGCTGCTGATGATCTTCTTGACTGTCCCGGTTGCGAGGTCGTGGTGGAAGATCGGGTAGGTTCCGGGTATGTCCCGCTCGGCAGCGTAGAATAGAGACTTGCCGTCGGGATTCCATTTCATGTCCCTATGACCGATCTTCTCGGTACGCGTGATGTTCTTGGTGGTGTACTCTGTTAGATCGAGCAGGTAGAGGTTGGGCTTCTCGTCCCCTTGAGAATCTTGCGAGTAGAGGATATGGTGGCCGTCGGGTGAGGGATCCGCGAGATCGTTTCTCTCGTCGCTCACTGTCAGCTGGACAGGCCAGCCGCCCTGGCTGGGGACGTGCCAGATATTGTACCGGCCGGTAATGTTCGTCTCGAAATAGATATGTTCGCCGTCAACTGACCAGCGAAGAGTGAACATGGAACGCGTGTAGTAGAGAGTGTCAATGTCCAAGGGACGATAAGCTGGGCTGGTTGGGCTGGTGATAGAGTCGCTGGCCAGTTTCGCAGCCGGGGTGGGAATCATTTGGTCCGTGAGGGGAATAGGGAATAGTTAGAACTATCGACCAGCTACGCTTTCTCCCGTCGGGACCAAATGATGATTAGGGAGTATCCCAACCTACTGCGATACCGATCGGTGTGTGAGTAATGGGGCACGTGACGGTGAGGGTGAAGCTCGGAAACCCAGTTTCCAAGTCGAAGGAGAAAGTAGTTGACAAGGCTCTCGTCGATACTGGATCAACATTTACCGTTGTTCCTCGCAGCATAGCGACGAAGCTCGGATTGAGGAGCCTCGGGAAGAGGCGAGTTGAGACCGCGAATCGCAGTCAGCTTCTTGACCAGTCTTTCGCCTCTATCGAGGTGGACGGGAAGAACACTGTGACACCGCTCCTGATCAGCGGAACCTTGGACAAAATTCTGATCGGAGTGATAACTCTCGAGGCTCTTGGGCTAATGGTTGACCCGACAAAAGGGACGTTGAAGGAGACTGAGACCCTCCTCCTCTAAGGTTCCGGATTAGTAACGTGAGTTGTGGTTTTGCTCGCGCCGTTTGGCTAGGCGGGTGTTTTCGAGTAGTATTGTTTGAGAGTGCTTAGCATCTCTGGGTCGTGATGTTCTTCGATGATAATCCTGTACCCCTCGTCTTTTTCTTTACTGACCAACTGTTTGGTAGCGTATACTTCTCCGATGTAGCTGTCCTCCTCGATAATCCCCAGGCCCTGCGGGTGGTTTCGGAGAACGTCGAACACTATTTTGAGCAGATTGTCAAGATCCTTGATTGGACGAGTGTTTGTTACGGTGGGTGATCCTTTCCAGAGTAGGAAGACGACTGTTATTCCGACGAGTCGGCCGGCTAGTTGATGTCTGAGCCGTTCGAGATTGTCCGGAGAAATTCGTTCCTTGATGGCGCTGGCAAGCTTCTCTTTCTTCTCGCCCGTATTCTGCCCGTTGCCGGGGGTTAACGGCTCGAACGGAGCGACGGTGAGGTCGAGGAGGATATCCTGAGCTTCGAGTTGTTCAGCCAACATGGTCGCTTTGACTCCAGATTGCGACCTAGGAAATTAGTGTTTTGGAAGCATTGAGTCGATCGGTCATTACCTCTTGATGAGGGATTCTTGAGAAGCTGTTTCGTGGAATGGAGCTTTGCGCTGCGGGTGCGTGACCTCAACTGGAGGCTGCTCTAGTGTTGCTTAGCGTGTCAATCTGAAGAGTGTTCTTCGCTTTTTCTTGTCGAGGGTGATATTGAACCGATCGAAGAATCCTTCTCGTCCGATCAGGTATGGTGCGTTGCCATCAGCGAAGCATATTGGCAGAGACAGGTTGAGAGCGAGATCAGGGAGGAATGCCGCTGCTTCTTGGATTCGACCATCAACGGAACATTTTGGCTTGGGAGATATTCCTGTTAGGCTTATTCTCGAGCCTCTTGCCCAGTTGAGGCCGATTCGTTCCGCCAAGTGGCGGGGAGCAAGCGAGATGTCTGCACCGCTGTCCAAGATGAATGAGTAAAGGTTGTAGTTTTTCTTCTCTTCGAAGACTAGATCTACAACGGGACGATAATTGGTCCCGGTGGGGGTCTTCTGCCTCATCCAGCCCTTAGTGAAACTCGACATATACTAGAAGCGAGGGCTTCTCTATCTTCGTTATTAGAACCATTCCAGGGTTAAGCTTGTCGATCTTTTCGTACAAACCCTTCATGGTGGGACTTGAAGCTAGTATCTTCCTGTTCTTTACAGCCACGTACTTTCCACGATATCTTCGCAAGACAGGGGTGGAGGCCCTGCTGAGCCATTTCTCGTCTCGTTGTCTGGTCCGAGCCTCCCGCAGCAGTTCGGGAGAGATCGTATCGCTCCAGCGCCGTCTACGAGGGGGCAAGTTTCTCAACTCGTATTATTGATTGGTTCAACTATTTACGTTGGTTGGCGCGGCCCGGTTGACATCCCGGGATCAGGTCGTAGTTTCTGGGAGCTCTGCTTCCTTTTTGAGAACGAGCGTTGGTCGTATCCGAACTAGAGAGGGGGCCGACGATAAACGCGAGCAATATTATGGCTAACCGGCCGTTGCGAGATGACCTTCTCTTAGATCGGAAAAGATTCGCGGGTGGTTGTTCTTGCCCGTTTGATCCCTTTGTCTTGACGGGTTGACATGGGTGGTACAGGGGCCAGGAGGGAACATTGCAAGGCTTCAACGGCTCACGATCCCCGCTTGCCGGGTCTCAGGCCTGAACGTGAACAATCCCTTGAAACCTGCCCCCGCAGTATCCGAGAACACCATAACCCGAACAGATGACGCTGGCAAGCTTCTCCTTCTTCTCCCCGATATTCTGCCCGTTGCCTGGGGTTAACGGCTCGAACGGAGCAATGGTTCAGGTCTAGGAGGACTTCTTGAGCCTCAAGCTGTTGATTCAAACAATGCTCGCTAGAAGTCCGGATCAAGACCTGGGAAATTAGCGTTTTGGGCATCCCAGGGTTCGCAGAACGAAACTGGTTGTTTGGATGATTCACTTGGGGTTCAGTAGGTTTCGACTTTTAGGCTGGGCATTCTCTTGAAGTCTTCAACGTTTCTAGTGACTATCGCGGGTTTGAGGGTTAGAGCGGTCGCTGCGATGTATAGGTCGTCGATTCCAGGAGTCTGGCCCCGCCCTTGCATCTGCGCCTGAACCTTCGAGCTCTCCTCCACAATCTCGTTTGTGAGCGGTATTGTCTGGAAGGCTGTCATCGCTCGTCGAGCCTTCTCTAGCTGGTCCTCGACCTCGGTCGAGCTTGTGTAGACGAGATGGACTCCGAGGAGGTATTCGTGGACTGTTATGATGGAGATGGCGGCGAAGCTTTCTTCCTGGTCGATCGTCTTGGCAAGTTTCGCCGCTCCGGGGTCTCCGTTAACAAGGTCAACTATGAAGGTCGTGTCGAACAGTCTCAGGACAGCTTCTTCTGTAGCTGTCTGCTAGTTTCAGCTTCGGCTTTTCGGATGACTGCCTGGGCTCTCTGCCAGTCCTCGCTCGAGAGGGTTTTGGTTCCCGCGATTGCTTGTAGAGATGTTTTTCGTCCGTGTGAAGGTTCAAGCCGTTCGG
>Ga0209376_1005321_pt1 | contig 10766 bp, 12 predicted proteins | sample GraSoiAngelo_134_FD_185891 | JGI IMG/M metagenome (GOLD analysis project Ga0209376, IMG submission 185891) | Grasslands soil microbial communities from the Angelo Coastal Reserve, California, USA - 14_0929_05_30cm (SPAdes) (version 2) | ecosystem: Environmental > Terrestrial > Soil > Grasslands ... | reverse complement strand
TTTTGATTAGCTACTACAACATCTGTAGAGTTTGTACTAGTGTCGTTTGTTACCGCAGTAGAGTTTTGATTAGCTACTACAACATCTGTAGAGTTTTGATTAGCTACTACAACATCTGTAGAGTTTTGATTAGTGTCGTTGAGCGAAATGACTGTATTTTGTTCAGACGTTGAGTTAGTTGACTCTTCGGCATATGCATTTCTTGGAAAGACATACGTTTCTGGTAAAAATATTGAGGCAAGCAGAATGCCGGCTACACATAAACACAGAATTGGTTTTCCTCCTGAAAGAATTCTCTCCGAATGAGTACATGCTCGTTTACGGAATCTGAACATACGCCACTAACCCCATATAGTATTCACTGTCGTACAATAATAATATTTGTTTGAACTACCAAAAATGGAAATATCCGCAGATTCGACCTACACCACACCTTTTCTTGCATTATGCCAAAAGTGATTTTTGCACTCAAATGCGTTCGTGTGTAAGTATTGTTTCAAACAATCAAGAGAATTCTTGGTTAGTTTTGTAACGTCATTAGCAGAAAGTATGCTTAGCTATTTTTTTGATTTCTTGACTTTCTTTTTGTTTTTGAAATGCCATACAAATATCAAAAACCCAATCACGCTTGATACGATGGTGCCAACCCCAACAACTGGTGCAATGAAAAAGTTCCCAAGCCATATCCCATTTGCATCACCTATCTCAAGCATGCCTCGTTGTCTTGCAAAAATGCTAAGAGAATTATCAACATGATAAGTCTTTGTCTCGTCAGAGTATGTGCCATTTATATGGATGGTTGCATGGGTTGGAGCACCAAGCTCCTTTTGTGTCTGTACTAGAAACTCAAAATCAACTGTTTTTCCTGAATCCAAGCTAGTAAGTGAAAATGACTTCTTACCTGATAACTCTATTTCTGAAGAGACAAGTGTAAGTTGAATATTTTGGGCATTGGCTCCTTGGTTCTTTATTGTACCCTTAATTGAGAATGGTTCGCCTGCAAACACATCACCTGGAGCTTGAGTATCAACTAGAAGAATTGGCTTTGATTTTGCGTTTAGCTGAAACGCTTGCGTAATGCTATTTTTTACTGGTTGAGCATCAAAATAGCCCTTTACAAAATAATTTACCTCTATATTGGCAAGAAAAGCCCCATCTGGAATTCCCTGTTTTACCTTTGCATTAAAGTTATTTCCAAGGGTAGAGTCTTTTGCAAGCTTGTCTAGATGGAAGCTATTTTGGGAAAATTCTACTTCTGGTGAAGATATGGTAATAGTGATATTTGACACCTGGCCTGCTGTTGCTTTTACAACAGAAGACAAGACAAAGCCATCTCCCTGTTTTACTATATCAGGATAGTTTAGAGTTACCTGTACGTTAGAATCAGATATGTTATTTTGAGTGCCAAATGCTGGAGCAAATGAGAGTATGGGCAAAATCATCAGAAAATAAGGTTGTATGAACTTGTAGATTTTCAACTATATCGCTTGCTTGTTCTTCTATTATTTTAGTTACCTGTATGTAAATATGCGGTCATCTGATTGAATTGCACAAATCTATAATCAGGTGTTATTTTCTTCTACGCTTATTTTCATGTACTTGCCAGAACCAGAAGGCATCTTTTCGTTGTCAATGAAGCTGTGTCTGTATTTGGAGTACAAACCCTTCTCCAAGTCCTTTCGTATTTGATCACTACCGCTCTTTACATATCTGAAAAATGACTTTTTTTCACTCAAAAACTGTCTTAGTTTTTGATTTGATTCATCATTTGACAGATGTCTGTCAAATGTTTCTCTCAAATTTTCACTTGCACCAACATATCTCCTAGTATATCCACCATCTACTTTTTTTCGTCCTTGAATTTCATACACTCCGCCACTGGAGGGAATAGACTCAGCATTTTTGGTCACATATTCTACCTTTTCTGACCATGTTATCTTTAGCGTAGCGTTTAGCACACTTCTATAGACTATCTATATAATAAAAGGGCTTGTATTAGACTTAAAAAATCACGGCGCCCACATTTTCATAGTTTATCTATGTGCAATGACTTGGTAGATCATGCGAGCAAAGTTCAAGACCACCTGCTCTGAATGCAATGCACCGATCAAGGTTGGCGAGGAAATTGCAAAGATACCATCAGGGAAATGGGTTCACAAGTATTGTGCTCCTGATCCGGCGGCGGAATTTCGATGATCTGTTATACGCTATTTTTTCAAAAATTTTTTTATCAGGAAAACTAGCAGTTAGCATGTCCTAAATAAAAAATTGAGTAATCCTAGCGAATTAGGATTGCAGTTATAATGCTAGCTCCGATTATTACCCCAAGACCCAAAAACAAAAGGTCAAAGGCAATAACCTTTCTAAAGGAGGCACGAACCTCGCCCCTCCATACGCTTGGCTTCTTTATCTCTAGTTTGCTCATGTATTGCTATACGCACAGAACGCTATAGATTCTCTTCAGCTAAGATCTTTAGTTATAAGCTAAGTTGTTGAATAGGTCTATTCGAAAAGCCATGAAATACTAATTGTTAAAACTAAATTTCGCAGAACTTTTATTAAATCACTATTCACAACTCCTCGTGAATAAACTGGTAGGCTCGGCTGCTTTGATTTTTTTGCTTTATGTTTCTCTAATTCCTAACACACTTGCTGCTTCAGAATCAAATCTGTTTCTCTCATCAAAAGGTGAAATATCACCAGTAAGTCATTTTCCAGGAACTGCGATATGGACAATCATTGACGGTCAAAAAGGAACTATCCTATACCAAGGTACTAATGGTCTTGCTGTGATAAGGCTTGATGTATCTCAGAATAACACCTGCCAGAATTCTCTTTGTTTTGCTCTTAAAGTTACCCAAGTAAAAAATAGCGAAGTAGCAAAGGAGGGTGACGTATCAAAAATAAGTTTTGATCTGGAAAACCAGAAAGAGTATCTCTCTATTGGAACAGGCTTTCTGCAAGGATTTGATATGATTATCGACGTATCAAACAGATGGGTAATACCTTCAGGTGATTTTACTGTAACCCTAAACAAGTCAGGTGGAATCGCTGGGATAACAAAGGATATAACAATATATTCGCAAAATCATACACTTGTACAACAGGCTCAAACTGGCAGTTCGACTCTTTCAATAAACGACTCTGACCTAAAAACAGCTATTTTACAAAGCAAGTTCTTTAACCTAAATCAAAAATCATATCCTCCAATATCAGGTTCCGCTGATTACTTTGCATATTCACTTGAGATCAAGCAAGGACCATTTTCAAACAAAGTAGAGTGGACTGATACCTCAAACGGAGTTCCTCCAAAACTTGTTGCATTAGAACAGCAAATCGAAGGATTTGCAGTTAAACGAAATTAATAAAGAAATAAAGACGGTTTTAACCCAAAGCTCTTGAATGCTTGTGAGTGTGAGGTCTTTCTCCAGGGAATTTCCTTCTCATATGACCAGATGGTCTTGAGTACAATAACTCCAAGAACCAAGCTTCATGTTCTATCTCTTCTCTTAGAATGTCTTTTGCGACATCATATGTTGCTGGGTCTTTGCCATGAGTCATCTTGCATACTTTGTTCCAGTTTACGATTGCACCCTGTTCTGCTTTAAGGCACTTTTCCAAGATTGCCTTTGTGTCAGTTCGCTTTGGGGGAAGCTGCAAAAATTCACAGCCTGACATCTTGATGAAAGCCTGTGCATCTATAGGCAACGCACCTCCCAACTCGTAAATTCTTGAAAAACAAGATTCAAAGTGACTGAGATCTTCAAGTCTTGCATCTTCAATCACTCCTTTAAGAGATTCGCCTTCCATTCCAGTGCAATGTGCTCTAAGATTTGTGAAATAGTAGTAAGCTGTAAACTCGACTGATGCGTTGTAAACTAGCGCCTTTATGAGCTCTTTTACATTTACTCCATTCTGTTCTAAAATCTCAACGCCTACTACGTTTGGTTCCTTCTCCGTCACAGATACGAATCAAGCGGTCTCGCGAATATAAAGAGATCGTTGAAAATTAATGCAAAAGCATTTCAGAAAGCTCTGACTTGGAACTACGAAAAAATGTTGGAGTAACACTCAGTCAATGACATGTAATTGACACGCTTGTATTTCACCAGGTCTAACTCAAAGGAATTCTATAATTCTCAGAAAAACAATCCCGAAAGCCGTTATACATACAAGCTAGACAAAATGCGTTTAATTGCCTATTTCTGATTCGGTATTTCATAAAAATAGGTACACAAAATGTCAAATTAGATCGTCATACCTTAATATCAAAAATTATCTATCCAGCTCATGGATTGCCCTCAATGCGGTTCTCCCATGGAAGTAATATCCCAAATTAGACTCAAAGAAGAAGGTAAGACTGAGGCAAGAACCCCGACGATTTATCGTTGTATGTGGTGTAATTACCATACTAAACCGATAGACTACAAAATGTGAACTTGACCTAGTAATGAAATACTGAATCTCCGATAGTCTTCTTCCAATCTGCCCTGATACCGGGGCGCCCTTTCAACTTTTCTATGTAGTTAAAGGCAGACAATCCTGCCGCTGCCCCATCCCCACATGCAGCTACAATTTGTTTGTACGGAATACTTGTCGCATCGCCTGCAGCAAACAGTGCAGGATGTATAGTCTTGCCGCCTTCGGAAACCTCAATCTCGCCCTTTGTATTAATTTTGACCAAATGTTTTACAAAATCAAGGTTTATTTTTGAACCCATCTCGATGAACAGTCCATCGACTTGAATTGTTTTTTCTTTTCCAGAATTATCTAATATTGTAATTGACTGAAGATTGTTGCTTCCAGATAATGACTTGATACTAGACTGCGGTATTAGCTCAACATTTTCTTTTTTTTCAATAGACGCAATCATATCTTTGTCACCGCCCAAGGCGCCGCCTTTGTAAATCAAGTATACTTTCGAAGCCATTCTAGAAAGCAAAATTCCTGATTCCAAAAGATATCCGCCTACACCCACTGTGGCTGTTACCCTTCCCTGATAAAATGGAGCATCGCACTTGGTACAATAGTGCACACCTTTGTTAGCAAAGGCAGATTCATTTTGGACTCCTAAATTATTTGGTACTTTGCCAGGTGCAAGAACTATTGCCTTGGCAATGTATTCGGAACGACTCGTCTTTACTCGTAAACCAGATTCGTTCTCATCAATTCTCTCAACGGTATCATAAGTCATTTCACCGCCAAACGTAAGATACTGACTTTCTAGTGTCTTTGCTAGCAAAGGGCCACTTGACATCAGTGTTCCAGGATAATTTTCAAGTTTTGGAATTAGATTCAATTGGCCACCAAGATCTTTAGATATTACAAGACATGACGCCTTTTGTCTTGCAACAAATATGCCAGCGGATAAACCAGCCGGTCCTGCACCAATTATAATGACTTCGTATTCTTGAACCAACTTAACTTACTGAGATAAGCGAAGTGAGATTGTTTATGCCCTCAATATTGTGCAAGTCTACATCTATTGCCTGCTTAATTTCTTGCATCTTGTCTGATTCTAGTATTATTAGGATATCGTATATGCCATAAGTGGTCTTGACAGATTTAACAGCTGGTATTTTCTTTGCTTTTTCAATTATGTTTTTTTGATATTTATAATCAACATTCAATAAGACATAGGCTTCGTTCACAGATTCTTGTCAAGATTATGTTTTAAAAACATTGCCTAAATTTGTCGCTCTTGAAAATCATGCAGGTAAATTTGCTATAGTTTGATATGCGATACTAAAGTCAAGATTCATTCGGTAACCCTTTTCGATCCCAATTCAGTTTTAAGTGAATCAAGTTCTTTTTTTGTTGTAGCATGTTCTTCTTTTGCTCTTGCAAGTGCAATCTTTACCACTTCTAATTCTTTTCTCGCCGCTTCATATTTTGCATTAATGGATGCTGCAATAGCACCTGCAGCTTCTATAATTTTCTGGGTATTTTCAATTTTCTCTGCTGGCTGATCTTTTGTGCTCACTGCAGCAAGTTCCTTTTCTATAAACTCAAGTTCTTTTTTTGCAAGCGAAATTTCCTGATATTTTGCTTCTTGTTGGGATTTCAATGATTCCAGCTCATTTCTTGTAGAGATTATTTTTGATTGTAATTGATCAAGCTCGAATATTCTGGTTTCTTTTTCAGAATTAATTGAAGACAATTCCTGTCTTGCATGTTGGATTTGATTTTTAATTTGTTCAATCTCATGGTTACTATATTGGGACTCTGCTACTTTGTTCTGCTCCACACTTGAATCCTCTTGAGCTTTAATGGCTGTCATTTCAGATTCAAGTAAGGCAAGTTCCTCTTTTGCGGTCTTGATATGCTGTGTTAAATTAGCCCATTCTGATTTTACCTGATCAAGTTCGCTGGAATATGAGTCAAGTGTTTGCGCAGTTTCATGAATCTCTTCTCTTAGTTTCTCGAGCTCGCTTTGATATTCTTCTTTTTCTAGCTCATAGGAAGTCTTTGCCTCTTTCTCAATCTCCGATTTTTCGGATTCTTTTTTCGTTCGTCGAAATAAGCCCATAAATATACCTCTGTTGCCTATGGTAAGAAAAGTATTCCTCTCCATATATTAGGAAGATAAAGCAGAATTGAATTTTAGGTCCTTTTCTTTAGAAAACTAATGTAAAAGCCAATTCCGCCTAGAACAAACCCCAATATGATAACGGCCAAGCCTCCAGTGGTATCTTGTTTAAAGTATCCCGGTGCAAAAATAAAAATCAAAATTCCTATGGCAATTAGTACTATTCCACTTCCTTTTGGTCTATTGTGCTCACTATGAGCCATATCTTATAGGTATTCGGATATTGCTTGCGATACTTTCTTTCTTCCAATGTCTATGATAAATGGCCCTAATTTTGGCCCGCGCTCTGATGCTAAAATTATCTGATATAATACCTTGAAAAAGTCCTTTGGTTGAATTCCATTGTTTTTTGCAATTTGATATATGACATTTTGAAGATCATCTGGTTCATTTTCAGAAGATAAGAGACCTGACAACTCAGATAATGCCTTCTTTGACATACCATCTATTTGGAGTTCAACTTTTGTTGGTTTGTCAAAATCATCAGCATAATTGCCTGCCAGTGTGATGAGTTCATCTACTTCTGGAGATGATTCTTTAATGGTAGCGTATTCAATAAGTTTCTTTGTTACTTTTGGTATCCTATCTTCTCTAAATATCTTGCAAAGCTGAATTAACAATCTATAGTTAACATATGGTTTTGGATTCTTTGGTGGATTTAGAAGATTGACATATTCATACAAGCCTTTTGTCTTTATAGTTTTCATCTCGTTATCCAGTTTTATTTTTCCAAAGTAAATGTTCTCAAGCTCGCTATACTCATCCATTAACGCTGGAATGTCCTCAAAACCAACTTCCCTAGTTCCAGTAATTCTCTTGTAAAGTAATAGGAGAATTGATTTTGGAGTACCATATCTTAGCCACGCCTGCGATGTTACGACGTTTCCCTGTGATTTTGAGATCTTTTTGCCACCCTTATCAAGGAACATCTCATATTTTACATGGGTAGGGTGCGTAAATCCAAGTATCTCATCAGAAACCCAGTCATTTACCTTGACTGAGTCCATGATGTCTTTGCCATATGCTTCAAATCGTACATCAAATGCTTGCCAGCGGGCAGCAAATTCTACCTTCCATGCAAGTTTGCCTAGATCCTTTCCGATATCCGCAATACCATCGTATCCACACCCTGACAGAACTTTTGAGCCTATCGTGGTACCACTACACTTGTACTTGATCTTCTTTTCATCAGGTAAATATTCGTAGGCTATTGCAGTATACAGTCTTCCGCAGTTTGCACAAACAGGAAAGTAAGGCAGTGCTTCTTGATATTTTTCCTGGCCTACCATCTCGGCAATTTTTTCACCAATTTTTCTGCTGTTTGTTAGTATGACGTGGATCTGTTCTTTCAATAACCCATTTCGATAGGTGTCTATTCCACGCTGAAATCTGTACTTTATCCCAAGATTGTCAAGTCCGTCAAGAAGAAGACTGCTCATATGAAGTCCATAAGAATCATGGCAACTAAAGGGATCTGGAATTAGGCAAACTGGTTTTGCAATGTGTTCATTTAACCAATCTGGTAATCCTTCCGGAATTTTGCGCAGTCCATCTACATCATCTGAATATGCAATCAATTCCGATTTGTATCCAAAGTTTTCAAGAGCAAGTTTTATCCCATACGCTCTGACTGCATCACCTAAACTTCCTATGTGAGGAATTCCTGATGCTCCAAGACCACTTTCTACTATGATAATAGAAGTACTTCTACCAAGTGTTTTTTCTCTTTCCAAAAGCTCATCAGCGAGTTTGTCTATCCAAATTCCTTTTCCTATGATTTGTTGCTCTTCCATTATACCAATTCCTTTGACATGTATGGACCAAGAGGAGCATATCCAAGTTTTCTATAATATTCTCTTGTACCAACGGCACTTATTACTAGTAAACTCTGTGCATCAAGCTCTTCGCTGGAAATTCGTTCGGCTTCCTTCATCAATTTTTTGCCTAAACCAAGATGTTGCATGCTATCTCTATCGCGCTCTCCTAGCTTGAGGGATTTTCCATAAACATGAAGTTCTCTTACAATGCATGTATTTCTGGTAACCTCTTTTCTATGAGCATTAGCACTTGGTTTTCGCAGTCTCAAAAATCCAAATATTTTGTCATTTGAATCATCATATGATAGAAAGACTTCCTGCCCGCCTGATGAGTCATAATTATTTCGGTGTAGACTGATATCGTCAATATTAACTGAATCCTCTGATAATCCAGCTTCCCTGCATCTAATGCACTTGCAGGATAAATTATGTTTTTGTAGATTCTGCTGAACTATTTGACGCAGGTTTCCAAGCTTGGGTCCCGCAATTATTTGATCAGAAGATATTTCGCGTTGAAGTCTCATTATTCTTACCCATCTAGGAATCATTTTCTTAATTTCAGTGAGTACTTTTATCATGTCATCCTCAGAATACGGTATAAATTTGCCATCCTTGTACGATTGATAAAGCCTGGTATTTTCAAGTATGAGAGTAGGATAAATCTTGAGCATATCAGGTAGAAGGGAAGGATCAGAAAAGAGTTTTCTAAAGTCTTTTATGTCTTCTTCTGGGCTCATTGTGGGAAGACCTGGCATCATGTGTGCCACAATTTTGTAACCAGCGTCCTTTGAAATTTGAAAAGATTCTATCACGTCATTGAAGGTATGTCCTCTGTTAACAATTTCATATACTTTTTCATGTAGAGTCTGAACTCCAATCTCAACTCTTGTTATGCCATAATCTAGCATCCAGTCAACATGTTGCTTTTTACAATAGTCAGGTTTTGTCTCTATGGTAAACCCAACATTTCGTATGTTGGCAGTTTCGTTATTTTTCTTTGCAGATTCTATACCCTCTGAGTCAAATCCATTTAACGCATCAAAGCACGATTTAATAAAATTAATTTGATAATCATGTGGCATGAAAAGAAATGTGCCTCCGACTATAACTAACTCAAGCTTTGTATTGTCGTGCCCATATGATATTAGATGATCTAGTTTATCAAGAATTTGCTTTTTTGGATCATAGTTGTTTGCTATAGCATTTTGCGTTGAAGGTTCTCTGCCAGTGTAGCTGTTTGGCGTATTAAATTCTACACCTCCAGGACAATACGTACATCTTCCATGAGGGCATGCATATGGTTTTGGCATTAAAGCAATCACAGCTACACCGGATGCTGTCTTGACAGGTTTTCTTACTAGGGCCTTTTGCAGTTTTCCAAAATCAGACCCGCTAACAGATGCAAGGATCTCGTAATTTCTTGGTATTTTCTCTAAGGAGTATTTAATGCAGATTCGTTTGATTTCCTTCTTGACATCTTTGTTTGTGGGATTACTAATTGTAAGAAGATTCTGGGAAATCTCTCTGCATGCATCCTCGAAGCTTATCTCAGCGCGTTGCACGCCTTGTTAGAACTAATTTGGGTATTAAATCCTAATCTAGTAAATATCAAACAAAAGCACTCACCCAGAGGATCTCTTTTCATCATTAATTGCATCTCAATTTGTGGACGTGTCTATGAGCAGGTTAACTATGTTAAGCAAGGCATTTTGTTAACGAAGATCTAAATCTCTTAAGAGCTATATGGGATGGCATTAGGATATGTCGCAGTTCACTGCGATACAGGAAAGGAATTGCATGTATTTGACCGTATAATGGACATTCGCAAGGTTCGAGAAGCAAACATTGTGATGGGACTATACGATATCATGTGCAAACTTGAGACTGACAGCACCCAAGAGCTAGAAAATATGGTTATGAAGATAAGAAAGATCCCTCACGTACAAACAACAATGACTCTCTTGGTTATCTAGCAATGTTTTATGCTATTCGAAGAGAATCAATGTAAACGCCTTTTTTTTCTGTGATTTGGCCTATCTGTCTACTATGCAATCTATGTTTTTTGAAGATCTCAAATATTTGCTCTTCTTCGTCTTCTGGCGCAATTAGACAAAAGCCAACGCCCATGTTAAATGTCTTGTACATTTCTTCTTTTTCCACATCCTCGTTTTCTATTATTTGAAATATTTCTGGAGGCTCTGGTAAATTATCAAGCACGTATCCTGTCTTTTTTAGACGTAAAAGCTTCGTAAAAGAACCACCTGTTATATGTGCAAGGCCATGTATGTCACACTCCCTCAAAGCTTCAAGAACCGGTTGCACGTAAATCTCTGTGGGCTCAAGGAGTAAATCACCTAACG
>Ga0209376_1005316_pt1 | contig 10771 bp, 7 predicted proteins | sample GraSoiAngelo_134_FD_185891 | JGI IMG/M metagenome (GOLD analysis project Ga0209376, IMG submission 185891) | Grasslands soil microbial communities from the Angelo Coastal Reserve, California, USA - 14_0929_05_30cm (SPAdes) (version 2) | ecosystem: Environmental > Terrestrial > Soil > Grasslands ... | reverse complement strand
GCCGCGTAGCGGGTAGTTCGTTTTGTTGTGATCGAATTCGGGGACCGCGCGAATGGGGCGCCAGCCCGCAGCGGTGTGGCAGTTCTCGCAAGGAATCGCCAGCGGTCCGTGCGGACTACGAGTGCTGCCCTGCTGACCAGCAGGGAGCGCAGCGCTTGCCGTCGGCCAAGACAAAAGCACCAGCCACAATACGATTTGAATACATTTAGACGTAAATGTCCCACCATTCTTCTAAAATACCTTACTGTTTCTCTTAATTCGTCCCCATAAGGCTGGGCGTTGCGAGACAAAAATCGTGCTCACAGTGTCGATTCTGAAAGAGGGATGCGCAACTGTCCTTCCGTCCAGTTCTGGTTCAGGAGTCCTCGCGGTGTAAGAAAAAACGAAAACAGTCATCGAGACCGAGCGCAGCAACAAATATGAGTTGCATTTCAGCTTCACCTGCCGCTCGCTGTAACAAATCGAACAAATTCTTGTGTTTCCGATGTTTCAGCAGCAGAGCGATCCAGATGCTCAAATGCACGGGAGGGGTCCCGCGGCGGGACGCGTCGGGGCCAGCCCGCAATTGAATAAGATTGAGAGTGTTCGATTGCTAGGGGATGGGGATTCCACCCGTGCCACTCAGAGATGCCTACTCACCACGCATTGTTGCTCTCGCTCGTCGGGACGGCCCATCGAAGATTACCTTCCGTCACGCACCGTTTATCGGCGACGCTCACAGGACTTTTAATGAGCGGCAAGTCTGCGCCAGACAAACCGATGCTTGACGGGTCATGCAAGCCCATGGGGTCGCCGAAATAGCCGGAGTAGCCTCCCCAGGGTGTGTCTCTGGGTGGCTTTAGAATCGTTGCCCCCGCGGCCACAGCGCGTTGAATGAGCGGATTCACTTCATTTCTCGCACGGACGTTGTATGCCAATGCCATGGGTGCAGGTCCGAATGCTGCCGGATCCGCCTGAAAATCTGCGGCGAGATGATCACGCCGAAACAGCGCAAAAACCATCCCGCCTGTTTGGAGGAAGATGATGTCGTTGTCCTAAGATACCGGCTTCCAACCGAAGCCGTCGACGTAGAATTTCTTCGAACTCCCCAGGTCTTTCACCCCAAGGGTCACGGCGCTGAAGCGCTGGTTGGTCTCCAGACTCTCCTTTTGCAAGAGGAAAAAACGACACTGCCCCCCAAGTCTGCTAGAAGTTCTCTCCGAGTCAGCATTGTGCCGAAGATAGAAATGATGGATGCGTCCGAATGAGACCAGATCAAGCGAAGAGCGCATTGCGGGGATGGAAGCAACATCCTGGGTGAATTGCCCGAAAACCGCTGCACCTCCGGAGTCATGTGCGCTTGATCGGCCGTAGTCCGGTCCGCGGCAAACCGAGCAAGATTCCGCCGAATACCCGCGCTAGCGGCAAGATTCAGAAGGCGCCTGGAAACGGAGCACGGACTGGAATAATTTCGGGCCCTAACGGACTCCCATCGTGAACCGAGGCTGCTACGGCGATGTCGATTCCGATTCACGTGACGAACACGACCACAGCCTAATCCTTCGCAGCGCGTTCATGAAAGAAGAATATCCGCCCATTTTCACGGCGGGAGGAACATCCACGATGCCCACACGCCCAAAAACCCTCTTAGCCGTTCCACTTGGTTGTTACGGGATTCACCTGCTGAACCGCTAGGGTCAACTCCGGCTGAACTATATTTTTCTCCACCGGCAAACTCCTTCTTCCATGGGTAACGTTGCATTGACCCATCCGCTGACGAGCGGAATGATGAGTAAAGAGGTATAAACGGGGGATGGCGATGATTTGCCTTAAGGCTGTGGAATGGAGTGATTTTGTGAACCACGCGGCTTCTGACGTTCGACGAGAGGCGGTGCCGAAACACCGGGGAACGTGGCGAAAACGTTACCTGGAAACAGGTGCGCTGTGGCGGAAAGTAGCCAAAGTGCCAGCGCAGGAGGCTAGTTACCGGCCTGCCGCGGAAAGAGTTCGCATGGCCAAGGCAGCGTTCACACCGGCTGGCCTGATGCCCAGGCGGCAGGAAACAGGCGGCCTGATCCAGCAGCTATACGACAGTTTCTCGCGGCCGGCTCCGGCAGGAACACGCTCGGCCGCCATGCGCGTCAGACAAGTGCTCTATCGGGCCGACCCTTATCAGATCGATCTCCAGATCGAATTGCAGCAGGTGCAAAATCGCCTCGCGGTTACTGGACAGTTGGTGGACCTTAGTCATCCGGAGATGGTTGGCCGCGGCGTGCAGGTCATGATCTCGGATGGCCGCGAGTATATTGTCAACACGGTGACAAATCACTTTGGTGAGTTTCGCGGTGAGGTTGAAAATTCCGGCGATCTGGAGATTTCTTTCCATGGCGGCAGTAGAAAACCCATCGTCATTTTGCTGCGAGGCGCGCTGAATCCTTTTTCCAGCGCAAAAGAATGACCAGCAGCCTCATCGAGTTTCGCCGTTGGCGACACCCCAGTTTCGAGCATGATGGTAATCGAAAAGCAAATCAGCGGATTCGGAGGCACTACGGCAATCTCTGGATAAGTACTAAGGTCTTCACTTGATTGTTACCAGGAGAATTAAATGCTACGCAATAGGGGGATGAGGTAGCTGACGGGGGTTCGAAGGCAACGGATCAAGTGACCCAGCACCGGATCGACGCAGAAGAACCGTCGCCGCGCCAATGAGGATGCTTCCCGACGAAGACCTGGACGAAGGTTTCAAGCCGAATCAGCGCGCCGCCACACCTCAGGTTTGCCCAGTCAGGGTCTGAGCGTGAACCCTTTGGATTACGGGCCCAATGGCAGAATAGAAAGGCGGCTGCCGATCATCGTCGTAGTGCGTCTCGCAGCAGCAGTAAGTGTGGCTGCCGATGGAGAGAGGACGTTCACCGATAACATCAGTCCGCACGGCGCTCGCATATTCTCGAAGCACGCCTGGCAACCTGGCGACGCGGTCCGAGTTACTCCGCTTAACGCAGACTTGGCCTGGGCCAAGGTGATTTACTCTCAGAGGCTTCCGGACGACCGCTACTGCATCGGCGTGAAATTCCAAGATCGCCCGGTCACGTGGACCGCCATACGCAGATATGTCGGCATATAGACCAGGTCCCCGACAAATGAAGTCCTTCTGCGAATAGTCCCTGGTGCGAGTGGGAGACGTGGCCGCAAATCCTTCCCTGGGATCCGGGCAAGTTCCTGCGGGGGTTGACCGAGGAGGACTCTGCGCCAGCTTCATTGAGAGTCTACAATCAGTCAGAGCTTGACCAAACACCATTCCTCACTCCACGGCAGGCGCGACATCTGTCGTGAAGGCCCTTCCGGCTGAACTACGAAACCGTCTGAGAAATTCGCGCCAATCCCGTGCTCGGGATCATACAAGCCCGGTTCGACCGAGAAGCACATTCCCGGCTCGAGCATCCTGTAATCCCCCAACGCCAGATACGGCGGCTGGTGCCCTTCCCAGCCCTGGCCGTGCGCCGGTCGGTGATAGATATAAGGTGCAACGCCATTCTTCACCTGGTACTTGTGAACCTTGTAGGCCACAGTCGAGCAGGTCACGCCGGCGACGGACTCTTCCTTTTGAATCTGGCAGCAATCGCGGCTCACCATCCAGAGCTTTTTCATTTGCTCGGTCAACGGATGAATGAACATGGCGCGGTAGAGCTCTCCCCCGCAGCCCGCTATGTTCACTACACCTTCGATCTGCAGTGCTTGTCCTCGCGCCACCTTGTTGTGCTGAAACTGGTTCGGATGTGGATAGGCTGTCGATTTTCCCGTGCGGCAGCCCACTTCAATCTCGATTCCGACTGCGGTGTGCGGTGCGCCGTCACGCTTGATGTCTAACATGATCAGGTCCGTACCGTATTTGGTAGCTGCGCTCGCAATGTCGAAGTCAGTTAGATCCGTACCGTGCTCCAGCAACATGTCGCGGGCAAACGAATGCAACTGGTTGAAGTAGTTGTAAGCACGGCGCATAAGCGCCAACTCCTCCGGCGTTTTCCGCATGCGCATGCCCATGCATGTCTCTTCCGCGGATGTCATCTCCTTCCCCAGCACATTCACCACTTTCTTTTGCGTCGAAGGCGGAAACTCGATGTCTGCCGCCAGCTTTTGACCTGCGCACCCTCGGTTCTTGAGAGACTTCAGCATCCACTCGAACAAATCTACCTTAGCCCCCATTTGTACCTTCCCTTCGTTTGGGAAAGCACCTTCCGCGTGGAACCAGTCGAAGTACATCTCGCCGTCGTTGTACCACCACGTTTTGACGAGGTCGCGATCGAGCGCCGAATTGAACCAGACCGGAGCGCCCTTCAAAGGCAGAAATACATTCACCAGACGCTCGGTGGTGGTGTGCCACAAACCGGTGAAGTAAATGATGTTCCACCGATCCGTCAAAAGAATTCCCGTGTAGCCATCCTCGGCTAGCTTCTCGCACAGCTTTTGCGCGCGTTGCTTGTGCCATTCGAGTGGCAGCCGGTCAAACGTAGCCGGCTTTAGATCATCCACGGGCAAAAAAAGCCTCGCCGACTTCTCGCTGCCCGTTGCCGGTTCACCCTTCGCTGCGGATACTCCGCCCACGCTTGAAGTCGCCACGGCTGCCCCGGTCGTTGCGAGAAACTCTCTCCGACTTATCATGGCAGTCGCCTCTCTTCTCGGAAAAATTGGAGCACCCTTTAGGCGGATTTGCCGCCAATGCGCGGCCAGCGAACGGGCAAGTCTCTTGCGGCGGCCTGAGGGTTTCCTGAGCACGGGTCTTAACACAATTCGAGCATTTTTGGTAGGAGACCTCCATCTCGTCGTTGCTCGCGACCTGACAGGGCGGGTAAGGCTCGCCGGGAGCCTCTCGATACCTGCCGGAAATGAAACCCAGATGAAGCTGCGAATGCACTTTGGAAGCAGGTCATGGATGCCGGCGAATACTTGCGAGGACTGTTTCTGAGTCGACGTCAGCATCCGGATGCTACAGGCAAATCTCTCGAATGCGTCACGGAGGGTGACAGCGACCTACGACTCGCACACTAGTCCTGAAATATCCACTTAAAACCAAATTCCTGCGTTGACAGGCCGTCAACAGTGCATACAATATCCACGATTCTTGTCTGCCAGCTTCTGGAATTACCTCTCACGCGGGGTGGGAGAAACAAGAACCTCTGGGGCAGCATTTCTAGGTACGAGGTGGCTCATGTCCTTTTCTGTCATTTTCCGTCACAACTCTGGTTTTCGGTCGGTCATCCTCACCTCTTTGCACTTTTTGATATTTTCGCTCATAGTGCCGCATACGTTGACCGCCCAGGTCTCAACTACCGGCAAGATTACAGGCGCGGTAACGGACAGTTCGGGCGCGGCCGTGCCGAACGCTTCTGTTGCGGTGAAGAGTACGGCGCTTTTAGCTCCGCGGAGCACACACACGGAAGGGGACGGTAGCTACCAGTTTGACTTGCTAGCGCCAGGTACCTATGAGCTGACCGTGACTGCGGCTGGATTCCGCACATTTAGTCAGACTGGCATCGTTATCACCGCCGGATTCACGGCAACGATCAACTCCAAGCTCCAGGTTGGAGAGGTTACGCAGACTGTAAAGGTGGAAGGCGAGCCGGTTCTCGACTTACAGAGCAATCAGACCGCGACAACATTTGACCAGAATCTGCTGCAAGACATTCCTAGCGGCCGAGACCCCTGGTCCACGGTCGCGCAGATGCCGGGCGCGACGCTCGGCACATTCGACGTAGCCGGCAACAACAGTTATCAGCAGTCCGCCATGCAAGTACATGGCAGCACTCCGGCGGAGCAGATCTATAGCTTTAACGGCTTGGATCTGAACTGGCCTGGAGCCAATGGCGGTTACACGCAGTTCTATACCAACCACGATTCCTTCGATGAGTTTCAGGTTGTTGCTGACAACGCCCCCGCCTCCGTGCCCATCGGGGGCGTGTATATGAACATGGTGACCAAGTCCGGGTCTAACCAACTGCACGGGCAGGCGGGGTTCTATTACTTGACCGCCGGGCTCCAAGCTGGAGTCAAATTTCCAGTCTACAACGGCAAACCCGTCACCTCTGGCTCCCCGTTTGATATGACACGAGACGCTACCGCCAGTCTCGGTGGCCCGCTCATCAAGGACAAATGGTGGCTATTCGGATCGTACCGCAGCTACGATCTGCGCCAGCGGATTCTCTCCATCACGAACCAGGCGGGCACGCCCGTGAAAGACGTCAACCATCAAACCAATACAGACTTGCGAAGCGACTTTCAGGTGAATCCCAAGAACAAATTCAGTTTCATCTGGCTCTACAACGAACAAAATCGCTTCTTCCGCCGCGACACGTCTTATGCATTCGTAAGTGAAGAAGCCAGTTGGAAACAGATCGAACCGGCCTATATTCTTCAAGGACTGTGGACCAGCCAGATCACCAACAACTTCCTGCTGGACTTTCGCGTGGGGTGGAACAAGATCGTATTTCCTCTAAGCTATCAGTCCGGTGTTACGGCTAACGACGTGAACGTCACAAATGTTGGCACCGGAACGGAAACCGGTGCAGCTCCTTACGCTTTCGCGAACCCTGCCTGGGTGCTCAAGTACTCGGTGAGTGGCTCCTGGTACAAAGGCAATCTTCGCGGCACGCATAACCTCAAGTTCGGCTTTGAATCAGGAAAAGCGTATAACTCCTACATCTATCAGGTTCACCAGGGAATAAATATCTTCTTCAACGGACTTGACAGCAATAATCTTCCCATTCCATATCAGGTCGCAGCGTTCGATACCCCCGCGACACAGAAAAACTATTTCCGCGACACTAGCGCCTATTTCCAAGATACCTGGACGATCGCCCGACGCCTCACCCTAGACCTTGGACTGCGCTACGACCACTTCAATACCTACTACCCTCAGCAAACGACCGATCCGGCAGTGACGTTCCCTCAACTTTTCCCGCAAACGACCTATCCCGCCTCGGGAAACTTGGTGAACTGGAACACCATTTCTCCCCGTCTTGGCCTGGCCTTCGATCTGACCGGAAAGGGTGATTCGGTTGTGCGCTTCAGCTATGGCCGGTACTACAAGATGCAAGGCACGGGTCTAGCCGAAACCTCTAATCCAGTCGGATTTGCCGGGCAGTATTATTCCTGGATCGATGGAAATGGGGACAGAATCCCGCAGCAAAGCGAATGGTTGGTCCCCAGTCAGCTGGTATTTGCGTTTGGCGGTTCCAGCACGCACATCAACAAAAACATGAGCCGGCCCTACTCGGAACAGATCAGCGCAGGCTATGAAAAACAGCTGTGGGGAGATCTCCGTGTCGGAGTCACGTACTACTATCGCACCAAGAAAAACATGATCGGACTCGAGAACACTGCGGTCCAGGCTTCGGATTACGCGCCGGTCACTACAATTGCCAGCCAGCCGATCGTAAACGGAGTTACTGGAAAGCCTTTGACGCTATTTAGCTTTCAGCCATCCGATCCGACTAAGTATGGGCAGTTCAACTTCGTGGTCACCAACATCCCCAAGCTTGACGACAACGCTTATCACGGCCTTGAATTTACGGCCGTAAAGCGGCTGTCCCGGAAGTGGCAACTACTCACGGGATTCACCATCCAACGCCAGAAAGGAATTTTCGGTCGGGGATCTTCCGATGACGCTCTAAGCGACAACTTCACGGATCCCAACAATGACATCAATCGCGCGAATAACTATCTCAACTACGATGCGACATTTGTTTTCAAATTGGATAGCAGCTACGAATTTCCATGGAAGATCGGCACCAGCGTCAATTTCCAGCACTATACGGGTTTCCCGATCCAGACGACCCAGACCTTTGGCGTACCTAACGGGCAAGGCGTATCGGTCGGGGAGACCGTCATTCTTCAGCCCGCCGGCGTCCTGCGGCTCCCCAGCGTGAACATGCTCAATTTGCGTATATCTCGCGACTTTGTTCTGAGCGATCGGTGGCACCTGATACCGAACGTAGATTTCTTCAATGTGGCCAATGCGCAAACGGTGATCGGACAGGTGGGGACCTTTGGATCGAGCTATCTTTTTCCGTACAGCACAATCAATCCATTCGTGACCCGGTTCGGTCTGCGGTTCACCTTTTAACCCAGCCGGCCTCGTTTGAGGCCACCACTTTCCTAGCCGGCGGGTTGCCGATGATCGCGCCCTGCCGGTGTCGTGTTGGAATTGACTTCTCATTTTGTGCAACGTGGGGGGGCTATGTGGAGAGGCAATAAATCGATCGGGATGGTTATCGCGGTAGCAGTGACGTTAGCGGCCCCTGCTGCAGCGCAGAACAACGAAAAACCCTCGCGGCTGACGATTGAGCACTTGGTTGATATCAAGCATCCGTCCAACCCGATCTGGTCACCCGACGGCAAGCATGTCTTGTACCTCTGGGATCGCGCCGGAGTGGCGAATCTATTCGTGGCGAATGCTGACGGCCATAGCCTACCCCAAGCACTCACTTCGTTTCCCGAAGGCCAAGTGCAGGGGGCGTTCTGGAGCCGCGACTCACAAAAGGTCTACTTTCCGCATGACGGCGATCTGTGGCAGGCGGCAATCGCCGGAGGTGCAGCGAAGCCGGTGTGGACGACAGCTGCGCGCGAATCCGACATCGTTCCTTCGCCCGACGCTACTCGCGTAGCGTTCGTCCGTCACGCCGTCGGGGCTGCCGACGGCACTCCTCACAAAAGCGATCTCATCGTGCGCTCGCTGGCCGAGGGCAGCGAGTCCGTTGTAGCGCAAGACGAGGTAAGCATTACGCGCCCAATGTGGTCGCCCAATGGCGCAAGCCTGGCCTACACCGCGGGCTTCAAGACCATCAATCACGATGAAACACCCGCCTATTCCGGAGATAAGATTATTTACCGTACTTGGGAATACGTTCCAGGGCAGATCTACGCCGTTAAGCTCGCGGAGGGCCGGCCGGTTGCCATCGGCACAACCGGAGAATACGGCGGCTTGGCGTGGGTAGACCCAACGCGGCTCGTGTACGATGGGCAATCGAAAGACTTCAAGAAATATTCGATCTATGTCGTGGACGTTGCCGACGGAAAGCCGCATGTTATCCATGACATCACCGAGGAGCAGTTTTGGAGCATTCCGGACTGGGGAGAGGCGGGAGCCCAACCCTGGCCCTCGCCTGACGGCAAGTGGATCGCCTTCCTGAGCGATCGAGACGGCTGGGATCACCTGTACGTCGTGCCCTCCGCTGGTGGCGACGCCGTTCAGCTGACCATGGGACACTTCGAAGCTTGGCGCCCCGCCTGGTCGCACGACAGTACCCGCATCGCCTTCGACGCGAATGAGCCAGACCGGCCCGGCGACCGCCACATCGGCATCGCCAGCATTGGCGGCGGCCTCTCGCACGCGACAGTAACGTACGTCACGTCAGGCAACGGCACCAACATCGAACCGCATTGGTCCGCCGATGATAAATACCTCGTCTACCAACACACGGATACGCGCAACAGTGCGGACTTGTTCGCGATCGAAGCAAAACCAAACTCGAAGCCGGTTCGTCTCTCCGACTCCATGCCGGCCGGTATCGACAAATCGCGATTCGTCGAGCCCCAGTTTGTGCATTTCCCGGGAGCGGATGGCAAGCTGGTGCCGGGCTGGCTGTTTGTTCCAAAAAATCTGGATCCTGTCAAAAAACATCCGGCCATCATCTGGATTCACGGCGACGGCGTGAATCAGAACTACAACGGCTGGCACGTACAGCGAAATTACGCCGTTTACTACAGCTTTCACCAGTATCTGCTGCAGCAGGGTTATGTCGTTTTCGCTCCGGACTATCGCGGCAGCATCGGCTACGGACGCGATTGGCGCAATGGCGTGTTCATGGACGTCGGCGGGAAAGATGCCAAAGACGCTTGGATGTCGGCGAATTATCTGAAGACCCTCCCTTACGTGGATGCCGACCGGATCGGGGTCTGGGGATTGAGCTACGGCGGATTCTTCACTCTGATTGCCATGACCGATCAACCAAAGTTGTTCCGCGCTGGTGTCGACGTAGCCGGTGTGGTCGACTATGTGATGTATTACTCCGACCCCTATCATGGCGATTGGACAGCAAGTCGCATCGGAACGCCGGAGCAGAATCCGCAAGTCTATGCGAATGCCTCACCGATTTCGCATATCGATCGGCTGGAGCGCCCCTTGCTCGTGCTTCACGGCACGTCCGACGTCAATGTTCCGTACCTCGAGTCCGTTTGGCTCATCGACGAAGCACTCAAAAAGGGCAAAGGTGATCTCCTTTCCTACATGATGTATCCAGGCGAATTCCACTATTTCACCAGAGCGCATGTCTTGCTGGACGCTTGGCACCGCGTGGACGACTTCTTTGCGTTTCACCTCGAGGGCAAGAGCAAGGTTCCGCGCTGACAAGTGGTTAGCTCTATACCAGGGCACAGCGGCACACTCGATGTGGTGAAAGAAAACAAACGACTTACGCGTTGTTTTCTGTTCTACGCCGTCACCCGGACGCCATCGCCTACCACCACCCGGCTAACTGTTTTCTACTCAGCGAATCTAAGCCCAACAGCGGGGATGCAGCCCCCATCCAGGTTGGAGGGGAACGAGCTTCCTGCCAAGCTCTCCGAAATGCACCGCTTCGGGGAGCATGCCGACTCCCCGATTATGCCGACTACTTACGAGAGACGGCGGCTGGAAGTGGCTGGGGCTGTGTCTTGAGTCGGCATAATCAGAGGTTCTCCAGGAAGGCCAACAGCTTGTCATCAGGACGGTACGGAGCTGCTTTGACGCCAAGCGGCG
>Ga0209376_1005310_pt1 | contig 10779 bp, 10 predicted proteins | sample GraSoiAngelo_134_FD_185891 | JGI IMG/M metagenome (GOLD analysis project Ga0209376, IMG submission 185891) | Grasslands soil microbial communities from the Angelo Coastal Reserve, California, USA - 14_0929_05_30cm (SPAdes) (version 2) | ecosystem: Environmental > Terrestrial > Soil > Grasslands ... | reverse complement strand
CGATCGGCAGCACCGTGAAGCCCCAGTGCAGGATCTGGTAGGCCTGGTAAGCCGGATTGCTGGCCTTTACCGGGACGACGACCGCCGGGTCGATTCCGGCGACACGCGCACGCTCGAGTCTTGACATAGTTACACCCTCCCTTGGTCGGAGGACGGCGCAAGCCCGGTGCCGGCGACTTCTGGCGGCTAGATCTTCGAGCCGGACTTCTGCCAGTCGTCGAGAAACTTCTTGAGGCCGATGTCGGTCAGCGGGTGCTTGATGAGCTGTTCGAGCACGCTGAACGGCATCGTCGCCACGTGGGCGCCCGCCTTGGCGGCGTCGATCACGTGAAGCGGATTTCGAATCGAGGCGGCCAGTACCTGGGTCTTGAAACCCTGGACGCGATAGATCTCGCAGATGTCACGGACGAGGTCCATGCCGATGGCCCCGATGTCGTCGAGGCGCCCGAGGAAGGGGCTGATGTAGAAGGCGCCGGCCTTGGCGCTGAGCAGCGCCTGGGTCGCCGAGAAGCAGAGCGTCTGGTTCACGCGGATGCCCTTGCCGGTGAGGTGCTTGACGGCCTTGAGGCCGTCCTTCGTTAGCGGGCACTTCACCACGACGTTCTGCGCGATCTGGGCGAGCTCCTCGCCTTCCTTGACCATGCCCTCGAAGTCGGTGGCGACCACCTCCAGGCTCACGTCGCCGGGCACGATGGCGCAGATTTCTTCGACGTGGGGACGGAACGGCCGCTTTTCCTTGGCCACGAGCGTCGGGTTCGTGGTCACGCCGTCGACGACGCCGAGCGCCACGCCCTCTTTGATCTCGTTGACGTTCGCCGTATCGAGGAAGATCTTCATGCCCTCGTCTCCTCCCGCATCACGCGCGTTCGATGCGCACCGGCGCGCCGGAACGTATCTTCTTGAATACCGTGGCGTCGCCGTCCACACGGCCGAGCACGTTCACCGGGCTGGCCGGCCGAATCTCGTCGCCCTGGCTCGCCGGTGTCGGCCCGAAGAAGATGCAGAACGCCTTCCCGGGTGGCCAGTAGCCGAGGTCGCCCATGTCCACCGTCGCCCGGGGCGACTCCGGCGCGATCGTGACCCCGATGCCGAAATAGATCTCGTCGCCCCACGTCTCGGCCTTCGCTTCGATCGGCAGCGCGTCCCAGATCGCACTCGCGGTCTTCGACGTGTCGAGCCGGGCCTTCGCCGAGACCGCGCCGGCCGTGATGCGAATCGTGCGGGATGGGGCAGGCGTCATCTGAGGCTCAGCGTAGTCGCCGCCCCGGGGCGCGTCAAGCCGAGGGCGTCACTCGACTTTGCGATAGCGGTCGAGCACGGAGGTCATCGTCTCGCGGTCGGGCACCATCGACCACCCCTGGCCTTCCACGGAGAGTGACGCAGCGCAGGTGGCCACGGCCGCCGCCTGCCAGGGATCACCGTCGAACTGATATCCGACGAGGAACGCGGCGGCGAACACGTCGCCCGCGCCGGTGGGATCGACCTCACGCGCCGGCCGGGGCCGGATCTCGTACCGTTCGCCGTTCACGTAGAGGAGCGCGCCGGCCGCGCCCGCGGTGACGATGCCGACGGGCAAACGCTGGAGCCATTCCAGCATCTGTGCCTCCTGGCCGAGCACGTCCTCGTCGGAGAGGAAGAGGCCCTGCAGCCGGCCGAGGAGCCTGCGCGGCGGCTCCCAGCGCCGGCTCCGCACTTCGCCGTCGCGGCCCACCGCGCGCAGCCAGCCCTGTCCGGCGGCCGCCAGCGTGGCGTCACTGAACATGTCGCCGATCGCGGGATCGACGTCGTCGAGAACCGGCGCCAGCAGCACGAGCGGCGCATTGCGCCAGTCGTCGGGGACGTCGGCCGGGGTCAGGGTCCGCGCGGCGATCGGCCGTCGCATGGTCCGGTGGCTGCCATCGATGTGATGCTCGAAGACCGTCGTGTGCGGCGCGTCGACCGTCACCACCTCGATCTGCGGTGGCACGAGCTCCAGCGGAAAATCATCGCCGTGGCTGGTCAGGATCCCGGCGCTCAGGCCGAGACGATGCGCGGTGACCGCGGCGAAGAGGGCCGCCCCACCCGGCCGCACGTCGTTGCCGAAGTGGTCGAGGGTGACGTGGCCGACGGCGACGAAGTCGGGCGCGGCCATCGCCGGCTCAGAGCGGCAGGTGCTTGGCGATGATCTCGCGCATGATCTCGCTCGTGCCGCCGCCGATGGGCAGGAGCCGCGCGTCGCGCGCGAAGCGCTCGATGGGATACTCGCGCATGTACCCGTAGCCGCCGTGGAGCTGCACGCAGTCGTAGGCGACGCGATTCACCATCTCGGCGGTGAAGAGCTTGACCATGGAGATCTCGCGGATCGCGTCCTCGCCCGCCTCGTATTTCAGACACGCCGCGTAGGTGAGGGCGCGGGCGGCTTCGAGCTGCGTGGCGCAGTCGGCGAGCTTGTGCCGGACCACCTGCTTGTCGGAGAGCGGCGCGCCGAAGGCCTGGCGCTCGCGGACGTAGGCCATCGTGTCGTCGAGCGCGCGGTCGGCCATGCCGATGGCGTGCAGGCCGGCCACCAGGCGCTCGCGCTGGAAGACGCGCATGACCTCGTAGAAGCCCACGCCCTCGCGGCCGAGCAGATGGTCGGCCGGAACTCGCAGGTCCTGAAAGGCGAGCTCGGCGGTGTCGGAGGCACGCATGCCCATCTTGTCGAGCGTCCGGCTCACCGTGAATCCCGGCGTGTTGCGCTCGACCAGGAACATCGAGATGCCGCGGTGGCGCTTGTCGGCGCTGCCCGCCTCGACGCGCGCGGCGACGAAGAAGACGTCGGCGGTGGCACCGTTGGTGATGAACATCTTGGAGCCGTTGAGCACGTAGTGATCGCCGTCGCGCACCGCGCGAGTGCGGATGGCCGCCACGTCGCTGCCGCCGCCGGGCTCGGTGACCGCGATGGCCGTGAGCAGCTCACCCCGGCACATCGCCGGCAGGTACTTCGTCTTGAGCGCCTCGCTCCCCGTCCAGTAGAGATGGGGGGAGGCCATGTCGCAGTGGACGCCGACGGCCATGGCGAAGGAGCCCGAGCGCGAACGAGCACACTCCTCGTGCAGCACCATCGTCGTGCGGAGGTCGGCGCCGCTCCCGCCGTACTTCTCGTCGTATTCGACACCGAGGAACCCGAGCTCGCCCAGGCGCGGCCAGATCGACCGCGGCATCCGGCCGGCCGCTTCCCACTCCTCGACGTGCGGCATGATCTCGCGCTCGATGAACTGCCGGATCGCTGTGCGGAACATTTCGTGCTGATCCGAGAAAATCTTCACTTCAGTCCCACTTGCGCTCGTCGCTGATCTTCTTGGCGCCGTCCGGGATGCTGCCGGCCGACACGACCTGCACGCTGCCGCGCAGCTTCATCACGTCGCGAATGGCCGTCTCCAGCTTCGGCGTGACCGCCTCGGCCTTCGCGTCGGCCGCCAGCTCGACGCGGAACAGCAGCGAGTCCTGATGGCCCTCGCGGCCGACGACCACCTGATACTTCGCGATCCCCGACGCGCGGGCGACGACCTCGTCGGCCTGACGGGGGTGGATGAACATCCCGCGGACCTTGGTGACCTCGTCGGCGCGCCCGCGCCAGCCGAGCATCCGCGCCGAGGTGCGGCCGCACGGACAGCGCGCGTCGTCGATGATCGTCAGGTCGCCGGTGCCGAAGCGGATCATCGGGTACGTCGTGTTGTGCACGGTCGCCACCAGCTCGCCGATCTGGCCGTACGGCAGCGGCTCGCCGGTCTGGGGATCACACACCTGCACCACCGCGTCCTCGATCAGGTGCATGCCCGCCTTCTCCGGGCACTCGTAGGCGACGAGGCCCAGATCGGCCGTGCCGAAGCCCTGACGCGTCATGATGCCGTGCTCCTCCTCGAACTGGTTCCGCAAGGACTCGGGCAAGGGCTCGGCGCCGACCTGGGCGACCTCCAGGCCGAGACGGCCCACCCCCATCTCCTTCGCGCGCTGCAGGATCGTCATGAGGAAGCTCGGCGTTCCCACGTAGCCGGTGGCCCGGACGGCGCGAGCCACGGCCACCTGCGTGTCGGTGTTACCGACGCCGGTGGGCACCGCCGTGCAGCCGATGAGGTTGAGCGCCTCGTCGATCTCGTGAGCGGCCGGTACCAGGTGATAGAGGAACGTATCGATGACGACGTCGCCGGGCCGAAAGCCGCCCGCGAACAGGCACGTCTCGGCGTGCCACTCGGAGATCTCGGGGCCCATCGGCTCGAGGATCGGCCCCGGCGACACGAAGATCCGACGCACGCGGCGCATCGGCACCGTGCAGAAGCCGCCGAACGGGGGATCGGCCTTCTGCAGGTCGGGCATCTCGCTCTTCTTGATGACGGGCAGCCGGGCCAGGTCGTCCGGACCACGGAGGTCCTTGGGCCCGACGCCGGCGCGCTCGAGCCGGCGACGCACACCTGGCGCCTTCTCCCAGGCGAGCTCGAGCAGACTCGTCAGCCAGCGGGCCTGATAGCGCTCGCGCGCCGCCGGCGGCATCGTTTCCTTCTCTCGGTTCCAGTACCCGTGTCGTCGGTCGATCTTCTCCGCCAACCTTGTGACTCCTTCGATGACTACTGGCCGACGATGTCCTTCTTCATGGGTGCGAGCAGCCCGATCAGCTCCTGCTGGTCCTTCTTGGCGACGTTGCGCTTGTCGAGCGCCTTGATCAGATCTTCGACGGTCGCGCTCCAGTCGGCCTCCGTGATGTTCATCCCCGTGTGGGCGGCCTTCATGTCCTTGCCCAGGTACGAACACGGCCCGCCCGTCGCGTCGCAGATCTGATCGGAGGCGTTGGTCTTCAGCTTCTCGACCTGCGCTGGCGTGAGCTTCGTGAACCGATCCTTGACGCGCGGATCGGCCACGAGGAACGCCACGAAATCGTCGACGACCCCCCGGATGCCTTCGCGCCCGCCCAGCCGCTTGTACAGCGTGGGCTCGGGCTCGCTCATCGTCGCGCAGGCGCCCAGCGTGACCGTCAGCATCATCAGGACCATCCCCCACTGGAGCCACCTCTTCACGCTTGCCCCTCCCTAGCTCAGCCAGCGTTTGCGCCGCTTGTAGTGCTTCACGTCTCGGTACGATTTGCGCGCTCCCACCTCCGTGAGTCCGAGGTAGAACTCCTTGATGTCGGCGTTCGAGCGCAGCATCTCGGCCGTCCCTTCGAGCACGATGCGGCCGTTTTCGATCACGTATCCGTGCTCGGCGATCGTCAGCGCGAGCGTCGCGTTCTGCTCCACCAGCAGGACCGTGAGCTTCTCCTGGCGGTTGAGGCGCTGGACGATGGCGAAGATCTCCTCGACCAGCATGGGCGCCAGTCCGAGCGACGGCTCGTCGAGCAGCATCACGTGCGGGGCCGCCATCAACCCCCGGCCGATGACGAGCATCTGCTGCTCGCCGCCTGACAGATAGCCGGCCTGCACCATCCGGCGCTCGGCCAACCGCGGAAAGTACTCGAACACGCGCTCGATGCCCTGGCGCACGCGCTCGCGGTCGGCCTGCACGTGGGCGCCGGCGATCAGGTTCTCCTCGGTCGTCAGGTGCTCGAAGACGCGGCGGCCTTCGAAGACCTGCACGACGCCGCGCCTCACCACCGCGTGCGCGGGCAACCGATCGATGCGCTCACCGCTCAGCTCGATCGAGCCCTTGGTCACCTCGCCGCGCTCGGTGCGAAGCAAGCCCGAGATGGCCTTGAGCGTCGTCGTCTTCCCCGCCCCGTTGGCGCCGAGCAGGGTGGTGATGCCGCCCTCGCGGACGTTGAGCGACACGCCCTTGAGGACGAGGATGACGCCGTCGTAGATGACCTCGATGTTGTTCAGCGTGAGCATGGTCGTGAGTGGGCGGCGGGGGCCCGGGGCCCCCGCCGCGCCGCCGCTACTTCTTCGCGGCCTCCTTGATGTGCTTGCCCACCACGTCCTGGTAGGCGGCAAACCAGTCGGTCACCTTCTCGAACTTCCCGCCCTTCACCTGCCAGATCTGAACGAGGCCGCCTCCTTCGTGGTCGGTCGCCGTGATCTTGAGCGGCGGTACCAGACCGCCCAGGGTGAAGTTCGAGATCTTCTCGAACCCGGCCTTCGTGTCGTTCCCGGTGAGCTTGCCGTCGGGCTTGGCCTTCAATGCGTTGCGGATGGCCTCCACGTGGAGGGCGGCGATCAACACGCCGCGGTTGTAGAACACCGTCGACGCCATCTCCTTGGGCGGTTCCTTGCCCTGCTTCTTGTACATATCGCGGATCTCGTTCAGCACCGGGTAGTCAGTCCCTACACCGGCGAACTGCATCGCGTAGTACCCTTCGGCGACCGCGAAGCCGCCGGCGCCGTCGATGTTCGCCTCGGCGGCACCCCACACGAACGAGACCACTTTCCGCAACGGATATCCGACACGCTTGAACTCCTTGATCGATACCGAGGGCGCCCCGCCGAACAGGTGGGCGATCACGAAGTCGGCGCGAAAGCGCTGGGCGATGTCCAGCGCCTGGGCGCCCATCTCGACGCCGGGCGGCGGGACGGCGAAGGTCTTGAGCTGGAAACCCTCCTTCGTGGCGAGGTCCTCGATCACCTCGATGGGTTCACGGCCGGCGGGATTGTCGTAGAAGATGTACGCGATCTTCTTGCCCTTGAGGTTTCCGCCGAGCTGTTTCTTCACGAAGTCCACGGCCGCCGCCCCCTGCGACCAGTAGGTGGCGGCGATGGGGAAGATGAACGGATAACGTGCGCCGTCGGCCGCGGCGGCACTCCCGAAGCCCGGTGAGGTGCCGGGGATCCGGTCTTCCGTCAGCTTCGCGGTCAGGGCGTAGATCTGTGGGGTGCCGTAGACCGCCATCGTCACGGCGCCTTCCTTCTTGTGCCGCTCGTAGGATTCGACCGCCGGCGGCACCTTGTACTCGTGGTCGATCTCGATGGCTTTGATCGGATGCCCGTCCACTCCGCCCCTGGAGTTCACGAGAGCGATGTAGTCGTGGAACGCCGGGCACAGAACGGTGCCCACGATCTGGGTTGGCCCGGTGCGGTCGCACTGCACACCGATGACGATCTCGGACTTCGACTGGGCGTGGGACGGCGCCGCAGTCAGCAGACTGCCCACTGCCAGTATCAGGGCTGTCACGATGGCCAGGTGATGCCTCATGAGTCCTCTCCCTTCTCGCGCACCCGGGCGCGTTCCACGCGCCTGCTCAGTACGCGAACGGCCAGACACGGAAATAGTTGCGGATATTACGCCACAGGCGGTTCAACCCATCCGGCTCGACGACCAGGAACAGGATGATGAGCGCGCCGAACAGCATGAGACGGAGGTTGGGGATCAGGTTGAGCACGGTCTGCGGGGAGAAGAAGACCCCGCCGAAGGCCTCCATCGCGTAACGGATGCCAATGGGGAGCAAGGTGACGAAGATGGCCCCGAAGATCGAGCCCAGCACCGAGCCGAGCCCACCGATGATGATCATGGCCAGGTAGTCGATGGAGACCGTGATCTGGAACTGCTCGTAGTTGGCGATGCCGAGAAAGTACGTGTACAGGACCCCGGTGACCCCGGCATAGAAGGACGAGATGGCGAACGCCAGCAGCTTGTAACGGAAGATGTTGATGCCGATCAGCTCGGCGGCGATGTCATGGTCGCGGATGGCGATGAACGCGCGGCCGATGCGGCTGCGCATGAGGTTCAGCGTCCCCACGATGGCCAGACCGACGAAGACAAGCAGGAAGTAGTACATGTCGCGCTGGGTACTGAGCACCATCGGGCCCACCCGCGGCCGCGCCACCTCGATGGACGCCTGGACCCCGCCGCTGATGAACGTCACGTGGTTGATCGTCCACTCGATGATGAGCTGGCCGGCCAGGGTCGCGATGGCCAGGTACAAACCCTTGATGCGCAGCGAGGGGATGCCGACCACGGCTCCCACCAGCGCAGCCATGAGGCCACCGGCGAGGAGGTTCACCGGCCACGGCGAACCGAGGCGGGTGGCGAGGTTCGCCGCGGTGTACGCGCCCACCGACATGAACGCGCCATGGCCGATGGACACCTGCCCCGTGTAGCCCACGAGGATATTGAGGCCGAGCGCACCGATGATGGCGATCCAGACGAGGTTGGCCAGGGACAGGTAGTACTCGTGCACGGTCATGGGAACGACCAGGAAGAAGAGGACGGCGAGCACGCCGACCGTCCAGCGCGCGATGGGCAGCGGATAGAGCGCCATGTCTGCTTCGTACGTCGTCTTCAACACGCCGCATTCCCGATGAATCATCGATGCGTCTCCGCGAACGCAGTGACGAAGCGTCGAGCGCCCGGTGTGAAAACGGCGCTGAGAGGGTGCAGTATCACGAGCCGGTCATTCATATGCGTTCGATGATGCGTTTGCCGAAGATACCGTACGGGCGGATCATCAGCGCCAGGATCATCAGGACGTACGGCGCGAAGTCCTTGGTGCCGCCGCCCACGTAAGGATCGACGTACCCGGCGGCCACGTTCTCCACGATGCCGACGATGAGCCCGCCGATGATGGCGCCCGGGATCGAGTCGAGCCCACCCAGGATCACCACCGGGAACACCTTGAAGCCGACCAGGGCGAGGTTCACGTCGACGCCGAGCATGTTGCCCCAGAGGATGCCGCCCAGCGCCGAGACCACCCCGGTCATGGCCCAGGCCAGCCCGAAGTAGCGCTCGACGTCGATGCCCATCGCCATGGCCACCTGCTGATTGTCGGCCACGGCGCGCATGGCGACGCCGTTGCGCGATTTGAGGAAGAACCAGCTGAAGCCGGCGAGGAAGGCCAGGCTGATCAGGCCGCCCGTGAGCTGGATGGGCGGGATGAACAGCGGCCCCAGCACGAACGGCTCGTCGCTGACCGGGAGGGGCAGCGGTTTGGTCCCGGAAAAGATGGTGAAGGGCCCGATGCCGCGCAGGATCGACGCGAGCCCGATCGTCGCCATGACCACGGCGATCACCGGCCGACCGATGAGCTTGCGCAGCATGACGCGCTCGAGGACGAAGCCGAAGGCGACCATGCTCCCGAGCGCGAGCGGGACGGCCAGCCACAGCGGCACCCCCCAGACGCCCAGGCACCCCGCCACCACGAAGCCCGCGATCATCACGAACTCGCCCTGGGCGAAGTTGACGGCGTCGGTCGCCTTGTAGACGAGCACGAAGCCGAGCGCGATCAGCGCGTACATGAGACCGATGAGCACGCCGTTGGAGAGCAGGAGCAGCGTGAACTGCCACTCAAGCATGGGCGGGAGCCCCCGCGACGTCTTCCAGGTGGACGCGTGACTGGATCGTCCCCTGCCGGCCGTCCTCGTACGTGATGGAGGTGCTCATGGCCACCTCGTCCCGACCCGAATAGAACGCGTCGATGACGGGCGCGTACTTCTCGGCCACGAAGCGCCGGCGTACCTTGCGCGTGCGGGTGATCTCGGCATCGTCGGCATCGAGGTCCTTGGTGAGGAGCAGGAAGCGCCGGATCTTCGTCGCATCCGGAAGCGTCGCGTTGCACTTGGCGATCTCCTCACGCACGAGTCCGCGGATCTCCGCCTTCTGGGAGAGATCGGCGTACGACGTGTAGGCGAGGCCCCGGCGCTCGGCCCAGGTGCCGACCGTGGTGAGATCGATGGCGATCATGGCGGTCACGAAGGGGCGCTCGTTGCCGAACGCGACGGCCTCCCGGATGTACGGGCTGAACTTCAGCTTGTTCTCGATGAACTGGGGCGCGAAGGGCGTGCCCTCGCTGAGCGCGCCCACGTCCTTGGCCCGGTCGATGATGACGAGATGGCCGCGCGGATCGATGAAGCCCGCGTCGCCGGTGCGATACCACCCCTCACGATCGACCACTTCGCGCGTGGCCTCCTCGTTCCTGAAGTAGCCCTTGAAGACGCCGGCGCCGCGCACCAGCACTTCGCCTTTCTCGGCGATGCGCACCTCGATGCCGCGGCAGGGCTTGCCCGCCGAGTCGGGATTGGCCTCGCCATCGGGCTGGAGCGACACCAGTCCCGTCGTCTCCGTCGCGCCGTAGACCTGCTTGAGATTCACGCCGATGGAGCGGAAGAAGCGGAACGTGTCGGGGCCGAGCGGCGCGCCACCCGTCAACGCCCAGCGCGTGCGCCGGAGGCCGAGCTGGTCGCGCACGGGCGTGTACACGAAGAGATTGCCGAGCGCGTAGCGGAGCCGCAGGCTGAGCGGGATGGGCTTGCCGTCGGCACGAAGGACCTCGACGCGCTCGGCCACCTTCCGGCTGCGCTCGAAGATCCAGCGCTTGAGCGGCGACGTGTCCGCCGCCCGCACGAGAACGCCGGTCAGCATGTTCTCCCAGATCCGCGGCGGGGCCAGCAGCGTCGTCGGTCCCAGCTCGCGGAGATCGCGCTGCACCGTCTCTGGGCTCTCCGGGCAGCTCACGGTGAAGCCAGCGGCCAGGCTCGCGAAGAGCGTATAGGTCGCGTCGCCCGCCCATGCCATCGGCAGATAGGCCAGGTACTCATCGGTCGGCCGGACGTCCTCCTCCGCCATGAACGTCTCGGCAACGGAGATGGCGTTGGCGTGCGTGAGCATCGCCCCCTTGGGGCTGCCGGTGGTCCCCGACGTGTAGCAAATGATGGCGACCTCGTCGGGCCGCCCCGCGGAAATCTCGTGCTCGAAGAGCTGCGGTTGCTGGCGGGCGCGCTCGCGTCCCAGCTCCTGGACGTCGCCGTAGGACTTCAGCCATTCGTGGCGATAGGTGAGCATGCCGCGTGGATCGTCGTAGACGACGAGGCGCACCGCCGGCAGCTCGGCCTTCAGCGTGAGGAC
>Ga0209376_1005309_pt1 | contig 10781 bp, 7 predicted proteins | sample GraSoiAngelo_134_FD_185891 | JGI IMG/M metagenome (GOLD analysis project Ga0209376, IMG submission 185891) | Grasslands soil microbial communities from the Angelo Coastal Reserve, California, USA - 14_0929_05_30cm (SPAdes) (version 2) | ecosystem: Environmental > Terrestrial > Soil > Grasslands ... | reverse complement strand
CGGCTGGCGGAGATTCCTGACGGGACCAGCGGGATCGCCTGGTCGGACGACGGGAAGGAAATCGTTTTTGCGGCGACCACCACTCCGACCTTAACGCCCGAACACGTTTGGACCGTGCCGGTCGAGGGAGGCCCGCCGGTGGATCGCACCCCGCAGCTCGCGGGAACGGCGACGACCGTGACGGCCGATCCGCGCGGAACGGTGTGGGTGGAGATGCACAAGGGAGTGATCACCGAAGCCGACACGTTTCGTCGAGGGAAGCTCGAAACGATGTACCGCTGGCCGGGAGGGGTTCTCGAAGGCCTGCCCGTGTTTCCGGCATTCAGCACTTCGCCGGACGTAGTGGCGTTTTCCGTCGAGGATCCGGAACATACCACCAACGTGGCCGTGAAGTCTGGAACCCAGCTGCGGACTATCACTCACGAAGGGGACGACACGCTTGGGAGTGTGGCCCTTGGAGAAGTACAGGTAGTCGATTGGACGTCGAAAGAGGGAATCAAACTCCAGGGCATCGCCACGTTTCCGCCGGGATACACCGCAGGGAAAAAATGTCCGTTCCTGGTGTTACCGCACGGCGGGCCGGAAGCTAACGACCGGCTCAATTTCGATGTAGTTGTGCGCCTCATCGCGGCGACGGGCTACGTGGTGCTCGAACCTGAGTACCGCGGGTCAACCGGCTACGGGGCGGATTTTCTGTCCGCGATTTACCAACATTTCGGCGATCGGGCGTATCGCGACGTGGACAGTGCGACGGATTTCGCCGTGTCCCAGGGCTGGGCCGATCCTAACCGGCTGGCGATTTTTGGATGGAGCGCGGGCGGGTTTATGACCTCGTGGACGGTGACCGAGACGCAGCGGTACAAAGCGGCCATCGAAGGCGCGGGAATTACGGATTGGCTGAGCTTTATCCCCACCAGCGATATCTGGCAGACCGACTACGATGCGCGGTTGCAGGAAAAAGACCCGACTCCCATGCTGCAATTCTCCGCGGTGATGCACGCGGACAAGGTGACCACCCCGCTTTTGATTCTGCATGGTGAGGCGGACATCCGCGTGCCTACGTTCCAGGGCCGGGAGTTTTTTGTGCTGCTGAAGGAACGGGGAAAAACGGTGCGCATGGTGACCTACCCTGGCTCACCGCATTTCCCGAATCTGGCCGAGCAGCGCCGCGACGTATTCAAGGAGATCGCGGATTGGCTGGCAAAATACAATCCGTGATCCGGGGTTCCTTAGTTCCTTGACACCCGAAAAGTGAAACGCTAATTTCAAAAGCGGGAAATGACAGGTTACCGCTGGGGTCCGTGGTCCTTAAAATCTAAGCGCAGGGTGTTGGCGAGCCAAATGGGGTTTGCTCACGACCGTGGAGCAGCCGAGTCCTATACTTCCCGGGGGAAACGATGCGAAGCAAGCATAGATTCTTGACCGTCGTGCTCGTACTCGTGGGAACGCTAACGAGCACGGGTGCTTACGGACAAGGTGGCGCGACCGGGGCCATCAGCGGCGCAGTTGTGGATACCACTGGCGGCTCGGTTGCCGAAGCTGAAGTCCAAATTCTTGATACTCGCACGGAGTCGCTGGTGCGCAAGGTTTCGACAAACGCGGACGGATCGTTTGTCGTTCCCCTGTTGCCCCCGGGAATCTACGCCGTGGTGGTGAATAAATCGGGGTTCGCGCAGGCCAAGGCCTCGGGCATTGAAGTGCGCGTCACGGAGACCACCAAAGTCACCATTTCGCTCAAGCCCGGTGCGGTTACCGAAAAGGTGGAGATATCCGCCGAGATTACCAGCGTGGAAACGACCAGTGCCGTTACCGGTCAGTCGCTGGGCACGGAAACCGTGCGGGAATTGCCGCTGGCCACGCAGAACTATCAGCAGTTGCTGACGCTTTCCAGCGGTGCGCAGAGCGAGCTGAATGCCTCGGCGCAGCTGGGACGTGGCAACGTCCGCGTCATCGTGAACGGACAGCGCGAGGACAACAACAATTACCTGATCGAGGGAATCAGCGCAACGGACTACAACGTGGCCCAGGCCACCTACGTTCCTTTGCCCAATCCCGATGTGATCCAGGAATTCAAGGTGCAAACATCGCTCTACGACGCCAGCCAGGGGCGCAACGGCGGAGGCAACGTCAACGCCATCCTCAAATCCGGCACGCGCGAGCTCCACGGCGATGGGTATGAGTTTTTTCGCAACGACGTTTTGAACGCCAACGACTACTTTTTGAACGCCGCGGGCCAGAAACGTCCGCCGATAAAACAGAACATTTTCGGCGGCAGCCTGGGTGGGCCAGTGGGCCAGGAAAAGTACGGCCTCTTCTTCGTCAACTACCAGGGAACACGGCAGCGCAGCGCGCTCTCGCCGGGCACGCAGATCAACAATCCGGGATTCCCGTCACTGCCGACAACCCGCGATGCTCTGTCGATCGCCAATGCGCTGAGCACGTCGGCATTTCCTATCGCGCCCACAGACATCGATCCGGTCATCCTGAAGCTGCTGCAATTCAAGAGCGAGCAGTTCGGCGATCCGAGCGGGTTTCTCATCCCCTCGGTGGGCACACCGAACTTGGATCCCCTTAAGATGACTTATTCGACCGCGCCTTTCCTGGTCAGTAAGCCGGGGAAGTATACCGACGATCAATTCACGGCCAATTGGGACCGCGAGTTCCGCGGCGCCCGGGACAAGGTTGCGGCACGGTTCTTTTTCTCGGATTCCGAGTCGCTCCTGCCGTTCGGGGCGGGCGGCCTGCAGGCCTCGCTTGGCGGAACACTAGCGAGCAGCATCAGCGCCACGGATTTGAATTTTCCTTACGACATTCCCGTGCACGGCCGCTTTTTTAGCGCCAACGAGACGCATCTGTTTTCCCCCCGGCTGGTCAATGATTTCCGGTTCGGTTTTGTGCACATCAACGACAGCCTGATCAATGTGCCGCCCGTGACGGTGGCGGACGTGGGCATCAACCGGCCCACCAACAACATCACAAAATCCATTTACAAGTTCACGCTGGGAAGTTCCGGGTTTCAGATGGGGCCTACGCCTCCTGCCGATCAGTTCCAGAATCAGAATACCTTCAACTTGGTAGACACCGTCAGCTGGGTGCTTGGAGCACACGTCTTGCGGTTCGGCGGGGACTACACACGCATCATTCTCGACAAGCTATTTCCGCAGACCTTCAATGGCCAACTGTTCTTCGTAAACAACCCGGGCGGAGCGACAGATTTTCAGAAGCTCGTTGTTGGCGCGCCAGATTTCAGCTTTGGGGGAGGGGGTGTTTTCAATCATCAATACCGCAACAACAACTTCGGGTACTTCGCCCAGGATGACTGGAAGGTACGGCCGGATTTGACCCTGAACCTGGGCCTGCGCACGGAACTCCTGGGCGCGTTCTACGATAATCTTTGCCACATTGGCAATTTCGATCCGCAGCTCGCCAACAGCGGGAAGTATCCTTTTGTTTACGGAGGCTGCGCCAACCAGCTGAAGGTGGCCGGTCTGGCCGGCTCCGGCAACAACACCACGTACCACAACAATTACACCACCGGTCTCGGCCCGCGCCTGGGGTTTGCCTGGGATGTGCTCGGGCGCCACTCCACGACAGTTCGCGGGGGCTACGGAATCTACTTCGTGCGCGAGGACGTTGGCACGGTGGACCAGCTATCGTTCCAAGCGCCGTATCTGCCGATTGCCTTCGGAGGGGGCGCCCCGGGGAGCTTGTCCAACTTTTTCCTCACCGGCGTGAACGCGCTGCCGCAAGCGGGAGTGCTCGACCCCAATTTCGTGCCCTGCCTGGGAGCGCTGCAGAATTTTCCGGGTGGGGACACCCGGCAATTTCCGAACTATGCCTGCGCTGCGGGCAGTGCCGGGCTGGTCCCCTCGCAGTTTCTGTTTGTGCTGACGGTGCCGCGTGATTTCCAGGCTCCGGACACGCAACAGTGGAACCTGACGATCCAGCGGGCGCTCGGAAAAAACTGGGTTTTCGAGGCCGGATACGTGGGAACCCACGCGGTTCACCTGCGGGAGACGCGCACCAGCATTCAGGCCAAGCTGGCCACCGCAACGCATCCGCTGACAGTCACCGCGGAGGACGGAACGCCGTTCCTAATCACCGAAAGCACCACCAGCAATGGAGTTGCGCGATCGAATCTGGAGGGGCTCAATGGCTACGGGGGCTTCCAGATTTTTGCCAACGATGCGTACTCACACTATCACTCGCTGCAAACCACGCTTTCGCGGCGCTGGGTGGCGGGCTATTTTCAGGCGGCCTACACCTGGTCGAAGTCCACCGACGCGACCTCCAGCGGCAACACCGCGCTGAACACGGCGTTCAATGATGAGACCGACCTGAAGTTTTCCCGCGGCTTATCCGACTTCGACCGGACGCACCGTTTCGCGGTGAGCTATCGCTACGACTTGCCGTTTTACCAAGGCGCCAGCGGAGCAAAGGAACGATTGCTGGGGGGCTGGAGTCTAAGCGGCATCACTATTTTCCAATCTGGCGCTCCGTTCTCGGTCACCGACTCGGCCGCCGGCACGGCCTATCTCGGACCCGGGTTGGCTTCTGCCACGCTCGGCGCGCAGCTGGCCCCCGGAGGATCAATCGGTCGCGGAACGACGACCGGTGACATTCATTCCCGGCTGAACGGTTATCTCCAGCTCACTAACTTTACAACCGCGCCGGTGGCCGACCCGGCCGGCTGCCTGGCCGACCCGGCCTTGGCCTGCACCACCGCCTTCGGGAACCTGGGCCGGAACATCTACCGTGGCCCGTTCCAGCAAAACTGGGACTTCTCTTTGATCAAGAATATCAAGATCACCGAGCGACAGAGTCTGCGGTTCACCACCGACTTCTTTAACATCTGGAATCACGTCAACTTCGCGAATCCTTCGATCAACGACGTAGAAACCATTACCCACGACAGTTCCGGGAATCCCACTGCGGATGGGCCATTCGGAAAGATTTTCTCGACCGTGGGGACCCCGCGGCTGATTCAGTTCTCGCTGCGTTACTCCTTCTAGTCCGAGACCATCGACGGGGGGTGTTCCGCCGCCGCCCTTTTTCGCCGCGAAGTGATAAGATTCCCGTCCGGAAATTACCATGAAACGGATTGCATCGCGGGTTTCTCAGCTGCATGGCGAAGGCGCGCTGGCGGTGTATTCACGCGCCAAGGAACTGGAGCGCCAAGGGCGTTCCATCATTCATCTGGAACTCGGCGAACCGGATTTTCATCCCGCGGCCCCGGTGGTGGATGCGTTGCGCAGTGCCGTAGCCGCGGGGCGCGACCGTTACTGCTCGACGCGCGGCCTACCGGCTCTCGCTGAAGCGATTGCCGATTATTTGAAGCGCACGCGCGGCGTGGCGGCGACCGGTGAGCAGGTCCTGGTGGCCCCGGGCTGCAAGATGGCGCTCTCGCTGGCCATGATGGCGCTCGTCGAGCCCGGCGACGAAGTGCTTCTTCCCGATCCGAGTTTTCCGATTTATCCATCGTTCACACGCGGGCTGGGTGCGACGCCGGTTGCTTTTGGGCTGGAGGAGAAAAACAAGTTCCAGCCTGACGTGGATGAGATCGCGCGCAAGGTCACGCCGCGCACCACCATGTTGATCTTCAATTCACCGAATAATCCCACGGGAACGGTTTTCAGCGATGCGGCTATGGAGAAGCTCGCTGTGCTGGCCAGGAAGCACGATCTGTGGGTCCTTTCCGACGAGATCTACGCGCGTATTCTGTTCAGCGGGGAATACCACTCCATTTGGTCGCTCCCGGGCATGGCGGATCGCACCGTAATCATTGATGGATTCTCGAAAAGCTTTGCCATGACCGGCTGGCGACTGGGGTACGCGGTGGCGCCCGTGGAGGTCATCGATGCCATGGACCTGCTGGTGCTGAACACCTTCACCTGCGCCGCGGAATTCACCCAAGTGGCGGCCATCGAAGCGCTGCGCGATTCGACTAGCGCCGTGGAGGCCATGGTGCTGGAGTATCTGAAACGCCGCGACCAGTTCGTCACCGGGCTCAATCACATCCCCGGATTTCGCTGCCAGGCGCCGGACGGCGCTTTCTATGCGTGGGTGAATATCGAAGATACGGGACTCTCTGCCGAGGAGGTGCAGAGGCTATTGCTCGAGGAAGCCGGCGTAGCGGGAATTGCCGGGGCGGCATTTGGTCCGGGCGGCAAGAACTATCTGCGCTTCTCGCTGGCCAGTGCCAGGAGACTGCTCGAGGAAGCTTTGGAACGCATCCAGCGCGTTTCGCAGCACTGGCGCGCCGCGATTTCCCGCTGATGGGCGATTGTTTTCGGGGAGCTGGAAAATGAAGCATTTGATTTACTTTGGCGCCGCACTGCTCATGACCCTCGCGGGGGCCGTGGCCGCGTACGCGCAAGCGAGACCGCTCGAGGGCGGCGACGTCGAGAGAGTTTACGCCCGCCTGCAGAAGCGCATCGAGCTGATCCCTATCTACGACAACCACTCGCACGCAACATTTCCGGACGACTCCGACATGGACGCCATGACTTCGCCTCGAGGAAAGCACGGTGCTGCGCCTCCGCGACACCAATCCCGAATTTGTCGCCGCGGCAAAAGCGCTTTTTGGCTACCCCTATCTTGATTTCCAGCCGGAACACGCGAAGTGGCTGATCGATAAGAAGAAGGCGGCGGAAGCGGCGGGCGGCACGGCTTACTGGGACGGCATCCTGGACAAAATGAACATCGAGACTTGCCTGGCCAATCGCGTGGCGCTGGCCCCGTATCTCGATCCCCGGCGGTTTCATTGGGTGTTCTTTGTCGATGCCTTCCTTTTTCCCTTCGACAACCACGGGCTGATCGCCAAGAACGGCGATCTGGCGGTGTACCTTCCGCTGCAGGAAAAAGTGCTAGAGCGTTACAAGAAACAGGAAAATGTTCTCGGCCTGCCCGCCGATCTGGCCGGCTACGAGTCCTTCGTTCGCCAAACGCTCGCGGAGAACCAGAAAAAGGGTGGCGTGGCCATGAAATTCGAGGCCGCTTATTTCCGCACCCTGTACTTTCGCGATCCCCCGCGTGAAAGAGCGGAAGCGATTTATACCCAGTTCCGCGCCGGTGGCGTGCCATCCGACGAGGACTACATTACTTTCCAGGATTACGTGTTTCGCGTGCTGATCGACCAGGCGGGAAAGCTGAAACTCCCGGTGCATTTTCACAGCGCGGTGGGCATCGGCGACTACTTCAGCCTGCAGAACGGCAATCCGCTGAATCTGGAAAACGTGGTGCGCGACCCGCGCTACCGCAACGTGAATTTCGTGCTGATTCATGGCGGCTATCCCTACACTCTGGATATGATCTGGCTGACGGCGGCCAAGAACGTGTACACCGATTCCTCGCTCATGGGCTACTACGTTTATCCCTCGGAGTTGAAGAACATTCTCAAACAGTGGATTTCGCTGTTCCCCGAGAAAATCATGTTTGGCTCAGACGCCTTTCCCTTCAACGATGCGGTCGGCGCGGAAGAGACCTTCTGGCTGGCGGCACGCTCGGCCCGGACGGCGGTGGCTGCGGCGCTGGCAGAACTTGTCGCCGAAGGCGCCTGGAGCGAAGAAAAGGCCCTGGAGCTGGCGCGGCTGTACCTACACGACAATGCCGCCAAGCTGTATGGAGAGAAGAAATGAAGCACGTGGCGTGGAAAAACGTGGAGCGCGAACAATTGAATCCCCTCATCGGCCGCGAAATGCTGGTGGGCGACAAAATCATGCTGGCGCGCGTGCTGCTCAAAAAAGGCGCGCACGTGCCGTTGCATCACCACCACAACGAGCAGGTCACCTACATTCTCGAAGGCGCGCTGAAATTTGCCATCGATGGCCAGGAGCTGGTGGTGCGCGCCGGCGAAGTGCTGTGCATCCCCCCGCACATGCCCCACGAGGCCTGGGCGCTCGAAGACACCGTGGACCTGGACGTCTTCGATCCTCCGCGCGAAGACTGGCTGAACAAGACCGACGACTATTTGAGACATGGTCGTTAACGTCCGGGGACGGCCGCAGCTTTTCTCGGCAGTACGCCGATCCACCATTTTCTCTTTTGTCTCATTTCCGCGAAAGAGCATGGACAAAGGGCCATGGTGTTGTTTACCGTACGTACGTGGCTGAATCCAGCCTGGGAGCCAGCCCTCTAAAGGGGAGCAACATGAAGAGGCGATTTGCTTTGGCAATTCTGCTGCTGGGGAGCGTGGGTGTTGCGCGAGCACAGCTAAGCGCGCCCGCATTGAATAGCGATAGGGGTAGCGCCGCTCCGGACTTCGCGGCCAGTTCCGCCGTAAAGGCCGCGCTGCCGACTGACCTTCTGAACCCGTTCGCTCGGCCGGCGGTCACGACCGTCCTGGCCTTGCCGCTAGAAAACGCCGAGCCAGCTTCGCCGTCGCCGCGACCAAAGTTTCTCTACGGCGGCCGCGACGACTACCGCTGGCAGCTGGGCCTCTCCGCGAGCTGGCTGCGCTTCCGCTCCACGCCCTTCAGTGCCAACGCTGCCGGCATCAACACGTCGGTAGTGTACTTCACGAATGACTGGTTCGGGGTCGAAGCAAACATCACCGCCGTCTTTGCCCATACAATTTTCTTAAACGAACACGTGAAGATTGGAACTTATGGTGCTGGCCCGAAGATCGCCTGGCGCAAGAAACAGTGGGAACCCTGGCTGCACGGAATTTTTGGTGGCGCTCAAGAACGGCCTCAGCTTGCGGGACAAAGCCGCGGCTCGTACGTCATTAAGGGCGGCGGCGGAGCGGATTACCGCTGGAACCCGCGCCTTTCGTTCCGCTTGGAAGGCGACTACGTGCGCACCGGCTTCTTTAAGCAATCGCAGAACAGTTTCCAGCTGGCTGGTGGAATCGTTTTCCACTTCTAGAACGGGGCCCGCTGAAATGGGGGCTCTTCGCCGACTTGAGCACAGCCAACATGCCACTTGAGGCCCACCCCCACAGTTGCGGCCCCGCGCGGACGAACAAGAAGGTGCATCGCTCGACCGAGGCCAGGCCCACGCTCTTCGGGGCCGTCCGCGCGAGGCCGCAACAGGGCTGCGCGACCTGCTCGATCCTTGGCGCCTGTGGGATGAGACGCCTCGAAACGCCTTCCCGAGCGCGCGTGACGGGCCGGTGATCGACGGGCAAAATGGAAGCGTCGCCCCTGAAGATCAGGCACCCGAAGCACTTATCAGCGTGTACTCATCGGCAAGGAACGCCCACCAGACGAAGCCCGGTATGGGGTTTGCCAACTCATCGGGCTGGTAACCCATTTCCAGGCCGATGCGCATCCTCGCCAACCGCCGCGTGTCCTACTTACAGTAGGGCCGTCACACCGGAGGAAGCGCGACGCGGGTTGCTATGGCCACACCATGCCGGGCTTGGGATTGGGCCAAGCTGAAATGTCTGTTGCGTCTATGCCCGATCGCCCTCGTCAGCCTGACAGAAACGGTTTGGAATAAGAAAGTTAGCGGAGCTTGATGCCACTCAGGAGCCACTCGCAGCACGGGCTGACTGTTGGCTGGCCATTTGTTCCATCATCTTCTTTTGCATTTCCTTAGGTGTGGGTTGTGCAATGTGGGTAGCGACCATCCAGGTGTACCCCTCGGGATCGACAATGGTTCCACAACGGTCGCCCCAAAACATATCCATCACGGGTCCCTTGGACGCGGCGCCGAGCTTTACGGCCTTGGCAACCGTCTTGTCTGCGTTCTCCGTCAGCAGATACAAACTTGTCGGCGAGGCACCGATTGTTTTCGCGCTGCGGGAACCCTGCGACATTTCCGGCCCCAGCATTAATGTTGTGCCGCGGAGTGTCAGCTCGGCATGGATGGCCTTGCCGTCTGGACCATCCATGATCCCCCGTTTGGCAAAGCCGAATGCCTTTTGATAAAAGTCGGCTGCCGCTTTCACGTCGGTCACCGTTAGCATTGCCGTTACAGAACCGTACTGCTTTTTATTGAGCGGATCGATTTTTCTGGGCATAACAATCCTTTCGTGAGGCCAGTATTCGAGACGAATTTCGGCGGAAGTTATTCATGATGCCGCTCGAAGAAACGTCTCCTGCAGCGGAGATAAAGAATACTTGAAAGAGAAACGTCCGGTCAACGCGCGAGTCGACCACCCGGCGCGGTCGCGCAGTTTCAGGCGCTGTCCAGCGCAGTTGTGGTAAGCTCCGGCAGATTTATCTCCAGATTCTGTTTTCCCAAGAAAATCGAGGCAGCTATGGAGATTCGCGATTTCTTCTTAGACCAATACGACACGGTATGTTGGATCGTAAACAACCTCTTTGTCAAAGATCTGAGTGACGATCAACTGAGGCATCAGCCCAAGGAGGGATTGAACTCAATTGCCTGGTATATGTGGCACACCGCCCGCTGGCAGGATTTTGCGAATACCCTCATTGAGCCGGGCCGTAAACAGGTCCTCGATAGAGAATGGCTGGCCCGGATGAACCTTTCCCGGCGCGACGTAGTCACTGGAATGACAAGAGAAGAGTGCACTGATTTCAATCGAACGGTGAGCGTACGCTGTTTACCGTGAACTTGGACTAGCGGTTTGCGTGGCGCTATCATCAGCGCGATCGTTTCGTCGAAGCTACCGGACGACACTGTGCTGATCCCAGGGGGAAAGGGATGGACCGTTTGCGGAGACTCTCGCTGCCACTGGTGGCAATTGTCGTACTCGGCGGGACGTTCACTCAAAACCGTTCACGCATTGAGCCGCGTATGCAACGCGAAAGCGCCTAGACCTGCCGATGTTGGTCTGGGAGCCGTGATCCGTAGTGGGGATACCGGAAAGG
>Ga0209376_1005301_pt1 | contig 10800 bp, 4 predicted proteins | sample GraSoiAngelo_134_FD_185891 | JGI IMG/M metagenome (GOLD analysis project Ga0209376, IMG submission 185891) | Grasslands soil microbial communities from the Angelo Coastal Reserve, California, USA - 14_0929_05_30cm (SPAdes) (version 2) | ecosystem: Environmental > Terrestrial > Soil > Grasslands ... | reverse complement strand
GCGGCGTGGACGGCCGGGACGGGCGACGCGGGGTGGCTACCGGTCGTGACACCGCTGCACGAGTACCTCGTCGGCACCGTGCGGACGGCGCTCTTCCTGATGTTCGGAGCGGTCGGTCTCGTCGTCCTGGTGGCATGTGCCAACGTCGCGAGCCTCCTCCTCTGCCGCGCCGTGGCGCGCGAGCACGAAGTCGCGGTTCGGGTGGCGCTGGGCGCGAGCCGCCAGCGGCTGCTCCGCCAGGTGCTGACCGAATCGGTGCTCCTGGCGCTCGGGGGCGGTGCGCTGGGGGTCTTGCTTGCGCTCTGGACCCTGCCCGGTCTCCTCCGGCTGGCAGGCCCAGAGTTGCCAGGCAGCGCCGACATCGGTGTGAACGCGCGCGTGCTGGGTGGCGCTGTCGCCACGAGCATCTTGGTCGGTCTCCTCTCCGGGCTCGCTCCTGCCTTGCGTGCTGCGCGCCAAGCGCCCGGAAGCGCGCTCAAGGCCGCGAGCGCGACCGCCGCAGGCCGCGCTTGGCGCCACCGTTCGAGCGACGGCTTCATCGTGGCGCAAGTCGCTCTCACCATGGTGTTGTTGTCCTGCGCGGGGATCTTGACGCGGAGCTTCATGCGGCTGGTCCGCTCGGATCCAGGGTTTGAGCCCGGCCACGTGATGACCGCCGAGCTCCGCCTGCCGGAAGCGCGCTACGCGACTGAGCAGGCACGAGTCGCCTACGTCCAGCAGGCGCTCGATCGAGTGCGCGCGCTGCCGGGCGTAACCGCCGCTGCCGTCGGGACCGGGATGCCGCTCGGGGGCTATGCGATCGGCACAATCGACCTCCCAGGACGAGCAGACGAGCCCGGCCGTCCGATGGCGTGGATTTCGGGCGTGACGCCTGACTATTTCCGCGCGCTCGGCGTGCCGCTCAAACGCGGGCGGCAATTCGCGGAGGTCGGGGAGTCCCACAACGTCATCATCGACGAGGCAGCCGCCCACGCGTACTTCGCAGGAGAGGATCCACTCGGTCGCGAGATCACCTTTTACGGCCGCCGTACCCGCACGATCGTCGGCGTGGTGGGCGATACGCGCCAGCAGTCGCTCGACGCGCCACCACCGCCGCACATTTATCAGCCGCTCACGGCCGACTTTGGCGCCTACCTCAAGATTCTAGCCCGTACGGGCGGTGATCCCGGCCTGATGGTCAAGTCGCTGCGCCAAGCTGTGCAAGAGGTCGACCCGACCGTTCCTTTGGACCGCGTGGCGCCGCTGGACGAGTGGATCGCGGCCGCGCTGGCGCGCCACCGCTTCTACGCCCTGTTGCTCGCGATCTTCGCCGCCACGGCGCTCGCGCTCGCGGCGACGGGGGCATACGGCATCGCCGCCTACGCCGTGACCCGACGCACCCAGGAGATCGGGATCCGTGTGGCCCTCGGTGCTGGCCGGGGCACGGTGCTCAGCTTGATCGTGACCCACGGCCTCGCGCTCACCGCTGGTGGGCTCGCCTTGGGAACGGCCGGCGCGGTCGCGGCGACGCGGCTGTTCCGGACTTTCCTGTTCGAGGTGAGTCCTCGGGACCCGGTCGTGCTCGCCTCGGTTGGACTGTTACTAACAGCTACAGCACTGGTTGCGAGTTACCTCCCCGCTCGGCGCGCGACCAAGGTCGATCCGATGGTGGCGTTGCGGTATGAGTGACCTCCGCTACGCGCTCCGCTCGCTGGCCCGCACGCCCGGCTTCACCGCCGTCGCCGTCCTCGTCATCAGCCTGGGCGTGGGAACGACGACCGCGAGCTTCAGCATCGCCAACTGGCTCTTGTTGCGCCCGGTGCCGGGAGTGCACGACGACGGTCGCCTGGCGACGGTGTGGTTCGGACACTGGAGCGATGGTGGCGGGGTCAGTCCGTCGTTCCTTTCCTACCCGAACTACGCCGACGTCATGCGCAGGGTGACCGCGCTCTCGGGTCTCGCGGGTTACCAGGTGGCGTCCGCCGCCGTCGGCGGGGCGGGTGCCGCGGCCCGCAACGTCGATGGTGGGTTCGTGTCGGCTAACTACTTCGACGTGCTGGGTGTGCGGTTGCAGCTCGGGCGCGCGTTCACAGCCGATGAAGACGGCCCGCCCGACGGGACCGCTGTGGCCGTGATCAGCGATCGCCTCTGGTCGGACATGTTCAACCGGGACCCCGCCGTGCTCCGCAAGACAATCCGGGTAAACGGCCGCCAATTCAGCGTTATCGGCGTCACTGCTCGGGGCTTTCAGGGAACCGAGCGCGCCGGCAGAGACGACATCTGGGTGCCGGGGAACACCCATGTCTACGTACGCCACCTGTCGCCCCCGGCGAACATGACGGGGCGAAGCGGAACCGGGTTCTACGAGTTCGTGGCGCGACTCGCACCCGGTGCGACGTTCGAGCAGGCCGAGGCGCAGCTCCAGGCAGGCACGCGACATTTGGCCGAGCTACACCCGGACGTCAACGAGCAGTACGCCGCCGAGGTCCGCCCGGTTCTCTTCCCGGGCATCGGGAGCCACGCGCTCGGGCGCCGGCCCCTCGCCGCGACTATGCGACTGCTGGTGGGTGTGACCGCGCTCGTGTTGTTGATCGCCTGCGCCAACGTGGCGAACCTACTCTTGTTCCGAGGTATCACCGCGCGCGGGGATGTGGCCGTGTGTCGGGCTCTCGGGGCGAGTCTCGGCCGCGTGGTGCGGCAGCACCTCGCCGCGTCGACGCTGCTCGGGCTCGCCGGCGGCGCCCTCGGTATCGTGCTCGCGCTGTGGCTCGTGGGATTGTTCGAGGGCGTACGGTTCGTCGCGAGCGAGGTACACAGCGTCTCGCTCGACTGGCGCGTGCTCGCGTTCGCCTGCGGCGCTTCCCTGGTGACCGGCGTGATCGCCGGCCTGGCTCCGGCTTGGAGCGCGGGGCGCGCCGATCCTCTTCCACTGCTCAAGGCCGGGGGGCCCACCGAGACCGGGCGCCGAGCGCCGCTCAGACGCGCGCTGGCAGTCGCTCAGCTCGCCATCGGCGTCGTGCTGCTTGTCGGGGCGCTCCTTTTCGTTCGCACGCTCCAGCGCCTGGCCGCGGTCGATCTCGGGTTCGACCCGACCGGCGTGACGGTGTTCAGCGCGGAGCCTCACGATCAGGGCTATTCTCCGGAACGGACGCGCGCGTACTGGGAGGAGTTCGCGCGCCGGCTCCGCGTCACGCCGGGCCTGCAATCTGTGGCCTTGGGCAGCGTGGTCCCGTTCGTGGGACCAGGCTGGGGAGCGAGCATCCGCCCCGCAGAGCAGCCGGACGTCCCCCCGTTCCAGGTCGGCGCCAACCAGGTGTCTCCCGAGTTCTTTGCGACCCTCAAGATCCGTTTGCTGCGCGGGGCTGGATTCGTGCGCTCGGACTCCGGTCAAGATGTCGTGGTCTTGAACCAGACTCTCGCGCGACGGTTGTTCGGCTCCGGGGATCCGGTCGGGCAGTTGGTCGAGATCGACGGGGGCCACCAACTCCATCGCGTCGTCGGTGTCGCTGCTGACAGCCGCTGGCGCAGTCTGGACCAGGACCCTGGGCCGTTCGTGTACCGACCACTCGCCCTCAACCATCCTCGGATGCTGCTGGTGCGCTCCGTGCTCGCGGATCGCGAGACCGCCGCTGCGATCGAGCGGATCGCGGCCGAGCTCGACAGTTCGCTCCCGGTGGCGTTCATCAAGCCGATCACGGGCGGGATCGCCGATGACCTCTCGGAGCGCCGTCTCTTCGCCAAGATGCTGGGCCTGTTCGGGGCCATAGCGCTCGGGCTTGCCGCCGCGGGGCTCTACGGGCTCGTCGGCTTCGGCGTGGCGCTGCGCACGCGCGAGTTCGGCATCCGCACGGCCCTCGGAGCCGAGCCCGGGAGCATCCTCCGGCTGGTGCTGCGCGAAGCGGCGCTGCTCGCCGCCGTAGGCGTCGTCCTGGGCCTCGCGGGAGCGGCGCTCGGGACACGGGTCATCCAGAGTCGCCTCTACGGCGTCGGTGCGCTCGACCCGGTTGCGTACGCCGGGGCGGCGGCGGCGCTCGCCTTGGTGGCGCTCGTCGCGAGCTTGCGACCGGCGCGAATGGCCACCCGGGTGGATCCGGTGAAGGCCCTGAGGTACGAATGATTGGTGCGGAGACGTTCGTGACGTTGCCCGCATTCGGTGGGGAGCTCTCCCTCGCGCTCCGTCGCCTGGCCCGGAGCCCCAGGTTCGCGCTCGCCGTCGTCCTCTCCCTTGCCCTGGGGATCGGCACCGACGTCACGATGCTCGGCCTCGTCGACTCGCTCTTGTTCCGGCCGCCCGTGCACGTCCGCGACGTCGACCGCCTGGTCGACATCCGCCTGCGGACCTATCCCGACTACGTCGATCTGCGCGACCAGACGCGCTCGTTCAGCGGCGTCGCCGGGTGGTGGGCTCCCCCGCGCCCGTACGCGATCACCGACGGTGACCGCGTCCTGCCCGTGCAACAAATGCTCGCGTCAGCATCGCTCTTTCCGGTGCTCGGGGTGCAACCGGCGCTCGGTCGCTTCTACACCGCTGCCGAGGATCGCCCGGGCGGGCCGCACCTCGCGGTGCTCGGTTACGGACTGTGGCGCCGTCAATTCGCCGGTGCGCGAGACGTCCTGGGACGGACGCTGCACGTGGCCGGTAACCTATACACGATCATCGGCGTCGCACCGGAGGGGTTCACCGGCGTGGCGCTCACGGACGTCGATCTCTTCCTGCCGATCACCACGACGAAATTCGACGCCGGACCCGCTGCGCTCACGAGCCGAGACTATTCGTGGGTGCGCGTCGTGGCGAGACTCGCACCCGGGGTGACGATTCCCCAGGCACAAGCGGAGGCGGAGGTCGTCTACCGACGCGGCAATCCATCTGCCGCGGCCAGCCCGGTTCCGAGCTGGCAGATCGCGATGCTCGGCGGCCAACCCGCCGACGTGCACCCCGTCATGGAGCTGCGTCGCGAGCTGGCGACGGGGAGCATCCCCATCACGCTGTGGCTCGCGGGTGTAGCGACCGCGGTGCTCCTCATCGCCTGCGCCAACGGGGGAGGGCTGCTGCTTGCGCGAGGCGTCCGCAACCGCCGCGAGATCGCGGTACGCGCGGCCCTGGGCGCTTCGCGAGTCCAGCTGTTCGGTGAGCTATTCCTCGAGACTGGGATACTCGCGCTCGCCGGCGGTGTGCTGGGGTTCCTAGCCTCGCGCTGGGCCGACGGCCTGATTCGCCGTTTCATCCTCACCGACTTGGCCGCGGTGGCGTCGCCGCTCGACGCGCGGCTGGTCGGTTTGGCCATTGGGGTGGCGACGGTGACCGCGCTGGTCTCCGGCGTGTGGCCCGCCCTCAGAGCGGTACGGGGTGATCTCACCCGAGAGATCGCGAGCGCTGCGCGTTCCGTTTCCATCCCTCACGCCCGGGCGCGGCGCCTGCTGCTCGTGGCGCAGCTCGCACTCGCCATGGTGCTGGTGGTGGGTGCCGCGTTGTTCACGACGAGCTTGCGTAACGCGCGCGCCCTGGACATCGGCATGTCGCTCGACTCCGTGCTCGTCTCCGATCTGGACTTGGCCGGCGCGGGATACACACCCGAGCGCGCGCACGCCCTGATCGATCCGATCACCGACCGGCTGATGGCCGTGCCTGGCGTGCGTGCCGTCGGGCTTAGCGATGCCGGCATGCGGCCGGGCTTCATCACCTACGGATACTCGGTGCCAGGCCGCGATTCACTGCCACACGTCGCGAACTTCAGCGCGGTGACACCGGGATTCTTTGAAACGTTGGGCACGCCCATCGTCCTGGGGCGCGGTTTTGCGCCCGCGGATCGCAACGCGCGCGTCATCATCGTCAGCGCCGCCTTCGCCCGCCGATACTGGCCGGGCGACGCTCCAATCGGGAAGTGTGTGAAGCTCGGCGATCGCAAGTCGCCCTGTCTTCAGGTGATCGGCGTATCCCACGATCGCCACACGGCACCGGGCGACACCACGACGCTGTTCGAAGCGTTCGTGCCGCTCGGGTCGCCCGGCGAGCCGGCGGGGTTAGCGAAGCTGTATCCGCTGACGTCGGTGGCGCTGCGCGTCGATGGCAATCCCACAAAGGTGGCGTGGGATGCGCAACGCGTGCTTCAGGAGATCTTGCCGGATGCCCCCTCGATCCGGGTGCGCCCCGCCGTTTCCCTGTTCGACCGGGCACTCCGCGCCTGGCGCCTCGGCGCGAGTCTGTTCACCGTCTTTGGTGCGATCGCCGTCACGCTCGCGCTGTTTGGCGTGTACAGCGTGCTCGCGTATCTCATCGCGCAGCGCGGCCGGGAGCTGGCGATCCGGATCGCCGTCGGCGCGACCGCAACCGACGTGTCGCGCCTCGTGTTCGGCGAGACCGTGCGGGTCACCATCGTCGGCGTCGCGTGCGGCGCGCTGGCAGCGGTGTTGCTCGCCCGGGGCGTGCGTGCGTTTCTGTTTGGGGTAGGCCCCCTCGACCCTGCCGCGTACGCCGGCGCAGCCATCGGGCTCACGGTCGCGTCGCTGGCGGCGACTGTCGTGCCGGTGCGCCGTGCAGTGGCGACCGACCCCACCGTCGCCCTGCGGGCCGAATGATGGACACTCTGCTCGCTGACCTCCGGTATGCGATCCGGACCCTCCGCAAGAGTCCCGGCTTCGCGGCCGCGGCGATCCTGACCTTGGCACTCGCCATCGGCTCCAACACCGCCGTGTTCAGCGTGGTGAACGGCGTGCTGCTTCGCCCGTTGCCCTTCGCCGAGCAGGATCGGCTGTTCATGCTGGCCGAGCAGAGCCGCCAGGGAGCATTCCGGCCGCCGTCGTACCCAACCTTCCTCGATTGGCGGGCTCAGAGCTCGGCATTCGCCGGGCTCGCTTACGTGCGCGGCGGCGGCCAGCGGCTCGCCGGCCCCGAGGGCGTCCAGAGCCTCGTGGTGTCCGCCGTCTCCACCGGCTTCTTCGCGACCCTCGGCGAGCGCCCGCTGGTTGGACGGCTGTTCACGCCCGATGAAGAGCGCTCGGGAGCCCACGTGGCGGTCCTCTCGTACGCGCAGTGGCAGAGGCGCTTCGGCGGCGACCCGCACATTCTCGGGAAGACCCTGTCTCTCACCGCGGGTGTGTTCAGCGTGGTCGGTGTCCTGCCCCGCGACGTAGCCTATCCACCCTGGGCCAGCGAGCAGCTGTATATCCCGATCGCGACGGTGGCCGCGACCGATCGTGCGCTCACCCAACGTGGTTTCCACGCCGACTGCCGTATCATTGGGCGTCTCAAGCCGGGAGTCACGGCGGAGCAGGCGAAGACGGATCTCGACGGCGTGGCTCGCCGCGAGGCCGCCACGTACCCCGAGTTCAACGCCGACTGGATCTCGGTCGCGCTGTTTCCGCTGCGCGACGAGATCCTCGGCGAGACGACACCGCGGCAGTTGCTCGTGCTCCTGGCCGCGGTCGCCCTCGTCCTCATGATCGGCTGTGTCAACGTGGCGAACCTGACGCTCGCGCGCGCCGGCGCACGCAGCCGCGAACTCGCCATCCGATTGGCGTTGGGAGCTGGACGGGGGCGGGTGGTACGACAGCTCCTCACCGAAAGCCTGGTGCTCGCGTCCGTGGGAGCTGCGCTGGGCGTGCTCACTGCGTACGGGGCAGTCGCACTGCTCAAGCGCGCCGCGCCCGCTGTGCTGCCCCGGCTTGAGACGGTGCAGCTCGACGGTTGGGTGCTCGCGTTCGCACTCGGCCTCACAGTCGTCACGGCGGTGGCCGTTGGGCTCTTACCGGCCCTGCGAGCGGCACGCCCCGACCTTACCGACTCACTAAAGGAAGGCACCGCGGGTGCTGGCACCGGACACGGCCGACAGCGCCTGCGCGCTGGGCTCGTCACGAGTGAGATCGCCCTCGCGGTGGTCCTCGTCGTCGGCGCCGGGCTGTTGATCAGGAGCCTGTGGCAACTGCGGGCGGTGAATCCGGGATTCGACCCCCAGGGACTCGTCGCCTTCTGGATCTCGCCACCGCCGCTCCGTGCCCAGGACCCGGCAAGGCTCGCGGCCCTGTACACGCAGGTCGAGGATGCGGCGCGGGCGCTCCCGGGCGTCACGAGTGCGGCCCTCACGAATTTCACGCCCCTCTCGGGCGGTGGCCTGCCGTCTCCCGTCGAGATCCCGGGACGCGCTCCGGACCCCGTGCGGGATCCGCGCGTGTGGTTCATGACCGTTTCCCCGGGCTATTTCCGTACGATGCGCATCCCGCTCCGTGCGGGGCGCGAATTCACCGAGCCTGACTTGAGCGGCGGCCCGGCCGTGATAGTGAATGAAGCCTTCGCACGCGCGTTCTGGCCTGGCCTGGATCCAATCGGTCGCCAGGTGACGCTGCACAAGGCGGTCCAGGGACGCCCCGACTTCGGTGAGCCGTTCCCCGGCACGGTGGTCGGTGTGGTGGGGGACGTCCATCATTTCGGCCTCGACAGGCCGGCCGAGGCGCAGGTCTATGTTCCCTTCACGCGGACCGTGTGGGGGCACATGACTCTCGTCGTCCGGACGGCCGTCGCTCCAGCGGGGTTCCTCGCGACGCTGAGCCGGGCGGTCCGTCAGGTCGATCCCGACATTCCGATGACATTGAGTGACGGCAGATCGGCCGCAGACACGATCGACATCACCGCTGATCTCGAGTCCCGGCAGCTGGACACCTGGGTGCTGGGCAGCTTTGCCGCTGCCGCGTTGCTCCTCGCCGCCATCGGGATCTACGGGCTCCTCGCGTACGCGGTGGGTCAGCGGCGGCGCGAGCTTGGGATCCGGCTGGCGCTCGGGGCCAGCCGCGGAGACGTCGTATCGCAGGTGGTGGGTGATGGGATTCGGCTCGCGGCGGCGGGGATCGGGCTCGGCGTCGTGGTCGCGCTGGCCGTCACGCGGTTGCTCACGGCGCTCCTGTACGGCGTTGGCGCGACCGATCCCGCGACGTTCGTGGGCGTCGTGGCCCTGCTCGCGGTCGTTTCGCTGGTCGCGAGTTATCTCCCTGCGCGCCGAGCGGCGCAGGTCGATCCAATGGTGGCTCTGAGGTACGAATGATCCAGCTCAAGAACCTCGACAAGTCCGTCTCCCAGGGGAACGGCCGCCTCTTCATCCTGCGGCAGATCACGCTCGACATCGCCCAAGGCGAGTTCGTCTCCATCATGGGCCCATCCGGGGCGGGGAAGTCCACGCTGCTCGCCGTCCTCGGCATGCTCGACGGCGACTGGACCGGCGAGTACCGCTTCCTCGACCACGCCGTGCACGAGATGAAGCCGAAGCAGCGGATCGCGCTCAACAAGCAGCACATCGGCTTCGTGTTTCAGCAGTACCACTTGCTGGACGATCTCACCGTCGCCGAGAACTTGGATGTCCCGCTGTCCTATCGCGACATCAAGAAGAGCGAGCGCCAGGCGCTCGTGGCCGACACGCTCGACCGCTTCGGGATCGTCGCGAAGAAAGACCTCTTCCCGCGGCAGCTCTCGGGCGGGCAGCAGCAGCTCGTCGCCGTGGCACGCGCGGTGATCCACAAGCCTTCGCTCATCCTCGCCGACGAGCCGACCGGGAATCTCCACTCGAGTCAGGGGAAGGAGATCATGGAGCTGTTCACGGAGCTGAACCGCGGCGGGACGACGATCGTGCAGGTGACGCACTCGGAGACGAATGCGGGATACGGCAAACGGGTGATTCAATTGAGGGATGGATGGGTGGTGAAGTGATGGACACCCTGCTCCAAGACTTCCGCTACGCGCTGCGCACGCTCGCGAAAAGCCCCGGCTTCACCGCCGTCGTCGTGCTGACGCTGGCGCTCGGCATCGGCGCCAACACGGCGATCTTCTCGGTCGTGAACGGCGTGCTGCTGACGTCGCTGCCGTACAAGGACCCGTCCCGTCTCGTGGTCGTGTGGGAGAGCAAAGGCACGGCGAGCCACAACGTCGTGAACCCGGCCAACTACATGGACTGGCACGATCGCGCGACCAGCTTCAGCGGTCTTGCGCTGCTGTCGTGGACGGGCATCACGTTCACCGGTGACCAGGTCGAGGAGGTGCAAGGCCGCTCGGTGACGCCGGACTTCTTCGGGGTCGTCGGCGCCACGCCGCTGCTCGGCCGCACGTTCAATGCGGAGGAATCGCGGCCCAACAGCCCGCGGGTCATCGTCCTCAGTGAAGCGCTGTGGCGGCGTCGCTTCGGGGCCGACCGAGCCATTGTCGAGCGCGCGGTGCCGGTCGCCGGCGGGACGGCTCGCGTCGTCGGCGTGATGCCGGCGTCATTCCGCCCGATGCCGCTGGGTCACGAGCAGTACTGGGAGCCGATGCGGCTCGACTGGTCGAACCGCGCGTTCACGGGCCGCTACGCGATGGCGCTCGGCCGGCTCAAAGACGGCGTCACGGTGGAGCGGGCGCAGACCGAAATGTCCCGCATCGCGCGCCAACTCGAGTCGGACAATCCCGACTTTGACACCGGGTGGGGCGCGACGGTGGTGCCGCTGATGGAGCAGGTGGTCGGTGGCTCACGGCGCACGATCCTCATCGTCCTCGGCGCGGTATCGCTCGTGCTGCTCATCGCCTGCGCCAACGTCGCCAACCTGATGCTCGCGCGGGCGGCCTCGCGCGAGCGGGAGTTAGCGGTGCGGGCCGCGCTCGGCGCGCCGCGCTGGCGGCTCGTCCGCCAGGCGCTGGTCGAGAGCGTGATGCTGGCGCTTGCCGGCGGGGCCGCCGGCGTCCTGCTGGCCAGCTGGGGTGTGCACCTGCTCGTCAGAGCCGCGCCTCCCGAGGTGCCGCGCATTGCCGACATCCGCCTCGACCTCACGGTGCTCGCCGTGACGGCCCTGGTGTCCATGGCCGCCGGC
>Ga0209376_1005299_pt1 | contig 10802 bp, 10 predicted proteins | sample GraSoiAngelo_134_FD_185891 | JGI IMG/M metagenome (GOLD analysis project Ga0209376, IMG submission 185891) | Grasslands soil microbial communities from the Angelo Coastal Reserve, California, USA - 14_0929_05_30cm (SPAdes) (version 2) | ecosystem: Environmental > Terrestrial > Soil > Grasslands ... | reverse complement strand
GGCGATTGAGCGCCACCCCGCGCGGCAGGCCGGGCACCCGCTGCACGTCGGAGTCGTCGGCCTCGGGGCCGGGACCATCGCCGCGCTCGCGCGACCGGGGGATCGGGTGCGGTTCTACGAGATCAACCCCGGGGTGATTCAGATGGCCGCACGCCGATTCGGCTACCTGCGAGCGTCGGCCGGGGCGATCACGGTCGTCCGGGGGGACGCGCGCCTTTCGCTCGAAGGGGAGCTCAAGAGGCCCGGCCCTCTCGCGTTCGATATTCTTGCCGTCGATGCGTTCACGGGCCACGCCATCCCCGTGCACCTCTTAACCCGCGAGGCGTTCGGCGTCTACCTGCGCCACCTCCGCCCGGACGGCATCCTCGCGGTCCACATTTCCAACCGGCATCTCGACCTCGCGCCGCTGATCCGCGGGCTGAGTCGGGACGCCGGCCTCGCGGCTGTGCTCATCGACAACCATCCTCCGAAGATGCCTACCACCATCTACGAGCATTCGCAATGGGTCCTGCTGACGCGGAACCCGGCGTTCCTCGGGGATTCTCTCGTCGCGGCGCGGGCGGACACTGCGTTCGCGCGCGGTGGGCGCACCATCATCTGGACCGACGACTACAGCGACCTCCTCCGCGTGCTGCGGTGACGAGCCCACCCAGCGCCCTCGCTCCGCCTTGACATAGCGAGGATTCTTGTCCCCGGACCTACTTCTGCCACACCGCGAACCCGTTGCTGCGCAGCTCTCGCGCGGGCCAAGCGTCGGCCGAAGTCTGAGGGATCCTAGTGGCGACAGCGCGGTTCTCTTCATGCACTTTCCTCCCGAGCGAATCTGGAGACGGTTTTTTCCGTTCCGACCGACATCGCGCCTCGGGTTCACAGCATCTGAGGTAGGCGCGAATATGCAGCGGGCGCGGCTCGCAAGCAGGCCGTCGGGCACGTAGTTTCTTCGGCTGGCCCGAGAACGGCCTCCTCGCCTTCGCCCTGACGCCTCCGCTCCGACGCCACTCCGATCCCGAAGACCGCCAAACCCGGGTCCTGACGTCACCCTACAACCCGGAGGATCCCGTCATGCTCAGTCTCCATCACTTCACCCCTAAGCTGCTGCGGCTCGGCATTGTCGCGTACGGGCTCGCCGCGCTGGCGGCCTGCGGCGACAACAGTCTCACCGGATTGCCCACCGTCGACCTGAACCTGAGTCGGGTCGCCGGCTTCGATCAGCTGAAGGCGGCGCTGGTTCAGGCCCGCAATGAGGCCAACGGCGGCTTCAATCTCGACATGTGGGCGGCGGTGGTGGATCGGAATGGCCTCGTCGTCGCCGTGGTGTTCACGGGAGCCACAAACACCGATCAGTGGCCGGGGAGCCGGGTGATCGCGGCCCAGAAGGCCAACACCGGGAACGCGTTCAGCCTGCCGCATCTCGCCCTCTCGACCGCCAATCTCTATGCCGCCACCCAACCGGGCGGAACCCTGTTCGGACTGCAAGAGGCCAACCCGACCAACGAAGAGGTCGCCTATGGCGGCGACGCGGCCGACTACGGCAGCCGCAAGGACTTCATGGTCGGCAAGCGGATCGGGGGGACCAACGTGTTCGGCGGCGGCTTGGCGCTGTATGACGCCGACGGGACCCTCGTCGGCGGCCTCGGGGTGAGCGGCGATGCCTCCTGCGCCGACCACAACATCGCCTGGAAGATGCGCTACAATCTCCAGCTCGACCACGTGCCGGCCGGTGTGGCGGACGATGGCAAGGACGACAACATCATCTACGACATCACGAACGGTGTGAGCGCGAGCGGGTTCGGCCACCCCGAGTGCTCGGCCGCGGCGACGTCCATCGGGAAGACGCTCCCCCAGACGCATCCGATCGGACACTGACGACCTGCGGCTGCGCGACCACGTGAACCGGGTGCGGAGGCGAGGGAGCGAGCCCTCGCTTCCTCGCCTTCGCTCTGTCCCGGCACCCCGACCCCTTACCGCAGCATGCCCCGCGTGTCATCTTGGTTCACGTTCCTCTTCCCCGGGAGGGCGCCATGCGCGCCGACTTCGCTCTCGCGTCCCTGTCGCTCCTCTTCCTCACCGGCGCGGTGGTGCCCCCGAAGCCGCCGAGCCTGGAAGGCAGCTACCGGCTGGCCTCGCGCGATCTGCCCGGCGGCTCGAGGCAGGTTCCGCCGGCGATCGACGGCCTCATCACGTACACGAAGGGGTACCGCAACTTCAACATCTACTGGAAAGATGCCAGCGGGAAACTGTTCTCGGTCTCGTCTGTAGCGACCTACGATCTGACCCCCAAGGAGTACCGCGAGAAGAGCATCTTCTTTCTGGTCAACGACGAGATCGGCGGCAAGGGCGTGAGCTACGACCTGTCCGGCGAGAGCGGCGCTTCGCCCGTCACGATCACGGGGATGCGGGTCGAGATGCAACTCCCGCTGCACGGCGAGCCGCAAATCGCGTTCGAGGGAAATCGGGTGACCGCGACCGGCAAAGGTGCGTTCGGGACGTTCGTGGACCACTGGGAGCGGGTGCCGTAGGCGGGCGCTCTCGGCACGTCATAGACATTCTCAATGCCCTGGTCAGCTCGAACGGTAACCTCCGCCTCGTCGTGGACGACAAGACGACGGTCGTGCTCGCGGCTAGCGGAGTCGGCGCCGGCCAAGCATCGGCCGAAGTGGTGGCTAGTCTAGGAGTTCGAATCTCCGTCTAGCGTCGCCCACGACTCGGTCGAACGCCTCCAAGGAGGCGCGGTCCCAGTTGTAGCAGTTCGTGGGGATGCACTCCCAATTGGGGCCGTTGCCGAGCAAACGGAACTCTTGGGAGAAGTCCTGGCAGCCGGGGCGCTGCCGGACTTGCGTGAGAATCCACTCGTGCACCTGTGCCCTAGTCCTGACCTCGGACATAGACCCCCCGAAGTCGTCACCCCGGCGTTACTTCCACTCCCAGATTTGCGCGCGGGTGTTCCCTTGAGCATCCACTTCGTATTCGAAGACCCCGGCAACGTTGTTCAGGCGTGACCATCGCGAGGACGAACTCTGGTAGTACACGGCGCCCCGATAACTCACAGCACCGCCCTTGTTGATCGTGCCCACACCCTGGCCTACCCACGTCGCCACATCCCCCTCCTTGCCCATGATGATGCCTTGGCCCTCTCCGTACAGGGTGCCGTCCGGCCGAACACTTGCCCAGTACGTGCCCGTCTCTGTTTCGTCCACACCCAGCAGCTTGCCACTGGCCGCGAAAGACGATTCCATCTTCGGGCCGCCGCCCGGGTTCGGCAGCACTCTTTGAGAGGTCACCTTGCCCGATGTTTCAGCGATCTTGTCGCCTTGCATACCGCTCCTCCTTCAGAATCCTTCTGGATTAAACTAGCCTCTCCCTCTTACAGCAGATCACACGGAAAAAAAACCGGCTAAGCGAGTATTTCGCTCAGTCGGTTTCGCGATTCGCTCCCCTCGAAGCATAGGCGACCCACACCACATCGCGCCTCGGGGTTCACAGCATCTGAGTCGCGTGCCAATATGCGCCCCTGACGGGCGTCCGCAAGGGCGTGTCGGCTTCCGCGCGGGGACTGTCGGGAGCCCTTCGCCCGGCGGCACAGAATGGCAATCGAACCGCGTGCCACCTCCGCTGGGTGGCGAGCTCCTGACGCGCAGGCCCGAGCGCGGCGGCGCCACGATGCGGTGCTAGGGAAGGATCAGGAGGGCTGGCTACTCCCTCAACCACTCCGCCACGCCCCCATGATGCGAGCAGGTCCCCTGGCGCGTTCGGCTGAAGCTGAATGTCCCGTCTCGGCAGTGGGCTGTTGCCCCCGCGGGCGGCTTGCCATCCGCAGTCCGCGTGGGCGATGGGACTCGCTCGCCCTGGGAATTGACGTAGCCGCGCCCCTGTGACGTCGCTGCTTGCGATGCTTGGGCGCCGAGAAATTCTTCGAGCAAGTAGCCGGCGAGTCGCGAAACCGCGACGCTGCACCAGCCTTGGGAGCAGCCGTAGAGCCGGACCGCGGTGCCTTGAGGGAGCACCGCCAGCGCGCGCGCGGTCGCGAACGGCTTCTCCCGCAGCCGAACGGACGAAGTGGTGTAAGCGAGTGTGTCTTGGGATGAGACCGGGGCCTGGGCCGAGATTGGCCCAGCGAGCAAAGCAGAACAGAGCAGCGAAAACAGTAGGCGACGCATCGGGCCCTCCAGCGGTGACTTGCCCAATACGGCACCAAAGCAGGCTAATTGCAAGACCGCACGACCACCACCGCCCCCATTGCCATCATGACTGCGCCGATCGCGCGAGCTGACAGCGCGGGCCGGGGTCCCAGCCGCTCCAAGGAAACGGCGACTGCCACCGCCGCCACTACGGCCACCTTCATCATCCCGCCCACGAGCAGGACGGTCATCAGACCGAGGCAACACAGACCGCAATTCATGCCGAAGCGAACACCGTGCAGCAGGGTGGCCGCGGCGTCTCCGCTTGCCGGGGCGCGGCAGGCGCGACACACCGCCAACTGGCGTGCCTTCCATGCGCTCACCTGGACGGCGCCCGCCAGGAGCAGCGCGGCCCCCGTGGCGAGCGGCGCGAGCCGCGCCACCGCCGGCCACTCGAGCCCGGCACGGGCAACGCCCCTCCCGAGCGCATAGACGAGCGCGCCGACCAGCGCCCAGACGGAGAAGTACGCCACTCCCGACAGGGCGGCCAACCGGTTGCGACGGAAGCTGGCGAGCATCGGCACGAGCGGTGGCAGCATCATCGCCACCATCATCACCAGCCACATCGCCACGAAACGGACACCGCTCCCCGCCCAGGTCTCGCCCGGCATCGGCATCCAGACCATCGACAGGATCCAGCCGCCCGGCATCGCCATCCCTCCCGCCATGGTGCGGGACCAGTGGATCGTGCCCGCCGCGCTGGCCATGAAGAGCAGCGCGCTGAGGGTCAGGAAGGGTCCCCGGCGCGCCCCGGTCGCGTTGGTCCCCGTCACGATGCGAGCGTCCGCTCGAGCGCCGCGACGATCGCGGTCACCTCGGCCGCGGGTTAGTCGCCGCGCGGTGAGCGGGTATTTTCAAAGACAGTCTTCCGCTCCATGCATGGTTGGGTGTCTACATGCACACGGGCGCGCCTTCTGGATCATTTCGGGTCGCAGGTGCTACGGCGCTACCGGTCCGATATAGATCGCGCAGCTCTTGGCTGTATTTGCGTTTTTCATGTTCGCTTCGCCTGCTTGCACAGCTTCCCAAAAGCTCCGCCGAAGTCCAAACATCCGTCATCGGTGATTCTGGCCACCATGGTGCCTTGAGGGTTCTTGATCGTGACTTCCTTGCCCCGGACTTCGTAATCCACCTCTTGGGTGGGGCCTTGCATGCCGAATACGCCGACAATGACGTTCGCCTTGTTTCCCGACTTGAACTCGATCTCAGACTCGACAAGGCCGGAGAACTGAGCGGCGGATTGCTTTGACGTGACATACTTCCCATGCAGCTGTGTGCCGCCGCAGGCTGCCATGACCAGTGCCGCGATCGCAGGGGCTGCGGTGAGAGCACACCTACTAGTGGTTTCGTTGCTTCTCTTGCGCGCCGACGTGACCCTCGGCTGCTCTGGTTCCATGCTCTTGTTACTCGTCGTTATCATCTGCGTTTCCATAAATGCTCCTCTCATCCAGTTTTTTCCCACGGCGCCCGATCGCGGGACAGCCGCAGCGCGTGGAAGCTGTGGCGCTCTGGTCGCTTCAGGCGATCAGCGCGAACGTCACGGCGGTGATGCTCATCCCGCCAATCCAGCACGGCATGCTCCAACGTGGACTATGCTGGCGCATGACACACCTCGTTCGATTAGATGGCTGAGCGACCACGCTCAGTCCGGGGTGGCGTCGGTAGGAGGCGTCAGAGCGAAGGGAGCAGATCTGCAGAATCGCCGCAGGGCCATCGGCCCGCGCACCACAACGTACCCGACGGGACCGGCGCACGCCATGGGGGTGAGGTGCGTTGCGGAGCTCCAACTAATGTCCCAGTCTTAATGCTCTCTCGGGAGCACTAACAACACCTGAGCCAAACCATGAGCAATCATCGGAAGAGTCTTATTGCGGTGCTTTCGCTCGCCATGATTCTAGCCGCGTGTTGGAAGCAGCATGACATCATCTCAATAAAAGCCGACGGCCAAACCACCTTCACCACCGACGTCATCATCACTGAGAAGGGATTTTCGGTGGCAGATATCGAGGAACTGAGTTCCGAGTTTACGAAAGAACTCGTAGCCGCTGGGTGGCACATTGAAAAGCGATGGGTCTCAAAGTCTGAGCCGTACAAGCTCACCTTCTCGGGTCAAGGCAACATTCGTCAAGTAAAGAGTGCTTCAGATTTTTATGAAATTCGCAAGCTGAACGACAACACATACAGTATTCGCTTTATTCCCGCTGAGGCGAAAGGCGGCAAGAGCTCACGCAGCATAGAGTTTAGGCGCGGCTTCTTGGGTGGCGGACCTCATATCCTCGACGAACGTGGAAATGACGTGAAAGCGATCGACAACGTAGTGGGCGACCAGACATACAAAATCGTGTTCTGAAAGAGCATTCGAACTAACGTGTCACCCTCGCCCGTACTGTCTGGTAGGCTGGAAATTGACCCCAGACCGACTCCATTGCCGCGAGAAATCGTTGTGTCAGCCTGGTGTCGGCACCCTGGTGCCGGAGGAAATCGATGACGGCAAGATCCGATTGCGTCGGCCCGGCGTACGCCGCACGCATCGCCACCCACATCAATGCTGGTCCACTGAAGACGTGGTAAAACGAGCTGTATTCGGGCAGATCCGGCGCCGGATTCCAATACGGCGGCATCTCTGATCCGTAATGGCTCATGATGATGGCATCAGTCAGCGTCGCGTTTACGTCATAGCCCTTCGCGATCATCAGCTTGAGCATTGGGATGGGATCCGGCAGCAACGGCTGGAGGATGTACAACGCGGCCGCGGTGCCTTTATGGAGAACGGTCGGCGACATGCCGCCGTCGAGAAAAAGTCCCACTACGCGAGCATCGCTCGCTTGCAACGCCTCCACAAAACTCTGCGTGGACCATGCGACGCCGATACTCGCAAGCTCCTTGCGCGGATCGCTGCTGGTTTCCTTGGTCGGCGCATCCTTGCTGGCTTCATTGGTGAGCGGATCCAGTTTGGGAATCGGCTGCGGGGATGTCGACCGAGTCACGGTGGTGTCTGCTTTCCGGGTCGTCGAGTGAGGGGACACAGGAGCGTCTCCTGAAACAGGCTGCGCGGTTGCCACCGTCGTAGGACGTGCCGCACGTGTCGCAGGAGCCCCCGCCCCCGGGACCACGCTGACGCTCACGCGGGCTTCCCTGTCACCGCCCGGGCCGGTGGCCCTCAGGATGTAGGTCGTGTTGTACTGCGGCGTGACCGTTGCGCCATTCACCACGTTGTTGTCCGCCCTCGCCGTGTACTCGCCTCCCTGCGGCTCGATGCGGAATTTGGTCACGTGCGTCAAATCCCAGGAAAGGCGCACGGGCTTGCCCGCTTCCACGCTCCTTGGGTCGGCATCGAATGAGACGATTTCCGGGGGTTGCTTGCTCATCATCCGCATCACCAGGAACACCATGCCCGCCACCGCAAGCAGGCCCACGCCAACTCCCAGGGCGGTTTTCATTCTCCTGCCCGGGCTCGGATGATCGGTCGGCGCCCTAGACCGAGCGGCTGGAGCGGGAGGAGCCTCGATCAGATTCAACTCCCGGATCAATGCATTGGCGTCGGCGGGGCGCATCTCGCGGTCCTTGGCCAGCAGCTGCAGCACCAGATTGTCCACGTCCGCTTTCCCTTCCAGCTCGCGACTGTAGGTGCTGGGCGGCAGCGGTGTCTCCTCCAGGTGCGCGCGCTTCCAGTCCTCTTCCGTGTGGGCGTCGAAGGGCAGGCGGCCGGTCAGCATCTCGTACAGGGTCATGCCTAGCGCGTACAGGTCGGCGCGGCCGTCGAGCTCGCTGGCCTTCATCCCCTGCCTCTGTTCCGGGGAGGCGTAAGCTGGGGTCATGGGCGAGCGCAAGCTCTGGAGGGCGGCTTCGCGAATGGCCACGATGCCGAAGTCGGCCAACTTGGGGATCTCTCGCCCGCTGGCATCTCGCCCCAGCAGAATATTGTCCGGCTTGATGTCGCGATGGACCATCCCCAGCGCATGCGCCGCGCCCAGAGCGTCGGCGATGCAGCGGGTGATCGACAGGGCCCGGGCCAGCTGGATGGGGCCCTTCGTGGCGGTGAGCAACTGACGCAAGCTCACGCCATCCACGAACTCCATGGCGATGAACAGGCTGCCGTCATCGGATTGGTCGAGATCGTCGACGTGCACGGCGTTGGGGTGGCTCAGGCGGCGGGCCGCTTTGGCTTCATTACGGAATCGGGCGACGAATTGGGGATCCCGGGCGAACTGAGGGTCCATCAGCTTGAGTGCACGGATTTCGTCCAGAGCCACGTGGGAGGCTTTAAAAACGGTACCCATCCCCCCGCGCCCGATTTTGGCGACGATGAGGTACTTGTTGTTGGCGACCATCTGCCCTGGCTGCCACTCTTTGGTCTCGATCAACCGCGCGTTGTCGCTGGGGCAAGTGGTGTGTTCGTCCGAGTATTCACTAAGGCAAATTGGGCACAGCTTCATAGGTTTTTACAATCCTTCATCAGCACATGACCTAACGAATCTGCACGTTACCGTTCTCAATCGGCAGCGGCGGCGGATCGCTCAACTGAGCCGGCTCCTCGCAGAAGGTCGCGGCAAAGTTCTCAATCCCAATAGGAATGAATGGGGGACTCAGTCTGTCCGCCGGGTCGTTGACGCCTTCGCTCTCATGTTCCTCCCACCAAGAAAGAAAGAACCGGCCGCGTGGCGGTCGCAAGCCGAGTAACCGCTCGGCCAAGGACGCTACAAGGTCAGGTAGACGACCTTGACGAACGCGTCGCCGTTCAACCTTCCCTTGCCCCAGTCGGCCTCGAGATCGGCGAACGGTTTGGCGGCGACGCATTCTTCCACGGATTTCCCCGATGCCTTGAGCTTGCGTACCCGGTTCGCGGCCGTGGACAGCATGTCGCGATACTTCGTGTAGTCGGCCTTGGTGCCGAGTGGGCCGTGACCCGGGACGATCTTGGTGTCCGCGTCCGCGAGGCTCAACAGGCGGTCGGCCGCCTCTATCATGCCGTCGATACGGCCGCCGGTGGAGCCGTCGATGTAGGGATACACGCCGCCGTTGAAAAACACGTCGCCCGTGTGCAGCACGTTGGCCTTCTCGAACCGCACGGCGACGTCGCTGTCGGTGTGCGCCGGCGGCACGTGCGTCACCGCCAGCCGCTCGCCGTTCGCCTCCAGCTTGTAGCCATCCTTGAAGACTCGCTGGGGCAGAGCGCCGGCGGGTGACGGCGGGAGGTCGAGCTCGAGCACGGCGAGGTGGTGCCGCTGGGTCATGCGCAGCTTGGTGTTTTCGTGCGCCACCACGGTCGCACCGCCGGCGCGGAGCGGCGCGTTGTTGTCGGTGTGGTCGAAGTGCCAGTGCGTATTGATCACAAACTTCACGGGCGCGCCGAAGCCCTTGAGTGACTCCTGGAACTTGGGCCACGCGGGCGCCACGAACGTGTCCACCACCACCAGGCCGTCGGAGCCGTGGAGCACCACCACGTTGCCGCCGGGTCCGGCGAGCAGGGTGAGGTTCTCGGCGAGCGGCTGAGCCTGTATCGGAATGGCACCGATCTGCGCCCGAAACGCCGCCGCGCGATCCTGCTGTTGTGCGGCCTGGCGGGTCGCTGCACGCGCCAACCCGGGGGGAAACAGCCCCTCTACCAGCGCTCCGGCGCCCATCGCCGCCATCATTTGCAACCACTCGCGCCGCGTCCTGCTCGTCACGCTCCCGCTCACAGTGCACCTGCCTCTCGAGGTGCGGTGCAATATGTCCCGGGTGCACTCGAGGGCAAGGGTACGTCTGCGCCAGGATCAACCTTTAGTTTTCGAGCTCGACGTGCGGCTCAGCGAAAACGTTCGTGAGAGAGACCAACGCGATCGGCATGATGCCGCGCCATTGCCACGAGTGTGGCGCAGCCGCTGTGGCGACGCTCTAAGGTTCTGTCGTCGCCTCTGGACAAGGCGCTTCAGAGACTCCGGCCCGCGAAATGCGGCGACTGTGCAGCACCAGAGGTGTTGATGCGCACACCAGCTTGAGCATCTGAGAACGATCCCAGTCGACCATGACGATGAAGAACCCGTACACCGTCAAACCGGGAGGCGCGATCATGCACGACTCGATCAGCTACCAAGGAGTCCGGTTCGCGCTTTTCATCGCGGCCACGCTGCTGGCTGTGGCTTGCGAGGAACCCGCGAGTCCCGGGCACTCCGCTGTCCCAGCCGCCAACCTTTCCCTGCCGGGGACGGACACCGTCGGCGGTCAGGGAACGCTCGGCGCGGGCAGCGCGACGCCCGGCAGCGATCGGCAGGACTTCAACTTCGGCGTGACGGCAAGCTTGAGCGGGGGGCAACTGTTCTACCGGGACTGGGCAGTCGTGCGGGGCGACGGCACGGTGGGAACGCTCACGGTGGACCCAGCGGATCCATCGACGGCTATCACCGCTTACCGCGATTGGGCGAGCGTGTGCGCGGACCCGACGCGTGGGGTAACGTTCGACGGAACGGGCCGGCTGGACACGGGGAGCTTGATAAGCTTCACGGTGGCCGTGTGTGACAACGGGTCACCCGAGAGCGGGACGGATTTTCTGCAAATGGACGTGCCGGCGTACACTTACAGGCACGGCGGGTTGCTTTCGAGTGGTGACGCCGCGAAGTCCGGGACAGCCACTATCATCGGTCA
>Ga0209376_1005290_pt1 | contig 10816 bp, 9 predicted proteins | sample GraSoiAngelo_134_FD_185891 | JGI IMG/M metagenome (GOLD analysis project Ga0209376, IMG submission 185891) | Grasslands soil microbial communities from the Angelo Coastal Reserve, California, USA - 14_0929_05_30cm (SPAdes) (version 2) | ecosystem: Environmental > Terrestrial > Soil > Grasslands ... | reverse complement strand
CTAGGCGATACGCAAAGACTCCAAGCACTGTTGTTCCTGTGGCCGCTAGCCCGGCTGTCAGCCGGGACCCGTTTAGAACGTCTACAAGGTAGAGAGTGAAGAAGCTGTTGAATGCCGACGTTGAGACTAGGACAGTTATGGAGAGTAGACAGAGAATCGCGATGTTCCTCTGTTTCAATAGTCCCCAATAGCCTCTGGAAATGTCCAAAGATCTTTTCAGGGTCAGGGCGTCTTTTGGAGCAAACAATACCACGAGGGTGCCCGCAAAGCCGTAGAGAGCGCCGAGGAGGAAGAGAGAGTTGATCGGAAGGTACTGATACAGAATACCGCCGAGCAGAGTTGCAGAGGCGTAGCCGAGCAACGCTGCCGTCCAGAATCCACCTATCGCTCGGCCATACTGTCTGTTGGACAGAGTGGCCATTGCAGCGTAGACGGGGATAAAGCTAGAGGAGAAGAGCCCCATCAAAGATACGACAAGAACAAACTCTTCCGGGCTCTCCAGGAATGGGAAGACCGAGAATCCGACTCCTTGCGCTAGTAGAGAGATTAGTAGAATCTTGTTTCCTCTACCTGTCTTGTCGAGAATGCCTCCCCAAGCAGGAGAGAGGCCTATCGTCTCGATCGCTGGAATTAGAGAGACGAGGGCAATGAGAAGGTACGAGGCGTGGAGCGAGCGCAGATGGATCGGGAAAAATGCCCAGATTATTCCCGTCGGGCCGAACGCGAGAGCCGTTGAGACTTGAACGGTGAGTCGTTGATTCATACAGTCTCGAATCCGGGACGATTCGCTAAGTCAAATCGTGGAAAATAATTGGGCGTGCCCCGTCTCGTGAAACTGTTTCCGAAGAAGATGAGCGATTGTCCTTCTTGATCTACTGGCTCTTAGAAGGGGTGAACCCGATACGTCGTCGTATCTCCTCACTGATTCGTCGTTTCTCGTCATCGTTCTTTGCCATCATCCACTCTAACTTCAGCTTGAACACTTCTTCCTCTAAAGTCGGCTTTTGTTTTTGGACTGCGCTTGCTTGGCTGGAAGCCATAATGGTTGTCAATCGCCTTTCTAGAACCACTGAGATTTAACGAATTCTGAACCGATCAAAAGACGATCAAAGGCCTAGAGCAGCCCCGATGGCAAATCCAAGAATCGCCAAGACTCCAAAGGAGAGGTGGAGAAATATAGTGTTCGCGTTCGCGGGGATTATTGCGTGCGGGTCCCTGTAGTTTACCCTGAGAATCTTGATCGCTTTTGCGGCGAACGGCAGACTCAGCAAGGCGATAAGTGAAGTGAGGCTTGTGATGCCGGGGGAGAAGATTTCGAGGAGGGCGTATACGATTATGAGGATGTATGCTGTGACGACCATTCCGACGTATGCCCTTATTGACCGGGCGTATCCGAGTCTCAGAACTAGAGTTTTCTTTCCTACTGCGTTGTCGGCGTCCATATCTGGGAATTCGTTGATCCAGAGGACGGCCGCGATGAGTAGTCCGACTGGTATAGACGCGAGGAGTGGTTCTATTGCAAAGCTGTGTGCCTGGACGTAGTATGCGCCGAGAGTCATGACTGGGCCGAAGTTGAGCCCCACGATCAGTTCTCCGACGCCGCGATAGGCGAGACGGAACGGGGGTCCTACATAGGCGTAGGTGGAGATTACTCCAATCAATCCTAGTAAGAAGAGGTAGGGAAGTGACAGCGCAAAGATGAAGTAAAATCCGATTAGGCTGCCGAGGATGAGGCATGCTGTCGCGACGAGAATGTGTGTAGAGGGTTTGACTAAACCAGCGGTCAATATTCGTCCACCGCCCGCGAATGGATTCTGATGTTTGACTTGAAGATCGTTTCCGCTCCTGAAATCGAAATAGTCATTGATCATGTTGGTAGCTATCTGGATGAGACTGGCGCCAAGAAGAGTGAGAAGGAAGGTTGCGAGATTGAAGGCATGGGCGACTTGAAACGCGATTACTCCTCCGAGAACTACTGGGACAAAGGTCGCTTGCAGGAAGGGGATGCGCATGGTCCTGAGCCATAGAACTAGGAAGGATGGGCTTCGGACATCTGCGATTGAACTGGTTGTCAACCCCATTCTCCTGATTTTCGCGAGAGCGACCGGTCCGCAGATAATATAAACTCTTAACCGATAATCGCCTAGTCTGAGAGCGAAAACCTAAAGTCGGCTTGAGAAGAGCCGCACTGAGCCCTTCAAGAGGATTGTAGTTGGAAGAGAGAGACGTAGTCGTAGTAGGAGCGGGTATCGCCGGCTGCATGACAGCGGCTACTATAGCGATAAAGTCGAAGAACAAAGTAGACGTTCTATTACTCGACCGGAATCCCGAGGCCGAGGTTGGAAAGAAGACCACCCTCGGATGGGTCTGCGGAGACGCTGTCGGAGAGCATCACATCAAATTCCTCAACGAGCACCTCGGCGTCACCTATGGCAAGCCCGAGATGGAAAATCGGGTCACAGCTGTCTACGTTTACTCGCCAGACATGAAGGTCAGGGTCCCGTTTGAAGGACCCGGCTACGTGCTAGATCGGCCAAAGTTTGGCAAGAGACTGCTCGATGACGCGTTGAAGGCTGGAGTGGAATTTCGCGGAGGAGTCCAAGCGCTGGATCTGGTGGAAGAATCAGGCCGGATAGTGGGACTCAAGGGACAGACTGTGGGCGGGACAGTTAACCAACCTTTCGAGATGAGAACGAAGCTCGTTATCGACACGTCGGGAATGTCGACGAAGCTTCGGAGAAATCTGCCTATCCCAAGTCATATCGAGAAAGAGATCGATAAGGATGACATTGAACCAACTGCAAGGCTGAACGCAAAACTCAGGGAGGGAGTCGAGGTCGAACCCTTCCACTGCGACATCTACCTTGACCAGGAGAAGGCTCCTGGAGGATATCTGTGGCTATTCCCGAAGAGCGAAGACAAGGTGAACATCGGTCTCGGGATTCAACAAAAGAGAAGCCAGAAACCATTGAGCGCACTGTTGAAGGACTGGCTCGCAACTGACGATCGTTTTAAGGAGATGACGCCCTTGAGCGATGATAGCAATCTTACCGGAAGCTGGCAAGTCTCCGTGAGACACCAGAACGATTGCCTGGTAGCTAATGGCTACATGATCTGCGGCGACACAGCCTGGTTCCCCAATCCGATAAGTGCAGGCGGAATTGGCCCAGGTCTGATCGGCGGCGTCCTTGCCGGGGAAACAGCTGTCCGTGCGGTAGAGGAGAACGATTTCAGCGAGAAGAATCTCTGGCAATACAACCTGGACTTCGTAAAGCACTATGGAAGCAAGACAGCCGGGCTGGAGGCGTTCAGAATGTATCTCCAGACCCTGAACAATCAAGAGATCAACTATGGAATGCGCCACTTCCTTTCGGGAAAGGAGGCTACTGAGATCTCGCTCGGCGAGATGCCCCATCTCTCACCCTTCGGGAAAATGGTGAAACTATTCCTTGGACTAGGATCGTACAAAGCCTTCCGAGGATTGGTCTACACTATGAAGCAGATGGAGACCCTCAACAATCTCTACCAGAACTATCCGAAGGACCCGTCAAAGTTCGAAGCATGGAAGCACCAAGTAGATTCGACTCTCGCAGAAACTAGAACGCGATTTAGCTAAGAGAGAAGTCACATAGTCAATTTATACCCCGATTCGCCACGTTCGATATGAAGCAGTTGTCTTCTCCAGACATTACTCCATTCGAGTCCAGACGGGTTGATGATCAGGCGCTCGTGATGGAGATGTTGTCAACGGAGACAGACGCAACCTACACTTTTCAAGGCCTCAAAAGAAGACTAGGACTACACCAGGAAAAGCTGACGAGAATCCTCAGACGACTAGAGGACAATAATCTGGTCGCGAAAACCGAAGAAGGATACCGGACCCTGAGACATTCGCGTAAGGCAACCCAACACCTCGTGAATGGTCAACCAGTGATTAGGGGCCAGCTTCCGCCAAGGATCGACTCACAGAGTCTGCTGGGAAAGATCAAGGGCCGATGGTTCAAGAACTTCCGCTGGGTTGGATACGCCAACGGAACCGACGAGCTGTCGCTCTACTGGATTACTGAAGACAACAAGTTCCAAATCAGGATTCAACTCTCGCCAATTGAGATTCTAGTCTGGTCTCAGCCAACAGATCCAAAAGAGACCGATTCTCCCGTGACTGCAGCCTACGAACTGTTCGATCGCATCAGTCGAATAGTACCAGAACTCGGCGAAAACAGCTAAGCTCCAACTCAAGCATTATCGGATCGGGGCCGAGTTTCAATCTTGGATTGAAACCGGAATATCCTTAGCCGAGACACGATTAGTCTTTACTTGAAACCATCATCGCTCAAAGAGTGAGCAACACTGGAGGCATCAGCGACCGAGCCCGAACCCGTTGTGAGTTGGAGGGCACTTATCGGCTTTCTTGGCTGGGTGCTGGTTCTTACTGGAATATTCCTTCTCACAGTCGGTTGCAGCCCGATACACCAGACGTCATGCAGCACGAGACTGACACTCTCTTCAACAGTAACAACCATCGCGGGGGCGCTTCTTCTAGCCACCTCATGGCTGACAGGAGAGAAAGGAGACAAGACTCCCCTCAAAGTAAGTGTCAAGATGCTCGCGAAGTATCTTCTCATACTCCCAGGTCTCGCAATCCTAGTCGTCATATTCCTCTTGTTCGGCCTCGCTCCTTAGAAGAATCGATGACGATTATCGCAATCTCACACTATCCCTGCCAAAAAAGCGCCCGTTTGCAAACTAGGACCGCGAAACCCTTCTCACCATGGACTGGATACCCATTTCCCCAGTCAATATGGGTCGCCTTCAACACGCGTATAGTGAGGAAGAAAGCGAATGATTGGAGAATCTATCCAATTTGATGACGGTTTCGACGTAGTGAGACTGGACTGGCAACCTATAGAACGGCATCCTAGACCCTTCAAGAGAAAGAACCCGAACGAATTTGGGCGGAGCGCCTTCAGGTTTAGCCTAAGCCTGTCGTTCATCTTCTAGACAACTAGCCCGGTCCCGCAACCGATTGCCAAGGAATTTCGTGGCCCTTCTAGGAACGTGTACACGGCACCGTGGATTATTGATCGCGCTCTGAGAACGCTTGTGCAATCCGGTATTACGATTCCTTCTGCAATATCGAGCCCACTTTAGCGACATCCCTTTAGAAAAAGCAGGATACTCACACCTACCGAGCTCTTCGGAGATGTGAGACCATGTGGAGATTTCTTCTTAGGCATGGATTGGCTGCTTCCCTAGAGACTCGTGGGCGCGAGTGTTAGTCCCGAGTTCGGATTCGAGCTATCTGACATGGGGTGTGCTGCCTGATTGATCAGGTCCACTACGGCTTCGGGGTGGGAGATCATCACTAAGTGTGAGCCTCTGACTTCGATGATGGTGGCGTTGGCGCGGTGAGCCATGAAGAGCTGGGCGAAAGGCGGAATGGCTTTGTCGATGGTCCCGACGAGGTAGAAGGATGGAATGGTCTTCCATGCAGGCACGCCTGATGTCTGCGACAGAGCACTGAGTGCGAACGGACGCTGGGTTGAAGCTAAGACTGCGCCCTCTTTGGGTGGTAGGTCGTTCGCGAAGCACGAGGGAAAGAGGCTTGGTTTGATGTATAGATCAATGTCTCCGCCTGTTAGGGGCACGAAGTTGAACACTTGGGTGGGGTCTCCCGAAACGCACGACGGTGACTGGCCGGGTGGCGGTGGGACGCTGGACAGCGTTGCTAGTGATTCTCCTTGGTCGGGTGCGAAGGCGTCTATGTAGACGAGAGCTTTCACGTTAGGATTTCCAGTTGCGGCGTTGGTGATGACTGCGCCTCCGTATGAGTGTCCGACGAGTATTATTGGTCCGCTGATGATCTGGAGGAAGCTGGCTATGTACGCAGCGTCAGAAGTCAAGCCGCGTAGTGGGTTGGGAGGTGCGTATACAGTGTAGCCTTGTTCTTGAAGACGTTGAATGACGCCACTCCAGCTGGATCCGTCAGCCCATGCGCCGTGGATGAGAACGATGGAGGGTTTGGGTCCGGATCCAGTGTCGGATCTCGCAGCAACTACATAGGCTGGAACGATGAGAAGAGCGAGTATTGCTAACGGGATGAACTTTTTCATATCTATCATTTCACCTCTTTTCATTGGATTTTGTTTTCATTCCGTTTTGCTTGATAAACCTGCATTTGGTCAACCACGGAAAAGAACTGGACAATTGGTAGTAGGAAGCCTAGGTTAGGCTCCACCGAGAGTGACAATCAGGTCAGTAAAGAATCCGGCTAGTAGTCCGATGAAAAGTCCGACCATTAGGAGATCGTTTCTGGATTCTCTTCTCGCAGTATTGTACATTAGAAGTGTGACGTAGATCAGGGCTCCGCCTGCTAGTGATAGGAACATGATGTAGGTTAGTTGGGAGACCCAGACGCTCCCGACGAGGGTCCCGATGAAGGTGGGACTTCCTCCGATTATGCCCATCTTGGCGAGGAACGAGATCTGGGGTTTTTCGGAGATTCCAGTTAGGGGTCCTGCGATCCCGAAGCCCTCGGTGGCGTTGTGAGCTCCGAAGCCGACGATGAGGACGACTGCGAGTGCCACTGCGCCTGATGCGTAGGACTGGCCGATCGCTAGGCCCTCGCTGAAGTTGTGTAGTCCGATGCCAACAGCGATCATAGTAGCAAGATGCTGGGGGCTACCGAAGAGTTCGGCGCCATGCTGTTGAGGCGTCCTGTCCCGCGGACCAACGGGGCTTGGTTTTACGTGATTATCGCCGTTCTCTTCCGCAGCAGCTAGTTTCCTCTTGGTTGAGATGATTCTTCTGAGATATCTCTGCTCGTAGAGAGCGAGTCCCAAGAGTCCTAGACCAAGCCCACCGAACAACGCGAGAAGGTCTATGACTGCATCTGCTACGGGACCCCTGCCCATGTTGCCGGTGACTGCGGCGAGCTTTGTTGGCTGCCAAGCAGCGGACAAAACGTCAGTTATCAAGAATACGAGAATTCCCATTGCGAGCGCGTTGAGGAATCCTTTCTTCATGCGGCTGACATTCCGGAGCAGAGCCATGGGTAGACCCAAGAATATGGTCAGTCCGGCGATTGCGCCAAGCAGAAGGAGTTGTGCGTAATCTATCAAACCGCAACGCAGATCTAGCTTATGACATACGTCATTTAAGCCAATCGACGTCAACGAAAGCTGTTAACGTGGGTCGACGTCTTCAGGGTCTTTGAGAGCTGGCTTAGTCCTAGCTTCTTTACTTTGTCCCACTGATGGCTGATTCCCCACATGATATCATAGAAGAGTTCTGAGTCGACATACCATTGGACGCGGTTCTTGAAGTTGGATCCTCGCATTCCGTAATGTTTCAGAACTTCCTCTCCTAGCTCGGCGTTGTGCATGAACAGGTGTGCGAATTCGAGCGCAGGGTCGGTGATCTCCATGTAACCCCCGTCAAGGATTCCGGTCAGTCTGACCGAGGCGGGGTCGAAGAGGATATTCTCTGTGCCAAGGTCTCCATGTATGAATGTCGGTCTGAAATTTGCATCTCTGAACTGTGAGAGGAGATTTTGCCAGAATTCCTCGGACCTTGCAAGAAGCTTAGAGTCCAACAAAGGGTAGACAATTCTTTTGAACCCTGCGATCTTGAAGTCCGATGGATCTGACCCATTCTTCCGGCGAGTAGCTTGGTAGGTCCCTGAATCGATTCCCTTCGAGTTTGACCTTGTGCAGTTCCTTCAAGAAACTTGCAACCTGCGAGGCCAGTGGTCTGGTCCATTCCTTTCTGAAGGGTCGGCTCTGCACTGTGACGCCGCTGATCTTGGGGTAGCCGCCAAACCAGCGCGGATACTTCTATCTTTCTCATTTTAGAGTGGATCGACCTTGGGTACATGCTTGCTTCAAAGTCGTGATATCGAGTTTGTCCATTTTGAGCATTGCTTCCATGACTTTTCTCGAACTCTCGGCATCTTTGCCTTGCAACATCTCACCCAAGACCGAGGCACTGTTTGCCACGACACTTCAAACTTGTCTTTGAGCCAGCCGCATCTTCCTTTTGCCTCACCCTGGGACAGCTCCCCCGCTTCAAGCGCGTCCGTTGGGCGAATGTCTATCATGACGAGCATCGAAAATGATCTCTCCCTCCGCGAATTGAGGCTGCAGATACGCGTCCTTGGTCACTCTGTCAGAATGAAGGGTTTGGACTTGCATTTGCTCCCGTAAAGACCCATTCCCCTCTCTGGCGAGTTTCTAGACGAGATTTGTTAGGACCGTAATGGTCTGGGATGTTGTGACGCTCTGACCGTTCGCGTCGGTGACCGTCAGGGTTACGGTGTATGATCCCGGCAACAGGTATGAGTGGCTTACCGATTGTCCGCTGCTAGTTGACCCGTCTCCAAAGTCCCAGCTGTAACTGTAGGGCTGGGTGCCTCCACTAGCGCTAGCATCAAACGTTACCGCAATAAGTGGTAGCGGTATGGATGGGCTGTAGCTAAAGCTGGCACCGGACAGCTTGGCATTGACTGTTATCGTCTGCGATGATTTCGCGACCTGGCCTGCCGAGTCGGTGACCGTCAAGACCACGGTGAAGCTACCGCTCAACTGGTACGTGTGATTGGCAGAGCTTCCTGAACCTGTTCCGCCATCACCGAAGTCCCATGAGCAACTGAAGGGAGATAACCCTCCTGAGATCGTGGCAGTAAACGACACAGACTGTCCCGCATCAGGCGAAGACGGGGTAAATGTGAAGCTCACCGATAGCGAAGGAAGTGCAACGCTGACAATTATGGTCTGCTGAGAAGTCGCTGTCTGTTGAGGTGAACCACTGTCCTTGACGGTTAGAGTGACAGTGAAAGTGCCCGCAGCCTGGTACGTGTGCGTTGTTGAAGAGCCTGTTCCTGTTGATCCATCTCCAAATGACCAGCTGAATGAATAGGGAGATGTTCCACCGCTAGCCGATGCGCTGAACGACACCTGCTGGCCAGCTTGAGGCAAAGAAGGACTATAGCTGAAGCTCGCGCTCAGAGGAGGCGGTGGGCTGGTGACAGTCACTGTTTTCTGGGAGGTTACCGTCTGCTGCGGTGAGCTACTATCCTTGACGGTCAAAGTGACGATGTATGATCCCGCTGATGAGTAGGTATGGGTCACCGACGATCCGGTTGCGGTCGATCCGTCACCAAACGACCAACTGAATGTGTAGGGTGATGTTCCACCGCTGGCGGAAGCGCTGAACGACACTTGTTGTCCTGTCTGCGGCGAAGATGGGCTATAACTGAAACTGGCGCTCAGAGGAGGAGGTGGACTCGTGACGGTGATGGACTGTTGGGAGGTCGCGGTCTGCTGAGGCGAACCACTATCTTTCACAGTCAGAACAACAGTGTAGGTTCCCGCTGACGAGTATGTGTGAGTCACAGAAGAACCGGAACCAGTCGAACCATCACCGAAATTCCAGCTGTAACTGTAGGGCGATGTTCCACCACTCGCCGAACCCGTGAACGATACCTGTTGTCCTGCCTGCGGCGAGGAGGGACTGTAACTGAAGCTCGCGGTTAGAGGAGGCGGTGGACTGCTGACTGAAACCGTTTGTTGAGACGTAGCTGTTTGCTGCGGCGAGCCATTATCTTTGACAGTTAGTGTGACTGTGAACGATCCGGCTGAGGAGTAAGTGTGGCTTGCAGATGAGCCTGTTCCAGTGGATCCATCACCGAAATTCCAGGAGTAGCTGTAGGGTGAGGTTCCTCCAGATGCAGAACCGGTGAACGAAACGGACTGTCCAACCTGCGGCGTAGACGGACTAAAAGTGAAGCTGACACTGAGAGCGGCAGTCACGGTGATGGTTTGACTTGATGTAGCTCTGACCCCGTCAGAGTCAGTGGCGGTTACAGTTACTCTGAACGACCCAGAGGAGGCGTAGGTATGAGCTGCAGGATTTGCTGTAGAAGTGCTGCCATCTCCAAAGTTCCAGCTGACGCTTGGAGTTCCAACACCCCCTGATGTAGTAGCTGTGAATGTTACAGCCTGGTTTACCGTGGGTGAAGACGGACTGTAGGTGAAGCTTACGCCTAGAGATGCAGCGACGTTGATCGTTTGACTGGACGTGGCCTGACCGCCATCAGCATCAGTTGCAGTCACGGCAACTGTGAAGCTTCCTGAGCTTGTGTAAGTATGCGTTGCAGGGTTGGACGTAGAAGTCGCTCCGTCGCCGAACGTCCAGCTGAACGTGAATGGGCCGACCCCGCCCGTTGTGGTCGCGGAGAAGGTTACCGGTGAAGTAGCCTCAGGGAATGTTGGACTATAGCCGAAGCTCACACCTGGAGCAGGAGCGACACTAATCGTCTGACTAGAGCTCGCTTTGGCACCGGTAGCATCTGTCACAGTGACTGTAACGGTGAATGATCCAGATGATGAATAGCTGTGCGTCGCGGGATTGGATGTCGAGCTACTTCCATCGCCAAAATTCCAGTTGAAAGAATAGGGCGAGGTCCCTCCAGAAGCGAATGCTGTGAATGTGACTTGCTGGCCCGCTTCGGGCGAAGAGGGACTGTAAGTGAAACTTGCTGTCAGAGTGGGGAGCGGGTTGCTAACCGTGACGGTCTGTTGCGAGGTTACTGTCTGCTGTGGCGACCCGTTATCCTGGACAGTTAGAATGACAGGGTATGATCCAGCTGACGAGTAGGTATGAGTTGCAGAAGAACCAGTTCCAGTCGAACCATCACCGAAGTTCCAGGAGTAGCTGTAGGGCGAGGTTCCTCCAGATGCAGAGCCGGTGAACGAAACGGACTGTCCCGCCTGAGGGGAGGATGGACTATAAGTGAAGCTTGCTGCCAAAGATGGAG
>Ga0209376_1005289_pt1 | contig 10816 bp, 9 predicted proteins | sample GraSoiAngelo_134_FD_185891 | JGI IMG/M metagenome (GOLD analysis project Ga0209376, IMG submission 185891) | Grasslands soil microbial communities from the Angelo Coastal Reserve, California, USA - 14_0929_05_30cm (SPAdes) (version 2) | ecosystem: Environmental > Terrestrial > Soil > Grasslands ... | reverse complement strand
CGCATTGCCTGGATGGCTTTCCGCCTGCACGAGCTTGAGATGGAGTACGAATCCATCCTGTGCCTGTGCTCTCTTGCTGACTGGCCCTGGCTCCGGGACGCCTACCGGGAACGGAAGCCCTACATTCCACCGGAACGGACCATGCCGTCACCGGCGATCTACCAAGTCTCTCCGTCCACCTTGTATTTCGTGTTGGGTGAACTGCCGTTTCTGACAGAACTCTACGAGCGCCGACGGGCTGAGGTCCGCTCAGATCGGCACCTCACCGTGGACGGCATGAAGGAGCTGCTGCTGGAGACGCGCACTCGCTGGATGGCCAGCCGCAAGACCGACAGGAATTCCGTGGCGAACTGGATCACGCCCCAGCTCCTCCAACTCTATCTCCAGTATGTCCGGAATTTAGCCCTGATGGAACGCCGATTGACCCCAGACCTCTATTCATTGGTGCTGGCTGCCAAGCAGATGGCGGGAGACGAGTTCGCCGTGACGTTGCTGGAAACAGCCAAGACCTATGCCTTTCAAGAGGAGGCCTCAGAGTTGACTGAGTCGGCTGTGTCGGCCGGTATCGGCAAGCTGGAGTTCCCTGACGGTCACATTGCGTTGACCAAGAATCGCCTTCAGGGCCCTCCGATGTTCTGGCGATCGCTCTCTTTACGACCCACTCCGACCAGGATCAAGCGCCGACGCTGGGGGCTCCAGTGGAATCCCTTCCGCCAATGCTCCTGGCCGCCGGAGGACAATCGGATCGAGAGTTTCACCAGCCATGTACGGGAGCAGGCACGGGCGATCCTGGGAGCGGACCTGGCACGGATCGAGAAGTTCACGACCTCAGTCAAGGATGGAGTGGACCTCCGAGAGAGCCTGCGACATTGGTACAGGGGTCACCGAGAGCATCAAGCCAGCGACCAGGGTCGTCCCGAAGGGCGAACTCGCATCGAGATCTACGTGAAGGAGATTCCACCGGCCAGAGGTAATGTGGAGGTCGTCATCTTTCTGTTCGACACACCGGCTGACCCAGAGGTGTATAGTTGGCAGGCAACCTGGTACGCGGAACATGCCGAAGAATCCACGCTCTGTTTCTATGCCAGCCCATTCCGGGAGCAGATGGTGGGGCCCGGTATCGGCCAATCACGATACGGCGGCGCTCTGTTTCTCTTTCCGCCCAGGCCGATCCCCAACATCTGGGAAGATCCCAGGCTGAACTTTGCCCGGACCTTAGAGGAACGGCTCATCGCTGGAGCCGCTCTTCATTCCCAGGAAGCCCATATCGTCCTGGTGTCGCCGATTCCGCCACGGGCGCAGTGGCGGAGGATTGTCCGGCAGTTCCATCGCCAGTTGGTCACGATCCCCCTCAATCGGTTTTCCGGACAGACCGTGGATCGGCTCCGCCGGTTCCACGTCCTGAACGGTCATGAGATCAGAAGCTACGCAGCCCGATACATTCGATAGTCTCCTACTGACGGCCGCCATGACTCACCAACCTCGCCACCTCACCGATAGTCAAACGCCGCAAAGCCGGCCTGACGTGCAGACGCGGGTTGATGCGCTACGCAACGAGATCCGCCGCCACGACTATCTGTACTATGTCAAGAACCGCCCTGAGATCTCGGATCAGGAGTACGACCGCTTGTTTCGGGAGCTGACAGACCTGGAAACAGCTCATCCAGACCTCATTACGCCGGACTCCCCGACTCAACGTGTCGGGGCCCCGCCCTTAGCGGAGCTCAAAAAAACACAGCACGTCAGACCCATGTTGAGTCTCGATTCGGTCGCAGGCGTGGAAGACGTGCTGGCCTTCGACAAACGCGTTCGTCGAGAACTGGGACGGGAGTTGGGCCAAGAGATGGACACAGCCGCGATTCACTACACCGTGGAACCGAAATACGACGGCCTGTCGGTCGAGTTGATCTACGAGAACGGCATCTTTACCCGTGGCGCCACCAGGGGGGACGGGACGATCGGCGAGGATGTGACCGTCAACCTCCGGACGCTCAGATCTCTTCCGCTCCAGCTTCAAGCCGATGCTGATCCGCCGTCCCGTCTCGTCGCACGGGCCGAAGTCTACATGCGATTGGACGACTTCCAGGCGCTCAACCGGCGCATCACGGAGCGAGGAGAGGAGGCCTTCGCCAATCCACGGAACGCGGCCTCCGGTGCGCTCCGCCAACTGGATTCTCGGATCACCGCGGAACGGCCCCTGGTCATCACTTGTTACGAGATCATGGCTCAATCAGGAACCCTCCCGCCCACGCATTGGGAAGAGCTGGAGTGCCTCTCTCGCTGGGGGCTACCGGTCCCGCTGCATCGGCGCCGTTGCGCCAGGATCGAAGAGGTCATCGCGTTTCACGCCGAGACCGAGGCGGTCCGCGACCAGTTGCCGTTTGAAATTGATGGCGTGGTGGTGAAGATCGATCGCCGCGACTGGCAGGAAGCCCTCGGTGAGAAATCCCGAAGTCCGCGCTGGGCCATCGCCTACAAGTTCACCCCGCGCAAAGAGATCACCCAAGTGCAGGACATTGTGGTCTCGGTCGGCCGCACCGGAACGCTGACCCCATTGGCCCTGCTCAAACCGGTGGATGTGGGAGGCGTCACTATCAGCCGAGCGACGCTCCACAACGCCGACGAGGTCGCCAGGAAGGACATCCGGGTCGGTGATACGGTGAGGGTCGAGCGGGCCGGAGACGTCATTCCAGCCATCGCGGAGCGCGTGATCATCCCGGGCGAGCAACGGGCCGCACCGTTTCGCATGCCGGATCGCTGTCCGGTCTGCGGTTCAGCCGTGGCCCGTGAAGGAGCCTATTATTACTGCTCCGGTCAGACCGCCTGTCCGGCCCAACTGAAGGGCGAGCTGGAGCATTTTGCGTCCAAGGGGGCCCTGAATATTGACGGGCTGGGCAAGAAGACAGTTGCTCAACTGGTCGAAAAGGGAATGGTTCAAGACTTGGCTGATCTGTACACCTTGACGAAAGAACAACTCCTCCCGCTAGAGGGATTCGCCGACCGCTCGGCCTCTCTCCTGCTCGAGGCCATCGATCGCAGCAAACAGGTCTCTCTCGAACGGTTCCTGGTCGGCTTAGGCATCCGACAGGTCGGTCAACACATCGCGCGCGTCTTGGCCCGCCGATTCGGCAGGCTCGATGCGATTATCGCTGCGGACAGAGACACCTTCGAAAGCGTTCACGAGATTGGGCCGGAGATTGCGGCCAGCCTGGAGTCGTTCTTCCGGGAGGAACGTAACCGACAGGTGATCGAGCGTCTTCGTGCGCTGGGATTACAGATTACCGCAGCAGCTCAGCGGGAGTCTCAGGGGCAACGACCTTTTGAAGGAAAGACCTTCGTGTTCACCGGCGGACTCAAGGGGTTCAGCCGGGAGGAAGCCAAGCGCCGCGTGGTGCAATTAGGGGGTCGTGTGGCATCCAGCCTCAGCAAACAAACCGACTACGTCGTCGCTGGGATGGATCCTGGCTCCAAGCTGGACCAGGCCAAACGGCTGGGCGTGACAGTGGTCACAGAGGAAGAATTCGGTTCGTTGCTCAACCAGACCTAAAGGGCTCTCCTCTGCCCTGCAACAGGGCTTGCTTCATCTGAAAGAACTACGGGCTCCGCCTCGGTCGTCTGCACAGTCTTGTCTTCCTTGAAGATCTGCACGCTCTTGATGGACTTGTGATCAGCCTCGTGGATGACTAACCGGCACTGTCCTATGCGAAGCTCCTCGCCGACAGACGGAATACGGCCGAGCCGGTCCTGAATCAACCCGCTGATGGTATTGGAGTCTTCTTCCAGAGTGACCTTCAGGAACTCGTTGACGCGGCGTACCTCGGTCCGCCCGTGAACCAGAATCTGATTCTTCCCGATCCGCTTGATGAGCTCCTCGGAGATGTCGGTCTCATCCATGATTTCGCCGACAACCTCCTCGAGGAGATCCTCCAGCGTCACGAGACCCATGATCCCGCCAAACTCGTTGACAACGATGGCCATGTGGCGTTTTTCCAGCTGAAATTGCTTCATGAGGTCATCCGCGGTCTTGCCGCGCGGCACGAAGAGAGCCTGGTCCGCAATGTCCTTGAGGCGCACCTCGCTCTTGCCCTGAGCCAGTTCCGTGAGCGCCTTCGTCTTGTAGAGAATGCCGGTGATATTATCCAGAATGCCGTCGAACACCGGGATACGGGAATATTTGGATTTGAAGAGCTGATCCTGGGCCTCTTTGAGACGCAGATTCCCGTCCAGCGCAAACGTGTAGAGGCGGGGTGTCATCGCATCTTCAGCCGTGATGTCCTTCAACTGGAACACGTTCTTGATCATCTTGACTTCTTCGGTCTCGATAGCGCCTGCCCTTCCCCCTACATCCAACATGATCTTCAGCTCTTCTTCGGTCACGAAGGGCACCGTCAGACCCTTTCCGCCGGTGATCCTGTCGATCATCGGTTCCAGGACCCATAGCACTGGCCTCAAGGCCTGCTGCACGGCATAAACTGGGTAGGCCATCCAGAGACAGACAGGGATCGAGTGCTTGGCTGCCAGTGTCTTGGGTACGATATCCCCGAACACCAACAGGAGAAAAGTCAGGATGCCGATGACAACCGCGACCGCCTCGGAGCCGAATAAACGGAGCGTGATAATCGTCGCAAAGGAGGCTGCCCCGGTGTCAACGAGACGATCTCCGATCATGATGGTCGAGAGCAGGCGCTGCGGGTTTCCCCGAAGATAAAGGGCCATCGCTGCCCGCCTGCCCCCCGCGGTCGCGAGCGTCCGCAGCCTGGTCTCATTGACCGAAAAGAAGCCGATCTCGGCAGCGGAGATGACGGCCGAAACCAGGATCAAGCTGACCAATATCAGATAGTCCATGGGTGCCGAATCTTACGGAAGAACAACTCTGGCAGACAACGGTAACCGGCACCCCCACGCGCCCACGGAAGGGAGGACGAGCGGGAGGAGAGTGGTGCGAAAGATCGGGGTAACTAAACTGGGTCGCTTGGGCCTACTGTCATCCATAGGGGGTTATTTGTACCATACCACCCCCTTTTTGATCAACAATTTGTTATAAATATGTTATGAAATCAATTGCTTAAAAACGTTGAAAGTCGCTACCAACCTCAATTCCCAGGACCAGCTGCGAACTGCCAGCCGGACTCCAGCTTCAGCCGATGTTACATATCATCCCTCACGACTAACGGCTCAACCTCCTCGAATTGAGATTCGAGCCGTTCGGCGACGAGCTCAGCCTGCCGCTCTGTCATAAACTGCCCAACCTGGACTCGGTAGCGCCGCCCGCTGGGAAGGTCAACTGCCACCATGCGGACATCGGAATACCGTTGCCTTAGCCGTCCGACGAGCGACTGGGCATTGGCCGGTTCTGAAAAAGAGGCGACCTGGACTCTGAGATAACCGAAGGAACCGGGACGGCCCTGATACCCAATGACCCGAAGCTCCACGTGATCCGTCCCCTGGCCGGTCATCCCAAGGGATTGTGCTGCCGCCAGCGATAGGTCAAGAACCCGGTTCCTGGCAAAGGGGCCACGGTCGTTGATGCGTACCGTGATCCGCCGCCCATTGCTCAGGGATCGGACGGTCGCCACGGAACCCAACGGAAGTGTCCGATGGGCCGCTGTGAACTGGTGCATGTCAAACCGCTCCCCATTGGCGGTCTGATTGCCATGGAACCCCGGGCCATACCAGGATGCGACTCCCCGTTCCACGTACCCGATGGGATAGCCAGGAGGGTAGTCCCCACGCAGCACCGGCCTGCCTGCGCACCCGTCAATTCCCCAGAGAGCGAACAGCAGGCACGTGAGGACAAGAGGCTGAACAATCGCCTGCTGACTCTTTGCTCTTACCTCCATGCTCAAAATTCGTCCAATGACTCTCCCCGGAGCCGGTCCAACGCTTTAGGGGTATTGGAGACCGTCAAGACGATGATCGCTCTCTTCCCTTCGCGTGAGGGGGTGCAGTAGGCGCACTTGATATTGACTCGAGCCTCCCCCAGGTGCTCCGCCACCCGGCTCAGAGCACCAGGGGTGTTTTCAAGGCTCAGCACCAAGGCCGTTTCTTCGCGAAACCGGATCTTCGCGGCCTTCAGTGCGCTGCGCGCGCGGTCCAGGTCAGCAACCACCAGGCGGAGGTTCCCCTTTCCCGTTACCTCCGGCGCAGAGAAGGCCTTGATATTCACCCCCGCACTCGCCAGAACTGACGTCACCCGCGCCAGCACGCCCGGTTTACTCACCTCGCTGATCACCAACTGTGTTGTAGTCGGCATGGCTTGATCTCCGTTCAGATAAAGGCTATGGGCGATAGGCTATAGGCTATAGGATTTCGGACCTTCCCGTATCAGGCCTCTCGCCGCCAGCCTCTGACCTCTAACCTGAGCTTTTATACCCATAGAGCCAGCGCGCAGTGGTCCCGCCCACATTCCGCACCGTGTGTCTGACCTCGGCCGGAATCAGGACCTCTTCTCCCTGGTTCGGCCGGAATATTCTTCCTTGCATCTCCAGTTCCAACTCCCCCTCCAGGACCATCAGGAGCTCATCCATGGAGTGCACATAGTCTTCCCATACTTGCCCTGGCGGGTCAACCCAGAGGCCGCAACTGAACCCCTGGGAGTGCCAATCCTGCTCTACTTGAGCAAGTGAAAGGGCATCTTTCTGCACCTTACCCATACTTACTGTTTTCATTACGGTCTGCCTCAGAAAGGATATCCCCCGAGAGTAAAAGCTATGCTCTCCTCCCTCGGTTCCCGTAAGATGGATACCTGAACAGAGGCTTAGGGAAATCATAGGCTGTAAGTGCCTTCACAGGTTTCATCTCGAGGCTACGATCTTTCAACACGATCGCTTGTTGCTGATTAGTCATCACAGTGTTGAGATAAACATCAAACTCATCAGATTGTATTACCTGAAGTCTCACTAGTCCATTTCGATCCAGGACTTCCACTGCATTGTCATCCGCGTTCGTGTCCCACCCAGGAGGGATTCTCCCTATGGTCTCGTTGGTGAATTCAATCACCTTTTCACCAGCAGGTCCTTTCATGGCAACACGGTAGCTCATCCCGGACCACCACGTCCTTTTAATCCACAACTCGATAGGTTGACCAGCCGAGCTAACGGCTTGTGAAAAATCTATCCCTTTGCTCAATTGATTGACAGGAAAGCTAACCGATGGACCGGCTGTAAGCCAAAATGTATCACTTGATTTTGGGTCCACAAGTTTGGCGAATGGTCCGCGGACAGGGTCGCCCCAAATGTAGGACAGACATGCAGCGTAGAACAAGGAAGCAGCGAAAGTTAGTATAAGGCCACGAGGGTTGCCTTCCGCATAAAATCCTAAGAGTCCGACGAGGATACTGGCTGCGGTCAGTAGGACTGGAAACCAGAAGTCGCGCAGCATAGTCATAACATCTGCTTCTTTTAAAGCGAAAGGGGATGCGGCGTTCGGCCGACATCCCCTCCTGTGGACTGACACGAGCGCTTCCGGCGCCTAGCTATCTATGATGCACCGCAATCCTGTCGTATCGCCTCAATTCACGAAAGCTGGAACGTTGCATTGAGGAAAAAGTACTCATAGACACAGTTTAGCGTGACACCTGTTATTGCGGCGAGTTTCTGGGCCGTTTCTCGATGCCCCTTCGGCACAAAGAGATAGAAGGGCACTCCCAGGACAGCATCCTCACGCCACCGGCTCTGCGTATCCGGTTCGGACAGAGACTCCTCCGTTTCAACCTCCGCAATCCACTCGATGGTATTCCTGCCAGCGCTGAGGCTCCAGCCGACGACATCCGGATAGCTCCGATCTGACGCGGCCCACCGAGTCCTCTCCGCATCCGTGTTAATTGTCACTTTGCTTGGCACCGTCTTAGCCCAGCGCTGCGCCACAAGGCTCACAACCTGGTCATGGAGGGTCTGGATTCCTGCCTCACGGGTGATTGTGCTCATCGTCTTTCCCCCTCTATCAAAACAAGCACGTTCTTCCGTTTCAGAACCCCTTCGAAACCGGATGCCCTTTCCTCATGTCAGTTCCACCTTATTCCCGCTCAAGGCGTACTCATAGATGTCCGCCACGCACACGCCTATTCTCGTGGCGAAGAAGTGAGCAAGTGCCTTGTATCCCCTGGGCACAATGAGAATGAACGGTACCCCCATGACCGAGAAGTCTTGCCACCGGCTGCAAGCTTTTTCCTCAATGATCGTGTCCTCAGTTTCCACCTTGGCGATCCACAGAGGGGTGTTGCGTCCATGGTTCGACACCCACGCAACGATGTCGGGGCCGTTTCTCGTAGACCTTGGCCAGCCGGTCGTCTCGGAACCTGGGTTCGTTTCGAGGTTACAACTGACTGAGTTGGTCCACCGCTGACCGATCAAATGGACGATCTGGTCATGGAGTGACAAGTGTTCAACCTCATGAACTAAAGTGTTACGGGGTCATACCGTAATCCACAGTGGACGACCTGCATGACGATCCCCGTCCGCGTCGTGGTCTTCGTTTTTTCAAGAATGTGCTTCAAATGTTCCTTCACTGTCTGTAACGCCACTCGCATTTCATTGGCGATTTCCTTGTTGGTCCAGCCCTTCAAGAGATGTTGGACGACTGTTGTTTCGCGAGCGGTCAGGAGGAACGTCTCCTTCGCCTGGCACACAACATTCTCCTCCCACGCGCCGAACCCGACTTCGTTCATTACAATAAGGATTCGTTTGTCCGAGTTGCTCGGATCAATCAACCCCATGCCGCAGAGGAGCACAGGGCGATGGAGCGTATGTACGAGGCGCTGGATTCGAAACTGTTCCCAGTCCTTCGGATGGGTTCGAACCTGGAACGTCTTCCTAATTTGGTCGGCAAGACAGGCTACGGCTGGCGGGAGCACTCCAATGGCCCGTTTCGCCTGGCATCGAATGATCTCCTCGCACAAGCTCGAAGCCCGCCGGTCCTTGTAGAGTAATTGCAGGGACGACGTAAGCAACATGATGCCTGGTCCAGCGGACTGGGTCGCTATGCTGTCCACGTGGTCGAACGAAATATCACTTTCCATTGTCGGCATTCTGTTCCTTACCTTTTTACGAACAGCCGCTCGTTGCGCCGCAGGTGTCGCACTTGAGGCAGGTGCCGTTTCGAACGAGCGTGAACTGTCTACATTCCACGCAGGGGTCGCCTTCGTACCCCTTTTGCTTGGCAATCTGGACCGCCGTGTAGGTCAATGTCTCGCGCCTCAACTCCACCTTGTGCGCGATATTCCCGTGACTATGGCCGTTTCCTCCGGCTCCGTTGCCGGTCTCGCGTCGTGCAGGGAAGATCTCGGGGCTGATCCCCGCTGGTGCCAGTACGCTCGCGTCAACCGGCTCGCTATTCATACACTCCGGATCTTGCGCATCCTTCTTGACGGAATCCATTCGCAGATCATCATCCACCACTTGCTCCAGATCGTGGCGCCCCAGGTAGGTGATGGCCAGCTCGCGGAAGATGTAATCAATGATCGAGGTGGACATCTTGATGTGATCATTGAGTTTGACCGGCCCGTTCGGCTCGAACCGCGTGAACAGGAACGCTTCCACGAACTCTTCCAGCGGCACACCATGCTGGAGCCCCAGCGAGATCGCGATCGCGAAGCAGTTCATCAAGCTGCGGAAGGCCGCGCCCTCCTTGTGCATGTCCAGGAAGATCTCCCCCAGCGTCCCGTCGGCATACTCACCCGTCCTGAGGTAGAGCTTGTGACCGCCGATAATAGCTTTCTGCGTGTAGCCGAGCCGCCGTTCAGGCATGCGCCGTCGTTTGGCCAGGTAACGGACCATCACTCGCTCGGTTATGTGTTCCGCCATCTTCATGATGTCGTTGCCGGCGGTCTCATCGGAATCGGTTGAGGCGTTCAGGGGCTGGCTCAGCTTCGACCCGTCGCGGTAGAGCGCCACAGCTTTGAGCATGCTCTGCCACGAAAAGAGGTACGCTGCCTTAACCTCCTCAATCGTGGCGTCTGCCGGCATATTGATGGTCTTGCTGATTGCTCCGCTAATAAAGGGCTGTGCCGCAGCCATCATCCGAATATGCGCGTCCACCAGGATAAAGCGCTGACCGGTCCGACCGCAGCGGTTGGCACAATCGAACACCGGCAGATGCTCGGTCTTCAGATGTGGCGCGCCCTCGACCGTCATGGTGCCGCAGCAGTAGTCGTTTGCGACGACGATCTGGTCCTGGGTGAATCCGAGTGTTTTGAGCATGTTGAAGTTGGAATCATTGAGCTGCGGGTCGGTTAGGCCCAATTTCTCACGGCAGAACTCTTCGCCGAGCGCCCATTTATTGAACGCGAACTGAATCTCGAACGCCTGTCCCAACCCCGCCTCCAACCGCTCCAACGCTGCACCATCGAATCCCTTGGCTTGCAGCGTCTCATGGTTGATGAATGGCGCCCCATTGAGCGTCCGGCGTCCAGTGCAATAGGTCACGATGTCCTGGATCTGCGCTTCGGTATAGCCCAGCGTGGCCAGCGCCGGCGGAAGGCTTTGGTTGATGATCTTGAAGTAACCGCCGCCTGCCAGTTTCTTGAACTTGACCAGAGCGAAATCCGGCTCGATACCGGTTGTGTCGCAGTCCATGACCAGACCGATCGTGCCGGTCGGAGCGATCACCGTGGTCTGAGCGTTGCGGAATCCATAGGCGGTCCCGAGTTCAAGCGCTCGATCCCAGGTCCGTCTGGCGGCCAGCAACAGATCCGGCGGGCAGTGCTCAGGCTGAATGCCCTTCGGTGTGACGCTGAGGCCCTCATACTCTTCCGGCGGAGCATTGTACGAGGCACGTCGATGGTTCCGGATGACCCGCAGCATGTGCTCGCGATTGCGTG